>Ga0183260_10005005_pt1 | contig 10472 bp, 11 predicted proteins | sample AntDrymUQ4972206_2_FD_129768 | JGI IMG/M metagenome (GOLD analysis project Ga0183260, IMG submission 129768) | Polar desert sand microbial communities from Dry Valleys, Antarctica - metaG UQ497 (22.06) (version 2) (version 2) | ecosystem: Environmental > Terrestrial > Soil > Desert | place...
CCTTTCCACCGAGGTGTAGCAGGTGGAAGTCATTGGGGGAGCCGTCGACCGAGACGTACATGTCCATCGGGGAGACGACCACCCGATTGTGCAAGGTGAGACCCCGCATCGTGAACGGCTGGAACATCGGCGGTCGCACATCTGCCGCGCCGATGTCTCGCGCGTACGCCCGGTCCATCTCCTCGACGAACTGGGGATCTCGCACCCGTAGGTTGCCGTGCGTCACTCGGCGGCTGCGGGTGAGGATGTTGAAGGCGAACAGCGCCGGATCCTGGTGGGTGTACTGACCGAGGTTCTCGAACCATTCCAGGCTGGCTTGTGCGGCTCGTTGCGTGGACTGGACGACTGGGCGGCGTTCAGCCTCGTACGCGGCCAGCCCGGCATCGACCGAGCCCTCCTCGTGCAGGCAGGCCGCCAGGGCCAGGGCGTCCTCCATGGCGAGCTTGGTCCCGGAGCCGATCGAGAAGTGCGCGGTGTGCGCAGCGTCGCCGATCAGCACGATGTTGTCCTTCCGCCACCTCGCATTCCGTACGGTGGTGAAGCTGATCCACTTCGAGCCGTTGCCGACAACCTTGTGTCCACGCAGGACGTCAGCGAACAGCTCAGTCACCCTCGCGATGGCTGCCTCGTCGTTCTGGCCCGGCGCGAGTGCGCTGGCATCGACCGCGTCGAACCCAGCGGCCCTCCAGACATCGTCGGCCATCTCGACAATGAACGTGGAACCCGCTGCGCCGTAGGGATAACCGTGAATCTGCATAACGCCGTAGGGCGTCTGCTCGATGTAGAACTTGAACGCCTCGAAGACCAGGTCTGTGCCCAGCCACATGTACTTGCAGCGTCGTACATCCAGGGTCGTGCCGAACTCCTCGGAGTACCGCGTCCGGACGGGGGAGTTCAGACCATCGCTGGCCACCACCAGGTCGTGGGTCGCCGCGAGCTCGTCCAGCGATGGCGCAGCTGTGCGGAAGTGCGTCACAACTCCGAGGTCCGCGCAGCGCTCCTGCAGGATCTGTAGCAGCCGGACCCGGGCGAGTGCGGCGAAACTGTGCCCGCCGGAGGTGAATGTCTGCCCGGCGAAGTGCACGTCGATGTCGTCCCAACGGGCGAAGTCGCGCTGCATCGCGGTGAACACGGTCGGGTCCGCGTGCTCGATCCCGCCCAACGTCTCGTCGGAGAACACCACGCCGAAACCGAACGTGTCGTCGTGCGCGTTGCGCTCCCACACCGTGATCTCATGGGTGGGATCGAGCTGCTTGGCGAGGGCGGCAAAGTACAGCCCGCCCGGCCCACCGCCGATGACAGCAGTCTTCATGCGGCTCAAGGCGTCTCGACTGCGGTGCCGACTGCGGCATCGTCCGCAGCGCCGTCGGTCGATCGCAGCCGGAACCGCTGCAGCTTGCCGGTGTTGGTGCGCGGGAGTTCGGCTACGAACTCGATCCGGCGCGGGTACTTGTACGGCGCAATCGTCGCCTTGGCGTGGTCCTGGAGCTCCTTGGCCTTGTCAGGGCCCCCGGCCACTCCGTCGCGGAGCACGACGTAGGCGGTGACCAGCATGTTGCGTTCGGCGTCGGGCAACCCGACCACGCCGCACTCGAGGACGTCGGGGTGCCCGATCAGGGCGGCTTCCACCTCGGGCCCGGCGATGTTGTAACCGGAGGAGATGATCATGTCGTCGGAACGGGCCTGGTACCAGAAGTACCCGTCAGCATCTCGGGTGTAGGTGTCGCCGGTCATGTTCCAGCCGTTCTGCACGTAGATGGCCTGTCGGTCGTCGGCCAGGTACCGGCAGCCGGTCGGGCCCTTGACCGCCAGTCGACCGAGCTCGCCGACTCCGACTTCGTTGCCGTCGTCGTCGAGGACAGCGCCGACATACCCGGGAACGGCCAGACCAGTGGATCCCGGCCGGATTTCCTCATCCGCACTGGCGATGAAGATGTGCAGCATCTCGCTGGAGCCGATGCCGTCGATGATCTTCAGTCCGGTCGCGGCCTCGAAGGCGTCGAAGACGACCTTGGGCAGGGTCTCACCGGCAGACACGCATCGGCGAAGTCCGACCAGCGGCGTGGGGTCGGACATCGCGGCCAGCGCACGGTAGGCCGTCGGGGCGGTGAACAGCACAGTCACCCCGTTCGCCGAGATGTGCCCGGCCAGCTCGTCCGGACTGGCCCGCTCGACCAACAGGGTCGCCGCCCCGACCGACAGCGGGAACAGCACGATCGCGCCGAGCCCGTAGGTGAACGCCAGCGGCGGTGTACCGGTGAACACGTCCGAGGACACCGCCTTGAGGACATGCCTGCCGAAGGTGTCGCAGGTGGCCAGCAGGTCCCGATGCAGGTGCATGGTCGCCTTGGGCCGGCCGGTGGTGCCGGAGGTGAAGGCCAGCATGGCCACGTCATCGGCAGAAGTGAGTACGGCGTCGTAGGTGATCGGCTTGTCGGCGACCCGCACGGTCAGGTCGTCGCTCGCCGCACTTCCGTACGTGAGCCTCACGAGGCCGGGCAGCGCAGCTGCGTCGAGTTCCTCGACGAAGCGGTGGTCGCAGATCGCGAACTGCGCGGCAGAGATCTCCCCGACGACGGCCAGTTCCCCCGAGCGGAGCAGCGACATCGTGCTGACCACCACTGCGCCGGCCTGCAGTGCGGCGAGCCAGCTGACCACCAGCCAGGGATTGTTCGGCCCGCGGAGCAGGACCCGGTTGCCGGGAACCACGCCGAGATCGTCGGACAGGACATGTGCCACCTGGGCGCAACGGGCCACGACCTGGCCGTAGGTCCAACTCGTACCGTCCGGCGCGCGCAGGCACGGCCGGTCGGCTCCGCCGGCAGCCAGGCCGCGGTCGAGCAGCGCGCTGGCCGCGTTCAGCTGGTCGGGGTAGTCCAGTTCAGGGAGCTCGTAGAGCAACGCCGGCCACTGATCGGCCGGCGGCAGGTTGTCCCGCGCGAAGGTGTCGACATGGGCCGAGGGCATCAACTGCACTCCTGGAGCTCCTTTGCTCGTCTAGTGCGATCCCGCCCTCAGTATGTCCGGCGCCCGCTTGAGCAGGTAGTCGTCGCCGCCCGGTCACGTACGGGGCGGGCATCCCCAGCCCGTCCGGAGCGGTCGAGCGTCGTGGCTCGTACGGCCTGATGGACGGCGGCTGGGGACGGTTCGCAGGACGCGATTGCCTCCTCGACCGCCTGCAAGGCATGGGCTGTGCCACTGCCCAGCGCAGGCCTGGCCAGCATCATGGACAGGACATCACGAGCCAGCAACAGCTCGATCACCAGCAGGTCGTCCAAGAGTCCCAATGCTTCTTCGGTCTTGCGAACGCTCAATGGCGCGCTGGTGCCGTGGTCCTCCACGCCCATGTCCACCGATGGGGTGTCCAGGGTGGCCGGTGCCGCGAGCTGTTTCAGCTCGGGAAACAAGGCCGCGGCCGGATAGCGAAGCTGCACGCCGAACAGCGGCGGCGGGCTCTCGTTCGGCGGCGGTCCGCCCCCGGACATCAGTGTGAAGAAGGCGTCCCACAGGTGGCTCATCCGACGCTCACTGAGCTGACCCACGTGCGCGATGGCCACCCGCAGGGCATCGAAGGCGATGGCGAGCACCATCGGATGGAAGTTGCCGTTGCTCACAATCGCTTGATCGGGAACTGACACCAGCGGGTTGTCGCTGGCCGAGTTCAGCTCGACCTCGACGGCGCGTCGGGCGTACGCGATGTAGTCACGCAACGCGCCGTGCACCTGTGGGACGACCCTGAAAGACAACGCATCCTGGACCGACGGGGCAGCGGAGGAGTCCAACAGATGACTGCCGGCCAGGATGTCTCGCAGGTGCGCAGCGGCTTCGATCTGGCCGGGAAACGGCTTGGCCGCGGCGACGACCGCCAGGATGATCGAGGTGTTGGCGTGAGTTGCCTCCATCGACAGGGCGGCGGAGACGTCTGCCGCCGCTGCCACTTCGGCCGCACGTGCGATGACCAGGGCGGCGTGACCGATCGATACTCCGTTGGCGGAGATGAGGGCGATTCCGTCCTTGGGCTCGAGCACCAGCGGTGCGATGCCCGCACGGTGCAGGGCCTCGCCTCCGGTCAACGTCTGGCCGCCGTAATCGGCGGTGCCGCGACCGATCGCGACCTGCGCGATGCCGGCCATCGGCCCGAGGTCGGCGGCTCCCACAGATGTGACAGAGGCCACGATCGGGTGGATGCCGGCGTTCAGCATCGCCACAAGGACGTTCGCCGCAGCCGGGCTGGCACCCGACCCCCCGCGTGCGATGCCATTGAGCCGAACGGCGATTGCCGCCCGTACGAGAGCTGTTGGCAGCGGTGGGCCGAACCCACCCGAGTGCGTCATGACCAGGAACTCCTGCTGGCCGCGCAGCTCGTCCTGCGTCAGTCGTACGTCCTTGCCGTGCCCCACGTGAGTGCTCACCCCGTAGATGGGCTTGCCCGATGCCAGGGCGCGGCTGACCACCGCACGACTGGCCTCGATCGTGGCTAGTGCGTCCGGCGCGAGCTCGACTGTGGCCCCATCCACCACCGCCAAGAGTTCATCGACCGACATCGGTGCTGCGGTGATCGTGACGGCGCTCATTTGGTCGTTCTGGCTCCTCGCGCGGCTCGGTCGGCAAGCTGGTCGCGTGCAGATCGATTGGAGTCTGTCACCGGCGCGGGCGGCGCAGGAGTTGCAACTGATCGCGCAGGAGCTGTCGCGGGGCTGCTCTCAAGCGAGCAGTTGATGGGTGGCCAGCTCTCGGTAGAGGCCGCTGCCCTCGAGTAACTCCTGATGCATCCCGACCGCGCTCACCCGGCCGGCGTCCAGGACGATGATCCGATCGGAGTCGGCGACCGTAGACAGCCGGTGGGCAACGACCAGGACGGCTCGGTGGACGGCGATTCGATCCAGGGCGTCTCGGAGGACCTGCTCAGTGAGGGAATCGACCTGGATGTGGGCTCGTCGAGAAGGATGATCTCCGGATCGGTCAGCATCATCCGGGCCCAGGCCAGGCGCTGGCGCTGACCGCCGGAGAGCAGGACACCCTCGTCTCCGACGGGCGCTTCGAGTCCGAACGGACTCCGCTGCGCGATCTCGGACAGGCCCACGAGATCCAGGGCCTGCAACAGTCATCGGGCCGGCTGCGAACCCCCCAGCATCACCGGGATGGTGCAGCGACTGCAGGCTGCCGGTCTGATCGATCGTTCCCCCGCTCCAGGCGATGCCCGAGCCACCATCGTCGAACTCACCGAGCAGGGCCGTGCGATGATGCCGGAACTCAAGTCCGTGTGGATCCAGTTGGCAATCGACACCGTCGCAGCCATGCCGGGTCGCGCTCGCAGAGAACTGACGTCGACCCTGCAGGTCCTGGCCGAGAGCCTTTGCGCCGCGAGGCCATGAGCCGACCAGGCCGCAGCGAGGTATCGATCAGACCGAGTTGTCAAAGGGGAGGCCCCTGCCAGCAATCTTGCCGAGCAGCCGGAGCAGCGCGCGCCTTTCGCTGGGACTGAGTCCGGCCATCACGGGGGAGCTGCGTACGGCCGCCTCGAGAGCTACCCGCGCCCGATGACCCTCCGGTGTGAGCACCAGAGACTTGATCCGCCGATCCAAGGGGTCGGATTCACGGGTGACGAGCTCGCGAGCCTCCAGTCTGTCCACTATCCCGGTGACGTTCGAGGCATCGCAGCGGAGCCGATCAGCAACGAAGCGCATCGACACCGGCTGCTGCAGTTCCAACAGGGCCCGGGCCTGGGGTGGAGTGAGCTCAAACCGACGGGCGGCTGATTCAAAGACGTGCCTGGTCTGTTCGGTGATCTGGAAGAGCAGGCCAGCGATTTCGTGCGCGTCATCCAGGCTCGCAGCTGCGCCAGCTACCCCGGTGGGCTTCATAGGTCAACAATAGTCTGCGACCTCGATACTTGACAATCTCAACCTGTTCGGTCGAAACTGGACACTACTTGAGGTTATCAACGATGGAGGTTAACCATTATGGCTACAAGTGCCAGGCTGATTTGGAAGGCAGGTCTCCTGGGGGCCCTGCTGACTGCGGCGGCCAACTTTGCGATCTACGAGGCGGGCCGGCTCTCCGGGGTTCGGTTCGGGTTGCATCCCGACGGTTTCGCGGCCGAGGTGGGAGCCGCTCAGGTCATCACGACCTCGCTGGTCACCTTCGCCCTGGGTACGGCGCTGGCCGTGCTTGTCGGCCGGCGCGGTATTTGGCAGTTGCGTGCGCTGCAAGCACTGGGCGTCGCGGCAGCCGTTGTGACGGCGGGGGCTCCGCTATCCATGGCCGAAGGGAGCGCATCCAAGCTCCTGCTGCTGCTCATGCACCTCGTGGCCGGTATGGCCTACGTAGCCGTCCTGGAGATCGTCAACCGGAGCGGGAGCAAGGTGGACCAGCCCGAGCGCCTGCTCGAAGGGTCCACCTCATGAGCGCCTTCAGTTCGGCGGAACTCGCCTACCTCACCGGCAAGACAGGCCTCGGAAGGCTGGCAACGGTAGGGGCGGACGGAATGCCGCACGTCGTGCCGGTGGGATGGACGTACAACGAGTCCGCCGACAGCATCGATGTCACCGGGCGAGACTTCGCGGCCACCCGCAAATTCCGCAACGCCCAAGCCAATCCGAAGGTGGCCATCGTGATCGACGACGTGCTGCCACCGTGGCGACCCCGGTCGGTCATGATCCAAGGATCCGCAGAGGTCAGAACCGAGGACGCGATGATCCGGATCGTCCCGACCCGCGTAATCTCCTGGGGGCTAGATGAATAGCACAGCGACAGGACCCGGCTGAGCCGATCAGGCAAAGAGGCGGGTTGCGCTATCTCGCCGCGGCCGACCAGCGCAGGACCTCTGACCACACCTCTCGCACGAGCAGGTGCCCTGCGCCTGGGACCACCGTGAGTGTTCCGTCAGCAACCTGGTCGGTCCACCATCTGCCGTGCTCGGGGCTGACCACGACGTCAGCGTCGCCGTACCAGCAGCGAACGGGCGCGCCCACGGCGCGCGGATCGAAACCCCAGTCCGACACCGTGTACGAGATCAGATCGGCGGCGAGGCCCGTGGGCCCTTGAGCGAACGCCGCGGTCAGCATCGTCTCGAGTGCGGCCCGTAGATCGCCAGTTGCCAACGCGGCCTCGTCGGCTGGTTCGGCGCCCAACATGCCGATCCCGGCCGCGGGGTCGCTCGCCATCTGCGCCAGCATCTGTTCCAGAGTCGCGCGAGCCGAAGCCGGATCTTCCGGCAGCGCCGCGATCATCTGTTTCTCTTCCGGGCCGATCCAGCCGACCTCCTCGTCGGGGGCAGGCGTACCGATCAGCGCCACCGAACGCACGAGGTCCGGTCGCCTGGCGGCCAATGCCAGCGCGACCCGGCCTCCTGCCGACCAACCAGCCACGGCAGCCGCCGGCCCGCCCAGCTGTTCCAGGACAGCTGCGCAGTCATCGGCAAAAAGCGGAATCGTGGGCAGTACTCCAAGCGGAAGTGGTTCGGAATCGCCGTATCCCGGCCGGTCCAGCGTGACCAGCCGGAAGCCGGAGGCGGCAGTGGCGGCGGGGTCGGGGTCGAAGTGCCGTGATCCCGGAGCGACGTGAGCGAACAGGACTACGGCGCCGTCGTCAGGGCCGGTGACTTGTACGGCGATCCGCCGGCCGTCGTCGACTGAGATGGAGCTCTGCGAGGAGAGTGAAGTCGTCATGGGCACTACTCTGACGAGCCATTGGTGACACCGTCCTGTCACCTTCCGGGAGAAAGTTTGGCCATGTCGGCGGGCCTGCGGTGAACCGCACGGAGCGGCTGTATGCGATCGCCGAGGAGCTGCGCGCTGCCGGGTCCCACGGACGTACGAGTGGCTGGCTCGCCCGGCGGTTCGAAGTGGCGGCCCGCACGGTCAAGCGGGACATCACCGCACTGCAGGAGTCCGGGCTGCCGATCTGGGCCCAAGCCGGCTCCGGCGGCGGGTACGTACTGGATGCCTCCGCAAGTCTGCCGCCGCTCAATCTCACCGCCCCGGAGGCCACCGCGGTCGCACTTGCCCTGGCCGCGATGCCGCAACTGCCGTTCGCCGCCGACGGGCGCAGCGCACTGAGCAAGATCCTCGCGGCCATGACAGCGCAGGAACGCGCCCGGGCCGCAGCTCTTGGCGCCCGCCTGTGGATCCGCGATCGGCGCCCAGCCGCGCGGCCGGTTGTGACTGGCGTCCTGGACGAGGCGATCCGCCGCGGCGTGGTCACCGTCCTCGACTATGTCGACAAGAAGGGCACAGCCACTCACCGTCGAGCTGTGGAGCCGATGGCGTTGGCCTCGAACAGTGGCCGCTGGTTCCTGCTTGCCTGGTGCCGGCGCCGCCGTGCCGGACGGTGGTTCCGGCTGGATCGCATCGAATCGGCGCATTTGACCACCGAACTCGCGCCACCGAGGGATCTGCTCGAGACCTTCGGGAAGCCGCCCGACGATGCTGGTCCGCTCACCATGTCCGATTAGCGTCTGCGGCGACGATGTGCGGTGCAACTGCCTAGCCCGCTGGTAGTGCGGCTGTGCCTTGAACTTCGACCAGGGCCTCGTCGTCCCACAGGCGCGCCACGCCGATCCCGGCCATGGCGGGGTAGTGGGTGCCGATCAGGCGCCGCCAGACGTGGCCGATCTCGCGGCTGTGCGCCCGGTAGTCGCCCAGGTCGACGGCGTAGATCGTGAGGCTGGTCAGATGCTCGGGGTCGCCACCGGCTGCGCGCAGGGCGGTGAGCAGGTTGCCCAGCGCCTGCTCGAACTGGGCCACGACATCACCGGTGCCCGTGATCTGACCTTCGGCGTCCATGGCGGTCTGGCCGGCGAGGAACACCACGCGAGCCCCGGGCTGGGCGACCAGGGCATGGGAAAAGCCGGATGGCGCGGCCAACTCGGGGGGGTTGACTCGCTTAGTCCGATTGGCGCTCGCAGAGGTGACCTTCGCGACCGCATCTGCCCACACATCGTCACTCATGACCTTCTCCCTCGTGACCAGGGGAAGCCTGGTACGTACCTAACGTCGCAGGGTGCCCCTGAGTCGGATGGGAATGGGTGGTCATGACTGCACCGCCCCGCCGTCGATCTCGATGCCCTGCCCGGTGACCGAGGGACTGTCCAGGCAGAACTGCACGGCCGTGGCTACTTCCTCGACAGTGATCAGGCGACCGGTCGGCTGGTAGTTCGCGAAGAACTCCCGTACGGCCTGCTCGTTCCGACCGGTACGAGAGACGACATTCGTGACAGACCCGTCGGTCATCGGGGTGTCGACGTATCCCGGGCAGATCGCGTTCACGGTGATGCCGGTCTGGGCCAGTTCGGCAGCCGCAGATCGAACCAGGCCAAGCACGCCGTGCTTGCTGGCCGTGTAGGCCGCGATGAGCGGCTCGCCGCGTTTGGCGGCCGCCGAGGCGATGACGACAACTCGGCCGTACCCGCGCTCCTTCATCCCGGGGACGGCGCGTCGTAGGCACCGGAACGGCGCGCTCAGATTCACCTCGAGCATCCACGCCCAGTCCTCGTCCGTGGTCTTGTGCACCGGCGCCGACATCGCTGCCCCTGCGTTGGCCACCAGTACGTCGACCCGGCCGAAGGCGTCCTCTGTCGCAGCGAATATCCGATCGACCGCATCAGGCTCGGTGAGGTCGGCAGGGATGCAGAGGGACTCGCCGGGCAGGGTGGCCGCCACCGTCTCGAGTTCGTCGGCGCTGCGGGCCGTGAGGGCGACCCGGTGACCCGAAGCCGACAACCGAGCCGCCACCGCAGCACCGATCCCGCGACCGCCTCCTGTGACCAGCGTGACCTGCGACTCCCTCGACATGCATCGACCGTAGCCGCCGCTCGAGGGGAAAGACGCGCTGTACCTCGGGATTGAGCGCGCGCTCGGGGGTCAGACGCGCTGTACCTCGGGGTGGACACGGCTAACGGAATAGGGTCGGCCCGTGATCAGGCCTGAGGAGTTCACCGACGTCAGCTACCGGATCGAGGACGCGGGCTACGCCGTACTGACGATCAACCGCCCGGAGCGGATGAACAGCTTCACCGGAAACACCGTGGATGAGCTGATCAGCGCGTTCAAGCATGCCTGGGTGGACAAGCGTGTCGCGGCCGTGATTTTGACCGGGGCCGGTGATCGGGCGTTCTGCACCGGCGGGGATGTGAAGCTGCGAGCCGAAACCGGTGGGTACGGCGAGACCGAGTGGGGCAGCTTCGAGATCGAGCGCCTGCACCGAATCATTCGGGAGATCCCGAAGCCGGTCATAGCCGCCGTCAACGGCGCAGCGGTCGGCGGCGGCCATGTCCTGCACGTGCTCTGCGACCTGTCAGTGGCCGCCGAGCACGCGCGGTTCGGGCAGACCGGGCCGAAGGTGGGCTCCTTCGACGCCGGCTTCGGATCCGCTTATCTGGCAAGGGTTGTCGGTGAGAAGCGGGCCCGCCAGATCTGGTTCCTGCTGGATCTGTACGACGCGGCGACCGCCGAACGCTGGGGCCTGGTCAA
>Ga0183260_10005006_pt1 | contig 10469 bp, 14 predicted proteins | sample AntDrymUQ4972206_2_FD_129768 | JGI IMG/M metagenome (GOLD analysis project Ga0183260, IMG submission 129768) | Polar desert sand microbial communities from Dry Valleys, Antarctica - metaG UQ497 (22.06) (version 2) (version 2) | ecosystem: Environmental > Terrestrial > Soil > Desert | place...
CGTGCGCGGTATGGAACTATGCCTGCCGAAATGTCACTCGGGGACTTGAGGTGGTGCGCCATCAGGTGGTGCGCGCAGAGGCGGTGTTGCTGGGCGAGCTGACGTTGCCGGCAGCATCGTATGCCTTGATCTTGTAGTAGTACGTCGTCCGCCGCGCAAGCGAGCCGTCGACGTACGACGTGCCACCGACAGACGCTACCTGGGTGAAGGTCCCCGAGGACGACCGCGAGCGCAAGACGCGGTACCCGGCGACTCCGACGTCATCGGAAGACTTTGCCCACGACAGCGTCACCCGGCTCTTGCCGCCGCTGGCCGTCACGTTCGACGGGGGCGTCGGCGCCGTGGTGTCAGCCGTGCCGGGACCCGCGATCCGGGCAGCCACCTCGGACCGGATCGCCGGCAGGGTGCTGTAGAACGTGCCCCCGGGGCACTCGGTCGCCCCGTAGTCGCGGTGAGCGGCGATGTTGGGTGTCGTGGTCGTCGCTCCGCTCACGGGATTGACGAAGGGCTGGGTGGCCTGCGGGTCGATGCCGTGACGGTTGGCCTCCCAGGCGAGCAGCGCCTCCAGCGCGTCGCGGGCAGCCGGCGTGACGTCCCGGTCGGTGAAGGTCCCCAGCATCGCCACGCCGACGGTCCCTGAGTTCCAGCCGCTCGTGTGCGCTCCGGTCACACCATTGGCGTTGGTGTCGTCACCGCTGGGGCTGGCACCGCCGTACTCGCGGGAGTACCGGCCTTCATAGACGTTCCCGAACTTGTCGATCAAGAAGTTGTACCCGATGTCGCCCCCTGGGTGACCGAGTGGTAGTAGTAGATCGACCGGACCTGGCTCTCTGCGCCGGCCCTGTCCGCATAGTCGTTCGACGTGGCCGTGTGGTGCACGATGAGCTTCTTGGTGGGGTAGAACTGCGGTGCCCACGTCATGTACTGCGGATCAGCCCCCCATTGGTCACGTGAAAGCACCGGAGGCTGGTCGGTGGCGGCTTGGGCACTGGCCGCTGTGAGGGAACGATTGGTCGCGGCAGCGCCGTCGGCCATGGCGAGCAGGGTGAGCTGAGCGATCGGGCGGTCGCTGCTGACGCGGACGGCCACGGTGCCGATCGAGTCGTGGATCGCGCCGTACGTCGTCCCGTTCTGCCGCTGCATCCCCACCTCGTCGCGCCCGGCGCTCACCCCAGGGCCGAACCGGCTGCCGCCAGGGGAGAACGCCAGCGACACGTGAGCGTGTGGGTTTGCCGCGCCAGTAGACGGCGAGGTGGTCGGCGGGCCGGTCGAGCTCGAACACCTTCGTCGCGGTGACACCGGCTGTGACGTGCTCGACCCGCATCGGGACGTGCCTGGTGGCGGCGACCGACGGCGCGGGCGTGACGCCGACGAGGACGCCAACAAGCAGGCCAAGCACGACGGTGAACACTCGACGCCTCATGTACCACTTCCGGACCGCAGTTGCGTCAGTCTAACCGGGCAGCTGCGTAAACACTGCCGACGATCCGCGGCGTTGAATCCGAAGGTCCTTGGCGGCCCGGCGGTGCGGATCGAGCACTCATATGGTCCTGGTACCGATCAGTTGAACTCGGGACAGGTCTGGCGGTAGTCGGAGACGTCTCGCAGATTGGTGTCCCACTCGGTCGCGGTGAGGTTCCGACCGGCCAGCCGACTCGCGGCCTCGCCCAGCGACTCTCTTCGGTTGAGCCAAGCGTTGGCTACATTCTTGGCTACACACAGTTGAGGTTGCTCAACCGCACGGGGAAAACGGCCTGGTCAGGGGTGGTGCGCCATCAGGGACTCGAACCCCGAACCCGCTGATTAAGAGTCCGTGGAGGGGGGGTCAACTGCGGTCCACCAAAGTCTATCGGTGCAGGTCAGAAGGCATGTGGCTCTCACCGTGGACCGTCTTGGACCCCCACAGATGGCACCTTCTGGTCACCGTAATGGCACCGTAGTCCGCACGCTGCCCATGCCCACCGTGACAAGCGCCGGGGGTCCCACGAGCCGCATCGAAGATCCGCCGCTACCGTGTCGCGGTCGACCCCAACTACCGGAGCGATCGCTCGGGCGCTCATCCCTTCAGCTGCCAGCGATGTCACCAGTTGTCGGCGATCGTCACGGTCCAGCCGGAGGGGGCTATTAGCGAACTTGGAGACGCCGAGCAGCTCCTTCACAGCGGCACGGGTGGTGTCCTCCGATTGGAGTACACCACCGTGTTGATTGCCGTAGTAGCCGCCAGGCGGCAGGTTCGCCCGAGCAGCTCTTTCACCGTGGCACGGGTGGGTGGAACTACTCCATCTGGAGTAGTTCGGGCCGGTCGGTGACTGGACAGGTTCGCCAGCCGGGCCGCGACCATCGCCCGCTGCCGATTCGTCAGATGCTGCGAATCCTCCAGGAGCGAAGCGGGATCGCGTTTAAGCACGATCTCGCTTCCGTCTCGGCGGGTGCATGTCGGTGAGGATGTAGCCCGGCGCGACGGTGTTGCCTCATGGTGCCCTTCGACCTGTGCCGGCGCGCCGGCGCGCTGATGATCGCCGGTGGGCGAGGGGGCCGGATCGTCAACATCGGCTCGTTGTTCGGGCAGCCTGCGGTGGCCAACGGCTCGGCGTACTGCGCCTCTAAGGGCGGGCTGACGCTGCTCACGCACGCGCTCGGCCTCGAGCTCGGCGGCAACGACATCACCGTGGTCTCGAGCACGTCACGGAGCTCGTGGAACTCGACCTCGAAGACGTTCTTGTCCGGGCCGTCGACGCCGGCGTCGTTGACCAGGGCATCCAGGCGGCCGAAGCCGTCGGTGAGTTCGTCGAAGAGGCGGTCCGGGGTGGAGGCCTCGATGAGGTGGGTCGGATTGAACGATGACACCGGCACGGGACACCGGCCTCCGGCCAGGTGGGACTCCATGCCGGCTCTGATCTTGGTCCTCGCCATCGCAGTGGAGATCGCGGCTACCACGCTCCTGAAGTTCTCCGACGGCTTCACCCGGCCCATCCCGGCGGTGCTCTCGGTCGTCGGCTACGTGCTCTCGCTGTTCCTGCTCTCCCGGGCCCTGCTGTCGATCCCGGTCTCCGTCGCCTACGCCGTCTGGGCCGGGGCCGACACCGCGATCGTGGCCGCCATCGCGATCGCCGCCGCCATCGGCGTCGCGTTCCTCGGCGAGGCCCTCGGGCTCGCCCCGCCGTGCGAACCCATCGCTGGAACGATGAACGGTTTGGCACCTCGCTCTTGGAGGGCCTCAATCATGCCGGCGACCACCTCGCTGATTTGATTGATGCCCCGGCTGCCGACCCCGATCGCCACCGAGTCTCCCGGCCCGACGGCCGAAAGGTGGTCCCGCAACGCTGTCCGAGCCGCGTTGCGGGGCTCCAGTGGCGGCACGGCGTCGTCGTACACGCGACTCATGCGCCGCAATGAAAGGTCTGGAGCCCTCCGCCCCAAGATGTCGTCGAGCCGTGGGGCCCGCAGCGTCGGCGGTCGGTGTCCCGCCACCCCGCTGTTCACAGGAAGTCCAGGTCAGCGCCGTGGTTCGCCTGCATCACGTGTTCGGAGTACAGCCGACGCCATCCGCGCTTGGGGAGCTCCGGTTCCTTAAGGTCCACGCGCCGACGGTCGAGCTCCACCGGGTCAACCTTCAAGTCGATCCTCCGCTCTGCGACATCAAGCTCGACCAGGTCACCGTCGCGGACCAATGCCAGCGGTCCGCCGGCGGCCGCCTCCGGGCTGCAGTGCAGCACCACGGTGCCGTACGAGGTTCCACTCATCCGGGCGTCGGAGACGCGGACCATGTCCTTTACTCCTTCGGCGGCCAACCGCTTCGGGATGGGGAGCGACCCCGCCTCGGGCATGCCCGCTCCGATCGGTCCAGCGTTCCGAAGAACCAGCACACTGTCCTTAGTGATGCCTAGATTTGGATCATCTAGCCGGGCGACGGCGTCGGCCGTCGAGTCGAACACGACAGCTGGGCCTATGTGCTGGAGCAGCTCCGACGATGCGGCCGACACCTTGATGACGGCGCCGTCCGGGGCCAAGCTGCCATGCAGGACCGCCAAGGCGCCGGTCGCCCCGAGCGGCTCTTCCAACGTACGGATGGTGGTCTGCCACGGCGCCGGGCCGGGCACCTCTGCGAGAGACTCCCCGAGAGACTGTCTGGCAACACCCACGGTATCCAGGTGGAGCCGGGTGCGTAACGCACTCATCAGCACAGGGATCCCACCAGCACGGTGGAAATCCTCCATGTAGCCCGCGCCGGAGGGCTTCAAGTCGACCATGAGCGGAATGGTTGAGGCGATCGCATCGAAGTCAGCCAGAGTTAGGTCAACTCGCGCCCGTCGCGCCACCGCAAGCATATGGACAATCGCGTTGGTCGAACCGCCCATCGCGGCGAGCAAGGCAAGCGCGTTCTCGAAGGCCTCACGGGTCAAAATCTCGCGTGCCAGCACGGGGTTGCGGGCCAGTCCGACAGCGGCACGTCCAGTAGCGGTGGCGTGCCTGAGCCGCTCCCCGGTGGCCGAAGGTGGCGTCGCACCGCCAGGCAGCATCATGCCGAGCGCCTCTGTCATCGACGCCATCGTCGAGGCGGTGCCCATGACCATGCAGGTGCCCGGGGTGGTGGCCAGCGCACCCTGAACTTCGGTGATCTCCTGTTCGTCCAACTCACCCGCTCGGTGTCGGGCCCACATGCGACGGCAGTCGGTGCACGCGCCCAGCCGCTCACCGCGCCAAGTGTTGGTAAGCATGGGACCGGTCACCTCGAGGATCGCGGGAACGTCGACTGAGGCTGCGGCCATGAGCTGAGCCGGCACCGTCTTGTCGCAACCACCGAGCAGAACCACTGCGTCCATCGGTTGGGCGTTGATCATCTCCTCGGTCTCCATCGCGAGGAGGTTGCGAAACAGCATGGATGTGGGCGAAAGCAAGATCTCACCGAGGCTGATTGTGGGGAAAGCCATGGGTAGGCCCCCTGCCTCAAGAACGCCGCGCTTGACGTGTTCCACCATCTGTGGCATCTGCCGGTGGCAGGGGTTGAAGTCCGAGGTGGTGTCCGCGATCCCAATAATCGGGCGCTCGAGGTCGTTCGGATCGCTGCCTTGTCCGGCGAGAAAGGCGCCCCGCAGAAAGTCGCTGAAGCCTTCGTCGCCGTAGGAGGTCAGGCCACGAGGTCGCGTTGGCTCGGTCATCGGTTCTCCTCTAGTTCGCTGTTGTGCCGCACAGTCGACCCGCGGCCGAGGGTCCTGACCGAGGCGCGGATCTTGAGTTCACCTGGGAGGCGGAGGATCCCGGTCGAGCGATACGCGCCCTGCACGTTGCCCGCGTGTGCGGCGATAAGGCTGCAGACCGCGTCCGCCATCTCTTCGTGTGGTCGCTGCATGCTGGTCAGCGGTGGTCGATAGACGCTGTGCCACGGAAAGTCAGAAAAGGTCACCAACGAGAAGTCTTCAGGAATTTCCAAACCGAGCTCCGAGACCGCACGTAATGCGCCTAGGACCAACACGTTCGCAGGGATGATTACCGCGGTAGGGGGGTTCGATTGCCCCAGCAAACGGAGTAGCCCATCATGCCCCCACTCCTCGGTGTACTCTCCTGCCGCCACCAGCCCATCGTTAAACGCGATGCCGCCTTCCGAAACGGCGGCCTGAAAACCAGCCAGCCGCTCGCGCGCCGTCGACTCCCGCGGCTTAGCGGTGATCATCCCGATTCGGGTGTGGCCGTGGTCGATCAAGTTGCGGGTGAGTTGGTGGACGCTCTCTTCGTCGGTACAACAAATAGCGTCGGTCGTGCCGTCGCTGGAGTGCCGATTTACCTCCACAACATAAGGGATGCGCAGCCCGAGCTCGGTGTAGATCGAGTGCGCGCTGCGGTCGCCTGTGGGTGTGTGCACTACCGCCGCCACCTGATAGTCGAGCAACCGGAGCAAATGCTGGCGCTCCAACGTCGGGTCTTCCTGGTGCAGGCACAAGATCACTTCGTAGCCGCGGGGCCGGAGGACCTCCTGGATCCGTGAAGACACCTCGGCGTAAAAGTAGCTCGTCACGCCGGGAAGCAAAAGACCGATGAGCATGCTTCGGTTATTTTTCAACGCCTGAGCCGCGACGTTAGGCCGATAGCCGACGGTGGTGGCTGCGGCCATAACCCGGTCACGCGTGTCCTTAGCCACCCGTGGGTGGCCCGACAAAGCCCGCGATGCGGTGGCGATTGATACCCCCGCCTCGGCGGCGACCGCTCTTAGATTCGGCACTGCTTGCGAAGCGCCTCCTCATCGACGTCGACGCCCAGCCCCGGACCTTGGGGCACGGCAATGAGACTATCCACGGGCGTGGGGAGGCCCTCAACCAGGTGCTGCAGAGGCTGGTCGACATACATATGCTCGTAGATCATGAAGTTCGGCATACTGGCGGCAAGATGCAGCGACGCAGCCATGCACAGGGCACCAGACGCGCCCGTGTGCGGTGCGTAGCTGATGTTGTGTGCGTCGGCCAGCAGCGCGATCCGGCGCACCGAGGTTATCCCCCCGGCTCTCGACACATTGGGCTGCACAACGTCCCAGTACCGGTTCTCGATGTACGGCAAGAAGCCGGCGGCGGCGTACTCAGCCTCCCCGCCGGCCAAAGGAACGCCCGGAGCGGCAGCGGCTACCTTTTGGTAGCCGGAGAGGTCATACACCGGCACCGGTTCCTCGAGCCAACGCACGTCGTGCTCCACCATCCCGCGCCTCAGAGTGATCGCCTCGTCCGCCCGGTAGACCCCATTGGCGTCGAGCATGATCTGCACTTCCGGCCCGATCGCGGCGCGCGCAGCTGCGACGGTCTGCAGATCGGCGGCTGCCCCACGGCCCACCTTGATCTTTATGGCGTTCCAGCCCTCGGCGGCTAAGCGTTCAGCCTCGGCGGCGGTGATCCGCGGATCATCGGAGATCATTATGGACGATGCGTAGCAGGGCAGCTCGGTCCTTTCACCGTGCAACAGCCGCCAGACTGGTTGACCGAGGGATCGGCCCAACGCATCCCAGATGGCGATGTCGACACCCGCTACCGCTTCCATAAAAAACCCCCGGGAGTGCCCGCGGATCTTCATCGTGCGGTACATCTTCTCCCAGATGGCCTCGACGCTCCAGGCGTCCATGCCCACGATCGTCTTCGCGAGCAACTCGCGCACGATGGCCTGCGTAGCACCCGGCGCCTCGCGCGCCAAGCACTCACCCCAGCCGACCACTCCGTTGTCCAACTCAACACGAGCGATGGTGGCGGACATCTCGGTCAGCGGCCCGGTGCCGATTTGCCACGGCGTGTCCAACTCGACGGTCGCCACCCACGCGTCGACGTTGACAATACGTAGTGGACTCGGGGGAGGGGACATGGGTTTCACGACTGAATGCTCCTCTGCGTCGGTGCAAGTTCTACAGGCTCGGGGGTATTCACACGAGAATCCGCGACTGGGGGCCCCCAGTGTTGGTCACTAAGACCTCGACGGCACAGGCGTGGGAGTCCAACGGCGTCACCACACCGTCCCGCACGGCCAACCGGACGTCGTGCCCCGGGACGAGGACGGCGCTGGGGTCGTCCACCAGCCGCTGCCTGATCCGCCGGGTGGTCGCCAAACTCGCCTCCGCGTCCATCGACCATTCCACCTCGCTTGTGGCCAACTCATGGCGGTTCTTCACTGCATCACCGGCGAAGATGACATGGCCACTGTCGGTTTGGGCGTCGAAGGCCAGGTGGCCCGGCGTATGGCCGGAGGCGCCGACGATCGTCAATCCGGCGATGGGCTCGTCTCCGTCTTCCACGAATCGGAGCCGGTCACGCTGCTCCATCAGTCTCGCCACATGCAAGTCCGGGACATAAATCGTGCCGGGAGGCTGGCTGGCCGCCCACTCCATCTCCGCTCCGGAGACCGTCACCTGGGCGTTGGGGAACATAGTGACGTTGCCGACGTGGTCCCAGTGCAGGTGTGTCACCAGGACGTCGGTGATGTCAGCGGCTACCATCTGGCAACGCTCCAGCTCACGATGCAGTAATGCGATGTACGCCGGCGGGCCGGTGTCAACCAGAATCCGGCGCCCCTCACCCTCAAGCAGGCCGACGCTGCTCCACCCAAAGCCTCCATGGGTGGTGCTCCTGGCGGGCACACCCGCCACCAGCTGCGTGAATCTAAACATATCGTTCTCCCACTCTGCCCTCGAACGTACGTTGAGTCGCCATCAGTCCGTTGCGGTTACAGGCCTGCGGCGACGTGCATGGCGGGTCATGTCGCCAAGGCAAGGCCGACAAAGCGAGTCCGAACTGGCCGGTGGAGAGCCCAAATTCCTCGATGATGAGTGGAGCCGTCACCGAGATGTTGATGCGATCGATGTACCCGAGCGTGACGATGAAAAATAAGCCGAAAGCGATGATCATTCTGCGTCGCTGGCCTGTGGTGGCGGTCGCGGGCGTAGAGGTTGATGCAGTCATAGCGGCTCTTCAACTTTGAGCGGGCAACCGGGTTGAGGTTGCTGTTGCTGCCCGGTGGTTCCGGGTGCAGTGGAATCGTACGCGGCGGTGTTGGTTGTCGACGTTGCGGAAGCCGCAGCCGGATCGTTTGACCTGTTTGACGAGCCGGTTCAGTCCCTCGGTTCTGGCGTTGGTGATGCCGGTGTGGATGAACGCCAGGATCGCCGGCCACCAGGTCTCGACCGTGGTCGCCAAGGTGGTGAGCTCGGGGATGTCGGCGCGGGCGCACCAGTGGTAGAAGGAGTGTAGGCGGCGGCTGACCAGTTCTCGGTCCGGGTTGGTGCGGGCCAACGCCAACAGGGAACGCAGCTCCTCTTTGGCGATCCAGGCCACGACGATCTGGTCGGTTGGGTCGGAGTCGGCCAGCCCGTTCCACATCGTCGCGAACCCTCGTTGGCTGAGGCGTTCACGTCCGGTGACGAGGCGTCGCCGGTTCGCCCACGCTGGGTCGGTCTTGCGGCCTCGCCTGCCGGCAGTGTCCCAGATCACTCGTCGTCGGACGGCGGTGACGGCGTCGTTGGCGAGCTTGACGATATGAAAATGGTCGACGACCAGGGTCGCGTTCGGCAGCAGTCCCGGGGTGCGGATCGCCGCCGCATAGGCGGCGGCCGGGTCGATCGCCACGTAGGCCACCGTCATCCTGAACTCCTCAGAGCGGGCCTTCAGCCAGTCCACCACGGTCTTGGAGGTGCGGCCCTCGGTCTGGCCGAGCAGCCCCTGATGACCGGCCAGGTCCACGAACCCGGTGTCCCACGGGTCGACCCGCACCCACCGACCACCCTCGGCGTCACGGACCCAGCGGGGCTTGCCGCGACGTGTCTCGTCGATCCCGAGCACGGTGACCGGCTCCGGCTCGACCAGCGCCTTGTCGGCGGCCTCCAGAAACGCCCGATGCGCGGTCGGCCAGGACACCTCATGGGCGGTGGCGACCTCATCCACGCTGCGTGCGGCGTCACCCACCGCGGCCGCGATCGAGCGCCGTAGCCGGCCGGTGGTCCGCATCCCAGGGCCGATCTCGGCGGTCGACTCGGTGAACGAACCCCTGCCACACAACGGTTCCACGCACCGCCACCGGCTCTTGCACCACCGCAGCCGCAGCCGGTCCTCCCCATACGGCAGATCCTTCGGACACGTCACCGTCCGCCCCTTCAGCGAAGTCGAGAACACCCCACAGGCTGGGCACGCCGCCGCAGCCTGGTCGTCAGTCGACACCGTCACCACCCGCGTCCCGTCGGCGTCGCAGACAACCCGCTCGACCCTCACCCCAGCCAACCCCAACAACAACGTCGTATCGTTCATCAAGCCCGTGGCCTCTCTCGTCTGCTGCGTTGACAACAGCAAGACTTCAAGAGGTCACGGGCCCACCCACGTCAGACACGCCGAGCGGCCACCAGGTTGGCGGCGTAATAGGTCGGCCAGCGTTGCCAGGCGGCTCCGGGCAGCGTCGCCGCTATGGCGGCGGCGAGCCGGCGTGGGTATCGGAGGTGACCAGTTTGACGCCGGTCAGGCTGCGGGCGACCAGGTCGCAGAAAAACGCCAGCCAGCCGGCGCCGTCCTCGCTGGCGGTGACGTGCAGGCCGAGGATCTTGCGGTGTCCGTCGGCGTTCACGCCGGTGGCCTGATAGTGCGAGCCGACAACCCGGCTTCGCCGTCCTCGAGGCGCACGACTTTCGCCCCACGTCGAGGTGATCGCTGCTCCTTCAAGAACGTGAAGACATCAGCCTGCTTGACATCAACCGGCTCCTTGGCGATCACAGCAAAGAAGACCTTCAGATCAAAGGCGACCGCCAACCAAGTGTTGGGCCGAGCCCGGCCGCCAACGAACTCGAGGTAGTCATCAAGAAACGGATGACCAAGAGTGATGGTTTCAACATCAGTCTCGGTCCGCACGCGAACAAGACAGGGCACGAAAGTCACGGGCTCTCCAATCGCAGAGGGTCATGGCTGGAATGACCCATGATCGAGGTAATCGATCACCCGCATATCTAACAAGACGCTGAAGTA
>Ga0183260_10005007_pt1 | contig 10468 bp, 7 predicted proteins | sample AntDrymUQ4972206_2_FD_129768 | JGI IMG/M metagenome (GOLD analysis project Ga0183260, IMG submission 129768) | Polar desert sand microbial communities from Dry Valleys, Antarctica - metaG UQ497 (22.06) (version 2) (version 2) | ecosystem: Environmental > Terrestrial > Soil > Desert | place...
AGGACGGACGGGGGGCGCCGAAGACCAGGCGGGCCCGCGGGTCGAGCTTCTCGTGGAGCAGGTTGTCCATCGTGCCGTGGCTGTCGTTGACGACCACCTCGTCGGCGCCGCCGGCGTACGCCCCGCGGATGGCGGCGTTGGCCTCTGCCGTCATGAGCTCCTGGGCGCGCGGGTAGCCGGAGCCGCCACGGACGATCTGGTCCAGGGTGGCGACGCCGGCGACGCCTTCCATGTCGACAGAGATGAAGACGCGGGTGGTCATGGGTCGATCCTGCCGCCCGCGTGTTCGAGCCGCTTCGTCCGAGTCACCGAAGGCAGAGCCGCCGGACTGTCCGCGGCGTCAAGCGGCTGGGATGCGGTGGCCGTTGTCCTTGAACTTGATGCACCTGCAGGCGGTGTCCCAGGCCATGTCGAAGCCCAGCTCCAAGCCGTCGTGCCGGCCGGGTCCGAGGAACACCTTCGGCACCGAGGCGGCCCGGAAGCTGTTCCCGAGCGACTCGAGGCCGCGGACGCCCGTGCTCACGTTGAGCACCGGGCCGGCCCGCTTGAACGCCTCGGCGACGCCGAAGATCGCGTCGCAGACCGACAGGGCGACGCTGGCTGCGTTGGTGTCGGTGAAATTCTGACCCGTGCGCTTGCTGATGATCTTGAGGCACTCCGTGGTGGCGCTGGTCAGGTAGCGGTCGCCCTGCCCCCTCGGCAGGTCGAGGGTCGGCTTCCAGCCCAGTCCGATCGCGCCCGCGTACGCCTTGGTGTCGGACCCGGGCAGCGAGGAAAGATACTGCAGGCCAGCGGCGGTGTTGATCCCCAGCCGCGGGAAGTAGCCCTGGTTCTCCGCGTTCTTGGTGAAGGTCAGCGTGATGATCCCGCCGGAGTCGAGCATGATCACGTGCGTGACGCCGGCGCCCTTGAAGCGCAGCACCGCGCTGGAGACCTCGGCTGCGAACTGCCCGGCGTCCGCGTTGCCGTTCTTGGGCTCGCTGAGGCGAATGACTAGCTCGGGGTCGACCGGCCGGCCGATCCGGGCCAGCGCCGGGAGCATGACCCGGTCCTGCGGACGGACCCACTGGGCGAAGGCCCAGCCGAGGATCCCGATCTTCGCCGTGGTGGTTGCGGGCTGGCCGAGCTTCTCGTCCCAGCCGGAGAAGTAGATCTGGCGCTGCAGCGCGCGCACCAGGTCGGCCATCATGCGGTCCTGGGTGAGGCCCCCCATCTCGACGTAGTTCGGTGCGTCTCGGTAGTCCTTCTCATCCGGGCCGATGAGCCCGCTCCCCGTGACCCAGAGCACACCGGCCTTCTTCATGCAAGCCGAGAACACCAAGCCGCCACCGGCGATCGTGGCGGCGATCTTGTTGTCCACGGTGAAGGTCTCGCACGCGGCCTGGTCCCGCGCGTCAACGGTCTCGGCCGAGGTGGCGTCGTCGGTGTGCCACACGGGCGAGAGCTTGCGCCCGGCGACGCCGCCGCGGGCGTTGACCTCGGCGATCAGCGCCTCGACGTCCGCCCGGTAGTCGCCGCTGTCGGCGCTGCCGACCCCGAAGGCCTGCCGTGCCTTCTCGAGGTTCTTGGTCTCGCGGACGCCGACGAAGATCTCCTTCGCGGTGATGCCCGGCCCCTGCGCGGCGCTCGTGCGGGGGGCACCCGCAGTGCCGCTCGGTGCTGCGCCGCCACCGCTCGAGCCGCCCGACGTCCCGCCGCCGCTCCCGCCGGTTCCGCCGCTCCCGCCGCTCCCGCCGGTTCCACCGCCGAGGGCTGTGCCGGCGCCGCCCGGGCCGCTGCCGGTCGAGCCGGAGCCCGTCGAGCCTGCCGCTCCCAGCCCGTCGATACCGCCCGCTCCGGCACCGCCCAGGCCGTCACCGCCCAGGCCGTCGCTCCCGACCACACCCGGACCGGCGGCATCGCCACCGGCCCGCGTGCTGCCGCCCGTCTGCACCGTCGAGCCACACGCCGCGGTGGCGAGCAGGGACGCCGCAGCAAGCAGGCCGAGGCCCTTGCCGCGCAGTGAGAGATGACGGGCCATGAGGTGCCTCCTGGAGATGTGGATCGCTGGGAGTACTGCTACAACCTTCGACCGGCTACTTCGCGGCCCTGCATCGGGCTCGAGAATGCCGACACGCTGCGCCTCCCGGACTGGGTATGCAGAGTCTCGCTCGTCCGCGCGGGGCCTGCTACGCAACAACTGGACGAAAATGTGCCCTTGCGGTAGTCGGGCCAGCCGACACCCACGGGTTGGCCCGGGCGCGGAAGTCTCGTCTTCGACCGGCCATAGGAAGCGACCGCTCTCCAGAAGAACCGTCCAGCATCTGCCCTGTCAGCAGCGGACTGCTGGGGTCGGCCCGTTGCGCGATCAGGGGATAGGGAACGGACTACTTGTGTACGCCATGCACGTGCATTCGGTTTGGTAGGCGAATTGGCGGACGGTCGCGACGCCGTCGTGTTGGGTAGGCGTCAACTTGGTCTGGAAGGTCTGGCCGTCGATGAAGGACGTACCGAGGCCATGGACGCCTCCGAGGAACGAGTCACGCGTGATGCTGGGGCCACCCGCGAGCTTGAGGGCGCGCTCGATGAGGTAGAGGCTGTCGCAAAGATTGATGGCGTGGCGCTTGGCGTTCGCGTCCGGCAGCCGCTGGTTGTTCGACCGCATCAGCGTGACGCAGTCGCGTCGCGCCGAGTTGGAGTAAGGCCCGTCGTCGGGGTTGCTCGCATCCGGGATGTCAAGAAGCGGAATCCAGCCGAAACCGACGGCTCCGTTGAGTTGCGACGTCGGCACCAGCTTGAGCGAGATGAAAATCTGCGGTCCACTCCCGCTCTGCAACCCGTAGCGAGGGCGGTATTGCTGCTTGTCCGCGCTCTGCAGGAAGTACACGAACAGCCCTCCGTCCTGCTCGAAGATGATCACATGGGTCACCTTGTTCGACTTGAACTTGAGAACTGCTCCCTGCATCTCACTCACCGCGTCGCTGATCCGCAGGATGTTGGCGGGGTCGACGCTATGACCCGCGGCCTTCAAGTCAGGCAGCAGACGCCGGTCGACGGCGTTGTTCTCCTCGGGGCTGTCGTAGGTCAAGATGCCGACCTTCGCCGCCCCGGTACCCGGCGCTCCCGCGTCGGGGTTCCACGGCGCGAAGTAGTTCTGCCGCAACAGCGAGGGCGTTTCGGCGGAGGCGAGCCGGTCGAAACCGAGGTCACCTGGCTGGATGAAGTACGGATACCGCTGGTAGGCGGCCGTTCCCAGGTCCGCGATGTTCTCGTAGACGTGAACGGCGCCTGCCTTGTTGATGCACTGCTTGAAACTGTCCACTCCGCCGTAGTTGACGACGGCGAACACCTTGTTGTCTTCGGTCAGCTCGGTGCAGATCTCCGCAGCCTGCTGATCGGCCGTTGTTCCCTGGGCCCGCTGTGCGGAGACGAACACCGGGCGGACCGTGCGACCCAGGATCCCCCCGCGCTTGTTGATGTCATCGATGATGATCTTCGCTTCAGCCTTCTGATCGCCGAACGTCGCTCCCTCGGCACCCAACGCCTTGATCGCCTCGCTGTTCGGGTAGTACACGACCCCCACGAACAACTCGGTGGCCGTCACACCAGGCGCATTCGCCACGGACCGGCCACCCGCGGTGCCGCCAGGCGTCGCGGCGGTGTTGCCGCCCGAGCTGCCCGAGCTGCCCGAGCTGCCGGCGGAGCCGGACGTCCCGCCGCCGGTCCCACCGGCCCCACCGCCGGTCCCACCGCCGAGGGCTGTGCCGGCGCCGCCCCCGGTCGATCCGGAGTCCGTCGAGCCTGCCGCTCCCAGCCCGTCGACACCGGCCGCTCCGGCACCGCCCAGGCCGTCGCTCCCGACCACACCCGGGCCGGCTGGGCCGCCATCGGCCAGCGTGCCGCCGCCGCCCTGCACCGTCGAGCCGCACGCCGCGGTCGCGAGCAGGGACGTCGCGACCAGCAGGCCGAGGCCCTTGCCGCGCAGTGAGAGATGACCGGTCATGGGGTGCCTCCTGGAGCTGCGGATCGCTTGGGTGCTGCTACGACCTTCGATCAGGACAGAGGGACGCGCTTTCCGACGTACGTCATGCACTGGCACGGGATGGAGAAGGCGTACGGCTTTGTGTCGAGCGACATCTCCGCCTCCAGTGGTGAGTCACCGCACAGCCTGGTCCCGCCGCGCGCTGCGGTCTTCGTGCCACGGGACGAAACGGCGGGCCACTTCCGGGTCGGCCAGACCGGCACGAAGCGGCCGCGCGTGCGCGCGACTGGTCACGCCAGGCTTGTGGCGCTCCTGACCCCAGTCGCACTTTCCGACGGACCTGCCGTCCGTGCCGCGCGAGGCAACTGGGCCGCACAGGGATCTGCGCGAAGACGGCTACCGCGGCTCGCCGCGCAGCGGCCGGCCCGGATAGGCGTCCGGCACGAGCGCGCCGTCCCGTACGACGGACGTACCGGCCACGAGCAGGTGCCGGACGCCGACCGACGGGCTGGTCGGGTCGAGGTAGGTCGCGGTGTCGGTGACCGTCGCCGGGTCCAGCACGACGATGTCGGCGTCCGCGCCGACCGACAGGTGGCCCTTCGCCCGGGCGTCCGGCGCCACCTCATCCAGCACGCGCGCCGGAAGCCAGGCGCAGCGCCGGAACGCCTCCAGCCACGACCACGTGCCGGTCTCGCGGACCATCGTGCGCAGCGAGCGGGTGAACGTCCCGGCCGTGCGCGGGTGCGTCGAGCCTCCCGGCGGCAGCGGCCACTGCCGGCTGTCGTGGCTGCCGTCGGTCCAGAACACGGGCATGGCGTCGCTCGCCACGATGGCATCGGGGTAGGCGAGCGACGAGAGCAGAAGGGCGCGGTCGGCCGGCACATCCTCGTCGAGGTACTCCACGATGCACGGCGTTCCGGGTGCCTGCTCGCGCACCTCCCGCAGCCTTGCCTCGTCGGCGATGCGCTCCCCGCTCGGCAGCAGCACGAGCGACGACGGCGTCATCCCCCACGACGCGAGCCGCTCCGGGGCAAGGAAGAACGCGCCGATGCCCGTGCTGCCGGCGCCGTACGGGTAAGCCTCGACGGTCACCCGCGAACCGGCTTCTCGAGCGCGGGTGATGGTGCCGAGCACGCGGTCGACGTGCCGCCGCGAGGTGCTGTTGACGTGGCAGTGGTGCATCGCCGCACCGGTCTCGGCCGCCGCGCGCACCAGCTCCTCCGCCCCGTCGTACGGCGTCGTCGGGTCGGCTTCCACCAGCTCCCGGATGTGCGTGTACGTCGGAACGCCCGCCTCCGCGGCGAGCCGCGCTACCGCGAGGTACTCGTCCGGGTCGGAGCGCGGCGCGTAGCCCATCAGCACGCCGATCCCGAGCGCGCCCGCGGCCAGCTCGCCGCGCAGCAGCTCCAGCCAGGAGTCGCGCTGGGCCGGCGTCGAGGTGGCCTGCCACTGCGGGTTCCCCAGCACGGCCAGCGCGTTGACGATGCTCGCGTCCGGCTCGATGCCTGCGAGCACCTGCGCCCGGGCGCCGGCCCAGCTAGCCGAGAAACCGTAGTGCAGCGGTCTTCCCTGCTCGGCGGCCTCGCGGTAAGCCCGCTCGAGCGGCATCAGCCCGGACTCGAGGTCGAGAGCGGTGGTCACGCCGTCGAGGGCCTGCAGGCGCTGCCCCGCAACGGTGTGCACGTGGCTGTGCAGGTCGACGAAGCCGGGGCCGACCATGAGGCCGGTGACGTCCAGCACCTGCGCGTCCTGCGGCTCAGCAAGGTCCGAGCCGAGCGCCGCAACCCGGCCGTCGCGGACGAGGACGTCTCGCACCTCATCGGTGCCGGTCCCCGGGTCGATCACGCGACCGCCCCGGAGCAGGAGATCGGTCATCCGGCAAGGCTAGGCCGGTGGCGGCGGCTGCTGATCGTCGGGCTGGACGACGATCCCTGGGCTGCGTTGTCGGCGCGACCGAGGACAGCGATGCCGCGCTGCGGCACGCTGGGCGCCACCATCCTTGGAGGCCCCGCGTGAAGATCACCGCCGTCGAGCTGCGCCGCATCCGGATGCCGCTGGTGTCGCCGTTCCGGACCTCGTTCGGCACGCAGACCTCGCGCGAGGTGGTGCTGGTCCGGGTGACCACGCCGGACGCCGAGGGCTGGGGCGAGTGCGTCGCGATGGAAGAGCCGCTCTACAGCTACGAGTACGTCGAGAGCGCGCAGCACGTCCTGCGTACGCACCTGGTCCCGCGGCTGCTCTCGCTCGGCGACGCCATCACGGCGGCGCGCGTCGCGCACGTGCTCGAGCCGGTGAAGGGGCACCCGATGGCCAAGGCTGCGCTCGAGCTGGCCGTGCTCGACGCCGAGCTGCGCACCGCCGGCCGGTCGCTCGGCGACGACCTCGGCGCCGTGCGTGACCGGGTCCCGGCCGGTGTGAGCGTCGGCATCATGGACGAGATCCCGCAGCTGCTCGACGCTGTCGAGGGCTACCTGGAGCAGGGCTACGTTCGCATCAAGCTGAAGATCGAGCCCGGCTGGGACCTCGAGCCGGTGCGCGCGGTGCGTGAGCGCTTCGGGGACATCGGCCTGCAGGTCGACGCCAACACGGCGTACACCCTCGGCGACGCGCGGCACCTCGCCGAGCTCGATCCCTTCGACCTGCTGCTCATCGAGCAGCCGCTGCCGGAGGATGACGTACGCGGACACGCCGAGCTGGCGAAGGTCATCCGTACGCCGGTCTGCCTGGACGAGAGCATCACCAGCGCGCGTTCGGCCGCCGACGCGATCGCTCTCGGCGCCTGCTCGGTCATCAACATCAAGGCCGGCCGGGTCGGCGGCTACCTCGAGGCCGTGCGCGTGCACGACGTCGCGCAGGCCAACGGCATCCCGGTCTGGTGCGGCGGGATGCTCGAGACTGGCCTCGGCCGCGCCGCCAACGTCGCGCTCGCGGCGCTCCCCGGCTTCGTGCTGCCGGGCGACACGTCGGCCTCCGACCGCTACTACGCGCAGGACGTCACGACCGAGCCGTTCGTGCTCGAGGACGGCTACGTGCGCGTGCCGACCGGCCCGGGCCTGGGTGTCGAGCCGGACGTCGACGTACTGGCCGAGCTCACAACCGGCGTGGAGCAGTTGGAGGTCTGAGCGCGACCGCTCAGCGTCGGACCTCGACCAGGTCGCGGGTGAGCGCGCGGCCGAGCCAGCCGGTAGCGCCCGCGAGCAGCAGCGGGAGCAGGAAGACCGCCGGGTAGCGGAAGCCCTCGGACTGCGCCACCGGCACGACCTGCTGCTGCGGCGCGGCCACGGGGGGCGGCGCGGCCTGCGCGACCGGGGCCGGCAGCAGCGGTGCCTGGTTGCTGATCGCCGGTGCGGCGAAGCTGGTCGACGTGCCGGCGTCGCCGGAGAACGACCCGGAGTCGTAGGCCGGGTCCGGGGGGCTCTCGAACGGTGGCGGCTCGACGACCGGTGCCTGGTCGCTGCTGGTGTCGACGGACGCGGAGACGAAAACCAGCGCCGCGCTGATCGGCACCACCCCTTCGCCGGTCCGCGTCCGGTCGGAGAACGCGACGTGCCAGCTGTCGGAGGCAGCGGGGTCGGCCGCCGGGACGAGAGCGAGCGCACCCGGGCGCACGCCGCGCTGCCACGCGTCCGTCAGGCTGCTGAGCTCGACGGTGAAGGCCGCCGGCTTGTCGCCCGCGGCCGCCACGAAGGAGACCGGCGCACTGGCGATCTTGCAGTCGACCTCGGGCGGGGCAGTGAAGGCGCCGTCGGCGTCCTTCACCTCGGCCTTCACGGCGCAGGCGCGCAGCTTGGCGGTCTCCGGCGTACGGGTGCCATCGTTGACGCCGCTGGCAACGGGCAGCAGCAGGGTTCCACCGGAGGGCTTGGTGCCAGCGGGCAGTGCGCCTAGATCGAGCTGCAGGTAGGTACGCGCCTCCTCCTGCCCCGCGTTCACGCCGACGTGCAGCGTGTCGGAGGAGTACATGCTCGGTGCGCTGGTGGGGCCTGCGCAGCCGCTCGGGAGCCCACAGGCGGGCGCCAAGCGGTACCACGCCTCAGCGCTCGGCTTCACCGTTGCTGTCCCGCTGCCGGCGGCGAGCGCCGGGAGGGCGGGGCCGACGACGGCGCCGGCCGTCAGGCACAGGCCGACCACAACGCGCGGGACAACTCTCATGCCCTGATGATGCTCCCTCCGGGCGCTTCGTGGCTCTGTGCCGCAGGACGAAAGACCGCGGCCTGGGCTGGCGGGCGCCACAACCGGTGTCACGACGAGATCCGGTGGCGCCCGGCGAACGCCTCGGATCGTCCAGCCCGACCGATCGACGGCCCCGGGTTGTGCGCTTCGGACGAGCCGCAAGAGGCCGGCAGCCGGAAGGCTCATGGTGCTCCGCCCGCCGCTTTTGAGGAGACGCGCCGCCATGACCGACCTCAGCACCGCCGCCCCGCCGGACGTGACGGGAGGGCTGACGGAGGTGTTCGCGCGGGCCGGCGCTGTCGGCTTCGTGCACGCGGTGGACGTGGACACCGGGCGCGAGGTCGGCCTGCACCCGGACGAGCCGGTGGTGGCCGCCAGCACCTTCAAGGTGCCGGTGCTGCTCGAGCTGGTGCTGCAGGCGGCCGAGGGCCGGCTGTCGCTGACCGACCGCATCCGCGTGCCGGTCGAGGGCCGGGCGCCCGGTCCGACCGGCCTGTCGGTCCTGCAGGACGAGGTCGAGCTCAGCCTGCGCGACCTCGCCTCGTCGATGATCACGGTCAGCGACAACTGCGCGACGGACGTCGTCTGCGACCTCGTCGGGCTGGGCCAGGTGCAGGCTCGCCTGGACGACATGGGCCTGTCCGCCATCCGCGTCCCGTTCGACTGCCGCGGCATCTTCGCCATGGCGCAGGAGGACCTCGGCACTCCGCTCGACGTATCGATGACTCCGCCTCCGCAGGAGGTGGTCGAGCGGCTGCGGATGCTGAATCCGGCGCAGACAAACGCCGCAACCCCACGCGCGATGACCGACCTGCTCGGCCGCATCTGGCGCGACGAGGCCGGTCCGACCGAGGCCTGCGCCGAGGTGCGCCGGATCATGGCGCTGCAGGTATGGCCGCACCGGCTGACCGCAGGCTTCCCTGCCGACGTCGCCCTCGCGGGCAAGACCGGAACGCTTCCGTCGATCGCCAACGAGACCGCGGTCGTGACCTACCCCGACGGCGGACGCTACGCGGTGGCCGTTTTCGTGCGCTCGTTCTCGTACACGCTGCGCGAGCCGCTGCTCGACCGTGCGATCGCCGAGGCCGGTCGGATCGCCGTCGACGCGCTGCGCGCGTGACCCGACGACCCTAGACTCCAGCGCGTCGTCGACTGGGTCGTCCGCCACACCGGGGGATAACGGAGCGGGGCCGGCGCGCCCACCTCGTCCCGTACGACGAAGTCCTCGCGACGAGTTCTGGGTGCCGGACGAAGCAGCGCCGCAACACAGGGAGGAGCCTGTCGGGGTGACCTCGACCGCCGTGCCGGATACCTCCGACGTCTCGACGGCCGCCGCTGCCGCCGAGCAGGCGATCGCACGGGCCGGTGTGCGGGTGCTGCCGCTGGACACCCTGGCCGCCGTCCGCGACGCGGCCGATCTGCTCGCCCGGGTGTGGCAGACCGACGCCGCGAAGCCGCCGCTCGCGGCCGAGGTCATGCGCGCGGTCGAGCACGCCGGCGGCTACGTCGTGGGTGCGTACGCCGGCGACGTGCTGGTCGGGGCCTCCTCCGGCTTCCTTGGGATGGACGGCGACAACCGGCCGGTCCTGCACTCGCACATCTCCGGCGTACTCGAGCAAGGCCGCGGGGTGGGCATCGCCCTCAAGCTGCACCAGCGGTCGTGGGCGCTCAGCCGCGGCATCACCGTGATCACGTGGACGTTCGACCCGCTGGTCCGTCGCAACGCCTGGTTCAACCTGGTCAAGCTCGGGGCTGCCGGCGTCGAGTACCTGCCCGACTTCTACGGCCCGATGAGCGACGGTGTGAACGGCGGCGAGAGCAGCGACCGGCTGTTCACCCGCTGGGACCTGACCGCCGCGCCGCAGGGGCCGCTCGACGCGGGCGACGCGCTGCTGCTGCTCGACGACGTCGACGGCGCCCCCCGCCCGACCGGCCACGCCGCAGGCGACCGCGCGCGCCTCCTCGTCCGCCTGCCCGCCGACGTGGAGGCGCTGCGCAGGACGGATCCCGCCACCGCGACGGCCTGGCGGCTTGCGGTACGGCGCGCACTTGTGCCCGCCTTCGCGGACGGCTTCGCCGCGCGCGGGATGACCCGCGACTGCCGCCTGCTGCTCACACGCTGAACGTCGTGGATGCCCTCGCCCTGCACCACGATGCGGTCGTCGTCGACACCCACGACGACCTGCTCATGCTGGCCACCCGACGGCCCAAGGCGCAGCAGGCGGAGTACTTCCGCACCGACTGGCTGCCGCAGCTGCGGGCCGGTGGTGTTGACGTGCAGGTGCTTCCCGTGTTCGTCGACGACGAGTTCCGCCCCGAGGGGGCACTGCGGCA
>Ga0183260_10005008_pt1 | contig 10468 bp, 9 predicted proteins | sample AntDrymUQ4972206_2_FD_129768 | JGI IMG/M metagenome (GOLD analysis project Ga0183260, IMG submission 129768) | Polar desert sand microbial communities from Dry Valleys, Antarctica - metaG UQ497 (22.06) (version 2) (version 2) | ecosystem: Environmental > Terrestrial > Soil > Desert | place...
TCGTACGATTCCTGACCACTGGGGCCTCCCACATCTGTGGCACTACCGGCCAGGACCTGCTCCTGTCGGCAACCCACGATCACATGTGAGCGAGGCCCCAGCCCGAACTCACATACCGTCTAGACGGCGACCTCACCAAAGCCACCACCAAGACCCTGCGGTTCCGGCTCCTGTCCGCCCCAGCCCGCCTCGTCACCCACGCCAGACGCAAGATCCTCAAAATCCCACCCGGCTGGAAATGGGCCCCCGACCTGGCCACCGCCTGGGACCGCCTACAAGCCCTGCACCCCGCCTGACCCACCCGCCACCGACCCGACCACCAGCACCACCCGGCCGAACCGTGGAACCCGGCGCCCACCCGAGCACCATCGGACCGTCGCCATACCCAAGATCACTACCTGCGCCGATCACGCCCCGGAATATAGACGATCATGAAGTTGTGGATCAGCATGAATGATCTAGGCCAAACCCACTGGAAACAGCGAAGAGCCCGGGACAACCTTCCTGATATCGTTGAGAGCCAGTAAGATAAGCTCGCAGTGGCTGACCACCGAACCGTGGCAGCAGTCACCGGTCAGAGGAGATGTGATGACTTCCTCGCGCGGTCATGACCTGTATCTGGCCGCCAAGAATCTCCTTCACCGAGTCTCCGACGAGGAGACCAGGGAAGCCGTTCTGACGCTCATGCACCAACTTGAGGTTCTCATCGACGACGAGCGCCATGGCGACACCGAGCAGACCAGAGCACGCCGATCACAACTTCACGAACGACTCACCAGCCTCGGATTGCAGAGTGGAGAACAGTTTGCCGACGTGCTTCCAAGGGGCGAGTTCACCACGGGCGGAATATTGGCGATACGATTCACCGACGATCTGTTTCCGCTCGCACATGTCGAACTCGAAAACCTCATCATCTCCGCGTCTAAGCGCATCAAGAGCGTGTTGGGTGCGAATACGCCGACGCTTAATCTCCACGGTGCCGGTGCCGACTTCTGGTTCTTTGAGGAGCGCCGCACCGCCGTGCCCGTGGTCGAGATGCTGCGACCGCTGTACCTGTTCGCGTTGGCCCTTCAGGCAGAGTCGAGCCGGCCGTCGAACGGCCGACGCCCCATCTCGATCTGCCTCGATTACGAGAACGATGCCGCGACCGTCTCGGTCCTTGGTCGCCCTACCCTCCTGTCAGCCAGGCTGCGGGTGGCCCAAGCCGTCCTCGTCGGCTCTCGACCAGGCCATGTCCTGCTGGCGCGCGAGGCGGCGGACATTCTGAACGTCACTGACGATCGGCACGCGGAACTACCCGACATCGCTAGACTGCTGGATGTGGTGCCGAAACATATGTCACATCGTACAGATCTAGTCCAACTCTTAACGGTGTCAAAGAAGCGATACGAATTCCGCTCAGTTGCCTACGTGGACGATCAGCACGTTGTGGTCGCCGGCGCGACCGAGCCCTACATTCAGTTCGCAGCTATCGAGCATCGCGACCGTCGGGATCCGGAGCGGCCGGGCACACAATTCTCGGAGTTGCTCGCAGCCCACGACTCCTGCGTGATCCTGGGAGTCACCCACCAAGAACTTGTCGAGAAGCACCTGCGCCCCGCCTATGAGAAAAGAACCCGGCGAGGCAAAGGGTTCTGGGATCGAATGATCGTGCTGTTCCCCACTGCCGAGGCCGCGCGCAGGGTCATGGACGGTCAGGCAACAGAAGTTCGGTTACAAAGCAGGGCCCACGGACTCCGCACCGTGGCCAGCTTTCTGAAGTCATTGGCGGGTCCCTCGAGCGACAGCTGGAAGGTCGCCGAGTACCAGGAAAATCTATCGTTCGTTGGAAACTGGATGAGCAAGGGCCCGCGGAACTCTATTCGCTTGTCGCCGCTCCTGCCGGGACTCGACCTCAAGGAGACATTCTTCGTGGAGCTGACGGAAAACACCACTGCCTTCAACGAGGTCAAGCAGTCCTTCGTGGCGATCGAGTCCAACTCGATCGCCATAGGCGAATGGAATCTTGTCGGACGAATTCAGGGCAATAAATTCGTCTGGCAAAGAATCCTCAACCGCGGCACCGAGAACAAGAACACCTCACGCAACCTAGCCGAAGCCGTCGTGCTGGTCATCGTTCATGGGCTGACCGAACGGGGGCAACGGATCTACCTGCAGCTCCGCTCGAACATGAACGGGTCCAGCGCCATAGGGCTCTACTCCAATATCAGCGGCCTCGTCACGACCCATGACGCGTACGCAGCCGCACAGAAGACCCCGCCACCAAACCTTTTCGCCGACGGTGCGGCCATTCTCGAAGACATCGAGACCAACGGTGTTCTTAAACGCGACGCCGTTCTGCCACCGGAGATCTGGCGACAGGCGGCGGCACGCGAGATCGATGAGGAGCTCGGCCTTCGGACCTATCTTGACCGGTTCGTTTCGCATGGCAGCCTCATGCTGGCAAGAGACAAGGGCGCCGCACTTTTCTTCGAGATATTCTCGCTCGAGCTGAAGGTATCCAAGCCGTCGGCCAAGCAGCGGTCGGAAATCCAGCACATACGAACCGCCCGGCCACTCTCCGGTCTCGACGAGGGATTTAGCATCAGCGAGATTGCGAAACTGGCGGATCAGGGAAGCCTCAACCACCTTCTCGCACAGAACATCGACTACTTCCTCGGCGTGTACGAGGCTCTCGGAGTGACAGATGACTGACCGGCCGCCTGGGCGAAGTATTGGCGTGTGGTTCACACCGGAACGCCAGATCACGGTGTCGCTTGAGAAACCAGTCGACATCAAGGGCACACCGCCAGGCAACACCAACGGAGTTCACTTCGCCGAGGTCTATTCGTCGGCACCGTCGCTGACCCTCGAAGAGAGCTTAGTCGAGATCGATCGCACCTTCGCCGGCCAGGTGCGGGACGTCAATCCAGCACGCCGAATTCTGGCCTTGTGCGAAGTCGCTACCTCAGGACCAGGCAGCCGACGACTCGGGCCGTATCCGTCATCCACCAGTGCGGGCTGGGCCACCATGTTGAACAGGCCCTACCGGATCTCTGACAGCCACCCTGAGAAGATCGCACACAGCTTCCAGTGGATACACACCAACCTCTCACAGCACCTCGACCGATTACCGGGGATCAGTCCCCCGGAGCTTGTCTTCCATGCTTTCTCAGTCCTCCTCAAGGCCGAGGACTACCATCTCGCTCGAACAGCAACCCCCAACGGCTCCATCGCGATCCAGAACGCCGTGCTGGGAACCTTCCTCCCCCGCCACTGGGACTTCTCACGTCAGTCGGGGTGGCGCAGAAATAGTCGGGCGCTGGACACCCTGCGCCAGATGCATAACAGTACCGACCTTCTCGAACTCTGCGAGTTGTCGACCTTCGCGGGATCGACGTGGTTCGCCCGACGAGATGCCGATGTCCACACCTGCGACGAACTGCCGGGCCTATTGCGTTACTTGGGCCGCGGTGGCCGTTGGGGCGTGGATCACCGGGCCGAGTTCATCGGGCAAGCGCTTGAGGCACGCTCGCTGGCGCTGGTGCTGGATGACTGCGGAGAGGCGGTATTCGACGTGGTACTGCTCGCTGAACTCCTTCACCAGAACAGCGCACTCAAGGCGACCGTCCTCGCTCGATCCAGACCCGACGGTGTCAACGTCACGGTGGACGACGTTCATCATATCCTACAGCTCACCAAAATCCGCTGTCCAGGTAACGACCTCACCGGTCGAGTGCGAGTTGTCGGAGTGGACCAGCCCTTTCCCGCGTTCGAACCGAGGTTCCTCACCCGCAGGACAACCGAGTTCCTGACCACCGCCGATGTGGTGATGATCAAGGGAGCCGCCTTCTTCGAGACGATGCTACTGCCACGGCCGACATATCATGCCTTCGTCGTTCACGGCGAGTCATCGCAGCGACTCACTTGTTTACCGAAAGGCGCCGGTGTGTTCCGACGAGTCGATGATCCGGAAAGCGCCTACGAGCTGACATCGGTCGTCGGCGCGGAGTGATGGCGGCACAGTTGAGCAGCGCACTAATCGTCGTGGACATGCAGAAGGATCTGTGCTGGGACGGGAGACGCAAACAGAAGGTCGCCGAGGCCCTTCCGCCGCTGTTGACGGCAATCGACGCCTTCGCGTCCATGGGAAGCTTAGTGGTCTACACATATTTCGCGCTACCGCCCGACGACGAACAGTTCAAGCGGTTTGGTGACCGATACTGCATCGAGGGTACCGAAGGCGCCGAGCTGATCTCCGAGTTAGCGCCACTGCGCGGACCCCTGTTGAGAAAGAAGAAGCACAGTGTCTTCTTCGAGACGGAGCTCGACCAGGTTCTTCGCGAGCACGGCGTCGACGTGGTCTACTTCGCCGGTCTCCAGACACAGATCTGCATCATGACTTCGATGGCCGATGCGAGCTTTCGCGGCTACCGTGCCGTGGCGATCGAGGAGTGTGTGGTGTCGACGCGCGACGAGGTGAAGCAACAGGCTCTCGACTGGATCCGGACGTACGTCGGCGATGTTCTCCCGCTGTCGCAGGTCACTCAGGTCATGGAAGCCAGATGAGCGAACAGCTTCCGAACCCTGGGTATCGCTTCCTGGGCGACGGAATGGCGAGCTTCACGACGTTCTTCCGCAATGACTTGCTCCCGCGGTTCACCAACGACCAACTGGCCCGCCAAGCCGACGCGGCCTTGTTGGAGACCGGTCCGGGCCGTCATGCAATGACGTGCGATTCGTTCATCGTCGATCCGCTCATCTTCCCAGGTGGCAATATCGGCACGCTGGCGTTCTGTGGAGTCGCCAACGACCTGTTGACGGAATGCGCCCGCCCAGAGTCGATGCTGATGTCCCTGATGGTGGCCGAGGATCTGGAACCCAGCATTCTGGACACAGTCCTCGACTCGCTCAGCCGGCTGTGCCAGGTGACCGGTTCGGCCATCGTCGGCGGCGACACGAAGAACCTGCCGGCCGGTAGTCCGCAACTGATCATTTCGATGAGCGCCGTCGGCCGGGTCGGTCGGCTGGGATCGCCCCTCGGCTTCGAGCATGTCGAACCGGGGGACTCGGTGGTTCTCACTGGTCCGGTCGGCGCCCACTCGATCGCGGTTCTGTCCAGCCGTGAAGGCCTAGGATTCGAGTCGGTGGTTCGAAGCGATTGCCGGGATCTCGGGGCGACGATGTTGCCGATGGTCAGGTCGTCGCCACATCTGCACGCCTTGCGGGACGCAACTCGCGGCGGTGTGCTCGCAGTGCTGCACGAGCTGACCTCAAGCCACGACCTCGAGGTCGTCGTGGATGTGGCGGAGATCCCCGTCGATAACGAGGTGTTGATGGCCTGTGACCTGTTGGGGCTGGATCCTCTCGAGCTGGCCAACGAGGGGTGCATGGTGCTGTTCGTCGAGTCCACCGGGGCCGCGGCGATGGTCGAGGCCCTGCGGTCGGAATACGGATTTACCCGAGCTTGTGTCATAGGCGGTGTGGCGGAAACCTCGCATGGCGTTGGCGGGCTGGTGCTGCTGGTTCGTGACGGGGAGACGAGAGTCGCGTCCCAGTCCTTCGGTACTGGCATCCCGAGGCTGTGTTGACATGGCGATCTATGGAAGGTATCTGCGCGGCGGTCGGCGGCTGGTGCGGAGTCTCCGGGCGGATTCGGCCGACGCAGCGGCGATACTGGGCGGCGTACACCGGCTTGAGGAGAACCTGGCCAGCCTCATGAATTTCGGTCCGTCTGAACAGGAACGGTTCAGGCTGGCATCGATCATCGCGGATCTCGACCGGCTCTGTCTCGCGTCACCGGAGGTAGGCACGACGTTCCAGGAATATTGCCGAAACAAATCGTCGGCAGGTCTCCGGACCCAACTCAGCGCCGGACCGGCACGGGTGGTCACCGTCTTGATCGCCCAAGCCGCACCGGACGGCCTCCTCGGGTTACGACAGGCTCACGAATTGTCCGCGATCGAGACATGCCTGGGCTCGTCCGACGTGGCTCGCTTCGACCTCCACTACTGTCATGCCGCCCGAAGCAGTGAACTTCGCAGGTCGATACGGAAGCTTGCTCCGTCGATATTCCACTTCAGTGGACATGGTTCCTCCGACAGTCATCTTATACTCCATGGCGAGGAGCAGGAGGCGGTGGGTCAGGCTGCCACGGAACTGGTGGACGTGTTCGGCCAGGCGATGATAGACCTGCGGTTGGCCTTCTTCAACGCCTGCTGGACCGAGTCGCAGGCTCTCGCGATTTGCACGGTCAGCGCCTGCGCGATAGGGATCCGGGAACAGTGGTCGGACTCCTCTGCGGTCACATTTGCGCAGGAGTTCTATCTAAAGTTGTCGACGGGTTCCTCGATTGGCGCGTCGTTTGGCAGTGCCCGGGAGGCAATTTCCGCTGTGTCCGCATCCGACGCGATGATGCCAGAGTTGTGGTCTGCCCGCGACGTCGATCCCGACTCGGTCTATCCGTGGGACGATGTGACCCATGCCTAGCCGGGAACCGATGTTTTGCGACTTCGTAGTGTTCATCCCGGGAATTATGGGGAGTCGCCTGTGGCGAGAAGGCAAGGAAATCTGGGGCATGTCGGCACGGCAACTCACCCGGTTGCTGCTGTCCGGTGGTAACAGCTTGCGGGAACTTGCCCTGCCGGCGGAGGTCAACGGTCCAGCCAGTGATGGTGTCTCGGCATCCGGCTTGATCCAGGACCTACACGTGATCCCCGGACTCTGGTCCGCGCAGTTGGGCTACGAGTCCGTTCGACGATGGTTCTTGGGTACACTGCCGGTTTCGGAGGTCGGCGCCAGCTTGCGACCAGGTAACTTTATGTGCTTCGCCTACGACTGGCGCCTGTCCAACTCCTGGAATGCGCTCAAGCTCAAGGAGACGGTGGAACCGGCGCTCGCGGCGTGGCGGCGCGAGGCGAGAAGCACCGCGAGACTCTTTCTTGTCTGCCACTCGATGGGTGGGCTCGTCGGCAGATACTTCGCGTCCAAATTGGACGACGGGCGGCTCACCAAGGCGCTCATCACGTTGGGCACGCCCCACCGTGGCGCGTTGAAGGCGCTCAGCGCCCTCGGTGCCGTGAATGGTTCGGGCGGCTGGCTCACCAAACTACGCATCGGCGACGTCGTCACGAACTTTCCGTCCATTCATGAGCTGCTGCCCCGCTATGCGTGTCTTGAGGGATCAGATGGGCTCAAGACTATCGCAGAGTCGACCCTTGGTCTGCGAAGCTCGCGGCACTATCTTGCGGCCACGGAGTTTCACCGTCAGATCGACGACGCAGACCACGATTGGTTTGAACACTATGCGTTTGTTGGCCGAGGTCAGGATACTTTTACAACCGGCCGCCGGGTCGAGGGCCAATACGTGGCACACCTCGAAATAGACGGCGAATGGCGAGGCGGAGATGGAACCGTACCCGAATTCGCCGCCCGCCCTGCGGCATGGGCGGGCAGAGACTACCGGCTTCGTGGCGTGCACGAGCGCCACGGATCCATCATTCGCAATCCATGGGTCCGCCAGGAGCTTCTTCGAATACTTACCGAGGACGACCAAGTCTTCCGGATGGAGCCCGCCCACGGCATACGGATGGATCTCGATTTCCAGCCCGAGTCTCGAACTCTGAAGGTCAGTGCGACCACCGTTCCTGGTCGTGTGCTGCGCGTCGAATTCGATGACGCCACTGACAACCCGGGGACGGCAGGCATCATGACCGAGTCTTCTCCCGGCCACTACCTGTGGTCCGCTACCGGAGTCCATGACGGCGCGTTCGTTGCCAAGGTATCGGCGGTCGGGGTCTCAGCCTCGGTCGACAGCGGTGTTCGGTTTCCCCTGTTCGTACTGGGCGGCTCGTTGGTCACCTAAAGGTAGTCCTGCAAGTGTGGGTGAGGTTCCCCAAAGGTCGTGGATGCATGATGATACGGATCAGCCATGTGGGTGATCGCTGTCGCATATACCGGCGCCCGAAATCAGCGTCGCCCACGTCGTAGGCACGGCAACGTCATGATAGCTGCGCGTGTCGTACTGTTACTTTAGGTAGCCAGTAGTGGGAGGGCGCGGGTGCGGTCCCGGCAGATCGTTTCGGTCGCTTCTTTAATCTTGTGAAGGCCGCCGAGGCGGAGAAGTCCGACGGCTAGGTTGCGGAGTGCTGCCATGGTGTGCGGCCCGTTTCCGGTATAGGCCTGGTTGTGGTCTTCCCGCCAGGTGGTGTCGCGGACGTAGTGGCTCTTGTTCTCGATTCCCCAGTGTTCGCGCACGTAGGTGTGCAGGTCGGCGGCGCCGGTGAGTTCAGCCGGGCGGCTGGTGATGATGAGGGCGAACTCCTTGCTCGTGGCGGATTCGTCGAGACCGAAGACGTCGCGGCGGATGCACGCGATTCGGGCGGCATAGGGGAAGTCGATTCCGGTGGCATCGGCGGTCCAGGTCGACCACCGCTTGATCCGGCCGTGGTCACGTTCCTCGACGACGTGTTCGGGTTCTGTGGCCAGCAGGGGCAGACACCGAGCGAATACTTCCTTCTGGAGGGTGGGTTGATTTCCCTTCACGGTCATGACGTAGTCGTAACCACGTACCCCCTTGGTGTACTCGGCGGTGGCACGCTGGGTGTGCGCGGCATCCAGGGTGAGGATGACCGGTGTGGTCTCGGCGACCTCGATGCCGTCCAGGAGGTTCTCGACCTGGGTGATCTCGTTGGTCCCGTCGGGCACTCGAACCTGCGCGACCGTGACGCCCTTGTGGTGGATCATGGCGGAGAACAGCGTGACCTTGTCGTTGGCGTCGGTCCACGCGCCCCGCAGGACCTTCCCGTCCAACGCGATCACCAGCGCACCGTCGGTGTCGCGATGTGCCCGCTCGAACAGCCACGACCCGATCAGCAGGTCCAGCTTGTGGGCGTCGATGCCCTGCAGCACCCGCCGCAGGGTCGGCTCGCTCGGCCAGTCATAGCGGAGCCGAAACCAGTTCCACCGCGCGCCCAGCCTGGCCAGCAGCGACTGTGGAAGGTCCGCAGCCTGGGAACCTATCTCACGGTAGTTGCACGCACCGGCCAACACCGCGACCACCGCACACGCCACCGTGCACACCAGCTCATGGCGCTTTCCCTGCGGGCTGCGTGGATCGGTCAGACGCCCCAACATCCCCAGCAGGCTGGACATGTTGTAGTCCTTCTCGGTGGTGCTCGACGAGCCGCAGGCGGCATGCCACACTGGCATAGGATGACCTTCTGTTCTGGTCGGTGATTGGTTGGCACCGGCACCTTTCCAGACAGAAGGTCATCTCCAGAGACGACACGCCGCACATGTTCTCGGAATCAGATACTCACGGCAGCGACAACCCGGCACCGCCGATTCGGGTGATTCCGCTACGGCCATGCTCGCGAAATTCTCACCGCACCACCGGTCCATTCGACCGGAAGACAACCAGCATCAACCGGGAAACCCGCAGCACCGGCAGCCGCTTTGGATGCACATCACCCAGAGCAACTACCGACCGTGACAGGTTGCTGACATTAAGCAATCATGACGTTGCCGTGCGTCGTAGGTCATCCAACCGGCCAGTTGCTCGCAACGCACGTCGCTGCGGTAGGCCAGGTCCTGCACGGTGACCCCGTCGTCCGGGAGAGCGGCGTCACGCGCGAGCCTCCGTCGCAGGTACTCACTGCGCGAGAGACCCAGGTGCCGGGCTTGGGCATCGAGGGCGCTGACGACGTCCTCCGGAACGTCCCGGATCAGCAGGTCGGCCATGAGTCACCTCCACTCGGCGAGGGCTATCGCATGATGGCACCCCTCACTGGCGGAGTTCTTGGAGCTTCGCGTGCAGCTGCTCTCCCGAGGGCATGATAAGTACAGGCCGTTGACCCCATTCCACCCGTTCGTCGCCGAGGTAGAGGTGTCCGTCATCGAGCAGCTCACGCAGCGGGGCACGGATGTAGTCGGGGACACGCCGACCGTGGTCGATGAGCAGGTCGCGGCCGACGAGGACGACGCGGCCCCGGCGTACCCGACTCAGCACGAGCAGTTGGCCCAGTTCGGGTGAGATCGGGTAGGGCTCAGGCTGGACATCGCGCAGTGCCCTTTCGGTGCGGGGCCGGCACCCGACGCCAGGGCGGTCCGTCCACTGCCATCTGCATCCGCACATCAGGTCGCGTCCTACCGCGCCCGGCGGCGCGGCCGGTCCACCACGGCACTGGTGAGGTCCAGGACGCCGCTGGTGACCGCGATGAGGGCCAGCACTGCCAGGGCTACAACGCTCGCGGCGGCGGTCACGGTGTCCCCGGCGGGTCGGTGAGCGAGCGGACCGCGACGGCGACGGCAGTCAACGGCGGCAACCACGAGTCGGCCAGCGCGGGTGGCACCTGCCAGGTGACCGGCCCGCAGGCCAGCCGGCTGGGTGGCAGCGGCACGAGCGCCCCGGCTCGGTGGGTGACGCCGCCGCGCCGGCCGAGCCGGTCGATCATCGCCTGCGGGGCTTCGTCGGCCGAGGCCGCCAGCA
>Ga0183260_10005009_pt1 | contig 10467 bp, 10 predicted proteins | sample AntDrymUQ4972206_2_FD_129768 | JGI IMG/M metagenome (GOLD analysis project Ga0183260, IMG submission 129768) | Polar desert sand microbial communities from Dry Valleys, Antarctica - metaG UQ497 (22.06) (version 2) (version 2) | ecosystem: Environmental > Terrestrial > Soil > Desert | place...
GCGCGCCATCGGCAGCGAGCGGAAGCGGTCGATCAGGCCCTTGTGCAGGTCCTCGTTGAGGCCGAGCGCCGTCACGAAGCCGCCGAAGGCGATGTTCTGCACGATGATCCCCGGGATCAGGAAGTCCGCGTAGCTGTCGTAGACGGGGGGCAGCAGCAGCGCACCGCCGAAGACGTAGACGAACAGCAGCACGAACATGACCGGCTGCACCGTGAACGCCAGCAGCAGGTCGGGGGCGCGCGGCAGCCGGACGAGATTGCGCTCCGCGATGACCAACGTGTCTGCGACCAACCGCCTCATCGCGAGCACCTACCTTCGGGTCTGACACCGACTGCTGTCGAGCAATGACTCGTTGTCATGCTGCCTCTTCCTCGTCGTCGTCGGCCACCTCGGCCACGTGGCCGGTGAGCGACAGGAACACGTCGTCCAGCGTTGGCCGCCGCAGCGCGAGGTCGTCGACGCCGACGCCGCCCTCGTCGAGCCGTCGCACGGCCTCCACGATCGTCCCGCTGCGGCGGCGGACCGTCAGCGTCACCGTGCCCGCATCGATCGCAGGCGGCTCGTCGGACATCGGCGCAAGCGCGTGGACGGCCCAGTCCGCGGCCTCGGGGTGGCTGAGGCGGACCTCCAGCCGCTCGCCGCCGACGCGGTCCTTGAGCTCGTCGGGCGTGCCGTCGGCGATCACGCTTCCCTGGTCGATGACGGCGATCTGGTCGGCGAGGCGGTCGGCCTCGTCGAGGTTCTGCGTCGTCAGCAGGACCGTGGTCCCGCCGGCCACGAGCTCCTCGATCGTCGTCCACAGCGTGAGGCGACTGCGCGGATCCAGGCCCGTCGCCGGCTCGTCGAGGAACAGGACCAGCGGCCGGGCGACGAGCGCAGCCGCCAGGTCCAAGCGGCGCCGCATGCCGCCGGAGTAGCCGCGTGCCGGCCGGCCGGCGGCCTCGAGCAGGTCGAATCGCGCGAGCAGCTCGCGCGAGCGCTGCTTGGCCTGGGGGCGGCGCATGCCGTACAGCCGCCCGACCATGACGAGGTTCTCGAGCCCGGTCAGGTTCTCGTCGACGGCCGCGTACTGGCCGGCGAGCCCGATCCGTGTGCGCAGCGCCACCGCGTCGCAGACGACATCGAGGCCCGCGACGCGGATCGTGCCGGCGTCGGGCGCGAGCAGCGTCGTCATGACGCGCACTGCGGTCGTCTTACCGGCGCCGTTGGGCCCGAGCAGGCCGAGCACCGTACCCGGCGCCGCCTCGAGGTCGACGCCATCCAGCGCGCGCACGTCGCCGAAGGACTTGCGCAGGCCGGTGACGCTGATCGCCGGCTCGTCGCTGTGTTCGCTCGTGCCCGTGGTGGTCTCACCCATGCTGGAATCTTCGAGGATCGATGGCATGGCGCGAGGCTAGAACTGGTTTAGGTCACATTCTGGCCGCAATTTCTGAGATCGTTCGCGCCGTCATGACCGAGACCGCCGGACGCCTGCTCGAGCTCTTGTCGCTGCTTCAGACGCGGCGCGACTGGCCGGGCAACGATCTCGCGCAGCGCCTGCATGTCTCGAGCCGCACGATTCGCCGCGACATCGAGCGGCTGCGCGAGCTCGGCTATCCGGTCGAGGCCTCGACCGGACCGGCGGGCGGCTACCGGTTGCATGCCGGCACCGCGATGCCGCCGCTGCTGCTCGACGACGGCGAGGCGGTCGCGATCGCCGTCGGCCTGCGCACGGCGGCCGGCGCGTCGGTCGCCGGCATCGAGGAGACATCGATCCGCGCGCTCGTCAAGCTCGAGCAGGTGCTGCCCGCGCACCTGCGCCGCCGCGTCAACGCGCTGCAATCGGTGACGGCGACGCTGCCGGCGAGCGGCCCGACCGTCGATCCCGAAGCGCTGACGGCGATCGCCGGAGCCTGCCGCGATCGTGAGTGCCTGCGCTTTGACTACCGCGCCCGCGACGAGACGAAGACGCGTCGCCTCGTCGAGCCGCATGCGCTCGTCAACCTCGGCCGCCGCTGGTACCTCGTCGCGTGGGATTGCGACCGGCAGGCCTGGCGCACGTTCCGCGTCGACCGCCTTCAGCGTCCGGCGGCGGGCGGTGCTCGGTTCCGGCCGCGCACGCTGCCCGGCAAGGATCCCGCCGCGTACGTCGCCGCGAACCTGTCCGGTGCGCCCGCCCGCTACAACGCCCGCGTCACGCTGCACGCGCCGGCCACGCAGCTGACCGAGCGCTTCCGCCACATGTGGGGCACCGTCGAGGCGATCGACGAGCGGACCTGCGAGTACCGCACGAGCGACGACTCGCTCGACTGGCTGGCGATGCGCGTCGGCATGCTGGGCGTCGAGTTCGAGGTGCACGAGCCGCCCGAGCTCGTCGAGCGTTTCCTGGCGCTGGGGGCCCGCTTCGCCCGCGCCGGGACCGGCTAGGCTAGGGGCGCTACCGCCTCGACCTGACGACCCTGACCGCTAGCCCGGATGCCGTCGTCCCGTCCGAGCGCGGCCAGCGCAGGCGGTAGAGCGCGCCGCGGACGTAGGTCGTCCGCAGCGAGAATGCGCTCTGCCCGTCGACGGTCCGGGTGCTGATCGCGCGCGACTTGCGGCCGGGGAGCCGGCGCTCGACGGTGACCTTCTTGGGCCCCGCGCCGAGGCGCAGGCGCACCCACACCAAGACGCTGCGTCGCGACTGGCGCCGGGCGAACAGCCCGGCCGTGAACGTCTTCGCCGCGAGCTTGTCCTTGCCCATGCTGGTCTCCAGCCCGGAGTAGTACTGGCCGAAGCCGCGGTTCTTGGAGGGGCTGACGCGTACCGGCCCGGGCGGCAGGTCGCGCAGCAGGAACTGGGCGAACGTGACGACGCCGGGCACTCTTGAGGCGATGTACTCCGCCCACGTCAGCCAGCGCGCCTGCTTGGCCTGCGTCAGCGTTGGGCGGCCTGGGATCGGGCTCGTCTCATAGCCGAACTCGGTGAGGTGGATCTCCCGCAGGCGCTTTGCGATGCGCCCGCGGCGGGTGAGCTTGCGCAGCAGCCGCGAGAGCCGTGCGAGGTTGCCGATGCGCACGTAGTCGGTGTGCTCGGGGCGGCCGACGTCGTCGGGCCGCAGCTGGCGCGGGTAGGGGTGGTGCGCCCAGCCGTCGCCTGGCAGGCGTTTGTAGCTCTTGCACGCGGCGCTGCGCAGCGGGCGCAGCTTTCTGTCGACGCAGGCCATCTCGCGGATGAACAGCAGCGGCGCGACCGCGCCGCGGGGCGCCCGGCCACCGTCGCTGGAGGTGTTGCCCAGCAGGAAGGCGGCGTCCGGGCGGATCTTCTTCGCCGCCGGGTAGGCGGCGCGGACCATGCGCGCGTACAGCGCCGGGCTTGCGGGGCGTGCGCCCCGCCCCCTGCCGGTCCACTGCGGCAGCAGCAGGCTTGGGTGATTGGGCTCGTTCCACAGCACGAACTGGCCGACGAGCGGCAGCGGCTCGTTCGGGACTACGGCTGGCGTCTGGCCGCCCGCGGGCTGTCCGCCGAACAGCCCGTCGAGCAGGTTCTGGTCCTGCGACGGCGGCGGCGCAGGAGGCGCGGCAGTCAACGGCCGCCACGTCCCGCTGTAGCGGCGCGCGACCGCGACGGTGAAGTCGGCGAAGGCCTCCGGGTCGACGTTCGTGCGAGCGCGCGGGCCGGGCGGGTCGTTCGTGGCCCAGTGCGGCCCCCAGAAGCCGATGTCGATCAAGACCTCCAGGCCGGTCGCCCGCGCGATCTGCACCGCGTTGTCGAGTCCCACCCAGCGCGCCTGCGGATAGGCCGCCGGGTCACGCGCATCGAAGCCGTCGGGCTTGCGATCGGCGTCGGGTTCGCGGGTCAGCACCGACCAGTTCGCGGTCAGCCGCACGCGGTCGACGCCCAGCGAGCGCAGCTTCTGCATCGACGCACGCACCTGGTCGGTGGGGCGGTGCAGCAGCGAGGCATCGTCCTGCACGAGCGTCTGGAGCGCCGCGTGCGCCGGGGTGACCGGTGCGAGTACGGCGCCTGCAAGGGCGAGCGCGACGAACAGGCAAACGCGGGTCACCGGCGCATTCTGCACGGAACGGGCGTTGTGCGGCGTCACAGGTACGCCGCGAGCTCCTCCGCGGCCGTCTCGATGGCCTCGAGCGTCGTGGCTTCGCGGATCGCCTGCAGGTCGAGGATCCGGGCCTCGAAGCGGTCGGCGAGGTTCGTACCGACGACGGCGTGGCAGGGCACGCCCGACTGCCGCGCGCGCGTCGCGATCTCCCCCGCGACGCCGCCGCGCAGCGTCGCGGCGTCGAGCCGGGCCTCGCCGACGATGACCGCGTGCGCCGCGCGCATCCGCTCGTCGAAGCTCAGCGCGCCGAGCACGAACGCGGCGCCCGCGACGACGCGCGCGCCGAGCTCCGTCCAGGGTGCGCTCAGCGCAGGGGGGATCCGCAGCTGCGACAGCACGACCAGCGACGCGCCGCGCGGACCGCCCGCCCGCTGCACCGCCCGGGCGGCGTCCGCGTCGGGCTCCGTCGCGGCGGCGGCGGCGGCGAGCACGATCACGACCGCGCCGGCTTCGATCGCGGCGGCAACCCGCTCGCCGGTGCCGGCCGCCGACGCGGCCGGCTCGACGATCGCCGTCGCCCCGTCCTCGATCAGGGCGAACCCGTCGGCCGTCTCGCCGCCGAGCGCCGGCAGCAGCACCTCGACCGTGCCCGCGCCGCCGCTTGAGACCGGGCACAGATCCACTGCGACGACGCCCGCACGCTCGAGCCCGCGCGCGATCGCTGACGCGACGGCCGGGGCGCGCAGCGCACGGCCAAATGCATCGGGCGCGATGAGGACTGGCATGCTCTGTGTCATGGCCGCGAAGGAGTACACGACGCTGGACGCCGCCGGTCTACAGCTGCGACTGTCGAGCCCCAGCAAGGTCTACTTTCCCAAGCCTGGCTGGACCAAGCTCGACCTCGCCGAGTACTACCTGCGCGTGGCCGACGCAACCGTCAATCACCTGCGCGAGCGCCCGACGGTGCTCAAGCGCTTCAAGGACGGCATCGAGGGCGAGTTCTTCTTTCAGAAGCGCGTGCCGGAGAAGCGACCCGAATGGCTGCAGACCGCGACGGTCCGCTTCCCGTCGGGTCGCAGCGCGACCGAGCTGGTCCCCAACGACGCCGCGCATCTCCTCTGGGCGGTCAACCTCGGCAACATCGACTGGAACCCGTGGCCCGCGCGGCGCGCCGACCTCGACCATCCCGACGAGTTGCGCGTCGACCTCGACCCGACGCCGGGTGTCGAGTGGGACGACGTCCGCCACGTCGCGCTGGCCGTCGACGAGCTGCTGACCGAGATGGAGCTCACCGGCTATCCGAAGACCTCGGGCTCGCGCGGGATCCACGTCAACGTCCGCATCGAGCCGCAGTGGACGTTCACCGAGGTGCGCCGCGCGGCGCTGGCGCTGGCGCGCGAGATCGAGCGCCGTCTGCCCGGCAAGGCGACGAGCAAATGGTGGAAGGAGGAGCGCCAGGGCGTCTTCCTTGACTACAACCAGAACGCCCGTGACCGCACGGTGGCGAGCGCCTACTCCGTCCGTCCGGTACCCGACGCGTGCGTGTCGACGCCGCTGCGCTGGGAGGAGGTCGCCGACGTCGAGCCCGCCGACCTGCGCCTGGACACCGTGCCCGATCGCGTCGAGAAGCTCGGCGACCCGTCGGCCGATATCGACGCCAGCGCCGGGCGCCTCGACGGCCTGCTCGATCTTGCGCGCCGCGACGAGGAGGAGGGCCTCGGCGACGCGCCGTGGCCGCCGAACTTCGCCAAGCAGCCGGGCGAGCCCAAGCGCGTGCAGCCCTCGAGGGCGAAGCAGCAGTAGGCGCCATCCGCGGGCCGCGAACGCGTCGGGTTTCTGCCTCACGAGTGCAGCTGGTCGATCAGGCAGCTCGCCGGCTCGCGATCGTCGCGCCAGCGCACGACCTTCGTCCCATGGCGGATGCGCCCGTCGGAGACGTGGTCGAAGGTGACCTCGACGACGAGCTCGGGCCGCAGCGCGACCCATTCTAGCTCGCGTCCGTGCGTCCAGCGCGACGGCTCGCCGCTGCCGCGCTCACCGGTCTCGTAGGGCGCGAGCTCGTCGACGAGCTCGCGCTTGCGCTTTGCCGTGAAGCCGCTCGAGTGACCGATCTCGCGCAGCCGCCCCTCGCCGTCGTAGAGGCCGAGGATGATCGCGCCGACCGTGCCCTCCTGCTTGCCCGGCCGCCAGCCCATCACGACCGCGTCGAGCGTCCGCACGCGCTTGATCTTCACCATGCCCTTGCGCTCACCGGGCAGGTAGGGCGCATCGAGCTCCTTGGCGATGACCCCCTCCTCGTCGTGCAGCCAGGCCTGCGCATCGGCGGCGTCGCGTACGACCGGTGTCAGCTCGATGCCGTCGACCGTCTCGAGAGCCTCGCGCCGCTGCTCGTAGGAGCGCGCGAGGAGCACATCGTCGTCCAGCGCGAGCAGGTCGAAGGCGACGAAGCGCGCGGGGGTCTCCTCCGCGAGCTGCGCGATCCGCGACGCCGCAGGATGGATGCGCTGCCCGAGCGTGCCGAACGACGACGCGACGATCTCGCCGTCGACGACGTAGCGCCCCGCGGGAAATGACACCTCGGGGAAGTAGCGCGACAGCGCCTTGCCGTTGCGCGACTGCAGGAACGTCTCGTCGCCGTCAACGAACGCGATCGCGCGAAAACCGTCCCATTTGGGCTCGTAGGCCCAGCCCGCTCCCTCGGGCAGGCCTGTGCGCGGACGGGCCAGCTGGGGTGCGAGCGGCGGGGTCAGCGGCAGCGACATGGTCGGAACGCTAGATGGTCGACCACGTCAACGAAGCGTGACGTTGCCGCCACGCGGGTAGATGGGCGCCGTGTCCGCAAACGCGCGCCCGGTCGTGCATTTCCTCGGCCTGATGCAGACGGCCGTGGCCAGCAAGGACTCGGAGGAGGCGCTGCGGGCGGTAACGCGGCTGCGACGCGATCTCGACGTGCTCGAGCGCGTTCACGTCCGGCGAGCGGTCGACGCGGGCCGCAGCTGGAGTCAGGTCGCGTCGGCGCTCGGCGTCTCCAAGCAGGCGGCGCATCGAAGGCACCGGTCGGTCCCCGGGATCCCAGACGTGACGCTCGAGGAGCTCGTCGAGCAGAGCGGGCCGCGAGGCAAGGTGCTGGTCACCAGCGAGGCGCGCACGGCGGTGCGCCTCGCGCGCGAGGAGGCCCGCGCGCTGGGGCACGCGAGCGTCGGATCGGAGCATCTGCTGTTGGGGTTGCTGCGCTGCGAGCACAGCGCGGCTCGGATGGCGCTCGAGGTGGCCGGCGTGAGCCTCGACGCCGGGCGCGTGGCGGCCGAGCCGACGCTCGTCGGGGCCGAGCCTGCCGACGTGCCCGTGGCTCAAGACACGCCCGAGACTTCGCCGATGGCACGATCGGCCGCCTGCGAGGAGCCGACGTTCGCTTCTCGCTGAGCCTGCGCGACCCGAACCGCCCGATCCGGATCAAGCGGCCCGCGAAGCTGCAGCCGCTGTCAGCGCTCGGCGGCGGCTCGTAGTTCGACCCGTTCGCGCTCAATCCTTGCGCGGCGCGGCGCCGCGCCCGCGCAGTCGCCGCAGCACGGCGTCGGCCACGCGCGGCGATATCCCGTTGAGGATGCCCATGCTCTTGACGCTGCGGCGGTAGTGGAGGTGGCGGCGGTCGTGCTCGATGGCCTTGAGGATCCGCTCCGCCAACTCGGGCGCGGGAGCAGCGTCCTCGCCACCGCGATACCACGACGGCATCGACGAGCGCTGATGGTCGAACAGGGACGTTGCGATCTCGCCGGGGAAGACCGTCGTCAGCGAGACGCCGGTGCCGCTGCACTCGTGGCGCAGCGCCTCGGCGAGCATCCGCTGCGCGGCCTTCGTCGCCGAGTACGCGGCGGCGCTGGGAAACGAGCGCAGGCCGGTACCCGAGGACATGACGACGATGTGGCCGTGTCCGGCGCGCAGCAAGTGCGGCAGCGCGGCCTTGATCGTGTAGACGGAGCCCAGCCAGTTGACCTGCGTCATCTGCTCGATCTTCTCGACGTCTTGGAGGGCGAAGGGCTCGTAATGCGCGATGCCGGCGTTGACGACGAGCACGTCAAGGCCTCCGGCCGCGGCGACGAACTCGTCGGCGGCGGCCTGCACCGCAGCCCGTATCGCGACGTCGCAGACGAGCACGTGGTGCGTGCCCGGCAGCTGCGCAGCGAGCTTCTCGAGATCCCCGGCCGTGCGTACGACGAGTCCAACGGTCGCGCCGCGTTGCGCCAGCGCCACGGCCAGAGCGCGGCCGATCCCCCGCGATGCGCCCGTGACCAACGCGCGCGTGCCAGATCCGATCACCACGCCGGCAAGAGTATTGGCGCGCGCGAACGGGCGCCGGATCGGGCCGATACCATCGACGGTCATGACGACGGATCACGCGACGGTCGCCGAGGAGGAGTACCTGCAGACGCTGTTCTGGCTGCAGGAGGCGAAGCTTCCGATGACCGGCGCCAACGTCGCCCGCGCGATGCAGCTCTCGGCGCCGACGGTCCACGAGATGATCGGCCGCCTCGAGCGCGACGGCTACATCACGCGTGCGCATGACAAGGCGATCAGCTTCACCGACAGCGGCCTCGATCACGCCGAGGGCGTCGTGCGCCGCCACCGCCTCATCGAGCGCTTCCTCACCGACGTGCTCGGAATCCCGTGGGACGAGGTGCATGAGGAGGCAGAGCGCCTCGAGCACGCCATGAGCCCGGTGCTCGAGGAGCGGATGCTGGCCGCCATCGGCGACGCGAAGACCTGCCCGCACGGCCATCCGATCGCCGCCGGCTCGCGCATCGACGGGGTCCCGCTGGCCGACGTGGCGGAGGGCGCGTCGGTGACGATCCTGCGCTTCGAGAACGAGGCCGAGGATCTGCTGCACTACCTCAAGGACGCCGGCCTCGAGCCGGGGCTGAAGGGCACGCTGAGCACGCACACCGACGACGAGGTCACCGTCACCGACGGCGACGGCAACGAGATCATCGTCACGTTCTCGGTTGCCGAGACGGTCTCGGTGCTCGCCGATCCCTCCCCGCCGCAGCGAATCGCGCTGCCCGAGCAGCTCGTGCTCGCGCGTGAGCGCTACGGGCGCTGAGGCTCAGCGCTAGGCCGCAGCGACCGCGCCGCGCAGCGACCGGTACGCATCGGCGAGGCGCTCGATGCCCTCGTCGATGCGGTCGGCGGTGACGCCCGAGTAGGCGAGGCGCAGCGCATTGTCGCCGCCTTCCAGCAGAAAGTCCGAGCCCTTGACGAACGCCACGCCGCGCTCCTTGGCGGCCTCGAAGAGCGCGTCGACGCTGACGCCCTCGGGTAGCTCCACCCACATGAAGTAACCACCCTGCGGGGGGGTGTAGCGGGCTTCGGGCAGGTGGCGGTCGAGCGCCTGCGTCAGCGCGGCGACGCGCTCTGCCAGCGCCGTCTTGACGGTCGCGATCGAGCCGTCGATGGCGCCCGACGCGCAGAACTCGTAGACGATCGACTGGGCGACCATGTTCGGTGAGATGTAGGTGTTCGTCGCGAGCTTCTGGATCCTGGCGATCAGTGCCTGCGGGCCGACGAGGTAGCCGACGCGGATGCCCGGGCAGACGGTCTTCGAGAACGACGACGCGAACACGACGGACTCGCTCTCGTCCATCGACAGCATCGTCGGCAGCGTCTCGCCGGAGAAGCGGATGTGGCGGTAGGGATCGTCCTCGAAGATCGGGAAGCCGTGCTCGGCCGCGAGCGCCAGCAGCTCCTCGCGCTTGGCAAGCGAGAGCGTGTAGCCGGCCGGGTTCTGGAAGTTGGGAATGATGTGCGCGAGCGCCGGCTCAAGGCCCCCGGCGAGCAGCTCGCGCAGCGCCCCCGTGTCGATGCCGTCGGTCTGCAGCGAGACCATGCGCACGTCGGCGCCGAGGCTCGTGAGGTTCAGCAGCGTGCGGTCGTAGGTCGGCTTCTCGACGACGACGGGATCGCCGGCCGAGACGAGCGTGGCGAACAAGAAGGCGTCGGCCTGCATCGAGCCGTTCGTGACGAGGACCCGCTGCTCGTCGACGTCGTGCTGCTCGGCGATCCAGCGCCGCAGGGGCACATAGCCGATCGAGGTCCCGTAGGCGGTGGTGCCGCCCGGGTCGTTCGTGAAGGCGCGCGTCGCCGCGTCGCGGAGGCCGTCGATGTCGACGATGTCCAGCGAGGGGGCGCCGCGGGCGAAGGAGATCGTGTCGGTCGGCATGGGCCTCGACGATAGCGAGCCACTCGGGTCGCTGGAGCGTGGCGTCGCAGCGCGCGCACTTGCCCGCCGCCGCGCTTGACGGCCGGCGACGCCGCTCTGGCCTAAGGAACCCTCAATCAACAAGAGCACGGTTTCGGCACCCGCCCGCGGCGCCAGACACCACCCGCGATGCTCGCAATACCACCAGTATTGCTGCGCTCGCGTGCGGCATCTGGCATCCACGGATCGGGCACCC
>Ga0183260_10005010_pt1 | contig 10467 bp, 6 predicted proteins | sample AntDrymUQ4972206_2_FD_129768 | JGI IMG/M metagenome (GOLD analysis project Ga0183260, IMG submission 129768) | Polar desert sand microbial communities from Dry Valleys, Antarctica - metaG UQ497 (22.06) (version 2) (version 2) | ecosystem: Environmental > Terrestrial > Soil > Desert | place...
CGTGATCCCCCGCTCGAAGGGAGGAGGCTCGGGCTGGGACAACATCGTCACCTGCTGCGCCCCCTGCAATCGGCGCAAGGGTGACCGCCTTCCACGCCAGGCGAATATGGTTCCGCGTCACGTACCGCGCGCTCCCAGCTCCACGATCTTCATCCACGTCGCCGCGCCTGTGATCCCACGCGCCTGGGAGCAGTACCTCGCCACCTGAGGGACCACAGAGTCCGTCCCTCGTCGAGCCGAACTCGGGGCCGGCGACCCAATCCGACCTGCGTTACCTGCGTCGGTGGGTCCTGGTCGCCGGGGTATGGGCCGTCGCCGCGACAGCCGTGGCGCTCATCGCGCTGCTCGACACCTCTGGCGATGACGCACAAAAATCCGCGCGCGGCGCAGCCGACCGGGCGGACTCGCTCAGACGGCGGCAGAACCAATTGGGCAGACGACTCGATGCGCTCGACGCACGGATCGGGGGGCTGGCACCCGCGAGCGATGTGTCCACGGTGGAGACCCGCCTCGGGCGTGCAGAGCAGGACACCTCAGCGGCCAAGAAGGACGCCGCGGATGCGAACGGTCAGCTGACCGACCTGGAGAACAGGGTGCGCTCCCTCGAGAACGAACCGCCGTCGACCGGGGATGCGGGCGCCACCGACAAGCCCAAGGCCCCGATGCCGCCGCCCTAGCGGGCTCAGCCTGGGGCCTGAGGGATGTCCCAACAGCGAGGGGCGCCCTTTCGGACGCCCCTCGGGTACAGCCATTGCTGGACTTCGATCGGGGTGGCTTCACGGGCACCCAGCCCGGGCCGGAGGGACAAGTCCCGGCCACCGGCCCCGATTGGTGTCGCGGTTGGACTCCGCTCGACGGACCCAGCAATTATCAGGTCGGTGCTCACCGGAACGACGTTCCGGCTAGCTCCTTCCCACAACGTCCGACGGTTCGGTGCTCGCCGAAACAACGTTTCGGCTGCGCTCCTCCCCACGACCTCCGGTCTAGCGGCCCGACACCTCCAGAGTCCCGAATGTTCTGTCTATCAAGTTAGGACCACCTCCTTTCCCTGGTCCGGACATTCTGACATATCAGAGGTCGGTGCTCGGAGCACCGCCCGTGCGGTGCGCCATCAGGCGGGAGCGTCCGGGTCGTCCTCTTCGGGCGACTCGACCTCGGCGGGGTCCACGTCGATGCCGCCGATCTGTTCCCCGGGGGCGTCCCCGAGCGGCTGCGCCGGAAGCTCATCGATCGGCTCCACGCCACTTCCGTCGCCTTGGACCACCGCCGAGGTGTCGGCCTCGTCCTCCATGATCAGAGCCACAGCGCTCACGCGATCGTCCTCGCGCAGGTTCATCAGTCGCACGCCCTGAGCGGGCCGGCCCTGCCGCGAGATCCCCTTCACGCTCGTGCGCTGCACCATGCCGTTCTGTGAGATGAAGACCAGGTCCTGGTGCTCGCGCACGATCAGCGCACCGGCGACCCCGCCCTTCCGCTCGGTCAGCTGGATCGTCTTGACACCCATCGCACCCCGTCCTTTGACCGGATACTCGGAGACCAGCGTGCGCTTGCCGTAGCCGTTCTCGGTGATCACGAGCAGCTCGGTGTCGTCACGCGCTATGTCCATGGCGAGCACGCAGTTGTCCCCCCGGGAGACGTTCATGCCGCGCACGCCTCCCGTGTCGCGTCCCATCGGCCGTGCCTGGTCTGAGCTGAACCTGGCGGCCTGCCCCGACCGGGAGACCATGATGATGTCGTCCTCGCCGTCGGTGCGGCGCACGGCGACCAGCTCGTCGCTGTCGCCGATCTTGATCGCGATGATGCCGTCGGCCTTGATCGGCGTGTTGTAGGCACCGAACTCGGTCTTCTTGATCTGGCCCTCCTTGGTGGCGAACACCAGGTACCTGCCCTCGGTGAAGTCGCGAGTGGAGAGCACCGCGCGCACGAACTCGCCCTCGCGCAGGGGCAGCACGTTGACCAGTGCCCGCCCCTTCGCGGTGCGCGACGCCTCGGGCAGCTCGTAGACCTTCTGCCGGTAGACCTTGCCCCGATTGGTGAAGAACAGGAGGTAATCGTGGGTCGAGCACACGAAGAGGTGCTCGATGTAGTCGTCGTCCTTCATGTTCATCCCCGACACCCCGACACCCCCGCGGCGCTGCGTGCGGTAGGTGGCCAGCGGCAGCGACTTGATGTAGCCCGATCGCGTGATGGCGATCACCATCTGCTGGTCGGCGATCAGGTCCTCGATGTCGATGTCGTCCTCGGAGTGGGTGATCTCCGTGCGCCGCTCGTCGCCGTAGGCGTGACGGATCTCGAGCAGCTCCTCCTTGATGATGTCCCGCACGCGCTGCTCGTCGCCGAGGATCGCCCGCAGCTCGCGGATCCGCTCGACAACCTCGGCGTGCTCGGTGCGCAGCTTGTCGGCCTCAAGTGCCGTCAGGCGCTGCAGGCGCAGGTCCAGGATCGCCTGCGCCTGTATGCGCGTGAGGTCGAAGCGCTCCATCAGGCCGTCGCGGGCGGTGTCGGGATCGGCGGAGCCACGGATCAGCCGGATCACGGCGTCGATGTCCGTGATCGCGATCAGCAGGCCCTCGAGGATGTGCAGCCGGGCCTCGCGCTGGCGCAGCTCGTGCTTGGTACGCCGCACCACCACCTCACGCTGGTGCTGCACGTACTCGCCGATCAGCTCCCGCAGCGAGAGGACCTTCGGCACGCCGTCCACCAGGGCGACCGTGTTGACGCCGAACGTGCTCTGCAGCGGCGTGAACTTGAACAGGTTGTTGAGCACCACCTTCGGGATCGCGTCGCGCTTGAGCTCGATCACCAGCCGGATGCCGTTCTTGCCCGATTCGTCGCGCAGGTCGGAGATCTGCGGGATGCGCCCGTTCTGGACGACCTCGGCGATCTTCTTGATCAGGCCCGAGCCGTCGTTGCGCCCGTCGCCCTTGGAGACCTGGTAGGGCAGCTCGGTGACGATGATCGCCTCCTTGCCGCGGCCGATGTCCTCGGTGTGCGCGCGGCCCTGGACCACGACCCGGCCGCGACCCGTGTCGTAGGCGTCCTTGATGCCCTGCCAGCCCTTGATCACACCACCCGTCGGGAAGTCAGGGCCCCTGATGTGCTTCATCAGGCCCGCCACGTCGATCGACGGGTCCTCGATGTACGCGACCACGCCGTCGACCACCTCGCGCAGGTTGTGCGGCGGAATGTTGGTGGCCATGCCGACGGCGATCCCGGCGGAGCCGTTGACCAGCAGGTTCGGGTACCGCGACGGCAAGACCGAGGGCTCGAGGCGGGCGTCGTCATAGGTCGGGGTGAAGTCGACGGTGTCGGCGTCGATGTCGCGGAGCATCTCCGTGGCCAGGCGCGCGAGGCGGGCCTCGGTGTTGTGGCTGATGAAGCCATTCGTGACGAAGGAGTGGTCACCGGTGGCGACCTTGAGTGAGAAGACTGCCTGTTTGCCGGCCGGGGCAACGGATTCGACCTCGGCGTAGAGGTGGTCTCCCGTCATGAGCGGCGCGATCACATCGCGGACCTCCTGAGAGGGGATCCGGTCGAGCACGGCGGTGTCCGCGTGCTCCCACCGCTCGATCCGGTCGAAGTTGTGGCGGCGCAGCCACTTGCCGTGCTCCGGATCCGCACCGCACTCGTCGCGCACGTACGCCGCGACGAACGGGACGTGGTCGCGGCTGAGCGCCCGGCTGCGCTCCGGGATCTGAGCGAGGCAGCGCTCGAGCTTGACCTGCTTACGGCCGAGAAACCGGACCGCGCGAGCAAAGATCCGGGCGTCGCGGCGATTGCTGACCACGACCTTCAACTCCTCTCTGTCCTGCGAACGGCAGATCGCAGACGCAACGCCGAACTCGAGCAGGAGCTGTTGCACGTCGCGCGCCAGCTGCTGGGAGTACGAGGAGTACGAGAGCTGAATCGTGTTCCGTGGAAGGAGCGAAGACGAGCCGTCGCCCTCGAACAGAGACTGCAGGAACGCCCGTTTGACGTCCGGCTCCGCAGTCCAGACCACCTCCGGAACCCGCTTCTCGCGGCTGCGACCGGCGAGCTCGCGGAGCGGGCCCGCACGGAGAGCGTCGAGGTTGTGAATATCCAGCTCGTGCAGGATGCTCCCGGACGCGATGACCCGAGTCGACACGTACCGGGGCCCGCCGACCAGCCGATCGTAGGCGTCGACAACCGTGGCGAAGTAGTCGGCGTCGATGTTGTTGAAGCCTGCGCGGCGCTCGCCGATCCAGCCCTCGGCGATCAAGGCGCCGGCCAGTACTCCAAGCGCCGTTCGGTCGTCATCGGCCGACGTCGCCGGCGAGTGCGCTACCCGGGAGATCAGCACCCGGTCCCCTGGCGCCACCTCCTCCAGGAGCTTCCACAGCAGTAGCGGCACGCCCACCATGTCGACCAGGCAGAGCACTGGGTGGTTGTGCGTACCGGTCAGCTCATGCCCCTGATGCGTTCGCAGCCGCAGTGTCGGATGGACGCCGGAGTGAAACAGCCGCGTTGCGGGCACGGCCCGGCCGCGGCGGTCGAGGACCTCGAGGTCCACGGCGTGCTCAGAATCGGGCTCGGCGTGGGGAACGATCGAGTCGATGCGCACGGTGCCGCCCGTCGCGGTGGCCACGCGTGTGTCCCCTGTGACGCAATAGCGCATGGCGGCTGCCGAGTCGTTGTCGATCGAGCCGAAGTTGCCCTGCCCGTCGACGAGCGGCTCGCGCATCGCGAAGTCCTGGGCCAGGCGCACGAGCGTGTCGTAGATCGCCGAGTCCCCGTGCGGGTGGAACTTCGACATCACCTCGCCGACGGTCGCGGCGGACTTCTTGTAGGGACGGGTCGGTCCCAGGCCGCTCTCGTGCATCGCGTAGAGCACACGGCGATGCACCGGCTTGAGTCCGTCGCGGACGTCGGGCAGCGCGCGCCCGACGATCACGCTCATGGCGTAGTCCAGGTAGGAGGAGCGCATCTCCTCCTCGAGCCCGCGGGGCTCTATGTGGCCTCCGGAGAGGATCTCGGCGCCGGCCATCAGACGTCGAGGTTGGTCACGTCGCGAGCGTTGGCTTCGATGAACTCACGGCGTGGCTCGACCTTGTCGCCCATCAGCATCGCGAAGATCTGGTCGGCGCCGGCGGCATCGTCGATCGTGACCTGCTGGAGGGTGCGCCGCTCCGCGTCCATCGTGGTGTCGAACAGCTGGTCGGGGTTCATCTCCCCCAGGCCCTTGAAGCGCTGCACGTTGACCCCCTCTCGCGCCACGTCGAGCACCTTCTTGCGCAGATCCTCGAAGGACAGCGCGAGCGCCTCGTGCCTGCCGAGCACGACATCGAAGGGGGGCGTGCCGGCGAGCTGCTCGAGCTCCTTGTGGACGCGCACGAAGTTGCGGTAGTCCTGGCGCTCGAACATCTCGCGGCCGAGCTTGTAGGTGGCCGCCGAGCCCGAGCGGCGCTCCACGACGCGCACGACCAGCTCGTCCTCGTCCTGTGACAGCAACTCGGTGTCGTAGGGCTCGCCCTCGGGCGGCTCCTTGGCCGTCAGCGCGATCACGCCCTCGGCGTCGGTCACCTCCTCGTCGAGGATCTGCGACTCCTCCAGGAAGGTGATCGTGTCGTGGCCGTACTCGGCCCGCAGCGCCGATGCCCAGCCCTCGTACTGCTTGAGCAGGCGGCCGTACTTCTGCCAGCGCACGTGGGTCAGCTTGAACTCGCTGCCGCCGCGGCCCTTGACGGAGGTACGCTCGAGCTTGTCGCGCAGCAGCGCCTCCTCGAGCTCGGACTCCTTCTCGATCCACGTCTCCTGCCCACCGACCTTCATCTTGTACAGCGGCGCCTTGGCCAGGTACACGTAGCCCTCGTCGATGAGGGCGGGCATCTCGCGGAACAGGAAGGTGAGCACCAGGGTGCGGATGTGGGCGCCGTCCACGTCGGCGTCGCACATGATGATCACCTTGTGGTAGCGGGCGCGCTCGATGTCGAACTCGTCGCGGATGCCCGTTCCGATGGCGGTGATCATCGCCTGGATCTCGTTGTTGCCGAGCACCTTGTCGATGCGGTTCTTCTCGACGTTGATGATCTTCCCGCGCAGAGGCAGGACGGCTTGCGTGTTGCGGTCGCGGCCCTGCTTGGCGGAGCCGCCGGCCGAGTCGCCCTCCACCACGAACAGCTCGGCCAGCTTAGGATCGCGCACGCTGCAATCGGCCAGCTTGCCCGGCAGCGTCGAGTTCTCGAGCGCCGACTTGCGCCGCGTGAGGTCGCGCGCCTTCCGCGCGGCCTCCCGGGCGCGTGACGCCTCCACGGACTTCGTAATGATCCGGCGCGCGTCGGCGGGGTTCTCCTCGAGGAACTCGGCGAGCCCCCGGTTCACGGCGGCCTGCACGTAACCCTCCACCGGCGGGTTGCCGAGCTTGGTCTTGGTCTGACCCTCGAACTGGGGGTCGGCGATCTTGACGGAGATGATCGCCGTCAAGCCCTCGCGCACGTCCTCGCCGGAGAGATTCGCGTCCTTCTCCTTGAGCTCGCCCTTCTGGCGCGCATAGGCATTGATCGTGCGGGTGAGCGCCGATCTGAATCCGGACAGGTGCGTGCCGCCTTCGTGCGTGTTGATGTTGTTCGCGAACGAGAGCAGCCCCTCCTGGTAGGAGTTGCTCCACTGCATCGCCACCTCGACCTCGCCCACGTCACCGACGTCGGCCATGTAGACGATCTTTGGGTGCAGCGGATCCTTGGTGCCCTGGCCATGGAGGTACGCCACGAAGTCCACGATCCCGCCGTCGTACTTGAACGTGGTCGAGAAGCCCTCGTTGCGCTCGTCGCTGAAGTCGATCCTCAGGCCCTTGGTCAGAAAGGCCATCTCCCTGAAGCGCTGCTCGAGCGTCTCGCGGTCATAGTCGATGGTTTCGAAGATCTCGAGGTCCGGCAGGAAGGTGATGCTCGTGCCGCGGCGGTCGGTGGGCGCGCCCTTCTCGAGCTGGGCCATCGGCGTACCGCGCTCGTAGGGCTGCTTGAACTCGTGTCCGTCCCGCCAGACGGTCAGGTCGAGCTTCTCAGACAGAGCGTTGACCACGGACACGCCCACGCCGTGCAGGCCGCCGGAGACCTTGTAGCCCCCGCCATCGCCGAACTTGCCGCCGGCGTGCAGGACCGTGAGCACGACCTCGGCGGCCGGGCGCTGCTCCTTCTCGTGCATCTCGACGGGGATGCCGCGGCCGTTGTCGCTGACCGTGACCGAGTTGTCGGGATGGATCGTGATGTTGACGTGGTCGCACTCGCCGGCAAGCGCCTCGTCGACCGAGTTGTCCATCACCTCGTAGATCAGGTGGTGCAGTCCGCGGACGCCGGTCGAGCCGATGTACATGCCCGGCCGCTTGCGCACCGCCTCGAGACCCTCCAGGACGGTGATGTCCTGCGCGCCGTAGCTGCTCTTGGAGCCTTCTGCACTGCCATCCGTCGAGTCCTTCGCCAAGCCGTTCCTTCCGGTCATCCGCACAAGAGAAGGCCCCGGCCCGGCACTTCAGATACATGGGTCGGGGCGCTCAGAACGTCGGTGGCGATGATAGCAGAGCGGGGGGTTCACCCGCCGCCCCGCCAAGCACCAAAAGGCCCGCAAAACGGCACAAAACAGGCACAGCGCGCACACTCGTGTTTCCCTCCGTTACGAATCTCCGTCAGGCGCCTCCTGTCGCGCGTACCCGGAGGCGGGTGAGCGGCGGGGGTCCCGTGGGGCCCAGCGCCTCGTTCAGACGCCGGAGCAGGTCCGGTCCGAGCAGCTCCAGCTCGCCCGCCCAGACCGAGGAGCGGCACTCGATGGTCAGCGTGCCGCCGCGCTCGGCCACCGGCGCCGCCTCGCGGGAGACCGCCGGGCCCGCGACCTCGGGCCACTGTGCCTGGACACGGGCGAGAAGGGTCGCCGGCGCGGCATGAGCCACGGCTTCGCCGAGGGCGGCGCCCAGCGGGCGGGGGCCGGGGCGTCTCACGCGGCCGCCCGATGCGCGGCCGGTGACAGGAGTCCGTCGCTGACTTCGATCACCCTCGTTCCCGGATCGTGTGCACCGGGCACGATGGCGAGATCCGTGGTCGTCACTAGGCTCTGGCCCCCGGAGCACAGCAGGTCAGCCAGCAGCTCCCGGCGAGCAGAGTCCAACTCCGACATCACGTCGTCGAGGAGCATCAGCGGCGGGCGGCCACGCTCGGCCTGCAGCAGATCGCGCTCGGCGAAGAGAAGCGCCAGCAACCCGACACGCTGCTGGCCCTGCGAGCCGTAGGTGCGCAGGGACCGGCCGGCATGCGAGAGACGCACATCGTCGCGGTGCGGGCCATGGGCGGTGAAGCCCCGCTCGAGGTCGGCCGCGTGGCGCGCTCCCAGCTCGGCCCTCAGCCCCTCTGGGTCGGCTGCGGCGCAGCGCGGGCGGTACTCCAAGGACGGGCTGCCCGGAAGGCCGAGCTGGGCTCCACGGGTCTCGAACGGCTGCGCGAGGAGCTCGAGCACGCCCGCGCGGTCAGCCATCAGCTGCGCCCCGTGGCGAGCGAGCTCGGCGTCCCAGGAAGGCAGCGAGGCCGCGGATGCCACGCCGGCCCTCACTCGCCCCAGCAAGGCGTTGCGCTGCGCGAGCGCGCGCGAGTAGGCGGTCCGCGTGGAGGCACGCGCCGGCCAGACCGCGGCCACAAGGCTGTCCAGGTGGGCCCGGCGGCCGGCGGGGGGACCCTTGATCAGGCCGAGACGGTCGGGCAGGAAGACGCTCACCAGGGGGCGTTGCGCCACTGCCAACAGGCTGTCCACAGGGGCTCCGTCCACCCGCAGCGACTTCTGCTCGCCGGGGGTGAAACCGGCTTCGATGAGGTGCTCGACGCCGTCGTCGTCGCGTGTGGCGAGGGTGACGCGCGCCACGTCCTGTCCATGACGCGGAAGCTCACGCTCCGTGGATGTGCGCGGCGAACGCCCCGTACAGGCGAAGTACAAGGCCTCGAGCAGGTTCGTCTTGCCGGCGCCGTTTGGGCCGGTCACGATCGTCAGGTGCTCACCCAGGTGGGCCTCGGCGCGCTCGTAGTTGCGGAAGTCGCGCAGATGTAGGGCCATGACACGCACGGACGCGCGTGCCCGCCCGCTCAGACGTTCAGCCGGATCGGCATCACGAGGTAGATGAAGCCACCGTCGTCCCCCGACTGGATCAAGCCCGGCCGCAGTGGGCTGATCAGCTTGAGCAGCAGCTCTTCGGTCTCCGCGCTTTCCAGCCCGTCGCGGAAGAACTCCGCGTTGAAGCCGATCTCCAATGCCTCGCCCTTGAACGGAACCGGAAGAGACTCCCGAGCCTCGCCGACATCGGGCGTCTGGGCAGACACCTCAAGCGCTCCCTCGGTGAAAGCGAGCCGCAGAGGCGCATTCTTCTGCGCCAGCAGGCTGATGCGACGAACCACGTCGAGCAACTCGCCCCGGTCCACCCTCAGCTCGTGCTCATAGGACTCCGGGAGCAGCTGTTGATAGTTCGGGAAGCGACCTTCCACCAGGCGCGAAGACAGGACCACGTTGCCCGCGCTGAACACCACCTGGTTCTCCAGCGCCGTCACCTCGATGGTCTCCGCGCCGTTGGCGGCGGCGATCCGGCTCAGCTCCTGCAGGGTTCGGGCGGGAACGTTGGCCTCGAGCTCACCCGTAAGCGACTGCTCAAGCTTCGTTTCCTTGACCGACAACCGATAGGAGTCTGTTGCGACCATTCGCAGCCGGTCGTTCTCAGCAGTGACGAGCACCCCTGTGAGGTGCGGGCGGGTTTCGTCCCGGGATGCGGAACGTGCCACCCGGCCAACGGTCTCGGTGAACGCGGCGGCGGGAACCGATAGCGCTGTGGAAGCTTCCGGCTGTGGAAGCTTCGGAAAGTCTTCGAGCGGCAACGTACGCAGGTGGAAGCTGGCGGAGCCCGAGATGACTTCGATGTCCTGCGTCGACGCGCGGTACTCCACGGAGACGGAGTCCTGCGGCAGGGATCGCGCGACGTCGAGAAGCAGTCGCCCGGGGACCACAACGGCGCCTTCCACCACGATCTCCGCCTCGAGCGAAGCCCGGATTCCGAGATCGGTATCGGTTGCATGAAGCTCGGCGCGGCCGTCGCCGAGGCGGATCAGGACGCCGGCCAGGGTTTGGATCGTGCTTCGCGTCGACGCCCCGCGGGCAACAATCGCGAGCTCCGTCAGGAATGTTTCACGAGAAACGGTGAACTTCAACGAGATCTATCCAGTCTTGTCAGAGGCAGTAGGGGCTGTTGAGAGGTGGAGAGCATGGGTGTCGGGGTTGGCTTAGAGCCGGTTGCGCAGGCGGAGAGCATGGGGACAGGGTGTTGATTCTTGCAGCCGTAGCGGAGGGTCATGTAGCCGTGGCGAGTCGTGCGCGCAGGCTGTTCAGGGTTGTAGCGAGTTCAGGATCACGGGCGACTTCGGTCGAGACGCTGCGGACGGCGTGCAAGACGGTGCTGTGGTCGCGGCCACCGAAGTCCCTCCCGATTTC
>Ga0183260_10005011_pt1 | contig 10467 bp, 7 predicted proteins | sample AntDrymUQ4972206_2_FD_129768 | JGI IMG/M metagenome (GOLD analysis project Ga0183260, IMG submission 129768) | Polar desert sand microbial communities from Dry Valleys, Antarctica - metaG UQ497 (22.06) (version 2) (version 2) | ecosystem: Environmental > Terrestrial > Soil > Desert | place...
CTGGGCGGCGACGCGAGGCACCAGCACCCAGGAGATCGGCGGCGCCACCCTCACTGACGCGCACCAGTGGTTCCGCGGACGGGCCGCGTGGGTCGAGGACGCCGCATCGGCGGGTACGAACCCGGTCTTCGGCTTGGCCAACGGCATTGCCGACCTGCTCAACGGTCTGATCGCCTTCCTGCAGAGACTCTTCACAGTCCCCGAGTTCCCCCGGCCCTACCCCGAGATCGGCTGGCTCGGCGTCATCGCCATGGCGGCGTGGGTGACGTATGCCGTCGCCGGTTGGCGCAGCGTGCTGCTTGTGGTCCCGTCCTTCCTCGCCTTTGGCTTCCTCGGGTACTGGGAGGACAGCCTCGATCTGTTGATCATCACGTTGGTCTCCGTGTTCATCGCTGTGGTGATCGGGATCCCGCTGGGTGTCGCGATGGCGCACAGCAAGATCGTGTCCGCGATCTTGACGCCGGTTCTCGACGTCATGCAGACGATGCCGTCGTTCATCTACCTCCTCCCGCTCACCATCGTCTTCGGCATCGGCTCGGCTGCGGCGACCATCGTCACGCTCATCTACGCGCTGCCGCCGGTGGTGCGCATCACCGCCCACGGCATCCGCTCGGTGTCACCGTCGACGCTGGAAGCGACCCGCTCGCTGGGGCAGTCAGGTTGGCAACGGCTGAGGAACGTCGAGCTGCCGATGTCCAAGCACACCGTCATCGTCGGCATCAACCAGACCATGATGGCGGCTCTGTCGATGGCGACCATCGCAGCGTTCATCGACAGCCCGGGCCTGGGTCAACCAGTGCTCGAAGGCCTCCGGCGTGGTCAGCTGGGCGCGTCGGCCGTGGCTGGTCTTGCGATCGTGATCATGGCGATCATGCTCGACCGGACAACGACGGCTGCGAGCATCCGGGCCGAGCGAGCAGCACGTGCCGGACGCGACGACCGGCGACGCCGCCGGCTGGTCCTCACCGGTACGGGCGTGCTCACGTTGGCGGCGATCGGGGTCTCTCACAACCAGGTGTGGGCCAACCCGTTTCCGAGTAGCCCGGATCTTGGTTCGCCGATCGCGGCAGGGGTCGACAGATTCGCGGACTGGCTGCGCACCGACTTGTCCGGCCTCACCACCGCTATCCAGGAGGCCTTCACGGTCTGGTTCCTCAACCCCGTCCAGGACCTTGTCGCCAACTCGCCGTGGTTCGTCACGGCAGCAGCCCTGCTCGCGGTGGCGGCCATCGCTGGCGGGCGGCGCGCGTTGGCGTCGACGGCGGTGTGTCTGGCCGGCATCTATTTCCTTGACCTCTGGTACAACGCGATGGTCACGCTGACCTCTGTCTTCACGGCCACCGCGGTCACGATGGTCGTCGGCGTGGCGCTCGGAGTGTGGATGGGCCGCAGCGGGTTGGCCGATCGGGCCATCAGGCCGGTGCTCGATGCGGCACAGACCATCCCCCCGTTCGTCTATCTGGTCCCGATCCTCATCCTGTTCGGCCCCAACCGCTTCACCGCCATCGTTGCGGGCGTCATCTATGCGGTGCCGCCCGCGACCAAGCTGATCGCCGACGGCATTCGAGGAGTTGCCCCGGCGACCGTCGAGGCCGCCGAGTCGGCGGGTACCAGCCGGTTGCAGATGATCACGAAGGTCCAGATCCCGATGGCACGCGGGGCGCTCCTAGTCGCAGGGAACCAAGGCTTGCTTTACGTGCTGTCGATGGTCGTCATCGGCGGCATGGTCGGCGCGGGCGCGCTCGGGTTCGACATCGTCACCGGTTTTCGACAGACCTCGATGATCGGGCGCGGGCTCGCGGCGGGGGTCGCGATAGTGCTGCTCGGCATCATGCTCGACCGCATCACCACCCACGCCGCGAACCAGTCGGCGTCGACCAATCCCACCACTGCCACCCATCGGCGCAGACGACCACTCACCGGAGGAATCGCATGAACAGACACCATCCCCAAGCACTGCTCGGCTGCGCCGCGCTGACAGCTGTCGCAGCGCTGACAGGTTGCGGCAGTGACATCGAGGACAACGACACCGCGGCTGGCGCCAGCGACTGCGGCACCGTCGACATGGCCATCAACCCTTGGGTGGGCTACGAGTCCAACGCCCATGTCGTGGGACGCGTCGCTGAGACCGAGCTCGGTTGCACGATGAACTATGTCGACCTCGACGAGCAGACGTCGTGGAAGGGTTTCGGGGATGGCGATGTGGACGTCATCATCGAGAACTGGGGTCACGAGGACCTGGTCAAGAAGTACGTCGAAGGCGAGGGCACGGCCGAGCTCGCCGGTCTCACCGGCTACGAGGGCATTATCGGCTGGTACGTGCCCCCGTGGATGGCCGAGGAGTATCCGGACATCACCAACTGGGAGAACCTGAACAAGTATGCCGACCTCTTCGAGACCCCGGAGTCCGACGGGCAGGGTCAGTTGCTGGACGGCGACCCAGGGTACGTGACGTACGACGAGGCCTTGGTCAAGAACCTTGACCTCGACTACAAGGTCGTCGTCGGAGGCAGCGAGACCGCCCTGATCGAGGCCTTCCGGTCTGCCCAGGAGAACAAGACGCCACTGCTGGCGTACTTCTACGAGCCGCAGTGGTTCTTCAACGAGATGGACCTGGTCAGGGTCAACCTCCCGACGTACAAGCCCGGCTGCGACGCCGACCCGCAAGAGGTGGACTGCGACTACCCGGTCTATGACCTCAACAAGGTGGTGGCCGCGGACTTCGCCGAGTCGGGCAGCCCGGCCTACGACCTGGTGACGAACTTCGAGTGGACCGCCGAGGACCAGAACACCGTCTCCGAGATGATCTCCGAACAGGGGATGGATCCCGACGAGGCCGCTGACCAGTGGATCGCCGACAACCAGGACACCGTCGACCAGTGGCTGGCCGCCGGGTAGCCGGAAGCTCCCGTGGGCTACCTCGGCGCCGTGCGTCGTGGGGCTGGCGGTGGGCCCGCTGGCTGAGCTAGGGTGTTGCGCAGGACAGTCTGGGTTGTGCAATACGCAACACAAGCCCGCCGCCTATGGGGAGGACTGATGGCGACCGTTCCGGGCAGCGCGCGGGTGGTGGTTGTCGGCGCAGGCATCGTCGGCAACAGCCTCGTCTATCACCTGGCCAGGCTCGGTTGGCGCGACATCGTGCAGATCGACAAGGGGCCGTTGCCCAACCCCGGCGGGTCGACCGGCCACGCGTCCAACTTCATCTTCACCGTCGACCACTCACGAGAGATCACCGACCTGACCCTGGACAGCGTCGCGCAGTACCAGGAGATGGGGGTCTTCACCCGGTCGGGTGGGTTCGAGGTCGCGCGCACCGAGGAGCGGATGGAGGAGCTGCGCCGCCGCATGTCGTCGGCCCGTGCGTGGGGCATCGAGTCCGAGCTCGTGACGCCCGAGCAGGTGGCTGAGCGGGTCCCGTTCCTCGACCCGTCGGTGATCGTCGGCGCGTTCTGGACTCCCGGTGTCGGGGTCGTCGACTCGCTGCGCGCTGGGACCATCATGCGCGAGCGCGCCGTCGAGCTCGGTGCGCTCACCACGGTCGCCACCGTCGAGGTCACCGGCCTCGACGTGGCCGGCGGCCGGATCAGCCGGGTCCGTACGAGCGGCGGCGACGTCGAGACCGAGACCGTGGTGGTCTGCTGCGGGGTCTGGAGCCCCGCGGTCGCGGCCATGGCCGGCGCGCACATCCCGCTGACGCCGGCCGTGCACCAGATGATCAGCGTGGGCCCGATCCCGGAGCTGGCGGAGAGATCCGGTGAGATCTCATTCCCGATCGTGCGCGACATGGACACGTTCTGCTACGAGCGCCAGCACGGCAGCGACATGGAGGTGGGCTCGTATGCCCACCGGTCGATCCTGCACGACCCCGAAGGCATCCCGTCGATCGAGCAGGCGCCGCTGTCGCCGACCGAGCTGCCGTTCACGTCCGACGACTTCGACCCGCAGCTCGAGCAGGCCTTCGAGCTGATGCCTCGAGCCCTGGGTGCAGACGGCGCCGAGATCCGCTACGCCATCAACGGCCTTTTGTCCTTGACACCTGACGGTGCACCGCTCCTCGGCGAGACACCTGAGGTCAAGGGACTCTGGTCGGCCGCCGCGGTGTGGATCAAGGAAGGTCCCGGCGTGGGACGCGCGCTCGCTGAATGGATGACCGACGGCAACCCCGAGATCGACCTCGGCCACTCCGACGTCGCCCGGTTCTATCCGCACCAGCGCACCCGCGCGCACATCAAGGCGCGCACCGGCGAGGCTTTCAACAAGACCTACGGCATCGTGCATCCTGGCGAGCAGTGGGCGAGCGACCGCAACAAGCGGTTGGCCCCGATGCACCAGTCCCAGCAAGCGCTGGGTGCCGAGTTCTTCGAGGCGGTGGGTTGGGAGCGACCGTTCTGGTACGGCTGCAACGAGTCGTTGCTCGGCGACTACGGCGACCGGGTGCTGGCCCGCGAGCACGAGTGGGACCGCCGCTGGTGGTCGCCGATCATCAACGCGGAGCACCTCGCGATGCGCGATCGCGCCGGGATCGTCGACCTGTCGGCGTTCTGCATCTTCGACGTCGTCGGGCCACGGGCGATGGAGGCGGTGCAGGGCATCGTGGTGGCCCAGGCCGACGTGGCGCCCGGCCGGGTCGTCTACACGCCCGTGCTCGACGAGCGCGGCGGGTTCCGCTCGGACCTGACGGTGATGTGTCTGGCCCATGACCGATACCGCGTCGTCACCGGCGGCGCGCACGGCATGGTCGACCGCAAGTGGTTCGCCGACCGGATGCCCGCCGACGGCACCGCACACGTCGTCGACCTCACGTCGGCGTACACGACGATCGGCCTGTGGGGACCGCGCGCGCGCGACATCCTCGGCGCGCTGACGGAGGCCGACGTGAGCCACGAGGGCTTCGGCTTCGGCCGGTGCCGCGACATCGAGATCGGCGCGCTCGACGTGCTGGCCTCGCGAATCTCCTACGTCGGCGAGCTCGGCTGGGAGCTCCATGTGCCGATGGAGCAAGGCGCACGGCTGTGGGAGTTGACGCACGTCGCAGGTCGCGAGCACGGCGCCGTGCCCGTTGGCATCGGGGTCTATGCCACCACCGGGCGGATCGAGAAGGGCTACCGGGCGTACGGGTTCGAGCTCGACAGCGAGCGCACGATCGTCGAGGCCGGCATGGCGCGACCGCGGGTCAAGGACGCCGACTTCGTCGGACGCGAGGCCTACCTCAAGCAGCGCGCGGACGACCCGGTGAGCGTGCTGTGCACGCTGAGCGTCGACGACCACACGTCGGCCGACGGTCAACGCCGCTTCATGCTCGGCGGTGAGCCAATCGTCACCCGCGCCGGCGAGCCGATCATCGACGGTCACGGCCACCACCCCTACGTGACCACCGCAGGCTCCGCGCCGTCGCTCGGCAAGCACCTGCTGATGGCATACCTGCCGCCGGACCGCGCGGTCGTCGGCACCGAGCTGGCGGTGAGCTACATGGAGCAGCGCTACCCAGTCACGGTGGCGGCCGCCGGCGCGACGCCGCTGTTCGACCCCGCGAACGACCGGATCAAGGGGCTCTCGTGACCGACGTGCTGGTGTGCATCAAGCGGGTGCCCGGCAGCTCCGGCCAGCTGCTGCTGTCGGCCGACGAGCAGTCGGTCGACGCCCGGCACGTGGGGTGGACCGTGAGCCCGCACGAGGACTGCGCGGTCGAGCTCGCTACCCAGGTCGCTTCGGCAACCGGCGGCACCGCGACCGTGCTCACCGTGGGATCGGCCGACGCGGTCGAGCAGTTGCGGGACGCGCTCGCGGTGGGGTGCGCCGCCGCCGTCCTGGTCGAGGCCGACACCGAGCGATTCGGCCCGGCCGACGTGGCCGCGGCGATCGCCGATGTCGTCCGCGCCCACGAGGCGGTAGGCCGGGTGTACGGCTTGGTGCTGTTGGGAAACGACGCCGCCGACACCGGGGACTTCCAGGTGCCGATCCGGCTCGCCTACGCGCTCGAACGGCCAGTGCTCACAAGCATCTCGACGGTCGAGGTTGCGGGCGAGCGGCTGGAGGCACACGGCGACGGTCCGGAGGGCGAGGAGGTCTTCGAGCTGCCGCTGCCCGCGGTGGTCGCGGTGCTGGAGGGCGGGGTCTTGCCACGCTACCCCTCGGTGATGGGCCGGATGAAGGCCAAGAAGGTCCAGGTGGAGACCGTCATCGCCGACCGCGAGCCGGTGGGGTCAGGTCGGGTCCGGCTGAGCCTGCCGCCGGAGCAGCCGAGCCAGGTGGAGGTGCTCGGTCACGGTGCCGACGCCGCGCCGGCCGTCGTCGACCTGTTGGAGCGGTTGGGAGTGGCGTCGCGATGATCGTCGTGCTGGTCGAGATCGAGCAGGGCAACGCGACCGTGGTGTCGCGCGAGGCATTGACATTCGCCCGCGACCTGGCTCGAGGCCCGGTGCACGCGGTCGTCGTCGGCGGCAGCGAGGTGGGCCCGGTCGTGCTCGCCGAGCTGGCTGAGCAGGGGGTGGCCCAGGTCCATCACGCCACTGACGAGTGGCTGTCGACGTACGCAGGTGCAGCATGGGCAGCGCTGCTGGTCGACGTCGCCCAGTCGGTTGACGCTCGGGTGGTGCTGGCCGCTGGCACGCCGCGGGGGATGGACGTGCTAGCGCGCGTAGCGGTACGCACCGGGGCGCCGATGGCGGCCAACGTGGTCGGTGTCGAGAGCGTCGATCCATACGTCGTGGTGCGCCAGGTGGTCGGCGGGTCGGCGCTGGAGCAGATGCGCCTCGACGGTGACCTTGCCGTGCTGTCTGTTGCCGGGCACGCGTGCGAGCCGGTGGCCGTCGCCGAACCGACAACGCCCGACGTGACGGTCGTCTCGCCCGCGCTGTCCGACGCCGACCTGCTGGGTCGCGTGGTGCGTACCGGCGACAAGGCCGTCGACGAGTCGGCGGCCATCACCTCGGCCCGCGTCGTGGTCGGCGCCGGCCGGGGCGCGGGCAGTGCCGACGGGTTCAAGGACGTGCTCGCTCTGGCCGACCTGCTCGGCGGCGCCCTCGGCGTGTCGCGGGTCGTCACCAGTCTCGGCTGGCGTCCGCACCACGAGCAGGTCGGCCAGACCGGCAGCCGGATCTCGCCCGACGTCTACATCCCGTGCGGGATCAGCGGCGCCATCCAGCACTGGGCCGGCTGTCAGAGCGCCAAGACGATCCTCGCGATCAACAGCGACCCCGACGCGCCGATGGTCACCCGCGCCCACTACGCGGTCGTCGGCGACCTGCACGAGATCGTTCCCGCAATCAACGACGAGCTGCGCCGCCGCCGCCGCGGCTGACCGACGTGCCGCGCTCGGTGTCGCGGTCGGCTCACTTCCCCGGCGTCAGGTGCGCCTCCCCGGCGAAACTACGCTGGGGAAGCGCACTTTTCGCTGGTGACCCAGCGAACACAGCACCGGGTCAGCGGGGGTCGGCGGACAGCAGGTCGTACCACGCGCCGTCCTCGTAGGTGCCGTCGCCGAGCCTGCCGTCGAGCCGGAAGTGGCCCACCTGGGTGAAGCCGAGCCGCTCCGCGATCGCGCGGCTGCCGGCGTTGCCCCAGGACGCGCCGAGCTGTACGCGATGGCAGCCGAGGCCGCCCTCCGCCTTCAAACCGAACGCGTGCTCCACCGCGAGCCGTACCGCCTCGGTCACGAGCCCACGCCCGCGAGCGTCTGGATGGGCCCAATAGCCGAGCTCGGCGTTGCCAGGACACATCTCGTCGTCCAGCCGGAACAGCGCGACGTCAGCGATCAGCTGGTCGCTCTCGCGGCCGGCGACGGCCCAGCCGAGCCGGGTACCCAGCGCCGCCGCGAGCCGACCGCGCAGCACGAACGCCCGGGCGCTGTCCAGCGTGTACGGGTCTGACATGGTCGCCAGCCAGTGTCGGGTCACCGGGTCGGAGCAGGTCTCCACGATCCGAGGCAGGTCGGTGTCGGTGTAGGGGCGGAGCCGCACCCGCTGGCCCTCGATGACCGGCACGTCGAGCCACCGGGTGGCCGGCCCTGCCGCGTCGCCGGGACGCAGCACCGCACGCCAGGCGTCGCGCAGCTCGCCGCGCTGCGCAGAGAACGCAGGGATCTCACCGGCCCACTTGAAGCCGCACGCCCACGCCACCCGCCAGGACTCCAGGTTGCCGGCGTGGCACTCCCAGTGCACGACCGGCATGCCGACGGTGTCGAACCCCCAGCGGGTTGCCAGCCGCACGGCCCGCGACATCACGCCCCGGCCCCGGGCTCGCGGGTGCAGGCCGAAGCCGATGTCAGGGCGCGGCTGGGCGCGGAGGGCGATGTTGCCGGCCAGCCGCGGAGCCCCCGTGTCGTCGCGGGCGTCGACCGCCCAGGTGTAGGCCGTCTGGTCACGCCAGCCCTGCACGCAGGCCTCGGTGATGAAGGACTCGGCCATCGCCGGCTCGTAAGGCCTGGGCACCGTCGTCCAGCGGGCGAACTCCGGGTCGCGGCACATCTCGGTCACCGCAGCCACGTCGTCGACCCGGTGCCCCCGCAGCGTGACCACGCCATCGGTGAGCACGGGTACGTCCACCTCGTCGGCCATGCCGCATGGTCACAGATGGCACAACCGGCGGCGACCCGGTTTCTGCGCTCTCGGCCCCGGGCGCGACCTGGCCGCAGAGTGTCCCCGCGCCGGTGTGCTTTTGCCTCTTCCGGTTTCGCGGCGGCGGGCCGGCGCGGGCGGACGGCGGCTCAGAGGGGCCCGGCGCCGGCCGACGGCTGCACGGCCAGAACCCGCGGGTCGGGCCAGCCGTGCGCGGCGAACGCCGCTCGCACGCTCGCGGCGACCGAGCCGACCGCAGTCTGTGGGAGCAACGCGATCGCGGCGCCGCCGAAGCCTCCGCCAGTCATCCGGGACCCCAGTGCCCCGCCGGCCTCGGCGGCCGAGCAGGCGACGTCGAGCTCGGCACAGCTGATCTCGAAGTCGTCGCGCATCGACGCGTGCGACGCCGAGAAGATCGCGCCGACCGCAGCCCAGTCGCCGGTCCCCAGCAGCCCTGCGCAGGCGAGGACCCGTGCGTCCTCGGTGACCACATGCCGGGCGCGTCGGCGCAGCACGTCGTGATCGAGGCGGGCGAGGTCGCGCTCGGTGACGTCGCGCAGCGCGGTGAAGCCCAGCAGCTCGGCGGCACGCTCGCACTCGCGGCGCCGCTCGGCGTAGGCGCCGCCCTCGGCCAGCGCGTGCGCGGCGCCGGTGTCGATGACCAGCAGCGCGAACCCGTCGTCAACGAACCGAGCCGGGCGGTGCTCGACGGTCAGGCTGCGGGTGTCGATCAGCATCGCCTGCCCCGCTCGACCGTGCACCGAGGCCAGCTGGTCCATGACCCCGGTCGGAGCACCCACGTAGTCGTTCTCGACCAGTAGGGCCAGCTCCGCGATACCGGCGGCGTCGAGTCCGGCACCAGCCAGGTCGTCAAGTGCCATCGTTGTCGCACACGTCAGCGCTGCCGATGACGACAGCCCGGCCCCCATCGGCACGTCGCTGTCGATCCACAGGTCTGCCCCCGGCACGTCGTGCCCGGCGTCGCGCAGCGCCCACACCACACCGGCGACGTAGCCGGCCCACCCGGACACCTCACCAGGCGTGGTGCCAGTCGTGGTCTCGACGGTCCCGTCCTGCTGGGTCGAGTGGATGCGTAGCCGGCCGTCAGCGCGGCGCCGCAGCGCGACCCGGGTGCGCTGCTCGATCGCGAACGGCAGCACGAACCCGTCGTTGTAGTCGGTGTGCTCACCCATCAGGTTGACCCTGCCCGGGGCGGCCCACGACCAGTCGGGTCGCTCGGACGGGCTCACGGCGGGCTCACGCACGCGGCAGCACCGGTCGCTCGCACGACGGCGACGCCGCCGCCGGCCACGCTGACCTGACCCCTGACCTCGTTGCCCGTGACCAGGTCGGAGCCCGTGACGGGAACCGAGGCCGGTTGGTCGGTGTGGTTGAGGACGAACAGGTAGGACCCCTGCGCGCCGACCGAGACGAGGTCGACTCGCGCCCGTTGCATCAGCTCGACGTCTTCGCGCCAGGTCCGGCGCGGCCACTGCTCGGGGTTGTAGTCACCACCGGAGCGCAGACCTGTGCGGGTGGGGGCCAGGGAAGGCATGCCGAGAGCGTGCACCCGAAACCGTGCACGGGCACGTCCGGGGTGGTTGCTCCTCGGCGCGCACAACTGCTGGCGACTCCGTGATGATGAACCCGTGACCACGGTCCTGCTGCGGCGCGACGGAGTGTCGGTGCTGCTCGACCACTCCGACCCGGGGCTTCCGGCGATCTCCCACTGGGGGGCGCAGCGTCACCGGCTGCAGCCCCGAGCCGTCGGGCAGCCGCTCGACCCACGCGGCGGCCGCGCGCTGTACGCCGCAGTGCAGGTGGCGAGCTCGCCCTACGCCACGCCGCTGCCGGTGCGGCTGCCAGGGCTCGACCCGGAGACGCCCTATGCGGTCACGGTCGTGACCGGCGC
>Ga0183260_10005012_pt1 | contig 10466 bp, 11 predicted proteins | sample AntDrymUQ4972206_2_FD_129768 | JGI IMG/M metagenome (GOLD analysis project Ga0183260, IMG submission 129768) | Polar desert sand microbial communities from Dry Valleys, Antarctica - metaG UQ497 (22.06) (version 2) (version 2) | ecosystem: Environmental > Terrestrial > Soil > Desert | place...
CTGGGGCAGGGCGGCCCAGATCGCCGCGCAGGTTCGGGGCGCCTGCTCATCGAGCAGGCGCGCGACGCAACGCGCCTGGCGCCGCTCCAGCGTGATCTCGACGTGTCGTGGCATCTCGCTCCTTTCGATCGGGGTCAGATGGCCGGCGCGAGCGTCGGCTGTGGATGGGCGGCCTCGTAGGCGCGCGCAGCGCAGGACCTGGCCGTCGCCGTGGCGCGGGCCGACGATCTGCAGCCCGACCGGCAGCCCCTCGGAGGTGAACCCGCACGGGACGCTGGCCGCCGGCTGCTGCGTGAGGTTGAAGGGATAGGTGAACGGCGTCCAGCTCGGCCAGTGCCGGTCCAGCGAGTCCTCGGGGACCTCGCGACCGGCCTCGAACGCCGCGAGCGGCAGCGTCGGCGTCAACAGGAGATCCCAGTCCTCGTGGAAGCGGCTCATCAGGATCCCGAGCTCCGTCCCACGGGCCGGCGGGATCGATCACGCGCGAGCCGCGCAGCGTCGGCCAGCCGCGCGTGAGGAAGATGTCCTTGACGCCGACGGGCACGCCGACGGGCACGCCGTCGAGCGCGCCGTCCGGCGCCCCGCGCCGCCAGCGCTCCTCGGAGGCGCGCGCCTCGGCCAGCGCGCGGTCGGCGTCGACGAGGCAGAAGGCGTTCAGCGCGGGGTCGTCGCGCTCGATGCGCGCCAGCGACGCCTCCGTGACCTCGACCGGCGAGAGCTCGCTTTCGCGATAGTGCGCGACCAGCTCCGTCGCGGTGCGCTCGATCATGATGTTCATGCCGCCGCCGTACCCACGCCGAGGACGGCGAGCACCTCGCGGCGGGAGTCGTCGAGGTACTGCTGGAGGCGCTCGCGGAAGGCGACGCCGTCGCCTCCCATCAGCAGCTCGATCAGCTCGCGGTTGCGCCGCAGCCAGGGGCCGCCGAGGTGCTGGCGGTCCAGGGGCGCGAGGATCAGCCGCAGCTCGGCGAGCAGCCCGTTGAAGATGTCGTCGAGCTTGGGGTTGCCTGCCAGGTGGACGAGCGCACGGTGGAACTCGAGGTTGGCGGTGTGCAGCGCCTTGACGTCGCCGCTCGCCTCGGCGCGCTCAGACGCCTCGATCGCCCGCCGCAGCGGCGCGGCCTCGTCCTCGCCGACGGTTCCGGCGCGCCCCGCGGCCGCGGCCTCGAGGATGGCGCGGACCTCGAAGACCGCCGCGACCTCCTCCGGCGTGTGCCGTCGTACCGTCACGCCGCGATGCATCTCGTAGCTGGCCAGCCCCGCCTGGGTGAGCAGCCGCAGCCCCTCGCGCACGGTGTTGCGGGCGACGTGGAAGGCTTCGGCCAGCTCGGCCTCGCGCAGCGCGTCGCCGCCCAGGAGATCGCCGGCGACGATCCGCTCGCGCACGGAGGCCGCGATCAGCTCAGCGCTGCCGCGCCGCTGCAGCGCGGCGTCATGGAAGAGCTCGCCGACGGTCACCGGAGCGCGATCGTACCATCGCTGCGTTGTTGAGCAATTGCTGCGAGTATGCCGCGGCATGAGCGACCGGCATTCCTCCACCACACCGGAACCGTCCTACGTCGCGAGCGCGGGCAGCCCGCTCGCCCCCGATCCGCTCGTGCACGATCGCGTTGCGCGCGAGCTGAGCGGCCGGGCGCTGGTGGACTCCTTCGTGATCCCCGTGCGCAGCGGGCGGGCGTGGGAGGTGTCGGCCGGCCATGCCTGCCGCTTCACGATCGTCGAGGGCCCGCAGGTGCTCGACCTCAACGTCTGGAACCGCCATGACCCCCGCGAGCGCTTCTGGGCGGCGCGGACCCGGCAGTTCTACGGCGCACACATCACCACCGGGCACCGCCTGTGGTCGAATCTCCCGTTCCTCCGCCCGCTGGCCACCATCGTGGCCGACTCGATCGCGTACGGCCTCGACCCCGACGGCGCCGGCTGCCACGACCTGCTGGGCACCCGCTGCGACCCGTACGTCAACCAGCTGCTCGTCCACGCGGCCTACGACTTCCACTGCCACTCGAACCTCGTCCGCGCCGTGCTGCCGTACGGGCTGACGGAGTTCGACGTCCACGACGTCATCAACATCTTCCAGGTCACCGGCCTGATGCCCGACGACGAGCGCTACTACATGAAGGCGTCGCCCGCCCGCGTCGGCGACCACTTCGAGCTGTTCGCCGAGACCGACCTGTTGATGGCGGCCTCGACGTGCCCGGGCGGCGACCTGTCGGTGCCCATGTGGGGGCCGGAGGCCGGCGGCGAGCCGAGCTGCAACCCGATCGGGGTCGAGGTCTTCCGGCTGCCCGACGACGTGCTGTCCGACTGGAGCCCGGCGCAGCCCGCCGCCTACCGCGGCGCGGCCGAGCTGCGGCACGGCCTGCGCGGGCCTGCGGAGCACCCGCCGCTCACGGAGGCCGTCCGGGTCGACGGCGCCGGCTGACCGCGGCTCAGCCGGTCTCCTCGGGCAGCTCGTACCACCGCTCGCGGTCGCCGACCCTGGCCCGCATCCGCCAGCGCGCGGGCTTGGGCTCCGCCACCACGCGGTCCCAGATCGACCGCAGGCGCCGCGCGACGCGTTCGCGCTCCTCCTCGGCGAGTCCGTAGCCGTCGAGCGCGTTCCCGACGCGCTCGACGTTGATCTGGGTCGTGCGCCACAGGCCCCAGTCCTGCGCGCACAGCGCCGCGATCCGGTCGGCGTTCATGGTTCCGGCGTCGTGATGCCGACGTCGTGCTCCAGCAGAAGCGCGACGATGTCCACCACGTCGCGCGCGTTGAGCTCGAACACCTGAAGCTTGGTCATCAGCAGCTCGGCGAGCGGGAGCGTCGCCGCCTGCGCCCCCAGCCGCTCGCGCAGCGAGATGCGGTGGCACATCTCGAAGTCGCCGAGGAACACGTCAAGGCGGCGCTCGTTGGCGAGGTCGTAGTAGAGGCCCCTCCGGCCCGCCTGCAGCGCGTTGAACTCGCGGTCGCCGACGTAGCCCATGCGCTCGAGCAGCGCCTCGATCCTGCTGGCCTCGTGCGGCCGTCCGACCACGTCGATGTCCTTCAGCTCGCGCGCCAGCCGCGGGTCCTCCCGCGGGGCGAGCAGGCGGCGGGGCTGGCGGTGGGGTGGCCTGCGTCGTCATCGCTTCCCTCCTGGACCGGAATGCGGAGCGGGCGGTGCCCGGCTGCGGCGCCTAAGATCATATGATCGGATGGATTACGACAAGCTCCGCAGACGCGGCTGCTGGCGTGGGGCCCGGGCGGCCCGCGCGGCGCGGCGTGGTGCTCGGCGTCGTGGCCGCGTGCACCTACGCCGTCGGGCCCGTGCTGATGAAGGCGGCGCTCGACTCGATGACGGTCTGGACGCTCCTCGTCTGGCGGCTCGTGGTGGCCACCGTCCTGCTGTGGATCCTGCTCGCCGCCCGCCGCGCGCTCCGCGAGACGCCGCGCACCGCGGCCGGCTGGCTGGCGCCGCTCGCGCTTGGCGCGGCCGCCTACGGCGGTCAGATCGTGCTGTTCGCGCTGGCGCTCGAGCGCGTGAGCGCCTCGATGGCCACGATCCTCTTCCACACCGCGCCGATCATCGTCGTCGGCGCGGCCGTGCTGAGCCGCCGGGAGCGCCTGACGGCGCTGAGCGCGGTCGCGCTCGTGCTCGGCGTCGGCGGGGTCGCGATCGTCGCCGCGGCCAGCGGCGACCTGCGCGCCGAGCCGCTGGGCATCGCGCTGTCGCTCGGCTCGGCGGTCGCCTGCGCGGGCGTGGTCGTCGGCATCGACGTGCTGGGCGCCCGGATCGCGCCGCTGCCGCTCGCCGTGCTGCTGATCACGGGCTCGATGCTGGCGCTGCTGGCCGCCGTGCCGATCACCGGCGTCGGCGTCCCCCGGGGCGGCGAGGAATGGCTGCTCGTCCTGGCGCTCGGCATCGTCCCGGGCGTCATCGGCATCGTCGCGCTGCTGGCCGCGATCGGCGAGATCGGCCCGTCGCTGGCCAGCATCCTCCTCACCCTCGAGCCGCCGGTCACGGTGCTGCTGGCGTGGGTCGCGCTCGACGAGCGCCTCAGCGCGCTGCAGCTGGCCGGCGGGGGCGTCATCCTCGCAGCCATGGTCGTCGCCAACCGAGCCGCGAGCCGGCCCCCGCTGGAGGTCACTCCTGCGTAGGATGCGCCCATGACGGCCGGGCCGCCCGAGAGCGCCGACGCGCGTTCGGTGGCCTCGCTCCTGCGGACCGCGCGCCCCGGCGCCGGGCCCCAGACGCGCAGCGCGAGCATCGCCCACGGGATCGAGGAGCTGATCCTGCGCGGGGACCTGCCGCGCGGCCAGCGCCTGCCGACCGAGGCCGAGCTCGGAGAGGTCCTCGGCGTGAGCCGCAGCGTGGTCCGCGACGCCGTGCGGATGCTGGTGGCGCACGGGCTGCTGGAGGTGCGCCAGGGGCACGGGACCGTGGTCGCGCCGCCGTCGGACGAGACCTTCGGGAACGCCATGCTGGGCCTGCTGATGCGATCCGGGGCGTCGATGGGCGACGTCATCGAGGCCCGTACGGCGCTCGAGACGCAGCTCGCGCCGCTGATCGCCGGCAACGCGACCGACGAGGACCTGCGCCGGATGGACGCGCGGCTCGAGGAGATGGCGGACGCGGTCGGCCGCGACGACGAGGACGCCATCGACGTGGCGCACCTCGACTTCCATCGCGCCATGTACGACGCGCTGCACCGGCCGGCGCTCGAGACGCTGCTACGACCGATGCAGCGCTGCATCCTGCTCACGTCTCCGCTGATGAAGCCGGAGGACCGCGCCAACTGGCTCGAGGCCCATCGGCAGATCCTCGTCGCGCTGCGCGGCCGCGACCCCGCCGAGGCGACGGCCGCCGTGCGCGCGCACTTCGCCGACCTGAGCGAGCCACGCTACGACGCCTGGCGCGAGCGCCCCTTCCGGGAGGTCGCGATCCTCGACGCCGAGCGGCTGCGCCGCGCGGTCGAGCGCGAGTCAGCCGACTGAGACGCGTTCGATCACGCGCTGGACGGTCCCGGCCAGCGCGCGCACTGCCAGCTCGAGGTGCTCGGGGTGCGTGTCCTCTTCGCGCGTGTGGCTGAGCCCGCGCAGGCTCTGGACGAACAGCATCACGGTGGGGACGCCGGCCCTGGCCACCTCGGCCGCGTCGTGCAGCGGGCCGCTCGGAAGCCGATGGCAGGTGCCGGCCACGTCGCGTACGGCCGCCTCGGCGAGGTCGACGAGGTCGGCGTCGAAGTGCACGGGCTCGATGCCCCACAGTCGCGACCACGCCACCTCAACGCCTTCGCTGCTCGCGATCGCCTCGGACGCTCGGCGCGTGCTCTCGAGCAGGTCCGCCAGGACGCCCGCGTCGAGGTGGCGCTGGTCGAGCGTGACCTCGCAGCGGCCCGGCACCGCCGTGACGATGCCCGGCTCGACCGTGCAGCGGCCGACGGTGGCGACCGCGCCCGCCTCCCGAGCGGGGTCGCGGACCGAGAGGACGAGCCGCGCGGCGGCGGCCAGGGCGTCGCGTCTGGCCTCCATCGGCGTCGAGCCCGCGTGCGCGGCCTGCCCGCAGAAGCTCACGGTGTGGCGCTCGACGCCCGCCGTCCCGAGCACGACGCCGAGCGGGATCCCCAGCCGCTCCAGGACCGGCCCCTGCTCGATGTGGAGCTCCACGTAGGCCGCCGCGCCGTCCAGCTCCGCCGCCGCCTCGAGCATGCGCGAGACGTCGACGCCGTGCCCCGCGAGCACGTCCGGCAGGCGGTTCCCGTCGGGGTCGGAGAGGTGCTCGATGTCGGCCAGGTCGAGCGTGCGCGCGGCCGCGCTCGAGCCCAGGCAGCCGTAGCCGAAGCGGGCACCCTCCTCGTCGGCCCAGTCCACGAGCCGCACGGTGACCGGCGGGCTGCCGCGCTTCGCGAGCGCCCGCAGAACCTCGAGGCCGCCGAGCAGCCCGAGCGCGCCGTCGAGCCAGCCGCCGTCGGGGACGGAGTCGAGATGGCTGCCGATGAGCACGGCGTCGTCGCGCTCGCCCCGCAGCGTCGCCCAGCGATTGCCGGCCGCGTCGGTGGCGACCTCGACCGGCAGCCTCCGCAGCCGGTCGACCATCCACTTGCGCGCGGCGCCCCAGGTGTCGGCCCACGCGAGCCGCTGCGCTCCCCGCTCGTTCCCGGTGAGGAGCTGCAGCTCGCGCAGCTCGCCGACGACGCGCCGGGCATCGACCGCCGGCGCCTCGGCGGCGGCGCTCACGGCTGCTGCGCGCTCGCCGCCGCCGAGGCGGCGCCCGTTTCCTTGGCCACGTGGCGGCCGGCGATGAAGTTCAGGATCAGCGACGCGGCCATCCGCTCCGAGAGGCCCGACGGGTCCCAGGGCGGGGACACCTCCATCACGTCGAAGCCGACCGCCTTGGGGTGCCGGCCGAACGCCCACACCAGCTCGAGCGCCTGATAGGGGCTCAGGCCCGCGATCGCGGGCACGTTCGTCCCGCCCACCGTGGCGCCCTCCACGGCGTCGATGTCGAACGTCATGTAGATCGCGTCGGTGCCGTCGGCGGCGCGCTCGATCGCCTCGGCCATGAGCGCGTCGAAGTCGCCGCGGTAGAGCTCCCGCGCGGTGACCACGCGGACGTCGTGCTCGCGCAGGTACTCGCGGTAGCTGCGGGTGTTGAGCCAGCCCGCGATGCCGAACTGGACGAAGTTGCGGCCCGACACCTGGTCGGAGAGCTCCTCGAGCATGTAGCGGAACGGCACGCCGGAGGACTTCTCGCCATGGTGGGAGACCCGCACGTCGAGGTGCGCGTCGACCGAGATCACGCCGACGCGGCCGCCCACCGCCTGCGCGACGCCGCGGATGACCGGGAAGGCCAGCCCGTGGTCGCCCCCGATCGTGACGAGCGGGGCGCCGAGACCGAGGAGCGCCTCGACCACGTCGGTCACCCGGCTCCACGTCTCGTCGACCTCGGTGTGCAGCACGTCGACGTCCCCGAAGTCGGCGACGCGCGGGGCCTCGGACAGGTCGACGTCGAGCCCCGGCTCGTAGCAGAGGCACCCCGCGAGGGCGTCGCGCACGGCGGCCGGGCCGCCCTTGGCCCCGCGGCGGCCCATGATCGAGGTGTCGAACGGGATGCCGAGGATCGAGGCGAGCGGGTCGCCCTCGACCTCCGCGGCGGGGCGGACGAGGTCGGCCACGGGCCGCTCGTACTCGTCCCGGATCATCGGCGAGAGCGGCCGGGCGTCGATGAGCCGCGCCTGAATCGTCTCGGGAAGCGTGCGTGACATAGGTGCTCCTTGGCTCGTCGCCGTCGTACTCAGGCGGCCGTGTATCCGCCGTCGATGGGGATGGAGGCGCCCGTCACGTGGGCGGACTCGTCGGCCGCCAGATACGCCACAGCCGCCGCCACCTCCTCGGGCGTTCCGACACGGCCCTGCGGAATAGTCTTCGCGACCTCGGCCGCGAAGCTCTCGGGGTCATCCTGCTCGCCGACCCACGCGTCGAACAACGGGGTCGCCGTCAGCCCCGGCGCGACCGCGTTCACGCGCACGTTGTGCGGGGCGAGCTCGACCGCCGCTCCGCGGGTGAGCGCCAGCAGGGCGCCCTTGGACGCGCTGTACACGACCATCGTCGGGACGCCGATCGACGCCAGCCGGGAGCTGACGTTGACGATCGAGCCGCCGCCGCGGCGCTTGAGCTCGCGCGCCACGCGCGTGAACATCCAGAAGGCACCGAAGAAGTTGGTCTCGAACACGCGCTTGACGTCGTCCGGGTCGGTCTCCAGCAGGTCGCTGGTGAAGTCGATTGCCGCATTGTTGACGAGCACGTCGACGCCGCCGAAGGCCTCGGCGGCCTCGATCGCCGCGTCGGCGGTCGCGGGCTCCGTGACGTCGCCGGCGAGGAACCGCAGCCGCTCGCCGCCCATCTTGGCGACCAGCCGCTCGCCGCGCTCGGCGTTGCGCGCGACCACCACGACGCGCGCGCCCTCGTCGAGGCACCGGCGGACGATGGCCTCGCCGATCCCCATGGTGCCGCCGGTGACGATCACCGTCTTTCCGGCCAGTCGCTCCATCAAAGGCAACATATCATCATATCTTTCGTGATTAGACCCATGGTCCACTGCGGCGGTGGCCGCCGTGGACATACAGGATGGTGCCGGTCACCCAACGCGCGGCGGGGCTCGCGAGGTAGCGGACGGCCTCGCCGACGTCCTCCGGCCGGCCCGCGCCGAGCGGATACTCGGCGAGCCGCCGCGCCTCCTCCTCCGCCGACCAGCCGAAGTCGCGCGACGCGACGAGCGCCGGCGCCACGGCGTTGACCCGGACGCCCCGGTCGGCGAGCTGCGCAGCGAACGACATCGTCAGGCCCAGCACGCCCGCCTTGCTGGCGCCGTAGGCGGGCGAGACGTCCACATCCGGCGTCCAGGCGGCGTGCGAGCCGACGTTGACGATCGCCCCGCCATCCGCTTGCAGCATGTGCCGCGCGGCGGCGCGCGATGTGTAGAAGACGCCGTCGAGGTTGACGGCGAGTGTGCGGCGCCAGTCGGCGTCGGAGAGCTCCCATGCGATGCCCGGCGGCGCGTCGATCGCGGCGTTGTTGACGAGCACGTCGAGGCGCCCGAAGGCGTCGCGCGCGTGCTCCACGAGCGCGGCGGCGTCCCCGGCCGAGGAGACGTCCATCGTCACGCTCACCGCGCGGCCGCCGAGCGACTCCACCTCGGCGACCGTGTCCGCGGCGGACTGCAGATCGCCAACCACGACCGCGGCGCCGGCGCGGGCGAGCACGGCGGCGATGCCGCGGCCGATGCCCTGGGCGCCGCCGGTGACGATGGCGACGCGGCCGTCCAGGCGCGCCGGGTCGCTCACGACGGCCCCTCGAGCCGCGCGAAGACCCGCGCGGGCGCGCCGTCGGCGCCTTCCAGCGGGATCGGGCAGACGTAGCCGCGGAAGCGCCGGCCGGCCACGGCGCCGAGACCCGCGACGTTCTCGACGATCGGGATGTCCGCGCCGAGCAGCGTCCGGTGCACGGGGAAGCCGAAGCCCTCGGGGCGCGCGCCGACGGCGAGGTCGGGGGTCGGCGTGTCGATCGCGACCAGCGAGACGCGGCGCTCGACGAGCCACGCCGCGGCGTCGGCGGAGAGGTGCGGATGCGCGGCGTAGCGGCGCGCGTCGCCGAAGTGGCGGTCCCAGCCCGTCCAGAGATACACCTGATCGCCCGGCTGCGGCTCCGGGCGCGCCGCGCGCAGCTCGCCGGCGCCGATCTCGCGCGGCTCCGCGCAGTCCAGCGCCCACGCCACGGCCGGGCCGATGAGCGCGTCAAGCGACAGGCCGGCCACGTCCTGCGTCCGCTCGCGCAGGTGGCTCGGGGCGTCGATGTGCGTGCCGACGTGCACGACGAACTCCACCAGCGTGTCACGCAGCGGCGCGCCCGGTGGGCACGGCAGCTGCTCGATCCGGACCGGCGGGAAGCCGGGCGGGTTGTAGACGGACGGCCCGAACGGCTGCGTCAGGTCGACGATCGTCATGTGGGGCGGCGCGCGCGAGCGATCGCGTCGAGCGCCTCGACCAGCAGGTGCGCCGCGAGGTAGGCGGTCGCGCCGGCCGGCGTGTCCACGCTTGGGTTGACCTCGACGAGGTCCATGCCCACGACCTCCGCGCGCCCGGCGATGGCCACCAGCGCGTCGCGCAGCTCGGCATACGTCAGGCCGCCCGGCTCGGCCGACACGCACCCCGGCACGAGCGGCATGTCGAGCGCGTCGACGTCGACGCTCACGTAGCAGCGCGCCCCCTCGGGCAGCAGCTCGGCGAGGCCGCCCGGCCCGAGCGCGCGCAACTCGTCGGGCGGCACGATGCGGTTGCCGTCCGCGAGCGAGTCGCGGTACAGCCCGGCCTCGGTGCGCAGGCTGCGGATGCCCACCTGCACGAGGCCGGCCACCGATTCCAGCCGGCTGATCTGGCGGAAGGCGTGCGCGTTGGTGTACCGGTACGCGTCGCGCGGCGCGGCGTAGTCGAGGTGGGCGTCGAACTGCACGACGTGCAGCGGCCCGTTGAACGCCTGCACCACCGGATGGGTGATCGAGTGGTCCCCCCCGAGCACGACCGGCACGGCGCCGGCCGCCACGATGCCATCGACGGCCGCGGTGATGTTGGCCGCGGTGGTCGCGGGATCGGTCGGCATCACCGCGACGTCCCCCACGTCGACGAGCCGGCGCCCGTCGACCTCGAGATCGAGCAGCCGGCGGCCCGTGCGGACGTCGAAGCGGCTGTCGGGCGCGGAGGCGAAGCGCAGCGACTGCTCGCGGATGCCGCGTGGCCCGAAGCGCGAGCCGGGGATGAACGGCGAGCCCTCGTCGAACGGTACGCCGACGACCGCGAAGTCGCTGCCCTCCGCCGAGCCGGCGAGCGGCGCGCGCAGGAACGTCGGCACCCCGACGAACGGATACAGGCCGGTCGCGCGTTCCGTCTCCACGCCCGCCCCTACGCCGCGCGCGCGGCGGTCGCCCGGCCGGCCAGCAGCGAGCCGACGCC
>Ga0183260_10005013_pt1 | contig 10466 bp, 7 predicted proteins | sample AntDrymUQ4972206_2_FD_129768 | JGI IMG/M metagenome (GOLD analysis project Ga0183260, IMG submission 129768) | Polar desert sand microbial communities from Dry Valleys, Antarctica - metaG UQ497 (22.06) (version 2) (version 2) | ecosystem: Environmental > Terrestrial > Soil > Desert | place...
CATCGTCCGCCGTCTGAAGAGGGAGTATCCCGAAGCGACGTGTTCGCTCGTTCATTCCAACCCGCTTGAGTTGCTCATCGCAACCATTCTTTCGGCACAATGCACGGACGAGCGAGTGAACATCGTCACCGCAGACTTGTTCAGGAAATACCGCAACGCAGAAGACTATGTGAAGGTTGCGCCTTCGGAGTTGGAGAAAGACATCCGCTCGACGGGTTTTTTCAGAAACAAGGCGAAAGCCATTCAGGGCGCGTGCCGCATCATCAGCGAGCAATACGAGGGAACTGTCCCAGCCGATCTCGACGCGCTTCTGGCGTTGCCGGGTGTGGCGCGCAAGACAGCCAACGTCGTCCTCGGTAATGCGTTCGGAATCGCTTCGGGAGTGGTTGTTGACACACACGTCGCGCGTCTCAGCGAGCGTCTAAGGTTGAGCGCGGAGAAGCAACCGGAGAAGATCGAACGTGATTTATTGAACCTTGTTCCGGCGCGCGACTGGATTAATTTTTCGCATCTGCTAATCGCGCACGGCCGCAAAATCTGCAAGGCGCGCACGCCTCTATGCGCTGAGTGTGTGGTGGAGCGACTCTGCCCGTCATCATTGCTGAAGACAGGTTAGTAACAATCAAAAAACAAGAATTAAAAGTTTGTTGTGTCGCGCGTTTCATCTTCCATCCAGTCGCGCGTCATGTCGCACCAGAGAGCGAGGCCGCGCCACGTTTTGAAGCTCCGGTAGTAGCGCTCGATCTTTTTATCGGCGGCGGTGCGATTGTTGTTGCGCGTGCGCGTAAATTTGGCGCGCACCCACGAATCGAGCGCTAAGCCGTCGTATCGCCCGACGAGCTTCAGCAAATTCTCCGCCGCGTAGTCGCCGACTCCTTTGACGCGCTTCATCTCGCGCTTCAATTCTTCGGTCGGTAGGTCGCTGTGAAGCCACGCTTCGACATCCAGTGACCCCGAAGCAACGCGCTCCGCAAGTTCCCTGAAATACGGGGCGCGGTAGCCGGCGCGCATTTCGTCACGGTAAAAAGCTTCCGATTGACTCGCCATCACGTCGGGCGTCGGGAAAGCGTGCCGCCCGTCCGTCGTCTCGCGGCCAAGTTTCGTGACGAGATTTGTGACCATCTTCTCCGTCAGCGCCCACGAACAATTTGTCGTGCAGATCGTCTTCACCAAATCCTCAAACACGGTCGGCGAACGCAACAGCCGTCCCGCGCCCGCCGCCGCAATCCACACGAAGCGAGAATCAATTCCGACAAGGGTGTAAAACTCCGACAGATCGTCGTCGAGCCGGAACATGTGTCGCACGTCGCGGGTGATTTTTACGATGGCGGCTTTGCTCAACTTCGGCGCGTGGCGAAATGAGAGTGACGGCCCGTTGCCGTTGACTTCGATTGTCACAGGCCGCGCGCCGCCCACATCGTGTACGCGCGTCAGCGTCCAAGTCTCTCGGTTAAACTCACACGGCAAAAGCCCGCTCCAGCCGTGACTGATGGCCGTGCGCTCGAAATTAAAGTTCGGCGGAACGGAAACGTGTACCTGCATCAACGCAAACTCCGGTGATCGTGGCAGTAAATAGAGCGTGGAAGGATAATAAATGAAACGGCGTCGTCGGCGCACGGTGGCAGGCCCGGAAAATTTTAGGGTATGATGAAAACCTTCCCGAAGGTTATTCACGCGGTCTGATTCGCAGTTTGTCCAATCTAATGGAGGACTGGTGTCTATTCCTGCACTGCCGCCCGGACATGGTGAAAGTACTGACAACTGACCACCGATCACTGTTTTCCAAGGAGAAATGTACTTTGTCTACGTCGCCCCCGATTACGGTTCTATGCATCGCCAGCTACGAAAAGGGCTTTGAATTTTTGCGCGAGTGTAAGCGCCAGAATTGTTGTGTGCTGCTGTTGACGGCTGAAACTTTGGCAGGGGCAGGGTGGCCGCGCGAAGCGATTGACGAAATCTTTTACACGCCGCCCGACTTCCGGCGCGACGACCTGATTAAAAGCGCCAGCTACCTCGCGCGCACGCGCCAGATTGATCGCGTCGTGCCGCTCGACGACTTCGACGTGGAAACCGCCGCCGCCCTGCGTGAGCATCTGAGAATCCCCGGCATGGGCGACACGACGGCCCGCTACTTCCGCGACAAACTGGCGATGCGCGTGAAAGCGAGAGACCACCAGATTCTTGTCCCGGAATTTGTCCACGTCCTCAATTACGATACCGTCCGCGACTTCATGCGGCGCGTGCCGCCGCCGTGGGTTCTCAAACCCCGCTCCGAAGCGTCCGCCGTCGGCATTAAAAAAGTGGAGTGCGCGGATGACCTCTGGCCGCTGCTCGACGTGCTCGGCGACCGCCAATCGTTTTACGTGCTTGAGCAATTCATTCCCGGCGACATCTTTCACATTGATTCGATTGTTTCGGAGCGCGAAGTAGTCTTTTCGGCGGTGCATAAATACGGACAGCCGCCGATGGACGTGGCACACTACGGCGGCGTCTTTATGACGCGCACCGTCTCGCAGAAATCAGAAGACCATCAGGCGCTTGAATTGCTCAACCGCAGCCTCCTGCAAATTCTCGGCCTCGTGCGCGGCGTCACCCACACCGAGTTCATCAAGGGCCACGAGGACGGGCGGTTCTACTTTCTCGAAACGGCGTCGCGCGTCGGCGGGGCGAACATCGCCGAGGTCGTCGAAGCCGCGACGAGCATCAATTTGTGGGCGGAGTGGGCGAAGATAGAAGTGGCCGGCGAGAGCTGTGATTACACTTTGCCCGCGCATCGGAATGACTACGCCGGAGCCGTCATCTCACTGGCGCGGCAGGAACATCCCGACACTTCCGAGTACGACGATGCGGAAATAGTGTGGAGGCTCACCAAGCGCCACCACGTCGGATTGATTGTGGCTTCGCCGGAACAAACGCGCGTCGAGCAACTGCTGGAAGATTACAGCCGCCGGTTTTACAAAGATTTCTTTGCGACGCAGCCGCTCCCTGACAAAGCGACAAGCTAAATCTAAACAACGAAGAGTGGGACAGCGATGAGATGATCGGGTGGCGAAGACGATCAGCTTCAACACAGAGGCACAGAGGTCACACAGAGAGCACAGAGAAAAGCAGCAACATTTGGTCTTCTCTGTGCGCTCTGTATCTTCATCTCTGTGCCTCTGTGTTAAATTCACTGTCCCACTCACATATCCTCTGATTTAGCGCGCCAGCCTTTTCATCAAGTCAGAATCTATAACGGTAACGAATTGAGACGCTCCGACCGGGGCCGTCAATGCCCCAGCCCGGATTGCGATGACTCTTGTCGGCGATGTTCTCGAAGTCGAAATCGAGTTCGTTGTTTTCGTTGAAGCGAAAGCCGCCGCGCAAATTGATTAGGCCGTAGCCCGGAATGGCGGTGAAGAGCGGTGCCGAGTTCGCCGCGCCGAGAATGCGTGTTTGCACCTGCGCCAGCGTTTCGCCCGTCGGGATGAGAATGTCGTCGGCGTTGTTCGCTACGCCGTCGGCCCCGCTGTTCACCAGACCGCGCACGCTCGCGCCGCGCCGGAAGAAGTTTTGAATGTTCGCGCGCGAGCGTGCCGCGCCGGTGCGCCGGTCGGCGAGGTCGAGCGTGGAAAGGCGGTCTTGTCTTCCGGCGAGTGTCGAGTAGGCTTCGAGGAAATAACGTGAGTCTGCCGGTTGATAACGCAGACGCAGGAAACCGAGTTGCGGCGGAATCCCTCCCCCGCCGAGATTCGGCGGCTCGCCCGACTCTTTGTCTTCGGCGCGAATGAAGCTGTAGTTGCCGCCGAAGCTCAGACTTTCCGTCAGACGCAGATCGAGCGTGTATTCAAGCCCGTACAAGCGCGTGGCATTGAAGTTCGCCTGCACCAGCACGGGGTTCGGCGAGAGCGGCACGAAGACCGCGCCGTTCGCGGTCTGGCGCTCGACGCGTTGGCTTCCGAGTTGGAGTCCGATTGCGCCCGGCGGCAGGATCAGCGTCTGCCGCACAATGGTGTCGTTGTAATCAATCACGTAGCCGGTCAGCTCGGTGTCAATGCGACCCCGGCGCAGACGAAAGCCGAGGTCGAAATTGTTCGTCGTCTCCGAACGGAGCGGCGCGACGTGTACGCCGGTCGAGATTGCCGCTTCGTCGGCGGTCGAGCCGATTGTCGCGCTTAAGTTCGCAACGTCCGCCGTTGCGACCTGAAAGCCGACTCCGACCAGACCGAGCGAGCCGAGAGTCGTGACGTTCGGCGCGCGGAAGCCGCGACTGAAATTAAAGGTGACATTCATTCCGTCGGCGATTGTTCCGACGGCACCGACGCGCCCGGAGAAATCGTCAACGCGCAAATTGTCGTCGGGGAACAGGGGCAGAGAATTGACGAGCGGACTGTCGGCGGCGCGCGTGCGGTACGAAGCGACGTTGTAGCGCATCGCCCCGCTGAGGCGCAGGCGTTCGGGCACGACATCGTAAGTGTCTTGCACAAACAGCCCCGCGAGAATGTAACGTGCGCCTTCGGGGACGCGCGGACGCACGAGTGTCACCACGCCCGCCGCCGGGTCGGTGGAAAAAGAGCGCGCGTCTACTTTGTCGTGATACACATCGCCGCCGACGAGGAAGGTGTTATTACTGATTTGCTTGTCGAGATAGAAGTTAAAGCCGAAGGTGCTGGTGCGCTCACGGTCGTTCGTGACAGAAGCGAGCGGATTACCCTGTCCGCCCTGATTGACGCGCTCTTCGCGCTGACTGTTGAAGGAAAAGGTCGCCGAAAAATTGTCGAAGAAGCCGACGCCCTGTTTGGCGTAACGCGCGTAGAAAAAGTTGAACATCAGATTGCGCAGGTCGGCGATGAGGTTGCCGTCGCCGCCCAAAAGTTGGTCGTAGCTTTGCCTCCGTCCTGCTGGCTGCGCTGGTAACGGAAGTTGAGTTGCTGATGGTCGCGCGGCGCATAGGTCAGATGAAGCGTGCCACCGTGTTGCGTGAACGCCGTGTCGGGCAGGCGCTCGCCGAAAATGTTTGAGGGAATGCCGAGAAAGCGCGTCACCGCCGCGTGGCTATCAATGCCGCCTCCGGTGCGGAGCGTATTGACGCGGCGGCTGTTGACGTTGGCGAGTAGTCCGAAACGGCGCGTGCCGTAGGTCAGGAGCGTGTTGCCGCCAAAAGATAAATCGGCGCCCGTGAAAAAGGAGTTGGCCTCGCCGTGCAGTTCCGGCTCGTCGGGACTTAATTCGGGGGTGCGTGAGACGAGTTGAAGGGTGCCGCCGAGCGAGTCGGAGCCGTACTGCGCGCCGTTCGTGCCGCGCAGGATTTCGATTGCGCGCAGCGAACTCGGCTCGTTGAGATTGAAGAACGTGTTGATGCCGCCGCGCTGCGTTGACTGTGTGAAACGCACGCCGTCCACGTAGACGCCGACCTCGGTCAAACCGCGCACGACGACCGCGCCGATTGTCGGGCTGGTGCGCTGAAGCGCGACGCCCACTTCCTCATCGGCGACCTGCGCGAGCACGGCTGTGGCGCGCGTGCGGATCGCGTCATCCGAAATCACGTTGACTCGTTGGACGACGCGGTCGGTGCCCTCGACACGCCCCGTCTCCGCCGTGATTGTCACCTCCTCGGCGAGCGCGTTGACTTCCAAAACCACTGAGACGTCCGCTTCGCCGCCCGCCGTCACAAGCACCGGCACGCGCCGGTCGCGGAAGCCTACGCGCGCGGCCCGCACTTCATACGTGCCCGGCGGCACGTCGGCGAAACTGAAGCGTCCGGTCGCGTCCGACTCCGTGTGACCCAGAATAAGTTGTTGCGCGTTGACGAGCGAGACCCTAACACTCGCCACGCGAGCGCCAGACGCATCCTGCACTGATCCCTCGACGCCGCCGCGTGCTCCAACTTGGGCACTCGCCGGAACGATAAAGACCAGCAGCATCACTAGCGCACCGATCACTTCGATTGAAGTCTTTAAGAATTGCATAAGGGTGTGACGATTCGTTTCGGGGAACCGTCGGAGATAAAATGTCGTCGTGCATTTCGCGCCGGCATCTGTTTCATGCTGGAAAATTACACCCTTCTTCGCTTTTCGCATCAGGTGCGTTACTCAATATAATCCGGCGCGGCGCGTCCCCGTCGCCCGTTATTGAAACATTCCACACGGAAGGTTCCGGAAGCGGATAGTTCTTCAATCGCCCGGCCCATTCGATGATAATCACCGCCGTCTCGTCTGACAGCATTTCATCGAGACCGACGGTCTGCGCGGCGTGCGCCCCTTCATTTAAGCGGTAGAGGTCGAGATGGTAAAGCGTCACCAGTCCGTCCGTGTAAACATTGACGAGGGTGAACGACGGACTCGTGACTTCATCTTCGGCCATGCCGAGACCGGCGGCGACACCTTTGACGAACACGGTTTTACCTGCGCCGAGCGGCCCGTCAAGTAAAAGTATTTCGCCGCCCGTCAGTCGCTCGCCGATTCGCACGCCGAGATTAAAGGTCTGCTCCGGGGTGTGCGTCACCCACTCGTCGCTGCTGAGAAGTTGAGCGAATACGTCATCACTCATCACGGTCGCTCTCCCAGAGGATCAAGTTGACGTATAGCCGCGCCAACATACTCACGAACGTCTGACGCCACAAGGGTACGCATCCCGCGCTCGCGCGCGGCGATGTCGCCTGCCAAGCCGCCGACGAAGACCGCCGCCACAACAGCCGACAGCGCGTCCGCGCGCTCTTTCAGTGTGCCGTAACTCTGCGCGAGAAAGCCGGTGATGATTCCGGTCAAGGTGTCGCCCGCCCCGGCGGTGCCAAGCCCGGCGTTGCCGGTCGGGTTGACGATTACTCGTCCGTCCGGCGCGGCAATTAACGTGCGCGTGCCCTTCAAGACGACGATTAAAGAGTGCCTAACGGCGAACTCTCTGAGGGCACTGACTCGATCCGCTAAAGCGGCGCGGTCGGAAGCGCCGAGCAGACGCAGCATCTCGCCTTCGTGCGGCGTCAGAACGAGCGGCGCTTCCTCTGAGCCGCGTAAATCATTGGGCCACGGAGAAAGAGCGTTCAATCCGTCGGCGTCAATGACGATTGGCGTCGTGCGCCGCTCGATTACGTCGCGCACGAAACGCCGCGTTCCTTCTTCCTCGGACGAAAGGCCGGGGCCGATGGCGACGACCGTCGCGCGTCGCATCAGATTCATTGCCTCCTCGATGGCTTCGGAATTGATTGCGCCGCCGTCTGTTTCGGGGAGGTCGAAGGTCATAACTTCGGGCATCAGCCGCGCCGCGATTGAATTAATCGCTGAGGAAGATGAGGCGACAGTCGTCAGCCCCGCACCGGCGCGCATCGCCGCCTCCGCGCACAGCACGGCGGCGCCGCTCATTCGGCGCGAGCCGGCGATGACGAGCGCGTGCCCGTGAGTGTTCTTGTATGAACCGGGCGTGTAGCGTGTCGCTTCGAGCCAGCGTTGCGCGTCCGCGTCTTCCGCGACGTGAAGTTGTGATGTGGCCGCGTCAGTCAGCGCGGCGGGTGAGCTGATATGGGCGACGATAAGCTGTCCACCAAAAAGGGATGCCGGCGGCAGGACGTTAGCGGGCTTCGGGGCGGCAAACGTGACGGTCAGATCAGAGTGGACGGCTTCGCCGATTACCCCGGCCAAATCGGCATTAAGCCCGGAGGGTATGTCGAGAGAAACAACTAGCGGGAGGTTCGAGCGTGCAGCGTCGCGGACGCGGCGTAACTCCGTCAGGTACACGATTGCGCGTACATAAACACCTTCGAGCGGGCGCGTCAGACCGGTGCCGAACATTGCATCAACGATCACGTCATAACTCTGTTTCGTGTCGGCAATTTGCTGCCACGACGTTTGAGAATCGCACTCGGCGAAACACAACCCGGCATCCACTTCGCCCGAGAGTCCATCGTTTCCGGCAAGGCGGCGGGCAATCTCAAAGTTAGTTCGCGCATCGCCCCTTGTGTCTTCAACTCGTCCGAACAGAACAACACGGAGTCGCGCTCCGGCCAGAAGGAGGTGACGCGCGAGTGCCGCACCGTCGCCGCCATTATTTCCGGGGCCGCAGAGAATGAGGGCTGTTCTTCGAGTTAAGTCGTGATTAAAGCGAGCGGCAATCACTTTCGCGGAAGCGGTTGCGGCGGATTCCATTAAAATTAGCGAGGAGATGCCGTATCGCTCAGATGTTAAGCGATCAATCTCGCGCATCTCGGCTGCCGAAATTACTTTTTGCACGGAAGGGATGATAACTCAAAAGCGGAGGGTGACAAGCAGCTGTGGTGAAGAAAAACTGAAGGACGTGAGTTATGCGCGCGTATGTGTGGGTCTCACATCGGGGAGGGGCTTAGGCTCAGTAATTAAACCGGCGGTGAAGGAAACACAAGGTTTCTCAAGTCGTTCTTGAGCGATGGGCTGAACGAGGCCAAAAGAAAAAGGCGCGATCTTCGCGCCTACCTGTCGTGCCTGCCGCTTCGCCGTACCAACCTTACGTTCGGTAATGATACTAAAATTGTTAATTAAAAGGATTCTCCAGAAAAAAGTTGAACAGTGCGATTTTCTGCGGAGACGACCCAGAAACAATCTTCCTACAAAATAAAACGAGCCGGATCAAGCATTCACTTGATCCGGCTCGCCCAACAAAGAACCATGTTGACATCAAGAGCACTTTGGGAAGAGGTAAAATGTGCCCGTTGACATGTTAGCTGCGGGCCGCATTACGGCGCCGGCGAACGGCTCCGGCGGCTCCGGCCAGACCCGTGCCGAGCAAAATCATCGTCGCCGGCTCGGGAATCGCCGCCGGGGCGGAAATTTGCGCCGAGATTCTGGTGATGCCGCCCGTCGAAGTCGTGTCGAGGAACAGCGTGTTACCCCCCGTCAGGTTATTCAGTTGGTAGGTGACTGAGCCGATCATCAGCGACATGTTAGAAAACACGATCCTCGCGTCGCTGCCCCCACTAATGAGCGTGCCGGTGAGCGTGCCGGAGAAATCGCCCGAGCCGACCGTCGGCGCGGTCTGGCTGACTCTCAGAGTGAACGGGGTCGGCGAGAAAGTGCCGACGCCTGAAAGAGTAATTGTACCGAGGTCGGCGACCGTGAAGCCGCTCGGTAAGCTGGTGTTGACCGTCGTGGCCGGCTGAATGCCGGCAAAGTTCGCCTGCGCGGTACCTGACCCAGATGTGGACGTCGCGGCGACCGGTGCACAGGCGGCACCGAAACAGCCGGTCGTGCTGAAGGTAACCATTTCCGCCCGTGCGACGTTTTGCCCGAGCGCGATCATCGCCAGCGCTGCGAGGCTCAGAGACAAGCCTTTGAGCGTTGCCTTAATTCTTGTGTTCATTGAATGCTCCCTCCGTCGATTCGATGTTGTCAGAACCCTCTTGTTTAGCGGTTTCTGAAAGAAATACCACTCCTGATCGTGTCCACCGCGCCGAGGGCGATGGGTAAACGCTCAGCGTTTTCAAGAAGCTGCGTATGAAACCGCACGTTCACAACCGCTCCTTACTGAGGCAACAGCAAACTGCCGACAGCACTTCCCATGTTGTCAGGCAATTTCAATTAGCCTGTGTAAGTATGTGTAAATTCTCAATAAAGGAGGGGTTGCAGAAAACTGGAAGAAAATTTTTCTATTTCCAATAAATAATTTCAGTTGGGGCGACGCAACAAATCCGTAACACAGCGCCGGCTACAAAATCCCTTTCCGATCTCCCGACACAAGCGGCTAAGCTACTGAGTTGAAAGAGATTTGCTTTTTCTAATACATTCTCAATCGCCCTGCTTTCCATCAAAATATGTACTCGCGGAGAACAAACTTGTAATAGGTAGATGATGACAGGAGACAGGAGAGTTTAGATTCTGTGCGGCGATTGGGTGCCCTTCGGGCTGAAGCTGTTTACCGCAAACGACCGAGGCTCCCGCCCGGAAAGACTCTGGGTGCATTAACTCTTTCCTGTCACCCATTACTGTAGAGTAAGTACTTTAGTTTGAGGCCGGCGAAGAAGGCTTGCGGCGGCGCTGAAAGCGCCCGGCGATGGCGTTGACGGCTTGATCTAATTCTTTAACGCGAAGTAGCCGTGCCGCCGCGAAGAAGACAAGCGCGCCGGCAACTATCGGAATAATCGTCTCAACGAACTGCGCCGCGATGCCGGCTTCGCCGAGAAAGCGGTGAAGCCGGACGTAAGCAAAGTAGCTGACCGCCGAGAGCATTGCCGAGGCCAGGGAGATGCGCAGAAAAGACGAAAATATCTGACGGCCTTCGAGCCTCCCAATGCGTCGCCGCATGAGGATGATGAGGGCGAAAAAGTTGACAAGGGCGACGCACGATGTTGAAAGCGCCAGCCCGGCATGCCCGTAGCCGTAAGGCGTGAGCCAGCCGCGAAAGAAAAAACTGGCGATTGCGTTGACCGCAATCGAAACGAGACTGATCGCCATCGGCGTCCGCGCGTCGTTCAGGGCATAAAAGGCGGGGGACAAAACGCGAATCGCGGCGTAGCCGACGAGTCC
>Ga0183260_10005014_pt1 | contig 10466 bp, 7 predicted proteins | sample AntDrymUQ4972206_2_FD_129768 | JGI IMG/M metagenome (GOLD analysis project Ga0183260, IMG submission 129768) | Polar desert sand microbial communities from Dry Valleys, Antarctica - metaG UQ497 (22.06) (version 2) (version 2) | ecosystem: Environmental > Terrestrial > Soil > Desert | place...
GTCTGGGCGTCCGACAGCCTTGCGGGCCCGGTAGAACGTCTTGTAGACCGTGGAAGGTGCCAGGTGGCTCTCTCCGTCCGATGCTGGGAACAGCAGACCGTCCTGCCTCCGGTGATGGTGCTCCGTACGTGGTCCTTCATGAGCGGCAGGAGGTGCGGCGGTACCGCCACGTCGCGGGTGCCGGCGTCGCTCTTTGGTGTGCTGACCATCGTCTGCCCGTCGGCACGGACCACGGCCCGCCTGATGTGGATGACACCGTTCTTGAGGTCGATGTCGCCTCTGCGCAGCTCGGCGAGCTCACCGAAGCGCAACGCGCACCAGGCGGCGAGCAGCACCATGAGCGGGTACTTCTCCGGCCGCGTGGCCGCGACCAGCGCCTCGAGCTCGGCCAAGGTCGCGGGTTTCACCTTGTGCACGCGGCGGGAGTTCCCGGCACCGCGGATGTGCGCAGGGTTGACAGGGATCAGCTGGTCTTGGACGGCCGCGCCGAGGATGGACCTCAGCAGCCCGTAGGCGTGGGCGCGCAGCGTCGGTCTGGTGGTGCCCATCTCGGCGTGCCAGCGGCGCACCGCATCGGGCGTGATGGTCTTGAGCGGGAACGCTCCGAACGTCGGGAACAGGTGCTGCTCGAGCAGGCTGGCGTAGTGCTCACGGGTCCGCGGCTTCAGCGTCCGGTCGGCCAGCCATGCCGTCGCATAGTCCTCGAACGTCAGCGGTCGGCCCTTGCCTTGTGGCCGCCACAAGCCGCGCACCATGTCAGCGCGCACCGTCGCCAGCCACGCCTGCGCGTCGGTCTTGGTGTCGAACGTGACGGGGGCTTGACGGGTCAGCCCGTCCGGTCCGGTATAGCGGGCCTGGATGCGCCCGGACGGGAGCCGGCGGAGGCTCCCGAACGATGCTTTGCGGCCCTTGCGGTTCGCCATCCCAGTGCCTTTCGTGCCAGATACGTGCCAGATGGGGAGTGTTCCCGAGTCCATTCGTGTCCCGTTGTGGGACACGTCGGAAGGTGTCGCTGGGACACGAAACTGCAGGTCAGCGTGTCGCCCGGCTGTTGGCGATACTGCGTGTGACGTCGATGTTTAGTGTTCGAACCCAGTTCGCCCACCGGTATCTGCACAGGCGAGCAGCAGGTAGTTGAGCCTGGATAACCCCTACGGCACCGGTGCGATACCTCGATACGATCGCGCCCGTGCCGGATCAACACGTGGTCGTCGTCTCAGCAGCAGGTTCTGCGGAGCATACGGTCACGAGCGGCACGAAGGCATGGGAACTGTTCGCCGACGAGCCCGAGGTCATCGCCGCTCGAGTCGGGGACGAGTTGCGCGACCTGTCGTACCAGCTAGAAGACGGCGACCGGGTCGAGGGCGTGACTATTGACTCGTCGGACGGTCGGGCGATTCTGCGGCACTCGACCGCGCACGTCATGGCGCAGGCGGTGCAAGAGCTTTTCCCGAAGGCGAAGCTCGGCATCGGTCCGCCGATCGAGGAGGGCTTCTACTACGACTTCGACGTCCCCGAACCATTCAAGCCTGAGGACGTCGAACGCATCGAGTCGCGGATGCGCAAGATCATCAAGGAGGGGCAGCGCTTTTCCCGCCGGCAGGTGAGCGATGCGGAGGCGCGAGACGAGCTGACGGCCGAGCCGTACAAGCTCGAGCTGATCGGGCTCAAGGGGGACGCGGGGAAGTCTGCTGAAGGCGCAAACGTCGAGGTAGGAGCTGGCGCGCTCAGCATCTACGACAACTTGCGCCGTGACGGTTCGCTGGCGTGGAAGGACCTGTGCCGCGGGCCGCATCTGCCCACCACCAAACGGATTCCGGCGTTCACCCTCATGCGGACCGCTGCGGCGTACTGGCGTGGCAGTGAGAAGAACCAACAGCTGCAACGCATCTACGGCACCGCATGGGAGAGCAAGGAGGCGCTGGACGAGTACCTGCACCGGTTGGAGGAGGCGGCGCGGAGGGACCACCGACGGCTGGGAGCCGAGCTGGACCTGTTCAGCTTCCCCGACGAGCTGGGGTCGGGGTTGGCGGTCTTCCACCCCAAAGGTGGCGTGCTCCGCAAGGAGATGGAGGACTACGCCCGCCGGCGCCACGAGGAGTCCGGCTACGACTTCGTCTACAGTCCTCACATCACCAAGGCGGGATTGTTCGAGACCTCGGGTCATCTGCAGTGGTACGCCGATGGCATGTACCCCCCGATGCACGTCGACGCGGTTGTCGACGACGAGGGTGCGGTGGTGAAACCCGGGCAGGACTACTACCTCAAACCGATGAACTGCCCGATGCATTGCCTGATCTACCGGTCCCACGGGCGGTCCTACCGCGACCTGCCCATGCGGTTGTTCGAGTTCGGGTCGGTCTACAGGTACGAGAAATCAGGCACACTCCATGGGTTGGTCCGGGTGCGCGGAATGACCCAGGACGACGCGCACATCTATTGCTCCCGTGAGCAGCTGCACGACGAGCTGGGGGAGTTACTGACCTTCGTGCTGGACCTGCTGCGCGACTACGGGCTCGACGACTTCTACCTTGAGCTGTCCACCAAGGACCCCGACAAGCACATCGGCTCGGACGAGGTCTGGGAGCAAGCCACCCAGATGCTTGCCGAGGTTGCCTCGGCGTCCGGATTGGAGCTGCTGCCGGACCCAGGAGGCGCCGCGTTCTACGGTCCGAAGATCTCGGTGCAGGCTCGCGACGCGATCGGGCGTACCTGGCAGATGTCGACGATCCAGCTCGACTTCAACCTCCCCGAGCGCTTCGACCTGGAGTACACGGCCTCCGACGGTTCGCGGCAGCGGCCGGTGATGATCCACCGGGCGCTGTTCGGCGCCATCGAGCGGTTCGTGGGCGTGCTCACCGAGCATTACGCCGGCGCCTTCCCGCCTTGGTTGGCACCCGTACAGGTGATCGCGATCCCGGTAGCGGAACGGCATGTTTCGTACTTGCACACGTTGGCTGCCCGGTTACGGGCCGAGGGCATCCGGGTCGAGGTGGACGAATCCGATGACAGGATGCAGAAGAAGATCCGAACCGCACAGACGCAGAAGGTGCCGTTCATGCTGATCGCCGGGGACCGCGATGTGGCGGAAGATGCGGTGTCGTTCCGCTACCGCAGTGGTGTGCAGGACAACAGCGTGCCGGTCGATGACGCGGTCGAACGTGTCGTCGAAGTCGTCCGGCAGCGGACCCAGGTGTGAGCACGTCCGACGACGAGCCTGCGCTCCGACAGCAGTTGGGCGTGGGGGAGCCGGACGCGTTGCAGCGGTTGTGGACACCACACCGCATGACGTATATCGCCGGTGAGAACAAGCCGACGGACGACGGTTCCACCGGATGCCCGTTCTGCCGGATCCCGACTCTCGACGATCGCGAGGGGCTGATCCTGCACAGGGGTGCGCGGGTGTACGCGGTGCTCAACCTGTACCCGTACAACCCAGGTCACTTGATGGTCTGCCCCTACCGGCACGTGGCCGACTACACCGAGATCGACGTCGACGAGGTGACCGAAGTGGCCGAGCTGACCCGGCAGGCGATGCGCACCATCCGCTCGGTCAGCTCGCCGCACGGCTTCAATCTCGGCATGAACCAGGGGGGTGTTGCCGGAGCCGGCATCGCGGCGCACCTGCACCAGCACGTGGTGCCCCGCTGGGGTGGAGACGCCAACTTCATGCCGGTGATCGGTCAGACCAAGGTCCTACCGCAGCTGCTCGCCCAGACCCGCGACCTGCTCGCCGACGCCTGGCGTTAGCCCCAGCGGGCGGCGACGTGAGCCGGCACCGCGTCGTAGCGGGCGAAGGTACGGGAGAACGACCCGGTGCCGTGGCTCATCGAGCGCAAGTCGGTGGCATAGCGGAGCAGCTCGATCGCCGGCGCTTGGGCGTGGACGATCGTGCGTCCGCCCGGTGATGCCTCGCTGCCGAGGACCCGAGCCCGCCGCGATGACAGGTCACCCATCACGGCCCCGACGAATTCGTCGTCGATCAGGACCGAGATGTCGTCGACCGGTTCGAGCAGCGCCACCTCGGTGTGCTCGGCCGCGTCCTTGAGCGCCAACGCACCGGCTGTCTGGAAAGCCATGTCGGACGAGTCGACGCTGTGCGCCTTCCCGTCGGTCAGCGTGACGCGCAGATCGACGACCCGGTTGCCGGTCGCGACCCCGCGCTCCATCTGCGCCAGAACTCCCTTCTCCACGCTGGGGATGAACTGTCGTGGCACCGAACCACCGACAACCTTGTCGACGAACTCGAAACCACTCCCGGACGGCAACGGTTCCACAGTGATGTCACACACGGCGTACTGGCCGTGCCCGCCGGACTGCTTGACGTGCCGGCCGTGGCCGCTCGCCGGACCGGCGAACGTCTCGCGCAGCGGTACGGTCACCTCGACACGACGGACACTGACGCCGAAGCGCGACTCCAGCCGGTCCAACAGCACCTCGGCGTGCGACTCCCCCATGGTCCACAACACCAGCTGGTGCGTCTCGGGGCTGTGCTCGATGCGCAGGGTCGGATCCTCGGCCGCCAGCCGGGACAACCCCTGCGAGAGCTTGTCCTCGTCGGACTTCGTCTGCGCCTCGACCGCCACCGGGAGCAGCGGCTCGGGCATCGTCCAGGGCTCAATGAGCAGCGGTCGGTCTTTGCCCGAAATAGTGTCACCGGTCTGCGCCCGGCTGAGTTTGGCTATGGCGCACAGGTCACCCGCTACCGCCTTCTGCACCGATCGCATTGTCTTGCCCAACGGGCTCGACAAACTTCCCGCACGCTCGTCTTCGTCATGGTCCTCGTGACCGTCGCCGCCGCCATGTCGGAACACCGAGGAGTGACCGGACACGTGAACGGCGGCCTCGGGACGCAGGGTGCCGGAAAACAGTCGCACCAGTGAGACCCGGCCGAGGTAGGGATCCGACGTCGTCTTGACCACTTCGGCGAGCAGCGGACCGTCAGGGTGGCACGGCATCGGGTCGACGGCGGCACCGGCGATCGTGAACACCAACGGCATCTGGTGCTCGGCCGGGGCGGGAAAACCGCGGGTGATGATCTCGTCGAGCTCGGCGAGCCCGACTCCGGTGGGCGCCGCCAGCGGGATGACCGGAAAGAACGTCGCCCGCGCGACAGCGGTCTCCAGGTCGTCGATCAACGTGTCGACGTCGATGTCGTCACCGTTGAGGTAACGGTCCATCAGCGACTCGTCCTCGGACTCCTCGATCACCGCCTCGATCAACGCGCCACGCGCCTCGATGATGACGTCCGCCTCGTCGCCGTCCGGGTTGCGCTGCTGGCGCTTACCTCCGGCATAGTCGTAGACCTGCTGCGAGAGCAGCCCCGCCAGGGCGCTGCCCGACGACAGCGGGAGGTACAACGGCATCACCTTGTCGCCGAACATCTCCTGGACGGCGGCCAACGTCGCGTCGTAGTCGGCGCGAGGATGGTCGAGCTTGCTGATCGCCACCGCCCGCGGCATGCCGACGCTCGCGCACTCCTGCCACAGGGCACGAGTTGCGCCGTCGAGCTGCTCGGCTGCCGACACGACGAACAACGCACAGTCCGCGGCCCGAAGCCCAGCCCGCAGCTCACCGACGTAGTCGGCGTACCCCGGGGTGTCGAGCAGGTTGACCTTGATGCCGTCGACGACGTACGGCACCAGCGACAAACCGACCGAGCGTTGCTGTTTGTGCTCCGCTTCGTCGTAGTCGCTGAGTGTGGTGCCGGCTTCGATCGTCCCCGCTCGCGACAACACCCGCTGTGAGAGCAGCACATGCTCGACGAGTGTGGTCTTGCCGCTGCCGGACGGGCCTACGAGGACGACGTTGCGTACGTGGTCAGGTCGATCAACGTTGGGAGCCGGCCCGCTGCCAGTGGGGCCGGCGGCTCTGTCCGCCATGGCGTTACACAACACCCCGGGTGACCGGGGGCACAAGCCCCGCGGCGGTACTGTCCGCCCATGCTCGAACGCTTTCGGCGCTTCTGGACGGGTGTGTTGTCGCCGGTCGCCGACCTGCTGCTGCGTATGGGCGTCAGCCCGGACGCGGTCACCCTCGTCGGCACTGTCGGGGTGTGTGCGGGCGCGTTGATCTTCTTTCCCCGTGGGCAGTTGTTCGTGGGTGTCCTCGTCGTGACGGCGTTCGTGTTCTCTGACCTGATCGACGGTTACATGGCTCGTGCGTCGGGGCGTTCGAGCAGCTGGGGGGCGTTCCTCGACTCCACCCTCGATCGCTTCGGCGACGCTGCCATCTTTGGCGGGCTGGTGCTCTACTTCGCCCGGTACGACGACCTGCTGCTCGCGTCGTTGGCGCTCTACTGCCTGGTGATGGGGTCGGTGACGTCGTACGCCCGAGCCCGGGCCGAGAGCCTCGGCATGCAGGCGAGGATCGGGGTGGCCGAACGAGCCGACCGGCTGGTTGCGGTCTTGGCGATGACCGGGCTTTCGGACCTGTTCGGCGCCCCCTGGCTGCTCACGATCACCCTCTGGGTGATAGCTGTTGCCAGCACGGTGACCGTGCTGCAGCGGATCATCGTCGTGCGACGTCAGGCGCTGCCCCGGCAGAGCGCGGCGTGAGCGGTGCGACCTCCTGGGCGTACCACCGGGGATGGGCGGTCGCCGCCCGGGTGCCCGAGCCGTTGGTCGGGCCGACGGTGACCACCATCGCCGACGCCGTCTGGGCCGTACGCGGCACGGGCATCAGGATGCTCGAGACAAACCTTGCCCGAGTTGTCCCCGACGCCGAAGCCGAAGAGCTGCGGGCATTGTCGCGACAGGGGATGCGGTCATACATGCGTTACTGGAGCGAGGTCATCCGACTGCCACGCTGGTCACCGGAGCGAGTCCGGGCCGACGTGGTGACGCATCACATCGAACGCCTACGTGACCCGTTGGCGGCCCGAAGGGGAGTGGTGGCGGCACTACCGCACATGGGGAACTGGGACCTGGCAGGCGCCTGGGCGGGCGCCGACGGCATGCCGGTGACGACCGTGGTCGAGCGGTTGCGGCCGGAGGGTCGGTACGAGAGCTTCGTCCGCCTCCGGGAACGGCTGGGGATGGAGGTCCTCCCGCTGGGCCGCGGAGCGTCGACGATGCGGTTGCTCGAGCGGCGGTTGCGTACCGGCCGGTTGGTGTGCTTGCTGGCCGACCGCGACCTCTCCGGCCGTGGCGTCCGGGTGCCACTGGTCGGCGCGATGGCCCGGATACCGCTCGGGCCGGCCTGGCTGGCCCGGGCCACCGGGGCGCTGCTGTTGCCGGTGAGCACGTTCTACGACCCGCAGTGTATGCACCTGGTGGCCCACGAGCCGGTGGAGGTGGCTGCCGGGCACCGCGGGCTCGTCGACGCGACGGCAGCCGTTGCCGAGGCGTTCACGGTCGCGATCCGCCGGAACCCCGCTGACTGGCACATGCTGCAGCCGGTGTTCGAGCCGGACTTGGCCCGGAGGCGCTGATGCGAGTCGGTCTCGTGTGCCCGTACTCCTTCGACGTTCCCGGAGGCGTCCAGAACCACGTCAAGGGCCTCTCGGAGTCCTTGCGTAGCAGTGGATGCGAGGTGTCTGTGCTGGCTCCCAGCTCGGTGGAGGCGGCGCTGCCGGAGTACGTCTTCCCAGCCGGGCGGGCGGTGCCAGTTCCGTACAACGGATCCGTTGCCCGGTTGACGTTCGGCCCGCTGTCGATGGCGCGAACGCGCCGGTGGCTGCGCGAGGGCGACTTCGACGTGCTGCACGTGCATGAGCCGACGACCCCGAGCCTGTCGTTGCTCGCCTTGTGGGCAGCGGAAGTTCGGACGGTGGCAACGTTCCACACCGCCACCGTCCGCTCCCGTGCCATGGCAGCGTCCGTGGGTGTGCTGCGCCCGGCGCTGGAGAAGATCAGCGCCCGCATCACCGTGTCGGAGCCGGCCCGAGCCACCTTGACGGCGCACCTCGGCGCCGACAGCGTGCTCATCCCGAACGGTGTGTTCGTCGACCGGTTCGCCACCGCGACACCCGATCCGGAGCTCGCCCAAGGGAACGGCACCGTGGTGTTCCTGGGCCGGTTTGACGAGCCGCGAAAGGGCCTCAACCTGTTGCTCACCGCATTCGTCGACATTGCCGAGACGCGACCGGGAGTCCGGCTACTCGTCGCCGGGCGTGGCGAGGTCGAGGCGGCGCGGCGCCTGATCCCGCCACGTCACCGGCAGGCGGTGCGCTTCCTCGGGGTGGTGGACGACGCGACGCGGGCTCGACTCCTTGCCAGTGCGGATGTTTTCGTTGCCCCCAACACCGGCGGTGAGAGCTGCGGTCTTGTCCTGCTCGAGGCGATGGCGGCAGGGGCGCCGGTGGTCGCCAGTGACATCGAGGCCTTCGAGCTGGTCTGCGAGTACGGCCGGCTGGGAGCGCTCTTTCCCAATGGCGAGCCGGCTGGCCTGGCCAGCGCCGTACTCAGCGCGTTGGCCGGTGACCCGGCCCGGGCACGGGCGAGAGCCGCCCAGGTCGCCGTCCGCCGCTACGACTGGGCGACGGTCACCCGGCGGATCCTGCAGGTGTACGAGACCGTCGTCTCCGAGCCACGCAACCGGGCCGGCGCGTGAGGGGTCGCGTAAATCTGCTCGGATTGGCCGCGAGTGGTGCAAATCTGCTCGGATCTGCGCCTTGCAGCGACGAACTTGCGCCATTCGGCGGGCGCCGACGATCGCTTTGCGCCACTCGGCGGGCGCCGACGATGAGGCGGAACGACTCGGTCGTCAACCGCGGTCGACACGAGTCGACCACATCGCCTGCGACAGCAGGTCGACCGCGCTGGCCAGCTGTGCGGGCGTCGCGGTGAACGGGAGCCGAAGATGCCGGCGGTCGAGGCCGTCGGCGGTGAACATTGCGCCCGGGATGACCAGCAGACCGAGTCGTCGGGCAGCAGTCGTGACGACGGCCGCCTCGGTGTGCCGCAGATCGAGCCAGGCCGTCATCCCGCCCGTCGGCGGATGCCAGGCGATCTCGTCGCGCAGGCCGTCCAGCGAAGTCTGCAATGCGTCCAAGCTGAGCCGCAGCAGGCGCCGCCGGCGGCGAACAATCGCCGCCAGGTCGTCCAGAATCTCGATGGCCAGCAGCTCGTCGAATGCGCTCGGCGCCAGCAACGCCGCGGCGGGATGTTGCTGTAGCCGGCGGCTGATGTCTTGCGTTGCGCGGATCCAGCCAACCCGCAGACCGCCCCACACGGTCTTGCTGAGGGAGCCCAGCGAGATCACCCCGCGGTGTCGGCTCAGCGCCGGCGGTTGACCGACATCGCCGAGCCACAGCGGCCGCAGCGTCTCGTCGCTGATCACGCTGACCTGGTGCCGCCGCAGCAGCTCGATCATGGCCGAGCGGCTGGAGTCCGGCACGCTGTGTCCGGTCGGATTGTGGTTGTCGGCTTGCACGTAGATGACTCCTGGACGCGTTCGGCGTACCAAGTGCGCCAGCTGGTCGGTGTCCCACGCCGTGGGACCCGCCGGCCAGCCGACGACCTCCAGCCGGTGGCGCCGCAGGCCTCCGAGCGCCGCCGGGTACGTCGGCGACTCGGTCAGGGCGGCACCAGGGCCGAGGTCCAACGCCTGCAGGGCGAGGTCGAGGCCGGCGTCGGCGCCGTTGGTGAGAGTCAGCTGGCTCGGCAGCGTCGGGACACCCTGCTCCGTGAGATGCTCGGCGAGCGCTGACCGCAGCCCGGGCGATCCGCCCGGGGGTGGTCCATCGCCGGCCATGGCGGAACGCAGGTGCCGCCCCGTCACTCTCCCGGCCGCCGTCTCGACCTCGTGGGGTGCCGCTGTGGTGCCGTGCCGTAAGTCGAGCCGAAGGACGCCCGGTCCCCTCGCTGCCACCGGCGCGACCGGGTCGAGGAGCCGGTCCGACGGAGCGATTACCGATCGGGCACCGTGTCGGGTGACCACGACACCACCGGCGCGCAGTCGGTCCAAGGCGCGCACGACGGTTGCCCGGCTGACACCCAGCCGGTGCGCCAGGTCGCGTTCGGAGGGTAGTGCCGAACCCACCGACAGTTCCCCGCGTTCGACCTGGCGGACGACGAGCGCTGCGACCTGGTCGGTTCGAGCCCCGTCCCGCGGGTCGAGCTCCGAGCCGGTCCACATGAGTCCAGTCTTTCACGAATGGACTGATGTCTTCGGATCAACTGCGCCACCATGGGCGACATGACCGAAACCTCCTTCCAGCACGGCACCACCCGGGTCAAGCGCGGTATGGCCGAGATGCTCAAGGGCGGCGTCATCATGGACGTCGTCACCGCCGAGCAGGCAAAGATCGCCGAAGACGCCGGGGCGGTGGCGGTGATGGCCCTCGAACGAGTGCCCGCCGATATCCGATCGCAGGGCGGCGTGGCCCGGATGAGCGATCCCGACCTCATCGATGCAATCATCGACGCGGTTTCGATACCGGTGATGGCCAAGGCGCGCATTGGTCACTTCGTCGAGGCGCAGCTGCTGCAGTCGCTCGCAGTCGACTATGTCGACGAGTCCGA
>Ga0183260_10005015_pt1 | contig 10465 bp, 7 predicted proteins | sample AntDrymUQ4972206_2_FD_129768 | JGI IMG/M metagenome (GOLD analysis project Ga0183260, IMG submission 129768) | Polar desert sand microbial communities from Dry Valleys, Antarctica - metaG UQ497 (22.06) (version 2) (version 2) | ecosystem: Environmental > Terrestrial > Soil > Desert | place...
GTCTCGCAGGAGGGCGGGGTGCTCTCCTCTGTCGTGTCCTCGCAGGCGGCGCTGCACGCCCGCTACGGCGGCGTCGTCCCGGAGATCGCCTCGCGCAGGCATCTCGAGCTTGTCACGCCGGTTATCCGGCAGGCGCTCGCGCAGGCGCAGACGACATTCGGCGAGATCAGCCGGGTTGCGGTCACCCAGGGGCCCGGTCTCGTGGGCGCGCTGCTCGTGGGACTCTCCGCGGCGAAGGGGATGGCGTGGGCGGGCCGCAAGCCGCTCGTACCCGTCGATCATCTCGAAGGACACGTGGCATCGCTCTATCTCGGTACGGAGCCGCTCGAGCCGCCGTTTCTCTGCCTGCTGGCGAGCGGGGGCCACACGCTGCTCTTGGCAGTTCGGGAGCACGGGCGCTCGGAGCGGCTCGGTACGACACTCGACGATGCCGCGGGCGAGGCGTTAGACAAGGGCGCGCGGCTGCTCGGTCTCGGCTACCCCGGCGGCGCCGAGATCGACCGCCTCGCGCGAGAGGGCGATCGCGCTGCGTTCTCCTTTCCCGTTGCGCGGCTGCGCGGCCTCGACTTCTCGTTCTCTGGGTTGAAGACCGCTTTGCTCTACACCGTGCGCGACCTCGGCGCCGAGGAAACCGAGCGGAGAAGGCCCGACCTCGCGGCGTCGTTCCAGAGCGCGATCGTGCGCGCCCTCGCCGCGAAGCTCGAGCAGGCTGTCGTGCAGACGGGACTCGAGCGGCTCGCCGTCGTCGGCGGCGTCTCGGCGAACTCCGCGCTACGGGCGGCGCTCCCGAGCGCGCGCTTCCCGCCCCTGCAGCTCTGCACGGACAATGCCGCGATGATCGCGTCCGCTGCCCGCTACATCGAGCCGATTCCGTACCCGTCCTACCTCGGACTGGATGCGTATGCCTCGGTCGCGTAGAGCCTCTAACACGATGAGACTCAGAGCTTCATCGTGTTAGGGGCTCTAAGAGCCACGGCGTCGGTCGTCGGCCTCGCCGCGGCGCTGCTGCTGCTCGGGGGCGCAGGCGCACGCGCCCAGGAGACTCCGCTGCCGTCGCTCGACGAGGCCGGGTGGCAGGGAGTGCTCGGCGTGCGCGCGGCTGTCTCCACGGCGCAGCGCTACGTCGTCCTGCTCGAGGAGCCGTCCCTGGCTGCTCGGGTCCGTGCTCTCGGCGGCCAAGCGACGGACGCGCAGATGCGGGCCTGGACGAGGGCAGCTGTCGGCGTGCAGGAGCAGTTTCTCGCTCGCATGTCGGCATCCGGCGCGCGTGTCGCGACCGACTATCGGTACGTCCGCGTGCTGAACGGATTTTCCGCTCGACTCGACCCGACCTCGCTCGAGGTGGTGGACGGCGACCGCGAGGTCGCGGCGGTCTACCCGGTCCGACCCGCGTTTCCCGCCCAGGTCGCAGAGGCGCCGGATGTGACGCCCTCAGCGGTACGCGGTCTCGACATCCCCGGCCTCGACGGCACCGGGGTGACGGTCGCGTTGCTTGACACCGGGATCGATCCCTCGCACCCGTACCTACGCCGAAGTCTCCTCCCGGGCATCGATCTGATCAACCCGGGCAGCGGAGCTGTCGCACAGCCCCATCCGACTATTCCGGGCAGGCCGGAGCGGCACGGCACCGAGCTGGCCGGAATCGTCTCTGGATCGGATGGGCCTGGTGGGCTCCACGGCGTCGCTCCCGGTGCGTCGATCCTTCCCGTCCGGATCGCGGGGTGGCAGCCCGACGCGGAAGGCGGATACACGGTGTACTCGCGAACCGACCAGATCATCGCGGGCCTGGAGGCTGCCGTCGATCCGAACGAGGACGGAGATACGCACGACGCCGCTCGGATCGCGCTCGTGGGAGTGGTCGAGCCCTACGCGTCGTTCCCCGACGGTCCGCTCGCTCGCGCAGTTGCGGGCGCGACGGAGCTGGACATGCTCGTCGTCGTCCCGGCGGGGAACGACGGACGTGCGGGCCCGAGCTATGGCAGCATCGCCGGGCCGAGCGGCGCGCCGGCGGCCCTCACCGTCGCGGCCGCCGATGGGCGCCCGGCCACTCCGACCGTCCGCGTCCAGGTGCGAGCGGGACTGCGGATCCTCTTCGAGGGGCCGCTGCCGCTCGGCGGCGCGCCCATGCAGACGGTCACCGCCTCGGTGGTTCCGATCAGTCGGGGGGACGCCGCCAAGGGCATCGCCGGATTCTTCGCCGCTGACGGCACGAGCGCCGTCGCCGGTCGCGCGGCGCTGCTTCCGCGGGGTCGGCTCTCTGAGGAGACCGTCGAGGAGGCGACGACCGCCGGCGCGCCGATGGTGCTCGTCGACGGACGCCTTCCGGCCGGAGCCTTTAGCCTGGACGTCCCGGTCGGCGTTCCGGTCGTTGGCCTCCCGAGGACGCTCGTGCAAGACATTCGCGCGCTGCTCGCGGCGGGCATTCCCGTCATCGCCGCCGTGGGCGGCGTCGAGATCTCCGAAAACGACGCAGGAACCTCGGTCGCGGCGTTCTCCTCGAGAGGGCTCGCGATCGGAGGCGGGCTCAAGCCGGAGCTCGTCGCACCCGGAGTCGCGGTTCCCACCTCCGAGCCCGGTCGTGCGGAGGACGGCGACGTGCGGTTCGGAACCGTCAGTGGCACGAGCGCCGCCGCAGCCGTTGCGGCGGGCGCCGCGGCCGTCCTCGCGCAGGGCCGAACGCGATCTCGGGCATCCGATCTGATCGGACTGCTCACGGGTTCCGCGCGGCGACGTGACCTCGATGCGGCGGCCTCCGGCGCCGGGCTGCTCGATCTTCGCTCCGCCGTGCAGCAGGAGATCGCTGTCGAGCCCGCGACCGTGTCGTTCGGCGTACCCGGCAGAAGCTTCGTCGAGCTGGAGCGGACGGTTCGCGTCCACAACGTCTCGACCCGCGCGCTCACGGTCTCGATTCAGACTCTCGCGCTCGCTCCGAAAGGGGTCGAGCTGACGATCGAGCCGAGACGCCTTCGCATCGGCGCAGGACGGACGGCCACGGTCGTTCTGCGTGCTGACACGAGCGAGCTCTCCGGGCAGGCCGGCGCCGCCACGGGAGAGCTCGTGCTGGCGGTCTCCGAGTCCTCGGAGGTGCACGTTCCCTGGGCGGTCGTGGTACCGGCTCCGACAACCGATCTGCTCACGCGGGTGTCCTTACGGACCGCCGCTGGGGGAAGAGTCTCCGACGCCACCCCTGCGGTGCTCGGCCTCGTCGCGGGCGCGCTGATCCCGACTCCGGGTCCGCAGGTGCGTCCGGTCGATGTGCTCGAAGTACAGCTTCGGCGGCGAAACGGCGAGTTGATCGGAGTTCTCGTCCGACGCCGTGAGGTGTTGCCCGGGCGCTACACGTTCGCACTCACCGGACGCGGACCACGCGGTGAGCGGCTTCGGCGTGGGAGCTACGTCGTGCGGATCGTCGCTCGCCCAGGAGACGGGACTCGCCAGCAGGTCGAGGATCTGTCGTATCAAGTCCGCTGACCCGAGCTATAGTCGGCGCCGTCGACCAGGAGGCGCATCTCGATGTCAACCGCTGAGGCGTCCCACCTCCGCGAAAACCCTTTCGGGCTTGCGAAGTCGCAGCTTCGGAGGGTGGGCGAGATCTTCGAGCTCGATCCGAATCTGATCCGCGTCCTCTCGCAGTGCAAGAAAGCCGTCGAGGTGTCGGTCCCCGTGGCCATGGACGACGGGTCGATCGAGGTGTATCTCGGCTACCGCGTGACGCACAACATCGCGCGCGGCCCCTCGAAGGGCGGCATTCGATACCACCCCGACGTCACGCTCGACGAGGTGAAGGCGTTGGCGATGTGGATGACTTGGAAGTGCGCGCTGATGAACCTCCCCTTCGGCGGCGCCAAGGGCGGCGTGATCTGCGATCCGAAGATCCTCTCCGCGACGGAGCTCGAGCGCATGACCCGGCGCTACACGAGCGAGATCATCAACGACATCGGGCCCGAGCGGGACATTCCGGCGCCAGACGTCGGCACGGACGGCCGCGTGATGGCCTGGATCTTCGACACGTACTCGATGAACAAGGGCCACTCGGTGCTGGGCGTCGTCACCGGCAAGCCGCTCTCGGTCGGAGGCTCGCTGGGGCGGGAGGAGGCGACGGCGCGCGGGTCGCTCTACTGCATCCAGGCGCTCTCGGTGAAGAACGGCGAGCGTCTCTCGGACTACTCGGTGGTGATCCAGGGCTTCGGGAACGTGGGCGCGAATCTCGCGCGCCTGCTCCACCTGGAGGGCGCGAAGGTCACTGCGGTCTCGGACTCGCTCGGCGGTGTCCACAACCCGAACGGCATCGACGTGCCCGCGGCGATCGCGCACAAGCAGGAGCGGGGGACGCTGCTCGGACTCGCGAACGCGGAGCAGGTGACCAACGAAGAGCTTCTCGAGCTGCCCTGCGACATCCTCGCTCCGTGCGCTCTCGAGCAGGTCATCACCGAGGAGAACGCCTCTCGCGTGCGGGCGAAGATCATCTGCGAGGGGGCGAACGGCCCGGTGACCCCGACCGCCGACGCGGTGCTCGAGGACAAGGGAGTGCTCATCCTTCCGGACGTCCTTGCCAATGCAGGAGGCGTCGTCGTCTCGTACTTCGAATGGGTGCAGGGCCTGCAGGAGTACTTCTGGCGCGAGGACGAGGTCAACGCAAAGCTCCACGACATCGTCGCCCGGGCGTTCGAGGAAGCCTGGCAGACGAAGGACCGCTACGACACGAGCCTGCGCATGGCGTCCTACGGGCTTGCGGTGCGACGCGTGGCCGAGGCGACGACCACCCGAGGTCTGTACCCGTAAGCCGAGTCGTCTTGTACACGGCCGCGGGGTGCAGCCTCTGCACGCGGGCTCTCGAGGTCGTGCAGGACGTCCGGGAAGAGGCGGACTTCGAGCTCGAGGTGGTCTCGATCGACGGTGATCCCGGCCTCGAAGCGCGTTACCGTGAGCACCTTCCGGTGCTCGAGATCGACGGAGAGCGCGTGTTCACGTTCTTCGTCGAGCCGGCAGCTCTGCGGGCACGGCTGACGACCTGATCGCTCTCTCCTGCGACCCTCGCGCTGCCGCTGGCGGTATCGTGACGTTTTGTCACAAACTTGAGCCGAGGAAAGGGAGCGCGTGGCCGAGCGCCTGACTGTGGGAGTGGCAGCCCGCCTGAGCAGGTACCTGCAGGTGCTGACTCAGGCGCGAAAGATGGGTAAGGAGCGGATCTCGTCGCAGGAGATCGCGGAGTACACCAACATCAATGCGACCCAGATTCGCCGTGACCTGTCGGCCTTCGGCAGGTTCGGAAAGCGCGGGGTCGGCTATCGCACGGAGGCGCTGCTCGAGGAGATCCGCAAGATCCTGCGGACGCAGGGGCAGCACAACATCGCGCTCGCGGGAGCGGGGCGACTCGGCAGCGCGATCGCCAGCTCTCCGATCTTCGCCGAGCACGGCATCACCGTCGCGGCCATCTTCGAGAGCGATCCCGAGAAGGTCGGGCAGCAGGTCGGGAACATGAGCGTCAACTCGATCGACGATGTCGCGGAGATCTGCCGCGAGCGAAACATCATCGTCGGCGTCATCGCCGTCCCGGCCGAAACCGCCCAGGACGCGACCAACGCGCTCATCGGGGCGGGTGTGAAGATCATCTTCAACTACTCCGAGGCTCTCCTCGACGTTCCCGCGGACGTGAACGTGCACACCTCGAACCCGGCCGTCGATCTGCTCTACGCGCTCTACTTCCATCTGACTTGACTTTGCGCAAGAGCGGAATCCCCGAATCGGGATTCCGCTCGCGCGGACGAGCAGACCCCTTCATGGGGTGCCCCAGCGCCGTTCTCGTCGGGGTGTGATACCGATTGCTTGCCCAATGAGTACCTCGCCGTCAGTCGCCGCTGATCAGGATTAGCGATGCGCATCCTGCTCTGGCACGGGTACCTGCTCGGCGGAACGGGGTCGAACGTCTATACGCGGCAGCTCGCTCGGGAGTGGATGCGCGCAGGCCACGACGTCACCATCTTCAGTCAGGAGCCGCATCCGGAGCTCTACGACCTCGGTGGGGCGAAAGTCGTGCGGCCGGACGTGGCCGGGTTTCTCCCTGTCTTCGTCCTCGACCGCTACGAGGGCTACGTCGTCGAGCTGCTGCAGAGCTGCACACGCGAGGAGCTCGACCGCTGGGTGGAGGCGAACGCCGCGGCGCTACGCGAGCATCTTCCCGCGGACATCGTCTTCTGTAACCACGTGCTCCTCGGCGGGCCGGTCGGCGCGGCAACCGGCGCCCACTACGCGGTCAAGGCGCATGGCTCGGAGCTCGAATACTCGATGCGTGGGCGTCCAGAGCTAGGAGCTTGGGGGAGGGAGGCGCTCGCCGGCGCCGCAGCGGTCTTCGTCGGCTCCGCGCATATTCGGGAGGTGCTCGAAGAGGTTTGTGGTCACGTCGACCGCGTGCACGAGGTTCCGCCGGGGGTTGATGTCGAAGAGTGGCGTCCGAGTCCACGAGCGGACGCGCTCGCCTCCCTGCTCGGCGAGGCACGGCGCGATCCGCCCAATCCGGGCAACGCGAACGAGCGTCTTCCGGACGAGGGGAACGCGGATCGACTGGCGGCGTTTCTCGACGACGAGAGGTCGACGGTCGTCTACTTCGGGAAGCTCTTGCTGAACAAGGGTGTCCACGTCCTGCTGGAGGCGCTCCGCGGACTCGATGCGCGAGCGGTCGTCGTCGGCTTCGGGGACTACCGTGCGGAGCTCGAAGCGCTCGCCGATTCCGGCAGCGTCCTCTTCACGGGGCCGCTCGAGCACCGCCATCTCGTCCATCTTCTCGCGCTGGCGGACGCTTGCGTCGTCCCGTCGATCTTCCCTGAGGCGTTCGGCATGGTCGCCGCCGAGTCCGCGGCGGCAGGATGCCCACCGATCGTCGCCCGCCACTCCGGTCTCGCGGAGGTAGCGGAGGGCCTTGAGGACGAGTACCCGCTCGGGCTCCGCCACCTCGCCTCGTTCACGACCGGCGATGCCGACGAGCTACGGGAGAAGCTCCGCGCGCTGCTCGCGCTGCCGTCTGCGGAACGCGAGGCGATTCACGCCGCTGCCCGTCGTGCGGCGGTCGAGCGCTGGAGCTGGGAGAGCGTGGCCCGGAGGCTGCTCGAGCCGTTGGTCTGAGCAGCCTCCGGGTCTGTTACCGAATCGGTGCTACGTGTTCTGACCTGGGGCGACGCACTGTGAGCCACCCTGTTCCGGGTCGCGACAGCTGCCGCGCCGCTCGAACATGCCGCTGGCGAAAACGGTCGTCCCCGGATTACCCAGACGAACCTCCGCGGTCGCGAATCCGAGCAGAACCAGGTGCTGCGCCGAGCAGGTGAACGTGCCGCTTGCGTTGGACATCCCGAAGCAGATCAGCCTTCCCGGTGTCCTGCATTCGTGTCGAACTACGCACACGGTTCAATCCCAAACCAAGCCCGGCGAACCCTCTACCCTTCGCCGACCATGGGCGACGGGCAGAAACTCGCGGCGGATGAGCTGATCGCCCGGTCGAAGGAGCAGTTCGAAACCGCTACGGATTTCACCGTCGCGGTCGAGGAAGAGTTCGCGCTCGTCGACCCGGACTCGCTCGACCTCACGAACCGATTCGAGGAGGTCAAGGCTGGCGCGCAGGGGACGTCGATCGAGGCGCATCTCGTCGGAGAGCTGATCGCGTCGGAGGTCGAGGTGCGGACAGGGCGGTGCGAGACCTTCGCCGACGTTCCTGGAGTGATGGCGGAGCGCCGCGCGCAGCTCCGGGCGCTCGTCGAGCCCATGGGGCTCCTGCTCGGAGCGACGGGCACGCACCCCTGGGCGGATTGGAAAGACCAGCGAATCATCGACACGCCGCACTACCGGCGAAACGACGAGCTGCTCCGCTACGTCGTCTGGCGCAACAACACGTTCGGCCTGCATGTGCACGTCGCGATCAACGGCCCTGACCGGGCGATCGCGGTGGCAAGCGCGATGCGCAACTTTCTGCCGGAGCTCCTCGCGCTCTCCTGCAGCTCACCGTTCGTGGAGAACGTCTCGAGCGGGCTCCACTCGGCGCGGACGCAGATCTTCACGCGCTTTTTCCCCCGCTGCGGAGTGCCCGACGCGTTCACGTCGTGGGACGAGTACGAGGGTTTCGTTCGCTTCCTCTATGAGACGGGCTCGATCACCGAGCCCACGCAGATCTGGTGGAGCGTACGCCCGCACATGGTGTTTCCCACCGTGGAGATCAGGATCTGTGACGGCCAACCCGAGCTGTCGGAGGCGCAGTCCCTCGCCGCGTTCGCGACGGCCCTCACGGCCCGCGTCGCCCGCGCGTACGACGAGGGCGAGCCCGTCAAGCCGTTGCCGCATCGGCTGATCGAGGAAAACTTCTGGCGTGCGCTCCGTTACGGTCTTCCTGGGGAGCTGATCGACTTCGGCCGCGGTGAGGCCATTCCCGCTCGACAGCGGATCGAGGAGCTGATCGAGTGGGTGCTCCCGGTGGCGGAGGAGACCGGTGCGGCGCCGTACCTCGCGATTCCGGAGCGCAACGCCGCCGAGCGCCAGCTCGAGCGCTTCGACGAGGGCGCGTCGCTCGAGGAGATCTACGCGGAGCAGGTCTCCGCGACGGAGAAGATCGGTGGCTGAGAACAAGCCTCCCGCCGAGGAGGAGCTGCTCGCGGCGCTCGACCGGATCGGCGTCGCAGACGTCCTCGTTCAGGCTTTGGCGACCACCGCCTCCATCGGCTTTCGTCGCGTGTCGCCCGAGGCTCGCGATCTTGCGCAAGCCCGGCTCGCGATCGAGGCGCTGCGCGCGCTCGACCCTGTGCTGCGGGAGGGCGGCGCCGACGAGGCCGTCGTGCGGGATCTCGAGCAAGCGCGGACGAATCTCCAGCTCGCTTACGCGAAGGCAGTCGAGGACGAGCGAGCGTCCGAGTGAGGTTTTTAGAGGATCGGGTCTGGCTGAACCCAGGCCCGGTTCGAGGTCTTCGCGCGCTAAACCCAAACCGGGGTCAGGCTTTCGCCTGACCCCGGCGCTAGGTTGGCGGGGCCGTCAGCTTGCGCTTGTGATAGATAATCGGCCGCGCCGAGGTGACTCGGCGCTTGCTTTGTGACGGCCTCGTAAACCGGAGGAACGATGGACTTCTTCGTAGACCATGCTGTTGGGTTCGCGCTTGCCTGCGCCGTGCTTGCAGTGCTGTACGGCATCTATCTGACCTGGTGGCTGCTCAGGCAGCCGGCGGGGAACGAGCTCATGCAGGAGATCGCGCATGCGATCCAGGAGGGCGCGGCCGCGTACCTGCGCAAGCAGTACACGACCATCGCGGTCGTGGCAGTCGTGCCGTTCTTCCTCCTCGGCTTCTACGCTGAGCTCGGGTGGGGCACGGCGTTCGGCTTCCTGGTCGGCGCCATCTTCTCGGGCGCCGCCGGATTCATCGGCATGAACGTCGCCGTCCGCTCGAACGTCCGCACGGCGGAGGCTGCGCGCGAGGGTCTTCAGCCCGCGTTCAAAGTAGCCTTCCGTGCGGGCTCGGTCACCGGGCTCCTGGTTGTCGGACTTGGCCTGCTCGGCGTGGCGGGCTACTACTGGGTGCTGACCGATTGGATCGGCAACAGCCCCGAGTCGGCGGTCGACGACCTGATCGGACTCGCCTTCGGAGGCTCGCTGATTTCCGTCTTCGCCCGGTTGGGCGGCGGCATCTACACGAAGGCCGCCGATGTCGGCGCCGACCTCGTCGGCAAGATCGAGGCCGGCATTCCCGAGGACGATCCGCGAAACCCGGCTGTGATCGCCGACAACGTCGGCGACAACGTCGGCGACTGCGCCGGAATGGCCGCCGACCTCTTCGAGACCTACGCCGTCACCGCCGTCGCGGTGATGCTCTTGGGGATCGGCTTCGAGGCGAGCGAGCTCTGGCTCTACCCACTCGCGCTCGGTGGGATCTCGATCATCGCGTCGATCATCGGGACGTTCTTCACGCACGTCTCGAGTGGCCCGAACGCGATCATCAACGCGCTCTATCGCAGCGTGCTCATCGCGACGGTGCTCTCGGCCATCGGCTTCATCCCCGTCACGCTCGTGTACGACGGAAACGGCTTCAGCTTCTGGAACCTGTACGGCGCGGCCTTGATCGGCCTCGCGGTCACCTTCCTGCTCGTCGCGATCACCGAGTACTACACGGGCACGCGCTGGCCGCCGGTGAAGGAGATCGCGCGCGCTTCGCAGACCGGCCACGCGACGAACATCATCTCCGGGCTCGCTTACGGGATGCAGGCGACCGCGCTTCCGGTGCTCGTCATCGCTGCGGGTGTCGTGGGGGCGTACTACGCGGCGGGCGGGGCGCTCTACGGCATCGGCGTCGCCGTCATGGCGCAGCTGTCCTTGACGGGTCTGATCGTCGCGCTCGACGCCTACGGCCCGGTCACCGACAACGCCGGCGGCATCGCCGAGATGGCCGACCTGCCCGAGTCCGTGCGCGGGATCACCGATCCGCTCGACGCCGTCGGCAAC
>Ga0183260_10005016_pt1 | contig 10464 bp, 10 predicted proteins | sample AntDrymUQ4972206_2_FD_129768 | JGI IMG/M metagenome (GOLD analysis project Ga0183260, IMG submission 129768) | Polar desert sand microbial communities from Dry Valleys, Antarctica - metaG UQ497 (22.06) (version 2) (version 2) | ecosystem: Environmental > Terrestrial > Soil > Desert | place...
ACCGACGCTGCCGAGCCCGCCGACGAGATCGATGAGGCCCGCGCGCAGGCCGCGCGCGACGCGGCGCAACAGCAGCTCGCGACGGCGTCCTCGCCGGCCGAGGAGGCCCGCGCGCGCGTGTCACTTGAGCGCTCGCTCGTTCGCCTCCGGGTGAGCCAGCGGAGGCGCCGTCGTGTGTAGCGGGCCGCCCGAGCTCCGACCGTTCGCCTGACATGAGCGGCGGCTGGCGCGCGGAGCTCGACGGCTACACGCGCGCGCTCGCGGGCGCCTTCATCTTCGGCATCCCGCTGGTCAGCGCCCAGCAAGGCCCCTTCCAAGACCCCATCGGCGAGACGGAGCTGTCGTACGTCGTATCGCTCGCCATCGCGTTCGTCGCGCTGGTCCTCTTCGACCAGCTCGGGGCCGCGGACCCGGTCCACGAGATGGTGACAGAGACGATCATGCTCGGGTTCCCGGCGACGATCGGCGGCGCCGCGAGCCGGGCACTCATATGAGCACGAAGCAACGCCAGCGCCAGGGCCGCACGGCCGCGGAATGTGAGATCGCCAGCTCGACGGCTCACGTTGTCGGTCCTTGACACGGGCCTCGCAGGCGCACTCCGGCCCCGGCTTTGCCACCGGTTCGCTCTCCCGGCTGAGCCGCAACTTCGGCATACTGCCATCGGGATGAGGGCACTGGCGGCGATCTTGTGTCTGCTCGCTCTCATCGTGTCCGCATGTGGCAGCGGCACCCTTTCGCGGCCCCTCGAGCCGGAGCCGATCACGCCCGCGGAGGCGCCGCGCGTCGTCGTGGCGGCGGTGGAGCAGACCGCGATACCGTCACCCGAGCCGACCCCGGTCACTACCCCGGTGCCCACTCCGGTCCCGACACCGTCCGGGCCAAGCAAGGTCCGCGTCTTCGTCGCTTCGGAGGGCCCGTACTCAGGCGGTACCGGTGAGGTGTGGGTCCTCGAGGGCAGCGCCACGACCGGTTTCGAGGTCGTGAAGAGGATCCCGCAGGGCGGCTGGCCGCACAACGTCTCCGTCTCGCCCGACGGGAAGTACGTCGCGGTCGCGCAGCGCTCGAGCAATCAGGTGTCCGTCATCGATCCGATCGAGATGAAGGAGATCGCGCGGTTCCCTGTGGGGAAGACGCCGCACGGCATCACCTGGAGCCCCGACTCGCGGTCGCTTTTCACCGCGCACGAGCGCGACAACTTCATCGGCAGGATCGAGGTGGGCACCTGGCGCATGACGCCGCTCAACGTCGGCGTGCCCCAGCATGTCACGGTGATGGACCCCTCGAAGCCCACTCAGCTGTGGTTCACGCTGACGAATTCGATGGCCGCGAATCATCTCCGCATGTACGACCTCGAGACGAACAGCGTCACGATGGTGAATGTGGCGGACGTCCATGACGTCTACTTCACGCCCGATTTCAGCGAGCTCTGGTCGTCGTCCTCCGGATTCCTCGAGAAGCCCTCGGACCGGATGGTGATCTACGACCCGGCCACGCGCGCGGTGAAGGAGACCATCCGCTTTCCCGGCCGCTATCCGTTCCACGGGCAGAAAGCCAACCGCGATGGGCAGTACTTCCTGCCGGACACGTCGATCATGCTCATCTCGAGCCACTGGAGCGCCGAGAAGGGCCTGAACGGCGCGTCGCTTCTCTGGGTCGACTGGAAGCAGCGAAAGATCGTGGGCGACACCCCGCTGGGCCGGCACGTCTTCCACATGACCTACGACCCGCTCGGAGACCGCGTGCTCGCGACGAGCAACATCGATGGCATGGTGAATGTCATCGACGCGAAGACCCGGCAGGTCGTGCAGAAGGTCCACGTGCCGAAAGCGCACGGGATCGTCGCGATCGGGGTGTACTAGGCCTCTACTCTCCCACGATGCTGATACGCGCGCTGGCCAAGGTCTTCAACGCGTTCCCGGTCCGGTGGCAGCGACGGTTCATGAGCGCCGCGCACCAGAAGTTCCTCGTGGGTGTGGTGGGGATCGGCGTCGACCCCGAAGGTCGCATCCTGCTGGCCATGCATCGCTTCGGCTCGCCACGATGGCGGCTGATCGGCGGATTCATCGACCGAGACGAGCGACTCGAGGATGCGCTGCAGCGCGAGATCGCGGAGGAAACGGGTCTACGCGTCGAGATCGGGCCGCTCCTCGAAGCCGAGGCCGGCTACCGCTGGGCGCGCATCGAGCTCGTCTATCCCTACCGCGTCGTGGGCGGGGCACAGCGGCTCTCGGGCGAGCTCTCGGAGCTCCGCTGGTTCAGACCGGACGGGCTTCCCGATATCCGTCCCGATCAGCGCGGCCTCATCGAGCGGCATGCGGCTCGCGCGTTGGAGTGGGCGCGGGCTCCAGCGACCTAGTGGCGTGTCCCGGAAACGGCTTGCTGCCATTCCGGGTCACGCCACTGCTCACTCCGGCGGACGATCGCTGCCGAGAGCGGCGACGATCTCCCGGATATGCCCCAGGTGCTCGTATTCATGCTCGAGGATGCGTCGCATCACCGTGCGCGTGCTCCAGCGGCGACCCTCGATCGTGTGATCCATCGCTGTGTCGGCCGGATCCATGACCGTGAATCGCTGGAACGTCAAGCGGTGCACGGCCTGCAGCGTGGCGAACTCGCGATCGGGCCACCTCTCCAGCTTCGAGAGCAGCGCGACCTCGGTCTCCATGATGTGCTCGAGCGCCCCGCGCACGCTCCACATAGACGGTGTGGGCTGCTTCTCGAGCTGCTCCGCCGACAGTCCCCGCAGCTGGGCAAGGAGGGCGGACCGCGAGGCCTCCATCTGGCGGAGGAAATCCCGCATCTCGTGCTCGTCCATCTGGCGGAAGTCCTCCGGAAAGATGCCGCGTGACGGAGGATCCTTCACCTCAAAGCGGTCGACATCCGTTTCCCTCAAGTGGTCGACGGACATGCCGCGTGACCGGAGGAGTGCGAGGTAGTCACGGAAGCTGTGCTTCACCTTCTCGACCGCGTCCTCGCGCGTGCCACCGCGTGCATTGCACCCTGGGAGCTCCAGCACGTGCGCGGTGAACGTCCCGTCGACAGGATCCTGCTGCACGTAGATGGTCCCCATCAGGCGCGCACCCACACCTTCTGCCCGCAATCCCCGCGCACGTCGCGCGTCGTGCCCTCGACGGATACCCGCAGGGTTCCGGCCGCGCGGCTGACCAGCGTCACCGTTGTGCCGGGGCGGAGGCCGACGCCGTCGAGGTACTCGAGGAATCCCGGCTCGTGCTCGAACTGGTCCGGGATGCGCTCGATCACGGCAGCCTCACCCCGGTCGAGCGAGCCGAGCGTGCGCGTCGGCGCCGGTGTCACGCCGGGCATGGGGTTACCGTGCGGGCAGGTCAGGGGGTCGCCAAGCACGCGCGTCATCCGCTCCTCCATCTCCGGTGACAGCACGTGCTCGAGCCGCTCCGCCTCGTCGTGCACCTTCCACCACTCGTAGCCGAGCACGTCGACGAGGAACCGCTCGACGAGGCGGTGCCGACGCACCACGGTGTTCGCCGCGGTCTGCCCAGCCGGGGTGAGGCGCACCTCGTGGCGGTCGCTGATCGTGATGAGGCCGTCCCGATCGAGGCGGTGGAGCATCTCGGACACCGCTGGCGCCGAAACGCCGAGAAACTCGGCGATCCTGGCGCCGATCACGCTCGCGCCTTCGTCCTTGAGCGTGTAGATGACCTGGAGGTACTCCTCGCTCGCAGGTGAGGTCGCCATTCTTGACCTCCCAGGGCACCGCATATTAGGCTCGCCTAACAAGAACCCCCAGGGTTCCTACGGAGGCTACCAGTGACGGCTGCCGACCTCAGCGCGCTCCTGATCTCGCTGCGCGAGGGGATCGAGATGGCCCTTGTCGTTGGGATCCTGCTCGCGTACCTCTCGCAGGTCGGCGCGCGGCGGGCGCGCCGCTGGGTCTGGGCCGGCGTCGGTGCCGCGGCGGCCGTGAGCCTCGGTTTCCTTGCGCTCCTGAACGCGCTCGGCGCGTCGTTCGAAGGGACCATGGAGCAGGTCTTCGAGGGGACGACGATGCTCCTCGCCGCCGTCTTCCTCACCTGGATGATCCTCTGGATGCTGCGCAACGCGCGGTATCTGAAGGGTGAGCTGCAGCGAGGGGTCGCGGATGCGCTCGCGCGCGGTGCCGGCACCTGGGGACTCTTCGCCATCGCGTTCTTCGCCGTCGTGCGTGAGGGCGTCGAGCTCGCGCTGCTGCTGTTCGCGGCGCCGGGTGAGGGCAAGCTCATTGGCGCCCTCGTCGGGCTCGCGCTGGCGCTCGGCGTCGGTGTCGTCATCTACGTCTTCGGTCGTCGGATCGACCTCCAGACGTTCTTCCGTGTGACGAGTCTGCTGCTCGTGTTCTTCGCGGCGGGACTGGTCGCGCACGCGGCGCACGAGTTCGCTGAGGCCGGGATCCTGTCCGCCGTCGAGGGGCCGAAGGTCTGGAGCACGAAGGCGGCGCTGGCGGACGATTCCGGCCTCGGCTCGATCCTCCGCGCTCTCTTCGGCTACCAGGACGAGCCCACCGTCATCGAGATCGTCGCCTACCTCGGGTACCTCGGACTCGTGTGGCTGCTCGGACGCCTGCGCGTCTTCGAGCGCACCGCGTCTCGTACGGAGGTCCGGTCGGGCGCACGCCACTAAACTCGCGCTCGTGTTCGGAGCTCGTCAGATCGGAATCGACCTCGGGAACGCCAACGTGGTCGTGTACGTCCCCGGCCAGAGCCTCGCGCGGACGGATCTCTCCAGCCGCGCGCTCGTGCCTGACGGCACGGGTCTCGCCCTCGCGCACCACCCCCTCCACCCAAGCGCCGCTGTCGTCCATTGACGTGACGCCGGGCCCGCTTCGCGGCACGAGGGCCCCATTCCCCGCGTCGCCGGGTCACTCCCCGGCTCCGTCCTCGGTGGCACCCTCCACGCGCGTGGACATCCTCGGCGTCGGTTTCGACGCGCTCGATCTGCGAGCCGCCGTCCGCGAGATCGAGCGGCGGCTCGCTGGCGAGCGCCGGACGTTCGTGATCACCGCAAACCCGGAGTTCGTGATGCTCGCGGACCGGGCCCCAGACGTCGCCGCGCTCGCTCACCACGCGGACCTCGTCCTGCCCGACGGCACCGGTGCGGTGCTCGCCTCCCGGATCGTGGGCGAGCCGCTTCCTGGCCGCGCGCCTGGACGGCTGCTCGTCGACGACCTTGTCCCCATGCTCGCGCGACGGTCCCTGTCCGTGTTCCTGCTCGGTGCCGCTCCCGGCATCGCCGAGAGGGCCGCTGCGATGCTGGTCCGTCGGGAGCCCAGGCTGCGGATCGCCGGGACGTACGCCGGTGCGCACGATCGCGACGCGGACAGCGTCGAGCGCGTGAACGCCGCCACGCCGGACGTGATCCTGGTCGCGTTCGGTATGCCGCGGCAGGAGCGCTGGATCGCGCGAAACCTGGATCGGCTGCCGACGGTCCGACTCGCGATCGGCGTCGGTGGCGTGTTCGATCAGCTCGCAGGTGTGGTCCGTGTGCCGCCGCGTGTGATTCATCGTGTCGGGCTCGAGTGGCTCTGGCGCCTGGCGCAGGATCCGTCACGCTGGCGCCGTCAGCGCGTCCTGCCCGCGTTCGTCGCGCGGGTCATCGCGCGGCGGCTTCGCGATCACGGGCAGCGACGGGCGCCCCGATAGATGGAGCTCGGGCTTGCCCACGAATACTTCTCCGTACACGGTGGCGCGGAGCGCGTCGTCGACGTCCTGCACGCGATGTGGCCACGGGCGCCCGTGTACACGTTCTTCCACGACCGCGACGCGTACGGGGCGCTGTCCGGTTGGACGCTCCGCACGTCCTTCCTGCAACAGCTCCCGATCGGGCACGGCGCGCATCGCGTGCTCCTGCCGCTCTACCCGCGTGCCGCGCGGTCACTGCGGGTCCCGGCGGACACCGACGTCGTGCTCACCTCGACGAGCGCCTTCATCAAGGGCATCTCGCTCGGCGAGCGGACCGTCCACGTTGCGTACTGTCACTCGCCCACGCGGTATCTCTGGGACTGGAGCGAGCGCTACCTGGAAGAGGAGGTGCCGGCACCGCTGCGCGGCCTCGTGCGGAAGCTGCTCATCCGCCTCCGAAAGGATGACCGCGCGTTCGCCGACCGCGTGGATCGCTGGATCGCGAACTCCGCTGTCGTGCAGCGGCGGATCGCCACCTATTACGGCGCCCCGAGCGAGGTGGTGAACCCGCCGATCGAGGTGGATGAGTTCGTTCCCGCGCCGACACGTGGTGATTTCTGGGTGTGCATGCCGAGCCGCCTCGTCGCCTACAAGCGTGCCGATATCGCGGTCAACGCGTTCAACGAGGTCGGGATGCGGCTCATCGTCGTCGGCGACGGCCGCGAGCGTACCGCGCTCGAGCGCATCGCGCGCGAGAACGTCACCTTCGCCGGGCGCGTGAGCCGAGAGACCGTTCGCGAGCTGCTCGGCGCGGCACGTGGCCTCGTCTTTCCGACGGAGGATGACTTCGGAATGGTCTGCGCCGAGGCGCTCGCCTCCGGCGCCCCGGTGGTCGCCCTGGCGCGAGGAGGCGCCCGCGAGATCGTGCTGCACGGCGAGAACGGACTTCTCGTGGAGGCGCCGGAACCGCAGGCGTTCGCTGTCGCCATCCGGCAGGCCGAGCGCACCGGGTTCGACCCCGCGCGGGTCCGCGAGTCCGCGCGGCGGTTCGACCGTCCGGTGTTCGAGGAGCGGATCCGCGCGATCGTGGACGACGCGGTGACGAACAGGCGAGGAGCGGCTTTGCCGCGACAAGCCGCAGGGCCCCCGGGAGCCGGCGCAGCCGAAGGCAGCGACGGGATCGGGGCTTGAACAGGCGAGGAGCGGCTTTGCCGCGACAAGCCGCAGGGCCCCCGGGAGCCGGCGCAGCCGAAGGCAGCGACGGGACCGGGGCTTGAAAGGGTCGCCCGTGAAGAGGGTCCGAGTCGACATGCATACGCACTGCGAGGCTTCAAAGGACAGCCGCACCCCGATCGCCGTGCAGGCGGCACGCATCCGGGAGACCGGGATGCACGTCGTATGCGCGACCGATCACGACACGATCGCCGGAGCGCTTCGCCTGCGCGAGATCGCCGACGGCTACCGCGTCGTCGTCGGGGAAGAGATCTCGTCGGCTGACGGCGACCTCATCGGCCTGTTCATCGAGCGGCCGGTCCCTCCGGGTCTCAGCGGGGAGGAGACGATCGCCCGGATCCACGACCAGGGCGGCGTCGTCAGCGTGCCCCACCCTTTCTCCCGCAATCGCCGGTTCCGGATCCGGCGAGCCGCGCTCGAGCGGCTTGTGCCGCTGGTCGACTGCATCGAGACGTTCAACGCGCGCGAAGCCTTCGCGCAGGACAACCGGCGAGCCGCCGCTTTCGCCGCGCAGCACGCGATCCCCGCCGCGCTCGGCAGCGACGCGCACACGCCGTGGGAGCTGGGGCGCGTGTATCTCGAGATGGATGACTTCTCCGACGCGGCCGGTCTCCTCGCCGCACTGCGCGGACCCACCGTCGCGCACGGCTCGCTGGCGGGACCCGGCGTCCATCTCCGGACGCGGTATGACCGGCTCGCGAAGTGGCTGAGCCGGCTTCGCTGACCGCGCGGCGGTCGCAGCGGATCCACGTCGCCGCGCTCTGCGGAGCTCTCCTTGCGGTACGCGCGGCCTCGATGCTCGTCGTCTCGCAGCCCGGGTACACCGATGCGTACTACTCCACGCTCGTGGCCGAGCGTGTTGCCATGGGCCAGGGGCTCACCGCGGATTTCGTATGGAACTTCATCGAGGCGCAGGGATCGGGCGACCTGCCCGTCCCGAGCCATCGCTTCTGGATGCCGTTGGCGACGCGGATAGCGGCCGCGGGCATCCGGCTCGCCGGGGGGATCTTCGGCACATTCGGCTCGGCCCAGCTCGCGATCGTCGCCGTCAGTGCGGCGATCCCCGTTCTCGCGTACGTCGCGTCGCGGTCGCTCGGCGGTACGCATCGTGCGGCGATGGTCACGGCGACGCTCGTCGGCCTCGGCGGCCTCTTCGCTCCCGCGTGGGTGAGCACCGACAGCTTCGCGCCGGCCGCCGTCTTGGGGACCGCCTTCTTCCTCCTGTTCCGGCGGGCCGCCGCCGGGGACGTGCGCGCGGGCGCGCTCGCGGGCCTGGCCGTGGGCGTCCTGTATCTCGCCCGCGCCGAAGGCGCGCTGTTCGGCCTCCCGCTCCTCATGCTCCGCACACGCGCCGGTTTCGCCGGTGCCGCGGTCGCGCTCGCCTTCGGGGTCGGCTGGCAGCTCCGCCAGGCCTTCCTCGGTCTCCCGCCCGATCTCCTCGCGCGGGCCGCGTTCCTCGATCGCTACGAGGACTTCTTCGCGGTCGCTCCGCCGACGCTCGAGCGCCACCTCGCGGCCTGGCCCGAGCCGGCGATGCGCGACCTCGAAGCGCTCGTGACCAACGCGATCACCTTCATCCTGGCCTTCGCGCTCGTGCTGGTCCCCGGGCTCGTGGCGGGGACGCGCGCGCTCTGGTCGCGCCCGGAGGTGCGCGCCTACCTCTCGCTCGCAGTCACCGTCTACATCGTTCTCTCGCTCGCCTTCACGCTGCATTCGACCCGCGGCGCCTACTTCCATTCGCTCGCGGCGTTCTTCCCCTTCGGCGTCGCGCTCGCCGTCGTCGGGAGCGCCTCGCTCTTCGTCCGTCGCGGCGATCTCGCGCGCATCGGGGCGGCCGGAGCGCTCGCCGGAATCGCGCTGGTCTCGTGGTCGGCCATCGCCGAGTGGGACCGTGGCTTCAATGGCCCGTACCGCGTGCGGCTCGCCGCGGTGAGCGCGCTCCCGGCCGGCCGGCTCCTGGCGATGGATGCCGCCGCCTGGCGCTGGATCACCGGCCGGGAGACCGTCGTCACACCCGCGGATGGGCTCGACGCGGCATCGTGCCGGCTGCGTCGCGTGGACCCTCGCGTCCTCGTCCTCGAACCGGCGCATTTCTCCGCGTATGCCGATCAGTACCGCGCCGGCGCGGCGAGAGCGGAGCGCGATGGGATCCGCGTCTACGACTATCGCAGTCCCTGCGAGGTGGCCGGCCGTTAGGAGCCGCGTCACCCCGCCGCGGGACACCGCACGGCAGGGTGGCCCTCGCGTGTCCCGCTAGTTTCGTCCTCATGAGAGCGACACACGTGCTCGCGGCGGTGTTCGCGTCGGCGGCCGCGACCCTCGCCGTGACCGAACCGGCCAGAGATCCCGATCTCTTCTGGCACCTCGCGACCGGCTCGTGGATGCTCGACCACGGCCGGCTGCTCGACCGCGATGTCTTCTCGTTCACACGTGTGGGCACGCCGTACTCCGCTGGCCAATGGCTCGGGCAGGTAGCGCTCGAACTCGCCTTTCGGGCGGGGGGCTGGGTCGGCATCGAGCTGCTGCGCGCCGCGCTCGTCGGTGTCGCCACGCTGTTCCTCTCACGGGCCGCCTTGCGGATCCAGCCGCATCCGGGTTGGTCCGCCGTGCCGATCGTCGGCGCGATCCTGCTGTCGCGGCTCGCCTGGGGAGACCGCCCGCAGCTGTTCACGCTCGCGCTCTTTCCCGTGTTCCTCGATCTCCTGCTGCGTGCGCGGCGCGGCGAGGGGGCGCGGCCGCTCTACGCGTTGCCGGCGCTCGCTCTCCTCTGGGCGAACTTGCACGGCGCGTACATCCTCGGCCTCGCGCTGCTCGTCGTGTTCGTCATCGAGGCGCAGCTGGTGCGGCATCCGATGCGGCGGTACCTCGCGATCACGCTCGTCGCGTCCGCTCTCGCCAGCTCGTTCAACCCCTCAGGTCTCATCGCGCTCACCTGGGCCCGGAGCTATGCGGCATCGGCGGGCCAGCGCGTCGCAGAGGAGCGCCCGACCGACGTCCTCTCACCGGCTGGAGCGCTCTACGCCCTGCTGCTCCTGGTTGCGCTCGCGGCGGCGCTCCTCCTCGGTCGCTCGGGCCTGTCGGCGAAGGTCGGACCGCCGCTCCTCTGGAGCGGAGTCATCGTTCCGTTCGCCCTGCTCGGGCTCGCGATCCAGCGCCAGCTGCCGTACGCCGGCGACGTGCTCACCCCGTTCGTCGCGGCCGCGGTACCGGCGGCGCTCGGCCGCACACGGTCGTCGTCGCCGCGCCTCCCCCGACCGCTCGCGCTCGCGGCCATCGGAGCGCTTGCCGTGCTTCCGGTCGCCGTGGGCGCCCTGGCGGCCCCGCGCGAGCCCGACCTCGCTGGGTACCCAACGGGCGCGCTCGCGGAGCTTCGCGCTCGGCGGGGCAACCTCCTGCACGAGTACGACTGGGGCGGGTACCTCATTCGCGCGGCGCCGGACCATCCGACCTTCATCGACGGGCGGCTCTTTCCGTTCGTGCCTGACGTCCTCGCCGATTGGTCGAAGGCCGTCGCGGCGCAGCCCGGCTATGCCGAGGTGCTCGAGCGCCACGACATCCACCTCGTCCTGCTGAGACCGCAGCGGCCGCTCGCCGCCGC
>Ga0183260_10005017_pt1 | contig 10463 bp, 9 predicted proteins | sample AntDrymUQ4972206_2_FD_129768 | JGI IMG/M metagenome (GOLD analysis project Ga0183260, IMG submission 129768) | Polar desert sand microbial communities from Dry Valleys, Antarctica - metaG UQ497 (22.06) (version 2) (version 2) | ecosystem: Environmental > Terrestrial > Soil > Desert | place...
ACGTCGAGAACTGGTCGCTCACGTCGGACCTCGTGATCCTGCTCAGGACCGTGTCCGCCGTCGTTCGCTCCTCGGGCGCGTACTGAGGCCATGGGCATCTCCCTCGGCCACGACTCCTGGGGATGGTCCGGGGGCACGCACCGTCCCAGCGGCGTAGAGCCCGGGGCCGCCATGAGCCGTGCCGCCCGCTGGACACTACGTTTCGTGATCTTCGACGGCCACGGCCGCCGGCCGTCAGTTGACATCGACGGCCGCAGGCACTACCCGCGCGTCGGACTGGCTGAGCCACAACGCCGCCGACCTGCAGTTCCAGATCTTCACTGACGACCCTTACCGATTCTTTGACCGGGTGTCGGTCACCGGCCGACCGGTCCGTCCGAGTGCGACGGCAAAGTACAGCTGCACGAGCAGGACGCCGATGACACCCTCGTGGACTCGCCCGAGGTACTCCAGCACCTCGGCGAACCCGCCGCCGCTGCGCGCATCCGTGCCCAGCAGCACGACTGCCAGCGGCACGGCGACCAGCACGGCGTACCAGCTGTAGCGCACGCCGGCGAAGGTCCTTGCCCGCGGTTCGAGGATTCCGCGGTCCACCAGATCAAAAGCCAACGGCACGAGAATCAGCGCCGCCACGGTCTCGGCGAGCAACACGACGGGAGACTCCGCGGGGCTGACGATCACTCCGGCAACCACGCCTACCAGGAGGACTGCGGACACCAGCGGCGGCCAGCGGCGAAGCGGCCGGCCGAGACTGAGGTACGGAAGGATCAGCGTCAGCGCGAAGAAGGTTTCGTTGAGTGTCTTGAACCGGCTCGGCAGCTCGCTGGTGTAGAGCCCGAGGGCGAGTCCGAGGCAGACCACCGCAGCAGCCAGCGGGATCTGCCAGCGGGTGGCCGCGGTCAACCTCGGCCGGACGAACTGGATCCAGAGGCCGACGACAATGGCGAGGGTGTAGCCCTCGCTGTTGAAGCCGATCCGTTGCGCCAGTTCGGCGGGAAGCAGCTTGCCGAGCAGCGGCGTCAGGATCGCCACCATGAGCAGGATCAGGCCGCCGAAGAATGCCACGCCCAGGACGCGCTCTCGCGGGGTCCGGGCAGGCGTTGCCGAGGGCCGCGTCGCGCTGGTCGCCATGCGCTCCTTTCAGATTCCATGCCCGCGGCGATGCAGGGCCGCCAAGACGAACTCGGCCGGCAACAGCCGGGCGGCCACGGCAAGGGCGATCACACCGCGCGGCTCCCGCCATCGTCGGCGCAGCGACTTCGCCGCCCACTGCAGGCATGCCCGCCGGTTGCCTAGTACGGCGTAGCCGAAAGCGAGCTGGCCATAGACCCGCGCTGCGCCAGTCCGGTCGGCGGCGATGTCGGGATGCCGGCGCAGCATCCACAGCAGCGAGCTGACCCTGGTCTGCCATTGTCGGGAGAAGTACGAGCTCTGGCCCCAGAGGACATCCACAAGTGGCTCGTCGACGTGCCGGATGGGGTGCCGGCGGGAGGCGCGCAGCAGCAGATCCCAGTCTTCGTTCTGGCTGCCGGGGATCGTCTCGTCCAGAGCGCCGATTCCGTCCAGCAGCGCCGTACGCCGCAGCAGGAACGTCGATGAGTGCAGCATCGCCAGACGTGAGGCGAGCAGCTCCCGGTGTTCGATCCGATCCCGGCCGACCAGGCGCGGTGACCGCCGGCCGGCGAAGGACACCACGATGCCGCAGGTGACCATCTCGGTGGTCGGCTCACGCTGGAAAAGCCGTACCTGGGCCGTGAGCTTGCCCGCCGCCCACACGTCATCGTCGTCACAAAATGCGACCAGTTCGGTGGTCAAGACGTCAATACCGGTATTTCGGGCACCGGCCAGGCCGGGGGTGCGGGCGTTCGCGACCACGCGGATCTCCCGCCCGGGCCCCATGCGACCCAGACTCTCATCGGGCTGCTCGCCGTCGAAGACGACGATCATGTCCAGTGCTCCGGGGTATTCCTGTTCCCAGATCGCGGTCAGGGTGCGGCGGAGCAACTCGGGCCGGTTTCGGGTGGGTACGACGACGCCGACCGACGGCCAGGCGGCGTCCCCTGCCGCCGCTACGGAGGCGACTGCGTCGGCTGCACTCATGCGGACACTCCGAGCGGGTAACCGTAGTGGGAGAGCAGTGGGGCGGTGAGGGCACTGATCAACCGCTGCTGGCGGCGCGGCAGATGCTCCCGCCATGCGTCGTCGCGGCGCAACTCGATGCGCCCGGTCTGAAAGCGCATCGGGTTTCCGGCCACGGTGTGCGACGCGCCCAACTCGACGTGTCCAGCCCCGAGAAAGCCCAGGTCACGGTCGGTGATCGGCAGCTCCGCGAAGTTGGCGATGCGGCGTACCGCAGCTCTGGGATCGGTCACGAAGTCCTCGTAGCGCAGCAACAGGCGAGGGGTCCCGAGTCGCCCCAGGATGCCGAGCGAGGCATTGTCGGCATCCCACAGCAGCGCCGCGCGGACCGGTGAGTACCGCGTCATCAGCTGCCGACCGTCGGCGGCTTGGGGCCGCGCCATCTCCTTGGTCCACGAGTAGGCAACGCCACGGCTGTCGCGGACCACATGGACAACGCGCACATCGATGTCGTCGTGGTGGCGCAGGCAAAAGGCCAGGGACGAATGCTTGCTGGAGTCGACAACAACCGAGGCGCCGGAGATGTCGGCGACCGCGGAATACACGTCGCGGTAGGCGTCGAGGTAAGCGGCCAACTCGCGGCGCCGGGGATGGGCCGCGGTGGTCAGCATGAGTTGCGGGAGGTGCCGGGTCCGGTCCACCCGCGAGCGCAGCTCGAGCATCTGTTGGGCCAGCGGCCGCGTCCAGCCGGGTGGCCCGAACGCACGCTGGCCAACCGCACGCCAGAAGTCGCACTCACTGAACGGTTCACCGCATCCGCACCGCTCGTCGTCGAGGATCCCCCACTGCCAGACGTGGATCAGTTCGCCGGCCGAGCGCACTCCCGGCAACTCATCGAGCACCCGCTCGATCAAGGTGGTCCCGCTGCGGCCGAGACCGCCGAGGAAGATGACTCGGACCTTTGTCACGGTGCGCGCTGGATCCATTCCTGTAAGTGCCGGAGATTTCGGCTCAGCCTGTCACGCGTAGCCGATTGAGGGTGGATTCGACCGACAGAGCGCAGGTGTCGATTACTCTTCGTGCATGTCGCCCCGCTCGAGCCGCGTTCCTGTGGGTGCCCTGGCCTTCGATCCGGTCACCGAGCAGCAGGTCGTCGACCATGTGCTCACCGCGTTGACCCGCGGCGACGGCGGATGGATCTCCACACCGAACATCGACATTATGCGCCGCAGTGCCGAGGACGCCGGCGTACGTCGGCTCATCGGCGCAGCCGACGTGGTGGTCGCCGACGGGGCACCCGTGGTCTGGGCGGCCAAGCTGGGCGGCCGGCCGCTGCCGGAGCGGGTAGCCGGGTCGGCCCTTGTCTGGTCCTTGAGCGCGGCGGCCGCCGTCGCCGGTCGGGGCATCTTTCTGCTGGGTGGGGAGCCGGGTGTCGCCGACCGGGCGGCCGCCCGACTGTGTGGCCATGCGCCCGGGTTGCGGGTGACCGGCACCTTCGCGCCGGACTGGGGGTTCGAGTCCGATCCTGCCCAGGTCGACGCCATCGGTGAACTCCTGAAAAGCGCCGATCCCGACGTCGTGTTCGTCGGGCTCGGCTGCCCGAAACAGGAACGTCTGATCGAAGCGCTCGCTCCGGATCTTCCGCGGATCTGGTGGGTCGGCTGCGGGGCGGCGCTGGACTTCGCCGCGGGCGAGCGGCGGCGAGCGCCGGCCTGGATGCAGGCCAGTGGCCTGGAGTGGGTGCACCGGATGGTCGCTGAGCCACGCCGGCTGGTCCGCCGCTACCTCGTCGATGACGCGCCGTACGCGCTGAGACTGCTCATCGGCTCGGCGTTGTCGCGGCGGGTGCCTTCGACGGACTGATACCGGAATGCTCGGTCCCTACTGCTCGCGGTTGTCTTGGTTGCGCGTCTGCAGCCAGATGCTTCCGCCGGGGTCGACCCCCCAGGACGGCAGCACGGCCGCCACCTGGGCTCGATGAAAGGCCCCGAGATAGCTGTTGAACCAGGTGATCTGCAAAGAGTCATTGTTCATCAGACACGCTCGCAGCAGGTAGTTCTCATTCCAGGCCCGCCCCCGGTAAACCCATTCACGTGGATACTCGAACGGGTAGAAGATGTCGTGCACGTGCACATGCACGCCGGCCGGCAGGCTGGGTATGACCTCCAGGAACAAGTAGTTGACGTCGCTTCCTATCCGCGACACGTGGGAGGAGTCGATGAAGAGGATGTCGCCAGCCTCCAGCCGGCCGAAGATCTCTGGCGATGCCTGGTGCACCGGGCGGCTGACCAGCTCCACCCGATCCACGTCCTTCGGCCGCAGCAGGCTGTGCAGCCGTTCGGGATTGGGTTCGATGAAGGTGAACTCCAGGTCATGACCCAGAAAGATGTCGTTGACGTCCAGGACGGCCGCAGAGGACCAGCCTGAGCCCACCTCGACGTAACGTTTGGGTCGGAAGTTCCGCAGCATGCCGTACAGGGCGACCCCATCGCCGTGCGCGAACCAGCCATTGTCCAGGCGATAGCGCAAACCCGTTTCCTGCGCCGGTCCCCACGGCAATTCAGCGGAGAACTTCGCGAACTCGGCGAGCAGCTCCAGCTGGGCAGCTGGGCGCAGGTCAATTCCGGGAAGTTCGCTCGGCATGGCGAAGATATCCGCCTCGCGGGCCCGCACTTCGGCCAGATCGGGAAGCGGGGAGTGATAGTGGCCAGGTGGATAAGGAGACGCCAGCGCGCGGAGCCCGGGGATGACCCCTTTCAGTCTGCGTCGGAGAGCTGGAGCCAGTGCACTGGTCATGGGGGAACCCTATGGCAGCCCTGAGACTGGCGAGGTGGCAACCGCTGCTCGGGTGTGAAACACGTCCATGGCCAATGGCTGGCGCAGCCGGTAGCAGCCGAGGCCGTACGCCGCCGTACCGGCCAGGGCAGACAGGGCCAGCGTCGTCACGCCACCTCCGAAGGCCAGCACCGCAGCGCCGGGGATCCCCCCGAAGCAGGCAAGGGAAAGCGCCATCGCGAAGAGGGTCCCAGCGCCGAAGGGGTGCAGCCCCTTGCTGGTGTAGATCTGCGCCAGTGCGACAAGGTTGCTGACCGCGATCGCGGCAGCCCATCCCACGGCGGCGCCGGTGATGCCCATCCGCGGGATGAGCAGCAGGTCGACAGCCACGTTCACGCCGAGGGCGAGGAGCGCGTTGACCAGGTTCCAGGTGGTTCGTCCGGTCATGATCAGGACGAGGTTGACCATCCCGCAGGCGCTGGCCAGCAGCATCACAGCGCACAGGATGACGACGACGCTCTGTCCAGCGCTGTACGCCGGGCCGAAGACGCTGAGCAGGGTCGGCGCGAAGAGTGCGAAAAGCAGGTAGAGCGGCCAGTTCAGCAGGACCAGCCAGGCGGTGGCGGCGCGGTACGCCGCATTCGTGGCAGCGATGTCCTCCCGGGCCAGCAGCTCGCCCAGCCGAGGCTGGACCGCGCTGGAGATCGCCTGGTTGGACAGCTGGCCGACGATGAGGACGCGAGTGGCTGCGGTGTAGATCGCGGCCGAGACCGGGCCGAGCAACGCGGCCACCAACACGATGTCCAACCGCTGCAGCGCGATCTGCGCGACGCTGGCCAGGGCACGGGGTCCGGTGAAGCGCCAGAACTCCCCGGCCGAGAACGCCTGGGTGCCGACCCGCCGATCACCGGCGGCGACGCGCACGCGTCGGGCCAGGTCCCTACTTCCGAGCACCGCCGGCAACAGGTAGGGCAGCGCCCAGGCCGCGGCCAGGATGCCCACCGCCTGCCATCCCAGCAGGACCGCGAGAACCACCGCGAACACTTGCAGCGCGGACCGGCCGACTCCGTCCAGCGCGACGGTCGGGCGCATCGTGTCGAAGCCGCGGGTCGCGGACACGGCGGCGTCAGCGACCGCAGCGACCGGCACCAGCACCGCGAGTACTCGCAGCGCCGTCTGTGCCTGTTCGGAGGGACCGCCGAGCAACGTCTCCGTCAGCCATGGCGCGGCGGTGTACATCGCCACAGCTATGAGCAGGCTGAGGCCGAGCACCGGCCCGAAGGCGGTACGCAGGCAGCCTGCGATCCGCTCGGGCACCCCCAACGAGCGGAAGCGCGAGATGAAGTAGACCAGGCTCGTGGTGGTGCCGAGCTTGGCCACGGCCTGGCTGAGGAGGAACACCGACGTGACGACGAAGAAGGTGCCGGCGTCGGCTGCAGGCAGCGCTCTGGCCAGGATGAACACGATGAGGACGCCGCTGCCCGCGGACACCCCCGCCCCGACCAGACCGAGCATGCCGCCCCTGGCCACACCGCCGAGATTCGCTCTGTGTCGGGCGCCGCGCCGCACGTCGGCATCGTGTCGGGCGCCGCTTTGGGACAGCGTCGTCACCGGCGCCAGCTCGGCGGGTACCCCAGCCAGTCGGCGAGCTCTTCGTCGTACGGCGCGAAGTGCTCCTCGAGCCGGTTGCGCAAGCTGTCCGGCATCGGTGTGCGAGCGCGGGCGTTGTGCCGTTCGAACACCGGCGTTTCGCGATCAGGCAGGCCGAGAAAGGCCAGTACGCCGGCGTACACAGGCTCAGGATCGGTGAAGAAGCGATGGCTGTCCACGACGTGCAGGCGGTCTCGTCCGACCGCGCGTTCCAGCCGCAACAGGTGTTCGAGGTAGCGCCCGCGGTGCAGGTACCCGTGGTGCTGGTGATGATGGCTGACGTATGCCGGCTCGGCAGCAAGCCGCGCCGCCTCACCCTGCAGGCGCCCCTCCTCCAACTCGAGGGCGGCCTCGAACGGCTGGTCCTCGAAGCCGCGAGCCAGCTCATGGGCGTGCGCGGAGTAGGCCCGCTCCACGGGGTCGCGCAGCAGGACCAGCAGCCGGACACCGGGTAGATCGGCGGCGATGCGGTCGGCTGCCAGCGGATGAAACATGTAGTAGGGGCTGGACTCGAACGTCACGGGTGCGGCGCCGACCCGGCGGGCCCTGCGGCGTGCGGTGACCTGCAGTGGGAAGTGGCCGCGATACCAGTCCGGGCCGCGCCCGTAGGCGGTGTCGAAGTAGTGCACACCCTTGTGTAGCACCGGTTTCAGAATCGCAGGATGCTGGCTGAGAGTGCGATACATCGACGTCGTACCGCAGCGTTGGCCGCCCACGACAAGGAAGCCGGGTAGCATCCGCGCCTGGCTGGTCAGCCGGCCCACACCGCGCGAGAGTGTCTGCACGGCGCGGGTTCGGGTCGGGGTAGCGGTGGTCGGTACCACAGCCTGCGGGGTAGTAGTCATCGGGGGAGCCCTTCCACCCGCGCGCTGAGCACGGGCAACAGCCAGTCCTGCACTCGGCCGAAGTGGGCGCCGAACTCGGCTTGGCTGTCCTCGGTGTATCGGGTGGCAATCTCGGTGAGGTAGCACAGCGCCGTCACCGTCGAGGCGCGGTCGTCGACGCCAAAGGATCGCAGCCGAGCCGGTGCGCTGTCCACAATGGACATCACGCTGTCCGAGGGACTTCGTCGCGCCACGACGAGGTCGCTCTGGAGTGAGAAGTGCAGAGGGTCGAAGCCGACCGGTACGCCGGCGGTGAATCGCTCCCAGTCCCACACCGCGAGGCCGGTAGGCAACGTCGCCATGTTCCATGGTGTCCAGTCGCCATGCCAGCTACCCATGCCGATCAGATCGTCGCGGGCGCCGTCGTACAGGCCGGTGACGATCGCGGTCAGTGCAGCGGCGACCGGGCCGTCGGGCAGCCGCCCGACCCGGGCGCACAGTGCAGACCAGAAGTCGCTGTCGACAAGTGGGGCCGGGCCGACCCGACCCAGGCCGGCTACCGCTGACATCGCGGCGCTGAGCCCGTGCTCGTCGTTCGTTCGGCGGCGTCCTTGGATGGGCAGCGGGGACTGCACGAGTATCTCGTCCCCGTTCCACTGCCCGGCATGGACAACCCGCGGGGTGAGGAGTCCGGGCAACTCGGCCGATGCCAGCCGGCGCAGCGCGATCGCTTCCGTGCATACCAGCCGCCGGGTCAACTCGTCGATGCCGACCTTGGCGAAGCCGAGCAGCCGACCGTCGGTTCCGAGCAGTTGCAGGACCGGCTTGCGGTTTGCCCGCGGCTGCCCCAGGTGCAGGCTGACCAGCACGTCGGTACCCAACAGATCTCCCAGGTGCCCCGGCAGGCCGGCGCCTCCGCCGGTGACGCCGACCCGGTCGCGCAGCAGCAGCTGGGCGAGACCGGTGCGCAGGGCGGTCGACAGCATCCGATTCTTGACCCGGTCGCGGCGGCCGGCCTGCTCGCCGTACCCGCGAACGGCGGCGGCTGCGGCCCTGCGACGTCCGGCCGGTACCAGCAACCGGGGGGTGGCGGCGTTGGGCAGCAGCAAGAAGTCCCGGCTCTGTGAGCCGGCCGGTGCACGGCGCAGCGCGAGCGAGCTGTCCGGCCAGAGCCGAGCGGCGGCGTCGCTCAGGTAAGCCAGCCTGTTCTGAGCGTCGTCCTGGCGCGCAGAAAGCATCTCTGCGGTCCTCACGCGAACGCCGCCGTCCGGGATCTCGCACCAGAGGCGAGGGGTGCCGAAGCACTCTGCGCGGCCAGTTGGCGCGCGGTGTCGTTGCGCCAGAGCAGCGCGATGGAGAGGAACGACAGGAGCAGCGGTACGACGAGGCCGTTGTAGAGGAACATGTAGAGCAGCGGCAGCAGGCAGCCGAGCATGCCAGCCAGCCCAATCGACGTCCGGTCGCGCCGATAGCACCAGGCGGTGCGCAGGAAGAACCCGACGTGCAGAGCGGCCCCGACGAGCCCCTGGGACAGCAGCACCTGCCAGAACTGGCCGTTGCCGCCCAGCGTCGGATTGCCGCAGAGCTGGCATTCGGGGGTCTGCCCGATCGCGATCGATTGGGTTCCGCCCTGAGCGGGGCGGGTGTCGCCGTAGCCGATGATCGGTGAGGTCAACGCAGCCTCGAGCGTGTATTGCGCCGTGTAGGAGCGGGTCAGGTTGCTGTGCGGACTGTCCAGGCGCGCGGTCACGACATCGTTGAGCGGGCTGGCAACGAACGCTACGGCACCCAGGACGCCGACCACTGCGAGCGCGATGACGGCGAAGAACCTGCCCTGAGCCGCCAGCCGGAATGCGACGTACCCGGCCGCGAGACCGAGACCGATCCAGAGCCCCCGGTTGAGTGAGTACACGACCGGAATGATGGTGATGAGCAGGATGGCGACGCCGGCGATCTTGCGGGCCCGTCCCGTCTTGCCGAACCAGCCCACCACGAAGAAGCCCAGCAGCACCGACAGGCAGAAACCCCAGCTGTTGGTGTAGCCGAACGGCGCCGCGGGGCGGGGGGCTTCGTACCCGAGGACATCCTGCACCTGCGCGGTCGAGGGATGCACGATGCTGCGGACGAAGCCGTCCGCGCGAACCTCGGCCGGGAGCAGCAACTCCACCGGCGAGGTGAACTCAAACTGACCGATGAATGTCCCGACCAGGCCGCCGACAACCGTCACCACGAACAGAAAGGCGAGCTGCCGCACCATTCGTTCTCGGGGGTAGTCGCGTTCGGTGAGGTTGCCGGCGTACAGCAGGAAGATGGTCAGGACGGCGTACCCGGCCACGTTGTAGGCCACCGAGATCAGCCGGTCCGACGCGGCCCCAGGCAGCGCTTGCGGCGGGTCTTGACCGATCATCGTCACGCTGATGAGGACCCAGAGCAGGAAGAGCAACCACAGGCCGAAGCCGTGCGGCACCCGGATCGGGCGGTTGCGCACCAAGTAGAGGGTCATCGGGATGCAGAGGGCGAACAGTATGAGGGTGCCCAGGCCGAGTGCCCACCACAGTGGATAGAGCACCAGCAGTGCAGTCAGCGGCCAGCCGGGGCGCAGGAGAGAGCGACGGGCAGCGATAGGCGGAGCTGCGACGTCCGGTGTCGGCGGTGTGGTGACGGTCATCGCGGCGAGCGGGACACCGCACCCTTGCCACCGCCGCCGTTACCGACTGGCGGGGTTGAAGCCCGCCGCTTGGACGGTGAGACCTCCACCTGCCGTCCAGAAGAGTGCCGGGGGGCCTTCGTTGCTGGTGCGGGGGGTCCGGTCCCTTCCGTTCTCAGGCGCTCGGTCCGGCCCTTCGAGACGTCGGTCGCGGCCGGGATAGGCACGGTGTCGTTGCTGAGCGCTTTGCCGGACCCTGGCTGGCTCGGGCTGTGCCCGGCCAGGAGCATGCGACCGCGCCGCTGCCGGCCCGGAGGCACGAGGACACTGCCGATCAGCGGCGTCCGCATCGCCGTGAACTGCGCGATTGCGTCATTGACATCCTCCGCACGCGTCGTCCGGGCCTGAATGACGACCAGGACCGCGTCGGCAAGTGCGGCGAGCGTCTGCGCCAGCCCACTCGACGCGGTCGGCGGTGCCTCGAGAAT
>Ga0183260_10005018_pt1 | contig 10462 bp, 14 predicted proteins | sample AntDrymUQ4972206_2_FD_129768 | JGI IMG/M metagenome (GOLD analysis project Ga0183260, IMG submission 129768) | Polar desert sand microbial communities from Dry Valleys, Antarctica - metaG UQ497 (22.06) (version 2) (version 2) | ecosystem: Environmental > Terrestrial > Soil > Desert | place...
AGGCCGACACCTGCCGCGGCTGGGACGGAGCGAGTCGTCGGTGAGGCTGCTGCACGCACGGCAAACTCCCTGGTCGAATCCACTTGAGATTCGCCCGCCCGCCACCCGATCCGAGTGGCTTGCTTGCGTGTCCCTCTTCTTGAGCCTCAGCCGTTCGCCTGATCGGCGCCCGTCACAGGCCCTCACCGCCCAGTATGCCTGATCGCGGCCGACACGAACCACCGTGAGCGGGATTTGGCGCACAAAGCAGCCGGAACGGAGGGTTACTCGCCGGCCGGCAGCGCCGAGGCGTCCTCGACCAGCTCGAGCCGATCCTCGAGCCCCGTGATCGTGAAGACGCGCTGTACGGCCTCAGGCCCCTTCACGACCGCCAGCCGGCGGCCGGCCTCGCGCGCCCGGCCGTCAGCGGCGACAATCGTCCTCAGCCCGCTCGAGTCCAGAAAGGAGAGCTGCGACAGGTCGAGCGCGATCAGCGGCGGCTCGCCGCTTTCGGCGCCCTCCAGCGCCTCCTCGACCTGCGGGGCCGTCGCGAGATCCAGCTCCCCCCGGAGCTTGATCCGGATGAGGCCGTCCCGCTCGTCGATGTCGACCTCGAGCTGCTCCACGAGCCGCGATGCTATCCGCTTTCCCCCGGTCGATCGCCTCGACCGGCCGACGGGCTCGAGGCGGGCGCCGGCGGCACGATCGCACGGCGCGCGAAGACGTAGACGAAGTAGAGCGCGACCGCCGCGAAGGCCAGCTCGAGCGCCCTGTCGGGCACGGCGTTCGCGACGACGACCCCCGCAAGCGCGCCGACGGGCGCGAGCAGCCCGATCGTCAGACCGTCCTTGAAGCGCACGTTGCCGTAGCCGTGCTGGCGCCACATCCCTGCGAAGCCGACCAGGCCGACGGCCACGAGCGAGGTGGACTCCGCCGCGAGCTGGGTCTGGTCGGCGAACAGGACGAGCGCCGGAACGAACAGGATGCCGCCCCCGACGCCCAGCACGCCACCCGCGATTCCCCCCGCGAGCCCGAACGCCAGCAGCGCGAGGACGTCGACCGCCTCCATCAGAACACCAGCGCCAGCGCGGAGACGAGCAACAGCGCGGCGAACACGGCCGCGACCGCGCGCTCGGGGATTCGCTGTTGAAGGGCAGTCCCGGCGACGACCCCCACGACGGCGGGAGCCCCGATCAGCAGGCCCTTCATCAGGTCCACGTTCCCGTAGGCCGCCTGGAGCACCGCGGCAAACGCAGCGATCGGGACGATCGCCGCGAGCGAGGTGCCGGTCGCCTCGCGCTCCCCGTAGCCGAACCAGATCACGAGCAGCGGCACGACGATCGTCCCACCGCCGACCCCGAACAGCCCGCTGAAGGCGCCGGCCAGGGTCGCTATCGCGCCCAGGCGCACGAGCCTCGAGGACATCGCCGCCATACTACGTCCCGTGCAGGCGCCGACCGCAGACGCGCTCTCGGAGACGCTTCGCCCGCTCACGAATGCCCCCGAGCGGGCGGCGATCCTGTGCGACATCGACGGTACGCTCGCGCCGATCGTGGCCCGCCCCGAGCAGGCGCACGTACCCGAGGAGACCTCGCTGCTGCTCGGCAAGCTCGGCCGCCGCTACGGCCTCGTCGCCTGTATCTCCGGCCGACCCGCAACCGAGGCGCGGCGCCTGGTCGGGGTCGGCAGCGTCGCCTACTCGGGCTCGCACGGCGCGGAGCTGCTCGAGCCGAGCGCGACGCGACCGAAGCTGATCCCCGCCTTCGCCAGCTGGGAGGATCGCGTGCGCCGGTTCGCCGGCGACCGCGACGGAGCGCGGCTGCGGGCCGCGCGCGTGCGGATCGAGGACAAGGGGCCGATCTTCGCCTTCCACTGGCGCGGGGCGCCCGACGAGGACGCCGCCCGGACCCTCGTCGAGGGCATCGCCCAGGAGGCTGAGACAGCAGGATTCGTCACCCACTGGGGGCGCCTCGTGCTCGAGGTCCGCCCGCCCGTCCCGGTCGACAAGGGGCTTGCCGTGCGCGACCTCGTCGGCCGGGCCCACGTCCGCGCAGCACTGTTCGGCGGCGACGACGCGACGGACCTCGACGCTTTCGCGGCGCTTGCGTCGCTCGCCGGCAGCGGCGAGCTCGACGCGATCGTCCGCGTCGGCGTCCACTCGGAGGAAGGGCCGGCGGCGATCGCCGAGCAGGCTGACCTCGCGGTGGACGGCGTGTCGGGGTTCACGCGCGTGCTGAGCGCGCTGGCCGCCTAGAGATCCCGAGGTGCGCTTCGTCGACTTCCTGCGCACCGCCGTGGTCCTGTTCGGCGGCGCGGGGACGGCCCTGGCCGTCGTCGCGGTCGCCGGCGCCGCAGGCGACGACGACCTGACGCTCGTCTACCTCGCCGCGGGCTGGTGGACGCTCGCAGCGTTGATCGGCCTCTGGATCGGGCGCAGCCCGCGTGCCGCGGCCGGGATCGCGCGACTGCTCGCCGACGCCCGGCGGAGCACCAGCCTGCCCGAGGTCGAGCCCGGGACGGTGCTCTTCAACCGCCTATGGCCGCTGGCAGTCTTCACCGTCGTCGCCGGCGCTGTGGCGTTCCTCGTCCCCCAGGTGCCCGCGATCGCGGCCGGCTACGCGATCCTGATGGCGCTCGCCTGGCGCAAGCAGTCCTCGGCGGTAGAGGCGATCGAGGGCCGCGACGGCGTCCAGTTCTACTTCGAGCGCAGCTCGCCTTTCAAGGGCCCCCGCCTGTTGCGCACCCCTGGCTTCCGCAAGATCGAGCCGCCCGTCGAGCCGACGCGCGACGGCGTCCCGAGCTAGAGGCGAAGACAACCGAGCCGGGCTGCGCTCTAGCCGCCTCGCTCACTGATCGCGGTCCGCCGCCGGAGCGAGCGTGTAGAACTCGACCACGAGCCCCTGCTCCTCGAGCGTGGTCTGCGTCAAGAACCTCGTGACCGTGCGCCCGGTGGCACGCTCGACCGCGGCCCTCAGAACGGGCTCGAGCACGAGCTGAGACTCGTGGCGGCCCGCCTGGACGGCATCCGACCGGCCGGCTGCGATCACGACCTCCTCGGCCGGCGTCAGCGGGTAGCGCAGCACCGAGGCGACCATGTCCTCGTTCACAACGGTATCCACGCTCGTCAGCTCCTGCTCGTAGGAATCGTCGTGGATGCGTGTCGTCTCCTTCGAGATCGAATCGGCCTGCTCGTCCCGGCTCGGGGGCTCGTGACCGCTCACGGGACCCCTGGTCGGCGCGAGCGTGCTCCAATACAATCGGCGCCTACGGCAAGGACAACCGGAGGAGAGCGATGGCTGAGCAGACGACTGCGGGAAGTGAGCGCGAGGCCATCGCCAGCATCTCCTCGCAGCTCGTGTCGCTGCACAAGCAGTTCTACGGCAAGGGGCCCGTCAAGGCCAAGGCCTTCCTCGTCAACGACACCGTTCTCTGCCTGCTCGAGGGCGGCTTCACGGTCGTTGAGCGCACGCTGATCGACGAAGGCCGCGAGCAGACGGTGCACGAAATCCGCAGGAGCTTCCAAATGGCGATGGAGGACAAGTTCACGGCGGTCATCGAGGACACCCTCGGCCGCCAGGTGCGCGCCTACCTGAGCCAGGTTCACACGGATCCCGACGTCGCGGTCGAGCTGTTCATGCTGGAGCCCGCCGGAGAGCCGGCGAAGGTCGAGTACCACGACGAGGTCCTCGCGCGCGAGGACTGAAGCGAGAAGCTCACGCCGCGTCCGCCTCGAGCGTGACTCGGAGGTTCGCGAGCCCCAGCCGGGCGCGGCCCTTCACTGTTCCTACCGGCAGCTCGAGCCGCGCAGCGATCTCGGTGTGTGACAAGCCCGCAAGGAACGCCAGCTCGATCGTCTGGCGTTGCTCGGCGGAAAGCGCGTGGAGTGCCAAGCGCACGCCCCGAGCCTCCATGCGACCGATCGCAGCGATATCGGTCAGCTCACGCGAGGGCCGGCGGGCAGCGACCTCGCCGCCGTCCGGCAGCTCGCGGATTCCGGCTGACCTGCGCCTGAGCGCGTCGAACGCCTTGTGGCGCCTTGTGGCGAATGATCCCGAGCGCCCAGGTCCTGAAGCTGCCTAGCTCGCGGCGGTAGCCCGCTCGGTCGCGCCAGATCGACAGGAACGCCTCCTGGATGACGTCCTCGGCCGTGGCGGGATCCCCGACCAGCCTGCAGGCGAGCGCGAAGCCGGCGCCGGCGTGGCGATCGTAGAGGGCCTCGAACGCGCGCATGTCCCCCACCACTAGGCGCAGCGCCAAGTCGTCGTCCTCCAGTTCCGATGCTGCCCCGGCTCTCGGGACGATGGCCACGCTTCTCCTCGCTGGTCGGTCTTCGATCAGCCGGAGGTGCCGATGCGGCGGCCACCAGGCCATCCGATCCGTCCCCTCTGGATGGGGGTGAGAGCACAAGCCCCTACGTTCGCCGTAAGGGCACGTGCCCGCTACGGGCTTGATACCCCCCGCGTGACCCCGTAAACGTCGATAGAGACGCGCAGCCCTGCTACGAGGCGCGCTTGCGCAGGGCGTCGAGCTCCGGCCAGGACCGTGTGTTGGCGACGTCCTCGGGTGTCAACCAGCCGCGGCGGGCGGTCGCGATCCCGTAGCGCATCTTCTCGAGCGTCTCGACGCCGTGGGCGTCCGAGTCGACGGTCAGGCGCACCCCCGCTGCGGCGGCCATCCGCGCGTGGCCCTCGTGCAGGTCGCGCCGGTTCGGGTTGGCGTTTACCTCGAGAAGGGTGCCGCTGCCCGCGGCGGCTTCGACGATTCGCTCGAGGTCGAGCGCGTAGGGTTCGCGGCGACCGATCAGGCGCCCGGTCGGATGGCCGATCGTGTCCACGAGCGGGTGCTCGATCGCGCGCACCATGCGCTCGGTCATCTCGCTCTCGGAGAGACCGAAGGAGGAGTGCAGGCTGGCGACCACCCAGTCGAGCTCGGCCAGCAGGTCGTCGTCGTAGTCGAGCGAGCCGTCGGGCAGGACGTTGACCTCCGAGCCCGCCAGCAGCGTGAAGCCATCCATGCGCGCGTCCTGCTCGCGCACGCGCTCGATGTGGCGCCGCAGCTCGTCGGCAGAGACGTCGTTGCCGAAGCCGTGGGTCGCCGAGTGATCGGTGATCGCCAGGTACTCGTAGCCCCGCTCCTGGGCGGTCCGCGCCATCTCGCCGATCGTGTTGCGCCCGTCGGAGGCCGTCGTGTGGCAGTGCAGGTCGCCGCGGACGTCGCCGATCGAGACGAGCTCGGGGAGCGTGTCGCCGCGTGCCGCCTCGAGCTCGCCGCGATACTCGCGCAGCTCGGGCTCGATGTACTCAAGGCCGAGCAACGCGTAGACCTCCTCCTCAGTCGAGCAGGCGTGCGTCTTGCCCGACTCGTCATCGACGACACCGTACTCGCTGACGTGCATGCCACCCCGGGCGGCGGCGGTGCGCAGCGCCTCGTTGTGCTTGCCCGAGCCGGTGAAGTGCTGCAGCAGGTTGCCCCAGTTCTCCTCCGGCACGATCCGCAGGTCGATGCCCAGGCCGTTGTGGGTCGTGGCGCGGGCGCCGGCCGCCCCTCGCGAGCTGACCTCCTCGATCGGCCCCAGCTCGCCAAAAGCTGCGACGAGCGCGGCCGGGTCGCTCGCGGCCACCACGATGTCGAGGTCCTTGCAGGTCTCGGCCATCCGCCGCGCACTGCCGGCGATCTCGACGCGCACCGCCGCGGGGTGCTCGCGCAGCGCCGCGACGATCGGCTCGGCGGTCTCGAGCACGCGCGAGAGCAGCATCCGCGGCGCCGCGGTCCCGTCCGCGCCGGCGTCGAGGGCGGCGAGGACCCTCTGCTCGGCCTTCTCGCCAAAGCCCGCGACCGTCCGCAGCTGTTCGCTCTCGGCGGCGCGGCGGAGGTCCTCGAGCGACTCGACGCCGAGCTCGTCGTGGAGCTTGCGCGCCCGCTTGGGCCCGAGCCCGGGGATGCGCGTGACCTGCACGAGCCCGGCCGGAATGCGCTGCTTGAGCTTGTCGGCGGAGGGGATCGAGCCGGTCTCCAGCAGCACGTCGATCTTCTCCGCCAGCGTCTTGCCGATCCCGGCCAGCTCCTCGGCACGACCGGCCTGGGCGAGATCGGCGACGGAGGCTCCCGCGTCGCGCACCGACTTGGCGGCGTTGCGGTAGGCGAGCACGCGATGCACGATCGCCCCGTCGAGCTCGTACAGGTTCGCCAGCTCGTCGAAGGCGGCGGCGATGTCCGCGTTTCGCATCGTCTGCTCGCGCTTGGCCATCGCGGCCCTAGGCTACGCGGCTCATGCCCGGCGTCTGGCTCGTCCTGCCGACCTACAACGAGGCCGAGAACGTCGAGGCCTTCGTCAGCGCCGTGCTCGAGCAGCTCGGGACGACGGGCAAGCCACATCGGGTGCTGATCGTCGATGACAGCTCTCCCGACGGCACCGGGGAGATCGCCGACCGCTTGGCTGCACGGCAGGAGGCCGTCGAGGTGCTTCACCGCCCGCTCAAGCAGGGACTGGGCCCCGCCTACCTCGCGGGGTTCGACCGGGCGCTGGCCGGCGGCGCCGAGCTCGTGATGGAGATGGACTCCGACTTCTCACACGACCCGGCCGACGTCCCCCGGCTCGTAGCCGCGGCGGCAGACACGGATCTGGTGCTCGGCTCGCGCTATGTCGCGGGTGGCGGCGTCACCGACTGGGGGCGGTTCCGGTTGGCGCTCAGTCGCGGCGGCAGCGGCTACGCGCGCGTGCTGCTCGGTATGGAGGTGCGCGACCTCACCGGCGGGTTCAAGTGCTTCCGCCGCGAGGTGCTCGAGGGCATCCCCCTGGATCAGATCGGCTCCAACGGGTACGGCTTCCAGATCGAGCTCAGCTACCGCGCGTATGTCGCCGGCTTTCGCATCCGGGAGATCCCGATCGTCTTCCGCGAGCGCCAGGTCGGCCAGTCGAAGATGACCGCCCGGATCGCGCTCGAGGCGGTCTGGAAGGTCCCGGCGCTGCGTTGGCGGGTACGGTAGGCGGCCAGGCCGCGACGTTCGGACCGGCCGTACTATACTTTCTGAAGTGACAAGCGAACCCGAGACCTGAGGAGCCCCAATGGCGGGAGACATCATCGAAGTGACGGATGCGAACTTCCAGGCCGAGGTGCTCGAGTCCGAGCAGCCGGTCCTGGTCGACTTCTGGGCGCCGTGGTGCGGGCCCTGCCGGATCGTCGCGCCGCATCTCGAGGAGCTCAACGCAGAGCGCGAGAACCTTCGGGTCGTGAAGCTGAACGTGGACGACAATCCTCAGACAGCCGGCAGCTACCAGGTGATGTCTATCCCCACGCTGCTGCTGTTCAAGGGCGGTCAGGTCGCCCACACGATCATCGGCGCGCTGCCGAAGAACCGGCTCGTTCAGGAGCTCGAGCCGGCGCTCGGCTAGGCGCCACGCGCGACGCCGGGGGCGCGGGATGCCGATCGTCACGATCGAGTGGTACGAGGGCCGCTCGGCGGAGCAGAAGCAGGAGCTCGCCGAGCGGCTGACCGAGCTGCTGGTCGAGGTTGGGAAGACCCAGCCCGAGCACGTCTGGATCCGCTTCGTCGACTCTGACAAGGGCGACTGGGCGATCGGCGGCGAGACCCAGGGCTGAGCGCCCACCAGCGCCCCCGATCGGCGATCGCGCGATAATCTCCCTCGATGGGGGGGTTACGGCTGGCGAGATCGACCTGCGCGGCGTGCGTCGGCGCCGCGGTCGTGCTGTCGGCGATTGCGCCCGGGAGCGCGGTCGCGCCCGAGAGCGCCGGCGCTTCCGCGGCGGGAACGGGTGGGCCCAACGCCCGCTTTGCGCTCGCGAACGGGTGCTATGGCCTGCGCTCGCGCGCGCTCGGACGCTTCATCGCAAAGGCCCCCGGCGGCGTTTACCGCGCGGGGGGGGGATCGGCGGGCGCCGAGCGCTTCCGGTTGAAGGCGACCGACCTCGGCCTCTATCTCCTCTACGGGCCGTCCGCCGACTTCTTCGCGGTCTCGAGCGGCCCGAAGTTCAGCCCAGCCAGGCGCGCGAGCCCTTCGACCGAGTGGGAGGTCCGGGTCGCGGGCGGCGCCTTCCGGCTGCAGTCGCGCTCGACCGGCAAGGTCTTGAGCGCGACGCGCGGCGGCGCGCTCACGCTCGTCGACGTGGCGATTGCGGATCGCGGCGCCGCGTTCGACTTCGAGCGGCTCGGCGGCTGCATCGACTTCCCCGAGATCGGCGCCGGCGCTCGCGGCGCGCCGGCGAGGGGCGAGACCCCGTACGGCGAGGTCGGCGGCTTCCTCGATGCGCACGTGCACGTCACGGGGTTCCAGCTCTTCGGAGGACGGGCCCGCTGCGGGCGCCCCTGGCACCGCTACGGCGTCGAGCACGCGCTCGTGGACTGCCCCGACCACTACCCGAACGGCGCCGGCGCCGGGCTGGAGAACGCGCTCAGCGGAAGCACCACGCACGATCCGATCGGCTGGGCAACCTTCAGGGACTGGCCGCGCCCCGAGTCGCTGACCCACGAGCAGACCTACTACAAGTGGATCGAACGCGCCTGGAAGGCGGGCCTGCGCGTGATGGTCAGCGACGTGGTGGAGAACGGCGTGCTGTGCGACGCCTACCCGCTGAAGCGCGACAGCTGCGACGAGATGGAGAGCGCGCGCCGCCAGATCCGTTTCCTGGACGAGCTCGAGCGCTATATCGACGCGCAGAGCGGTGGGCCCGGCAAGGGCTGGATGCGAATCGTCCGCAGCCCGTCCGAAGCCCGCCGCGTGATCAACGACGGCAAGCTCGCGCTCGTCATCGGGCTGGAGATCTCGCGGCCTTTCGGCTGCCGCATCTACAACGGCCGGCCGCAGTGCGACACGGCCAAGATCGACCGCGAGCTCGACGATCTTCATCGCCGCGGCGTCCGCTCGCTGTTCCCAATCCACAAGTTCGACAACGCGCTCGGGGGTGTCCGCTTCGACGGCGGCACCACCGGCGTGGCCGTCAACGCAGGGAACCGCATAGAGACGGGCCGTTACTGGCGCGCCGAGACCTGCAAGGGCAAGGAGACGGACAACGAGCAGTTGACCCACAACGACGTCATCGGGAGCGGCCTCAACGCCTTCCTGCCCTCGGGCACGACGCCGACCTACCCGCGTCCGCCGCATTGCAACCCGAAGGGATTGACAAAGCTCGGCGAGCACGTCATCCGGCGCATGGTCGAGAAGAAGATGATCATCGAGCCCGACCACATGAGCGTGCAGGCGCGCAATCAAACCCTGTCGATGCTCGAGGCGCGTAAGTACTCGGGGGTGATCGCGAGCCACAACTGGAGTGACCCGCTGAGCTTCCCGCGCTACCTCGCGCTCGGCGGCCTCGTGACGGCGATCAACGCCAAGTCACCCGACTTCATCGCCGAGTGGCGGCGGGTGCGGCGCGTCAAGAGCAAGCGCCGCGTGTTCGGCTTCGGCTACGGCGCCGACTCGAACGGGCTGCACTCCCAGCCCGGCGCCCGCGGCGGCGGCGTACCCAACCCGGTGCGCTACCCCTTCAAGTCCTTCGACGGCAAGGTCACCTTCGACCGTCAGCGCAGCGGCAAGCGCGTCTGGGATGTCAACACCGACGGCGTCGCCCAGTACGGCCTACACGCCGACTGGATCGAGGATCTGCGGCTCGTCGGCGGGCGCCAGATCGTCACCGACATGTTCCGCGGCGCCGAGGCCTACCTGCAGATGTGGGAGCGCGCCGAGGGCGTTCCCGAGGAGCGCTGCCGCGGGGCGCGAGCGCGCTTCACGCGCCGCGGGCTCGGGCGCCAGCGCCTGCGCGTCGGCCCCGAGAGCCTGCTGCGCCGCGGGGGCCAGCCCGCCTCGCGTGCCGGTCGCGTGTGGCGCTACTGCGTGCGTGGCACCGGCACGCGCCGGCGGGTCGTCGGTGTCTTCACGAGGCGCGCGCGCGTCGGGCTCGTGGCGAGCACCGCGCGCGGGCACAAGGCGTTCGGGATCGGGCGGGGCTCGAGCGCTCGCCGCCTGCGAGGCAAGACCCGCCGCTTCGGGCGCGGGATCCGGGTCCGCCGCGCCGGCCGGCGCTCGCGGATCGTCTACGGCGTCCACCGCGGCCGCGTCCGATTCGTGGCCGTCGCCGACCGCTCGGTGCTGACAAGCAAGCGCCGGCTGCGGCACTACCTCACGCTCGCGCGGCTGCGCCGACCTCTGTAGCCGCCTGTAGCCGCCGGATCGACGAGCGGCTCAGCCCGAGCGCTCGAGGGCGATCGCGAGCTCACGACCGTCGATGCGGGCAGCCTCGCCGGCGCCGCCGCCATCGCCGTAGACGATCGAGACCGCGAGCGTCTCGCCCGTGACGTAGGGCTCGTGCGTGCGCGCAGCGGCGATCAGCTCGTCGTCGCCGGCGAGCGTCAGCGAGATGCGGTCCTCGACCGCGAGGCCGGCCGCCTTGCGGGCCGCCTGAACCGCATGGACCACCTCGCGCGCGAGGCCCTCTGCGCGCAGCTCGTCGTCAAGCTCGAGATCCAG
>Ga0183260_10005019_pt1 | contig 10460 bp, 9 predicted proteins | sample AntDrymUQ4972206_2_FD_129768 | JGI IMG/M metagenome (GOLD analysis project Ga0183260, IMG submission 129768) | Polar desert sand microbial communities from Dry Valleys, Antarctica - metaG UQ497 (22.06) (version 2) (version 2) | ecosystem: Environmental > Terrestrial > Soil > Desert | place...
CCTGTTCGCGGCCTTCCCCAACTCCTACGGCTCGCTCGGCTACGCCACCCGGCTGCGCATCGAGCTCGCGCCCGTCGCGCCCTATGTGGCAGTGCGGCACGTCCGGGCGCGCGACCTCGACCACCTCACCGAGCTCATCACGCAGGTGCTCGCCGACAAGCTCTACGACGGGCAGCCGGTGGACTTCGTCGACGGCGTCGCCTTCACGCCCCAGGAGGCGTACCTGAGCCTCGGCCGCGGGTCCGAGCACGAGGCGCGGACCAGCGACTACACCGGCCAGCAGGTGTACTACCGCTCGATCCGCGAGCGCGACACCGATGCACTCACCGTCGAGGACTACCTGTGGCGTTGGGACACCGACTGGTTCTGGTGCTCAGCGGCCTTCGGGGCCCAGCACCCGGTCGTACGGCGGCTCTGGCCGCGGCGCTGGCGGCGCAGCGACGTGTACCACCGCCTGGTCGGCCTCGAGCACCGGTACGGCCTGGCAGCCAGCGTCGACCGTTGGCGAGGTCGGCCGCCTCGCGAGCGGGTGGTCCAAGACGTGGAGGTGCCGGTGGAGCGGCTGGCCGACTTCCTGAGCTGGTTCGACGCAGCCGTCGGGATGCGGCCAGTGTGGCTGTGCCCGTTGCGGCTGCGCGAGCCCGCCGGCCCCGGCAGCGCCCGCAGCTGGCCCGCGTACCCGCTGGAGCCCGGCCGCGGCTATGTCAACGTCGGCTTCTGGGGGACGGTGCCGATCGCCCCCGGCGCCGCCGACGGCGACGTCAACCGGATGGTCGAGCGGCAGGTCGCGGAGCTCGGCGGACACAAGTCGCTGTACTCCGACGCCTACTACGACCGCGCCGAGTTCGACCTGAAGTACGGCGGGGCGGCCCGGGCCGCCGTCGCGGCCCGGTACGACGCCGGCAGCAGGTTGACCGATCTCTACGACAAGGCGGTGCGTCGACAGTGACGCTCAGCCCCACTTCGGTCCGTACCCCCGTGGCGACGGCCTTCGCGGCGCTGAGCCCGCGCGGCCTGCCGTTTCGCCTGACCGCCTTCGACGGCAGCAGCGCAGGCCCCGTCGACGCCGAGCTCACCGTGCATCTGGCTAACGAGCGCGGGCTGTCCTACGTCGTCACCGCGCCGGGCGACCTGGGTATGGCCCGCGCGTACGTGGCGGGCGACCTGGAGATCCACGGCGTCCACCCGGGCGACCCGTACGGGCTGCTGGAGGCCGTGTCCGGCGGCTTCGACGCCAACGCCCCCTCACCCGCTGCGTTGCTGCGCCTGGTCAAGCAGATCGGTTGGACGCATCTGAAACCGCCGCCGCCACCGCCGCAGGAGCACCTGCCTCGCTGGCGGCGCACCCTGGACGGGCTGCGGCACACCCGCAACCGGGACGCGGTGGCCATCCAACGGCACTACGACGTGTCGAACGCCTTCTACGAGCGGGTGCTCGGGCCGTCCATGACCTACACCTGTGCGCTGTACCCGACGGTGGACACCACGTTGGAGGAGGCACAGACGGCGAAGTACGACCTGGTGGCCCGCAAGCTGGGGCTGCGCCCGGGCACGCGGCTGCTCGACGTCGGGTGCGGGTGGGGCGGCATGGTGCGGCACGCTGCGCGGGAGTACGGCGTGCACGTGATCGGCGCCACCTTGTCCGCGCAGCAGGCGAGCTGGGCGCAGCAGGCGATCGAGCGCGAGGGGCTCGGCGACCTGGCCGAGGTGCGGCACAGCGACTACCGCGACGTCCCCGAGACAGGCTTCGACGCGATCAGCTCGATCGGCCTGACCGAGCACATCGGGCTGCGGGAGTACCCGGCGTACTTCGGCTTCCTGCACGACCGGCTGCGACCGGGCGGCCGGCTGCTCAACCACTGCATCACCCGCCCCGACAACACGGTTGCCTCGACCGGGGCGTTCATCGACCGCTACGTGTTCCCCGACGGTGAACTGACCGGCTCGGGCCACATCATCAGCGCGATGCAGGACCGCGGGCTCGAGGTGCGCCACGAGGAGAACCTGCGCGAGCACTATTCGCTGACGCTGGCGGCGTGGTGCCGCAACCTGGTGACGCACTGGGACGAGTGCGTCGCCGACGCCGGGGTCGGCACCGCCCGGGTCTGGGGCATGTACATGGCGGGGTCGCGGTTGGCCTTCGAGCGCAACAAGATCCAGCTGCACCAGGTGCTGGCCTCGCGCTCCGGTGAGGACGGGGTGTCGGGTTTCGCGTTGCGCCCGGACTGGGCGAGCTGACGGCCCGCCAGACGTCGCTCGATGCTGGGCGGTGACCAGAATCCGCGGATCGAGCAACCAGAATCCGCGGATGGCGGGGAGGGGAGGGATACTCGGCAGCGATGGATGACTCCAGCGCCACCGCCGCGACCCCCGTCCCGCACCCGTTGTACGGCGAGGTCGAGCGCGCCCTGCTCGCCCGCTGGCCGGAGACCCGGCTGGACCCCAGCCTCGACCGCATCCGCGCGCTGGTCGACCTGCTCGGCGAACCGCAGGCCGGCTACCCCGTGATCCACCTGACCGGTACGAACGGCAAGTCGTCGACGAGCCGGATGATCGATGCCCTGCTGCGCACGCTCGGCCTGCGTACCGGCCGGTACATCAGCCCGCACCTGCAGTCGATGACCGAGCGGATCAGCCTCGATGGCCGGCCGCTGAGCGAGGAGCAGTTCGTCGCCGCGTACGGCGACGTCGCGGCTTATCTGGAGGTGGTGGACCGATCCGGGCGCCACCCGGTGAGCTTCTTCGAGGCGCTCACCGCGATGGCGTACGCGGCCTTCGCCGACGCCCCCGTCGACGTCGCGATCGTCGAGGTCGGCATGGGTGGGTCCTGGGACGCGACGAACGTCGCGGACGGGCAGGTGGCGGTGGTGACGCCGATCGCCGTCGACCATGCGAACTACCTCGGCGACGACCCGGCCGACATCGCCGTGGAGAAGGCCGGCATCCTCAAACCCGGCGCCATCGGCGTCCTCGCCGAGCAGTCGGGTGAGGTGGCTGAGGTGTTGCTGCGACGGGCGGCCGAGGTGGGTGCCAACGTGGTGCGCGAGGGGGTCGAGTTCGGCGTCGCGACCCGCTTGGCCGGTGTCGGCGGCCAGCTCGTGACCGTACGCGGGCTGGGCCGGGAGTACGACGAGATCTTCCTGCCGCTGCACGGAGCGCACCAGGCGCACAACGCGGCCGCCGCGGTCGCCGCCGTCGAGGCGTTCGTCGGTGGTGGTGCCGAGCTGGACCCCGCCGCCGTCCGCGCGGCCTTCGCCACCGTGACCTCCCCCGGACGGCTCGAGGTGGCCCGCCGAAGCCCGACGTTCGTGCTGGACTGCGCCCACAACCCGCACGGCGCGCGGGCAACCGCCGAGGCCGTCCAGGAGGCGTTTTCGTTCAGCCCGCTGATCGGGGTGGTCGGCGTGATGTCCGACAAGGACGTCGAGCAGATGCTGGCTGCCTTCGAGCCGGTGCTGGCCGAGATCGTGTGCACCCAAGGGTCGACAGCTCGGGCCATGCCCGCCGACGAGGTCGGCGAGGTGGCCGAGCACATGTTCGGCGCCGACCGGGTGCACGTGGCCAGCCGGCTCGACGACGCCCTCGACGTCGCCGCGGGCCTGGCCGAGGCGGGCGGCTCGTTCGGCGAGTCGCTCGGCAGTGGCGGCGTGCTCGTGACCGGGTCGGTCGTGACCGTCGGCGAGGCCCGCACCCTGCTCGGCGTGTCCGACGGAGCGATCTGAGGTGCGCGCGATGGCCGCGGCGGTGCTCGCGTTCGAGGCGGTCGTCATTGCCTTGTCGGTGCCGGTGCTGATCCAGGTGTCCGGCCTCGACCCGGCGCCCGCGCTGTTCGCCGGGCTCGGGCTGGCGCTGCTGGCCGTCATGGCCGCGGGCCTGCTGTCGCACCGGTGGGCGTACGGGCTCGGCTGGGCGGTGCAGGCCGGTGCCCTTGCGCTGGGCTTCCTCACCTCGGCGATGTTCGTGGTCGGGCTACTGTTCGGCGGGCTGTGGGTGCTGGCGCTGGTGCTGGGCCGACGGGTCGAGGCACTCAAGGCCCAGCGGGAGGCGGGCGGGCCGCCCGCTCCGGCCGCCGCCTAGTTAGTCTGCCGCCCATGACTCCGGCTGCCGCGACCCAGCGCACCCTTGTCCTGCTCAAGCCGGACGCCGTCCGCCGCGGCCTGGTGGGGGAGGTGCTCGGCCGCTACGAGGCCAAGGGTCTGTCGATGGTGGCGATGGACCTGCGCACCATCGACGGCGCGCTGGCCGACCGGCACTACGCCGAGCACGTGGAGCGCGACTTCTACCCGCCGCTGCGCGCCTTCGTCACCTCGGGGCCGCTGGTCGCGATGGTGCTTGAGGGCGACGAGGCGGTCGAGGTCGTACGCCTGCTCAACGGTGCGACGGACGGTCGCAAGGCCGCGCCCGGCTCCATCCGGGGCGACCTGTCGGTCTCCAACCGCGAGAACCTCGTGCACGGCTCGGACTCCCTGGAGTCGGCCGGACGCGAGATCGCGCTGTTCTTCCCCGACCTCGGCTGACCCGGCTGATGCCCCGGGTGCTGCTGGCCACCTGCGCGGAGATGCCGGCCGGCGACGAGGACGAGCACGTGGCGATCGCGGCCCTGCGCGCCGCCGGCGTCGGCGCGCAGCCCGCCGTGTGGGACGACCCGGCCGTCGACTGGTCCGGCGCCGACCTGGTCATCGTCCGGTCCACCTGGGACTACACGCTGCGGCGGGCAGAGTTCCTGGCGTGGGCGCGGTCGGTGCCGCGACTCGCCAACCCCGCCGAGGTGCTCGCCTGGAACAGCGACAAGACCTACCTGCGCCAGCTTGCGGATGCCGGGCTGCCGGTCGCGCCGACGAGGTGGTACGAGCCCGGCGACGACGTGCAGGTGCCCGCCGGGGACGTGGTCGTCAAGCCGACGGTCAGCGCCGGGGCCAAGGACACCCAGCGACACCGCGACGCCGCCGCGGCGCGGGCCCACGCAGCTGCCCTGCTCGACACCGGGCGGGCGGTGATGGTGCAGCCGTACCTCGACGCCGTGGACTCGGCCGGGGAGACCGGACTGGTGTGGATGGCCGACCGCTTCAGCCACGCCTTCGGCAAGGGCGCCCTGCTGGCCGCCGGCGCCGGAGCGACCGACGGGCTCTATGCGGTCGAGCAGATCGAGGCCAGACAGCCGTCGCGGGCCGAGCGCGAGACCGCCGAGCACGTGCTCGACGCCCTCGCAGCACTGTCGCCGGCCGGGCGCGGGGACCTGCTCTATGCCCGGGTCGACCTGGTGCCAGGACCGTCGGGTGAGCCGGTGCTGCTCGAGCTGGAGCTGACCGAGCCCTCACTGTGGTTCGCGGCCGACGCGTCGGCACCGGCCCGCTGGGTCGAGGCGGTCCAGGGCTGGCTGGCTCGGGTCTGAGCACCGCACAACCCTCGGACGAGCGCGATCGCGCGCTCGCCGATCACGGCAAGGAGGCCGGCTCGACCGCGAGCTCGACGAGCAGGTCGCGGACGCGCTGCTCGATGTCATCGCGGATCGGGCGCACCGCTTCGAGTCCCTGCCCGGCGGGGTCGTCGAGCTCCCAGTCGACATAGCGGGGGCCGGGGACGTACCGGCACTCGTCGCCGCAACCCATCGTGATCACCACGTCGGCGGCACGGACGATCTCGTCGGTCCACGACATGGGAAACTCCCGCGCGATGTCAATGCCGCGCTCGGCCATGGCCTCCACCGCGGCGGCGTTGACCGCACGAGTCGGCTCCGAGCCGCCCGACCACGCGACGGCCTGGCCGCCTGCCATCGCCTGCAAATGATTGTGGAGGCATTGCCGGGCCGTCAAGCTCGTCCGCTTTGCGAGGCTTGTCGACCCCTTGCGGGGCGCCGGCGCACCGTAAGGGGTCGCTGCGCCACGTTTACGTGGCGCAGGGCACCCGCGGCGGGTCACGGTGCGGGCGTGTCGCGCAGGGGCCGGGTGGCCAGCCGCACCTAGCCTGGGACGGGATACCACCCAAGTGACTGATGCGACCAGGGGGCCGCGTGGGCAGCTTTCTCGGCCGGGACATGGCCGTCGACCTCGGCACCGCGAACACCCTCGTCTACGTACGGGGCCGCGGGGTCCTGCTCAACGAGCCCTCGGTCGTCGCTCTCGACTCCACCACCCGCGAGATCCTGGCAGTCGGCACCGAGGCCAAGCGGATGCTGGGCCGCACCCCAGGCGGCATCACCGCCATCCGGCCGCTCAAGGACGGGGTGATCGCCGACTTCGAGTCCACCGAGCAGATGCTGCGGCTGTTCATCCAGCGGGTGCACCGGCGTCGCTACTTCGCCAAGCCGAGGCTGGTGATCTGCGTGCCGTCCGGCATCACCGCCGTCGAGCAGCGCGCGGTCAAGGAGGCCGGGTATCAGGCCGGCGCGCGCCGGGTCTACATCATCGAGGAGCCGATGGCCGCCGCGATCGGGGCTGGGCTGCCGGTGCACGAGGCGACGGGGAACATGGTCGTCGATATCGGCGGCGGCACGACCGAGGTGGCCGTCATCTCCCTCGGCGGGGTCGTCACCAGCCTGTCGATCCGCACCGCCGGCGACGACCTCGACGCCGCCATCGTGTCGTGGATGAAGAAGGAGTACTCCCTCATGCTTGGCGAGCACACCGCCGAGGAGGTCAAGATCGCGCTCGGCTCAGCCTTCCCCCTCGCCAACGAGCCGGAGGCAGACATCCGCGGTCGCGACCTGGTCTCGGGATTGCCGCGGAGCGTGCCGGTGTCGACCGCCGAGGTGCGCCAGGCGCTGGAGGAACCGCTGCAGGACATCGTCGACGCCGTCCGCTCCACCCTGGACAAGACGCCACCCGAGCTGGCCGGCGACATCATGGACCGCGGGCTGGTGCTCACCGGCGGTGGCGCGCTGCTGCGCGGGCTCGACGAGCGGCTCCGGCATGAGACCGGGATGCCGGTGCACGTGGCGGAGGATCCGTTGCACTCGGTGGCCACCGGAGCGGGCCGCTGCGTCGAAGAGTTCGACGCGCTGCAGCAGGTGCTCGTGTCCGAGTCCCGGCGGTAGTGCGGTGGCACTGCTGCGCGTCCCCGTCAGGGAGTCCGTCAAGCCGTCGACCAGGGCGTCGCGAACAGGATCGCGGGCCCGGCGGCGATCCGCCGTCCCCGCACCGCTCCGCCCGAAGTCCCGCACCCGTGCCCGCCAAGTGCAGCCGTTGGGCCCCGACCGGGACCAGAGCCGCCACACCCGTACCGCCCTGGTGGTCAGCGTGCTCGTCGCCGTCACCGTGATGACGCTGGACGCCGCCGGCGGGTCGAGCTCGCCGGTGGAGCCGCTGCGCGCGGGTGCCGCCGAGGTCTTCGGGCCGATCGAGCTCGGCGCCGACGCGGTGGTCAGGCCGGTGACCGGCGCGGTGTCGCTGCTCACCGAGATGCGCGAGCTGCGCAGTGACAACACCGCCTTGGCCGACGAGAACGCCGCCATGCGCGCGGAGCTGGCCACCGAGCGGGTCGACCGCAACCGGCTCGCCGAGTACGACGCACTGGCTGGCGTCACCGATGGCACGGGCTTCGAGCTGGTGCCGGCCCGCGTGGTCGCAGTGGGGCCGGCCCAGGCCTTCGCACGCACGGTCACGATCAGCGCCGGGACCGCCGACGGAGTGCGCGCCGACCTCACGGTTGTCAACGGTGCCGGGTTGGTCGGGCGGGTCCTCAGCACCAGCCGGCACACCGCCACCGTGCTGCTCGCCGTCGACGCCGGCTCGGTCATCGGTGGTCGGCTCGACCGCTCGATGGAGCTCGGCTTCCTGCGCGGCAACGGCAGCCTCGGCGCCGACGGCCGGCTCACGCTCAACCTGGTCGACCCCGACGCCGTCCCCGGCGAGGGCGACACGATCGTCACCTGGGGCTCGCGCGGCGGCTCGCCGTACGTCGCGGGGGTCCCGGTCGGGTCGGTGCAGGACGTGCAGGCCAGTGCCGGCGACCAGTCGGTGTCGGCCACCGTCGAGCCATTCGTGGACATGTCCGCCCTCGACCTGGTCGGCGTCGTGACCGGCGCCGCGAAGGCGCGCCCCGGCCCAGCTGCAGGCGGTGCGCCGTGAGAGTGCTCCGCCCGTTCGTCACCGCCGTACTGGTGCTGCTCACCGTCACCTTGCAAGTGGGGCTGTTCGCTCGCTTATCGATCGCCGGGGTCGTGCCCGACCTCGCACTGCTGCTCGTGGTCGCCGCCGCGATCGTCCGCGGACCGGCCTACGGCACAGTCCTCGGCCTCGTCGCCGGGCTCGCCGTCGACCTCGCCCCGCCCGCCGACGGTGTCGCCGGGCGGTGGGCCCTGGGCCTGGCGCTGGCGGGTTGGCTGGCCGGGCAGGCCCGCAGCGATGCCAAGCAGTCGGCCTTCGCCACCTTGATCACCGTGGCGGTCGCCTCGCTGGTGGCCACGTCGGTCTACGCGCTGACCGGGCTGGTGCTCGCCGAGCCCGGGGTCAGCGTGGCCGAGGCCCTGGAGGTGCTCCCGGTCGCGCTGCTGTACGACGTGGCGATCACCCCGCTGGTGGTGCCACTGGCGATGCTGATCATGCGCACGCTCGATCCGACGCCTGTGCGGTGGTGACCCGGTGACCGCTGGCACCCCGCGGGCAACCGGATCGCCCGCGTACGACCTGTCGCGCACCCGCCTCGTCGTCATCCAGGTCCTGGTCATCGCGCTGATGGCCACGCTGCTGGGGCGGCTGTGGTACCTGCAGGTGGCGAGCGGTGACGCCTACCAGGCGCAGGCCGCCGAGAATGCCGTCCGCGACGTCGTCGTGCAGCCGCAACGCGGCCTGATCGTGGACGCGATGGGTCGTCCGATGGCCGCCAGCCGGCAGTCGTGGGTGGTGAGCGTCGACCGCACCCTGCTCGCCCGGCTGCGCGAACACCAGCAGGACCGGCTGCTGCGCCGGGTGGCGGCACTGGTCGACGAGCCCTACCGCGACATCCGCGACCGGCTGCTGCTGTGCGGGGCCGAGGGGGCGCAGCCGCCGCCGCGCTGCTGGAACGGCTCGCCCTACCAGCCGGTCCCGGTCGCCAAGGACATCGACGAGCGGGTGGCGGTGGACATCCAAGAGCGGCGGGAGGACTTCCCCGCCGTCCTCGCCGAGCAGCAGGCGGTGCGCGACTATCCCGCCCCGTTCGGTATCAACGCCGCGCACGTGCTCGGCTATCTCTCGCCCGCCACAGCCGACGAGTACGAGCAGGCGCGCCGCGACGGCGACCGTACGGTCACCTCGCAGTCGCAGGTCGGCCGCGCCGGAGTCGAGAAGCAGTACGACAAGTGGCTGCGCGGCGTGCCGGGCTCGGACGGGATGGCCGTGGACTCCCAGGGCCGTGTCCTCGGCGCCGACCGCAACCGGCGGCCGAGGGCCGGTGCCACCCTCGTGACCAGCATCGACGCCCGGGTCCAGGCGGTCGTCGAGCGGGAGCTCAAGACGTCCATCATGGGTGCCCGGCAGACCGTCGACGAGGTCACGGGACGCCGCTACAAGGCGACGTCCGGCGCCGCGGTCGTGCTCGACCCCGGCAACGGAAGCATTGTGGCGATGGCCAGCTACCCCACCTACGACCCGCAGGTGTGGGTGGGCGGCATCAGCGACGACCAGCTGTCCCGGCTCTACTCCGAGCGGGCCGCCGAGCCGTTGCTGTCACGCCCGACGCAGGCACAGTTGGCGCCGGGCTCGACGTTCAAGCCGTTCATGGCGATGGGTGCGCTGTCCAACGGCTACTCCCCGGCCACCCGGCTGAACTGCACGTCGTCGTTCACCGTCGGCAACCGGGCGTACAAGAACTTCGAGTCCGGCGCGTACGGCTACATCGGCTTCGACCGCGCCATGCAGGTCTCGTGCAACACGTTCTTCTACCGCCTCGGCTACGACTTCTGGGTCAAGGCGGGCGGCGACGACGCGACGGTCAAGACCCGCGACCCGCTGGTCGAGGGCGCCAAGTCGGCCGGCTTCGGCCACGAGACCGGCGTCGACCTGCCGGGAGAGGCCAGCGGTCGGATCGCCGACCGGCGCTGGAAGCTGCAGTACTGGAAGGACAACAAGGACTACTACTGCGAGGTCGGCAAGGAGCCTGGCAGCGACTTCCTGCACGTGTTTGCGCGGGAGTTCTGCATCGACGGCTACGACTTCCGCGCCGGCGACGCGGTCAACTTCGTGATCGGCCAAGGCGACACGATCATCACCCCGCTGCAGCTGGCCACCGGGTACGCCGCGATCGCCAACGGCGGGACGCTGTGGGAGCCGCGTGTCGGCAAGGCGCTGTTGAGCCCGTCCGGCGAGGTGATCCGCACGATCAAGGCGAAGGTGCGGGCGCGGCTGCCGTTCCCCCGGCGAGTCGTCGACTATGTCGACACTGCGCTGCAGGGGACGCCCGTCGACGGCACGCTGGCGTGGAAGATGGGCGGCTTCCCGCTCAACAAGGTGCCGATCCGCGGCAAGACCGGCACCGCCGAGGTC
>Ga0183260_10005021_pt1 | contig 10455 bp, 8 predicted proteins | sample AntDrymUQ4972206_2_FD_129768 | JGI IMG/M metagenome (GOLD analysis project Ga0183260, IMG submission 129768) | Polar desert sand microbial communities from Dry Valleys, Antarctica - metaG UQ497 (22.06) (version 2) (version 2) | ecosystem: Environmental > Terrestrial > Soil > Desert | place...
AGAGCGTGCGGTTGATGAAGGTGTGGACGCCGGCCTCGCCGACGACAACCGCCTCCTCGAGCGACCGCTCCACCTCGGTGTTGAAGATCACGCGGCCGGGCGTGGTGAGGATCAGCTCACCGTGCCAGCGGTACTCGATCGGGTCCTGGAGACCGACCTCCTTCGACTCGAGGTGGAACTCGACCTCCTCCTCGTTCTGGAAGCGCTTGATCCCCTTGACCTTCCTCTCCTTCGCGAGCGCCTCGACTGTCGTCGCGGCGAGGTCGAGCCCGGAGTAGGTCAGGTAGTACGAGCCGAGCACCATGTCCTGCGTCGGCGTCGCGAGGGGGCGCCCGTGGGCAGGCGAGAGGATGTTGTTCGACGAGAGCATCAGGATGCGCGCCTCGGCCTGCGCCTCCGCCGAGAGGGGCAGATGAACGGCCATCTGGTCACCATCGAAGTCGGCGTTGAACGCGTGGCAGACGAGCGGGTGCACCTGGATCGCCTTGCCCTCGACGAGCACCGGCTCGAACGCCTGGATGCCGAGGCGGTGGAGCGTTGGAGCGCGGTTCAGCAGCACCGGGTGCTCCGCGATCACCTCCTCGAGCACGTCCCAGACCTCGGGCGTCATCGACTCGACGTACTTCGTGGCCGCCTTGATGTTCTGATCCGACTTGCGCTCGACGAGCCGGCTCATGATGAACGGCTTGAAGAGTTCGAGGGCCATCAGCTTCGGGAGGCCGCACTGGTGCAGCTTCAGGTACGGACCGGAGACGATGACGGAGCGGCCGGAGTAGTCAACGCGCTTGCCGAGCAGGTTCTGGCGGAACCGGCCCTGCTTGCCTTTGAGCATGTCGGAGAGCGACTTCAGCGGCCGGTTGCCCGGTCCCGTCACTGCCCGTCCGCGACGGCCGTTGTCAAACAGCGCATCGACGGCCTCTTGCAGCATCCGCTTCTCGTTGTTGACGATGATCTCGGGCGCGCCCAGATCGAGTAGCCGCTTGAGGCGGTTGTTCCGGTTGATCACGCGCCGGTAGAGATCGTTCAGGTCCGAGGTGGCGAAGCGACCGCCGTCGAGCTGCACCATCGGGCGCAGCTCCGGCGGGATCACCGGCACGGCCTCGAGGATCATCCACTCGGGCTTGTTCTCCGAGGTGACGAACGCCGAGACGACCTTGAGCCGCTTGATCGCACGCTGCTGCTTCTGCCCTTTCGAGGTCTTGATCGTCTCGCGCAGGGTGCGCGACTCCTCGGTGAGGTCGAGATCCCGGAGCAGGTCGCGGATCGACTCCGCCCCCATGCCGCCGCGGAAGTAGACGCCGAAGCCGTACGGGGAACCGAAGCGGTCCTTGAGCTCGCGGAAGATCTGCTCGTCGTTGACGACCAGCTTCGGCTCGAGCTCGCGGAACAGCTGCCACGTCTCCTCGAGCCGGCGCACGGAGTCGACCGAAGCCTCGCGGGTGTCCGCGCGCCGTGACTCGATGTCGGCGTACATCTCGCGCACCTTCAGGACCCACTGGCCGACCATGTCGAGGTCGTCCTTGCGCGCGCCCTCCTTCAGGCAGAGGTCGTACGCGAGCTCGCGAACGTCCTCGGGTGGCGAGTTCGGGTCCGCCGCCGCGATCACGTCGGCAAGCAGGCCCTTGCCGACCTCGCGGGCCTTCTCGAGGTTTTTCGTGTCGATGCCCGAGACGAGCTCGGCGTCGGCGCCCTCGAGCTCGGCGCCCGAGAGGAGCGCGTCGACGACCTTGTTCACGTGCTTGGTCAGGGCGCCTTTCTTGGAGCCGGACGCCTGCTCGAGCTCGGCGCGGAGCGGCTGGAGTGCCTCCTGGATCTGCTGCGCCGCGGTCGCAACCTGCTCGTGCTCGCGGGGAGCGAGCTTACGGTCGGAACGCGTCGCGGTCGCCCGGACGAGCTCGCGGAGCTTCTTCGGGTCCTCGGTCGAGACGGTGTTCGCGAGCTCCGGGAAGATCCCCGACCCGAGCGAGCGCACCTCTTCGAGGGTCGGAAGCACCTGCTCCTCGGCCCAGTTGGCAAGGCCGCGTGCCCAGAAGTCATCGTCCTCGTCGAAGCCCTTGTCCTTGCCCTTGGCGAAGAAGTCACGGCGCCGCTGCAGCCGCTGCTCGAGCGCGGCGAGCGCCTCGTCGCGGTCGACGTAGATCTGCTCGGACTCGATGCGAACCTTGTCCTCGAGGTCGTTCAGGTCCTTCGCACGCGCCTCGACATCCACCGCTGTCACGATCGACGCGGCGAAATAGAGCACCTTCTCGAGCTCGCGCGGAGCGATGTCGAGCAGATAGCCGATCCGGCTCGGGACGCCCTTGAAGAACCAGATGTGGCTGACCGGTGCGGCCAAGTCGATGTGACCCATCCGCTCGCGGCGCACCTTCTGGCGCGTCACCTCGACGCCGCAGCGCTCGCAGATGATCCCCTTGTAGCGGACGCGCTTGTACTTCCCGCAGTAGCACTCCCAGTCCTTCGTCGGACCGAAGATGCGCTCGCAGAACAGGCCGTCGCGCTCCGGCTTCAGGGTGCGGTAGTTGATGGTCTCCGGCTTGGTGACCTCACCTGAGGACCAGTCCCGGATCTGCTTGCTGGAAGCAAGCCCGATCCGGATCGCGTCGAAATCGTTGATGTCGATCAAGTGATCAGCGCCTCTTTCTGTTCTTCGGTCAGTCTGGTCTGGGAGCTTCTGAAATGCGGTCTACTTGTCGAGCTCGAGGTCGACGACTTCCTCGGCGACGGGGCCGGTCTGGGCCTTCGCCTCCTCTTCGGCCACCTCGTCGGGCGTCAGGACGACGTCGGTGAGGTCATCCAGCTCCTCGTCGGCGGCGATCACGAGCTCGCCCTCGGCGTCGATGCGCTCCTGGCCCTCCTCGGCCTCCTCGGCGGTGGGTTGGCGCGCCGCCGCGCGGAGCGAGCCCGGGGAGAGGTCGATGCCGAGCTCTTCCGCCGCGCGGAGCAACTCGTCGTCCTCCTCCCGCACCTCGACCTCGCGGCCCTCGTCCGAGAGCACCTGGACGTCGAGCGCAAGGGACTGCATCTCCTTCAGCAGCACCTTGAACGACTCGGGGATCGACGGCTCGGCAATGTTCTCACCCTTGACGATCGCCTCGTAGGCCTTGACGCGGCCGATCGTGTCGTCGGACTTGATCGTCAGCATCTCCTGCAGGGTGTACGCGGCGCCATACGCCTCGAGCGCCCACACCTCCATCTCGCCGAAGCGCTGACCCCCGAACTGCGCCTTGCCGCCCAACGGCTGCTGGGTGACGAGCGAGTACGGGCCGGTCGAGCGCGCGTGGATCTTGTCGTCGACGAGGTGGAGCAGCTTCAGGATGTACATGTAGCCGACGGTGACCTTCTGCTCGAAGGGCTCGCCCGTCTTGCCGTTGAAGAGGCGCACCTTGCCGGAGACCTTGCGCCCCGTGTCGCGGCTCTGGTCGACGTTGAACTTGATCGGTGAGTCGGGGTTCTGCTTCGACCACGTCACGAGCGCCTCGTCGACGTCCTCCTCGCTTGCGCCGTCGAACACCGGCGTCGCCACCGGGCGCGGGTTCGGCGCGTTGATCGGAGCCTTCGGGTTGACGCCACCGTCGCCTTCCTCGGCGAACACGCCATGCGCCGCCGCCCAGCCGAGGTGCGTCTCGAGAATCTGGCCGATGTTCATCCTGCTCGGGACACCCAGCGGGTTGAGGATCACGTCCACGGGACGGCCGTCCTCGAGGAATGGCATGTCCTCCTCGGGCACGATCTTCGAGATCACGCCCTTGTTGCCGTGGCGGCCGGCGAGCTTGTCGCCTTCCGAGATCTTGCGCTTCTTCGCCACGTAGACGCGGACGAGCTCGTTGACGCCCGGCGAGAGATCGTCGCCCGCGTCGCGGGAGAACGACTTGACACCGATCACCTTGCCACCCTCGCCGTGCGGGACCTTGAGCGAGGTGTCGCGGACCTCGCGCGCCTTCTCCTTGAAGATCGCACGGATCAGCTTCTCCTCGGCGGTGAGCTCGGTCTCGCCCTTCGGCGTCACCTTGCCGACGAGCAGATCGCCGGAGCCGACCTCGGCCCCGATGCGGACGACGCCGCGGTCGTCGAGGTTCGCGAGCGACTCCTCCGAGCGGTTCGGGATGTCGCGCGTGATCTCCTCGTCACCGAGCTTGGTCGAGCGGGCGTCGATCTCGTACTCGTGGATGTGGATCGAGCTGAGCACGTCGTCCTTGACGAGCCGCTCGCTGAGGACGATCGCGTCCTCGAAGTTGTAGCCCTCGAAGGTCATGAAGGCGACCATCAGGTTGGCGCCGAGCGCGAGCTCGCCGCCGTCCGTCGACGAGCCGTCAGCCAGCACCTGACGGGCCTTGACCTTGTCGCCAAGGCCGACCACCGGCTTCTGGTGGATCAGGGTGCCCTGGTTCGAGCGCATGAACTTCGTCAGCGCGTACTCCTCGCGGGAGCCCCTGCCTTCGACGACGACCTTCTCCGCGTCGACGTCGATCACGGTGCCGTCCGTCTTGGAAAGAACGACGTCGCCGGTGTCGATTGCGGCGCGGTACTCGAGCCCGGTGCCGACGAGCGGGGCCTGCGGGATCATCAGCGGCACCGCCTGCCGCTGCATGTTCGCGCCCATCAGGGCGCGGTTCGCGTCGTTGTGCTCGAGGAACGGGATCAGGGCGGTCGCGACCGACACGATCTGCGCGGGTGCGACGTCCATGAACTCGACGTTCTTCGGAGCCGACGTGACTGCCTCGCCGAGGCTCGAGCGGCAGAGGACGCTGTCGTTCAGGAACTTGCCTGTCTTCGCGTCGACCGGCTCGGAGGCCTGGGCGATCGTGTACTGGGCCTCCTCCGCGGCGTCGAGATAGATGATCTCGTCCGTCACCTTGCTGTTCTTGACGACCCGGTACGGCGTCTGGATGAAACCGAACTCCGACACGGTCGCCATCGACGCGAGCGAGCCGATCAGGCCGATGTTCGGGCCCTCCGGCGTCTCGATCGGGCACATGCGCCCGTAGTGGGTCGGGTGGACGTCACGCACCTCGATCGGGGCGCGCTCGCGGGTGAGGCCGCCGGCGCCGAGCGCCGAGAGCCGTCGCCGATGCGTCAGCCCGGCGAGCGAGTTCGTCTGGTCCATGAACTGCGAGAGCTGCGAGGAGCCGAAGAACTCTTTCAGCGCCGCGACCACGGGCCGGATGTTGATGATCGTCTGCGGCGTGATCGTGTCGACGTCCTCGGTCGTCATCCGCTCGCGGACGACGCGCTCCATCCGGTAGAGGCCGACGCGGAACGCCTCCTGGATCAGCTCGCCGGTCGTGCGCAGCCGCCGGTTGCCGAAGTGCTCGTACTCGTCGAGCTCGGCCCGGATCGGGTCGCGGTTGAGCTGGATCGCCTCGGCTGCGAAGTCCTTCGTCTCGAGGTCGACGCCGAGCTTCATCGGCAGGTCGACCAACTTGCGGACAAGGGCGACGATGTCGGTCGTCGTCAGCGTGCGCGTATCGTCCGGGACGGAGACACCGAGCCGCTGGTTCAGCTTGTAGCGGCCGACCTTCGTCAGGTCGTAGCGCTTCGGGTCGAAGAAGAGCGCGCGGACGAGGTTGCGTGAGTTGTCGAGCGTCGGCGGCTCGCCGGGGCGTTGCTTCTTGAACACCTCGACGACCGCCTCTTCCTCGCGCGTCGTCGTGTCCTTGTCCAGCGTGTTCTGGATGAAGGGTGAGTTGTCGAAAAGGGCGAGCAGGTCCTCGTTCGAGTCGAGCGCGAGCCCGTCGTTGTAGTCGTCGCGCGCGAGCGCGCGCAGGAGCGTCGTCACCGGCAGCTTGCGCTTCCGGTCGATGCGCGCGTAAACGATGCCCTTCTTGTCGATCTCGAGCTCGAGCCACGAGCCGCGGCTCGGCATCAGGTTCGCGATGAAGACCTGCTTCGCCGCGTCCTTCGGCTCCATCAGGTAGGCGCCGGGGCTGCGGACGAGCTGCGTCACGATCACGCGCTCCGTGCCGTTGATGATGAACGTGCCCCACTGGGTCATCATCGGGAAGTCACCCATGAAGACCCGCTGCTCGCGGATCTCGCCGGTCTCCTTGTTGACGAAGCGGACCGTCATCGAGAGCGGGGCCTGGTAGGTCAGGTCCTTCTCGCGGCACTCCTGGATCGTGAAGCCGGGGTCGCCGAACTCGAAGTCTCCGAATTCGACCGCCAGCGTGCCGGTGTAGTCCTCGATCGGCGAGATGTCGGCGATCGTCTCGCGCAGACCCTCATTCTTGAACCAGTCGAACGACGCCTTCTGGATGTCGATCAGGTTGGGGAGGTCAAGGACGTGCTTCAGACGCGAAAAGCTCTTACGCGCACGGGGCGCGACAGCAGTGCTGCTCAAGTGGTAACAGCCTCCCTTATGGCTACGAGCGAAAAGATTTCAGTGGGCAGGGGCGGAACGGCGGAACGTGGGCGCAACCTTGAAGGGTAGCGCAGACAGGCCCCTCACCGCAAGCAAGAGCTGCGGCGGAGGCCGAATACTGAATCAGAGTATACAGATCCGTGTCAAACACAGTGCCGAGGGCGCCTTGCGGCGCCCTCGGACGTGACCCCCTGTCGCTCAACGGCGACGGAGTACTCGTGGTTACGGGCGCAGGAAGGAAAAGACGCCGGGATGACCACCGCCCCCTTCATTCCTGTTCGGTGCTACTTGAGCTCGACGCCCGCGCCGGCCTCTTCCAGCTGCGCCTTGATCGAGTCAGCCTCCTCCTGGTTGACGCCCTCCTTGACGGTGCCGGGGGCACCGTCGACCAGGTCCTTCGCCTCTTTGAGGCCGAGGCCGGTGACGGCGCGGACGACCTTGATCACCTGGATCTTCTTGTCCCCCGCGCCGGTGATGACGACGTCGAACGAGGACTTCTCCTCGACCGGCGCGGCGCCGTCGCCTGCCGCTGCGGGCGCTGCGGCAGCCATCGGAGCGGCGGCGGTGACACCCCACTCCTCCTCGATCGCGTTCTTCAACTCAACGAGCTCCAGCACGGTCATCTTGCCGAGCGTCTCGAGCACCTTCGCGGTATCCGTAGCCATTACTCCTGCTCCTCCTGCGTGTCAGTGGTCTCTTCAATGGTCTCTGTCTCTGCTTCCGGCTCGGCCTCTGCGTCAGCGGCGGGCTCTGCCTCCGCTTCGGCGGCGGGCTCTACCTCGACCTGCGGCTCCTCGGCGTGTGCCTCCTCGGGAGCGGGTGCCTCCACTTCGGCAGACTCTGCCACCGCGACCGGAACCGCGTCCGCCTCGGACGTATCGCCCTGCTCCTTCAGCTGCTCGACCCGGGCGTCGATCAGCCCGACGAGATCTCTCAGCGGCGCCGTCATGAGCGCGACGACAGTCGTCAGCGGCGAGACGATCGCCCCCACGAGCTGCGCGCGCAACACGTCGAGCGGCGGCAGCTTGGCGAGGTTCTGCACCTCCTCCGCCGACATCACCGAGCCCTCGAGCAGGCCGCCGCGGATCGCGAGAACCTTCGTGCTTGTCGCCGCGTCGCTGAGCGCCTTCGCAACCTGCACGGCGTCGCCACCGGACTCGACGAAGGCGATCGCGCTTGGGCCTTCGAGCAGGGCGAGCAGCGCGTCCGCCCCCGCGGCCTCGGCGGCGCGCCGGGTGAGCGTGTTCTTGACGACCGCGAAGCGGGCACCGTGCTCGATCAGCTTCGAGCGCAGACCGTCGATCTCGGCGTTCGTGAGCCCGCGGTAGTCCGCGACGATCAACGTCTCCGACGTCCGCAGCCGCTCGGTGAGCTCCGCGACGACCCGCTCCTTCTCATCCTTCTGCATCTCTCACCTCCTTGAAACGGTCGAGCCCGCACGGAGGCGGGCTCGGAGAGAGGCGAACGATCGCCTTCCAAGCGCAGCCTCGGGAGGGCCTCCGCCCGCCTGCATCTCTTCAATGCGGCGGACTGCCTCCTTTCTTCGGCGGGCTATGAACGGGAACTTTAGGCCGGGACGGCCTCCTGCTCGAGCTCCTCCAGGATCCCCCGCACCCGTGACGGGTCGACCCGAAGACCGGGACCCATCGTCGTCGTGAGCGTGATCTGGTGGATGTAGCGGCCCTTGGCGGACGCCGGCTTCGCACGGACGATCTCCTCGATCAGCGTCGCGTAGTTCTCGAGCAGGTTCCGCTCGCCGAAGCTCTTCTTCCCGATCGAGACGTGCACGTTGGCGCCGCGGTCGGTCCGGTACTCGAGCTTGCCGCCCTTCGCGTCGGTGACGGCCTTGGCGACGTCGAAGGTGACCGTGCCGGTCTTCGGGTTCGGCATCAGGCCGCGGGGGCCGAGCACGCGACCGAGCTTGCCGACGTTGCCCATCTGGTCGGGCGTCGCGATCGCAACGTCGAAGTCGGTGAAGCCGCCTTCGATCTTCGCCGCGAGATCTGCTGCGCCGACGACGTCGGCGCCCGCCTCCTCGGCTTCGCGCGCCTTGTCACCCTCCGCGAAGACAGCAACGCGGACGCTCTTGCCGGTGCCGTGCGGCAGCATCAGGGTGCCGCGGAGCTGCTGGTCGGCGTGGCGGACGTTCAGGCCTAGGCGAAAGTGCGCCTCGACCGTCTCGTCGAACTTCGCGTCGGGCAGCCCCTTGAGCAGCTTGATCGCCTCGGCGGGCGCGTACAGCTGCTCGCGGTCGATCGCCTTACGCGACTCGTCGTAGCGCTTGCCGTGCGAGCTCATCGCTCTACGTCCACGCCCATGCTGCGGGCGGTGCCGGCAATGACGAGCATCGCCTGGTCGACATCGCGGGCGTTCAGGTCGACGAGCTTGATCTCGGCGATCGAGCGGAGCTGTGCTTTCGAGATGCGCCCGACTTTGTCCCGATTCGGCTCGGCCGAGCCCTTGTCGAGCCCGAGCGCCTCCTTGATCAGCACGGCCGCCGGCGGCGTCTTTGTGATGAACGTGAAGGACCGGTCCTCGTAGACCGTGATCTCGACCGGAGTGATGCGGCCGTTCTCTTGCGCGGTCTGGGCGTTGAACGCCTTGCAGAACTCCATGATGTTGACGCCGTGCTGACCGAGCGCAGGGCCGACCGGCGGCGCAGGGTTCGCCTGCCCGCCCGGAATCTGCAGCTTGATCAGTGTCAGGACCTTCTTCGCCATGCGTTTTCCTCAGTCCAGCTCCTTGGCTAATCCAGTTTTTTGACTTGGTCGAATCCGAGCTCCACCGGCACCTGGCGCTCGAAGATGTCGACGAGCACCTTCAGCTTCTGCTGGTCGGCGTTCACGTCGACGATCTCGCCGTCGAAGTCAGACAGCGGGCCGGAGGTTACCTTGACCGACTCGCCGAGTGTGAACTCGACCTGCGAGCGCAGGGCCGCGCCCGAGGCTGCGGCGCCCGTGTGCAGAATCCGGTCGACTTCGCCCTGCGCAAGCGGGACGGGTTTCGCGCCGGCGCCGACGAAGCCGGTGACGCCGGGCGTGTTCTTCACGACTGTCCAGGCCTCGTCGTTCAAGTCCATGTTGACGAGCACATAGCCGGGCAGCACGCGTTTCTCGATCTGCACCTTCTGGCCGTCCTTCGTCTCGATCACCTGCTCGGTCGGGACGACGACGCGGCGGAAGCGCGGCGCCTGGTTCATCGAGACGATCCGGTGCTCGAGGTTGGCCTTCACCTTGTTCTCGTGCCCGGAGTAGGTGTTGATGACGTACCAGCGGAACATGGCTATGCAGTCTGCCTATTGACCGAGGAGAACGTTGCGGACGAAGGGCTTGAACGTCTGGTCGGCGGCGTAGAGGTACGCGCCGACGATGATGCAGGCGATGAGAACGACGATCGTGCCCTGGATCACCTGGGCGCGGCTCGGCCATTCCACCTTTTGCAGCTCGCCCCAAGACTCCTTGACGAAACGACCTCGCTGACGCGGCTCGCGGCGGCCGGTCTGGGTCGAGGTCGGCTGCATGCCGGGGCGCACCGGGGCCTGGCGGGCGCGTGCGCGCTGCGCGGCGGGCTTCGGCTCGGCGGCGGTCTTCCCGCCGGAGCTCTTGCGCTGGTCACGACGCTGTCTACGGGTCTCGCGCGCCACTAGCGCGTCTCCCGGTGCAGCGTGTGGTTGCCGCACCAGCGGCAGTACTTCTTGAACTCGACCCGGTCGGGCGTGTTCCGCTTCGACTTGTTCGTCTGATAGTTGCGCCGCTTGCACTCGGTGCAGGCGAGCGTGATTGCGACTCGAACTCCGGCTGCCATCAGTGCCCCGCCCGATGTTGCCGAGCTTTTGGTTCGTGAGCACCAAGCCAGGAGGCGCACGCCTCCGCGGCGAAGGCTGGTTGCCTGTGCAAGGGCGCGGGCGGCTTCTGGCGCAGTGTGATCGCGGGCCAGAAGCAGGAGGACATCGCTGGGCGGGGCATTAGATCGTGTTCTCTCGGTTTCGGTTGGAAAAGCCTGGGCGAGGAGTAGCGGCGGCAGGACTCGAACCTGCGACACGCGGATTATGATTCCGCTGCTCTAACCAACTGAGCTACGCCGCCGCGCGGACGAGG
>Ga0183260_10005023_pt1 | contig 10451 bp, 11 predicted proteins | sample AntDrymUQ4972206_2_FD_129768 | JGI IMG/M metagenome (GOLD analysis project Ga0183260, IMG submission 129768) | Polar desert sand microbial communities from Dry Valleys, Antarctica - metaG UQ497 (22.06) (version 2) (version 2) | ecosystem: Environmental > Terrestrial > Soil > Desert | place...
TAAAAATATCCTATCCCGATAATGAAAGCATTTTAGTTGGATGCAGGGCTGAAACCTCTGATTCCTACGATTGTTGTGAGTACGACATCATTGTTTTACAAAAAGAACGAGGCAATAACAGCATCAAAAAAACAAAAAACTATAATTTACATAAATTAAATGGTAAGACTTTAGAAATAGTCGCCCTAAACAAGGAGGAATTAGTTCCTAATGCAAACATTAATTTTTTAGATTATATTGATTTGACAAGTTCTACTTTTAAAAGTAATTCCGAAAGCAGTTTTGAGAGGATAAAGGCACATAATATTAAAAATTTTAACGCATATACAAAAAGAAAGTCAGTCAAATTTGCCTTAGATTGCACAAGTATTAGCAAACAGATAACAAATGGCACCTTTGACCAAAAACTATCTTCTTTACATTTAAAAATGATGTCTTTCAGTGTATTAGAGTTATTTATACAATTATTTCATAACGATTATCTGAGGCCGACTCATTTGAAGTACCAAATAAATAACATTAAAGAAAACAACCTTAAAACCAAAGAGAGCATCGACATAGTGCTTGAGTATCTCCAGTTAGAAAGGTCCAACATCTCTACAATAACCAGAAGCGAAAAATCTTTGTTCTTCTTATTAAGTCACAAGGAACATCACAATCACCATCTTTATAATCACAATGTAGGCGAAATACTAGGTTCAAAGTTAAACTATTTTAAAGACCAATCCATGTATGTCGATGCTAGTCTATTAATCCATAGTTTTGTAAGAAGGCAAAGCTTCGATGCCGATTATATAAAAAATTACAATAGGCTTCTAAATCAAATCCTAGACGTTCAGATTAAGGAAAAGATAATTTTGCTAAAAGAAATTGAAACCCTTTTTAATATCAACAAAAGTTTTATAAAAAATATTTATTGAATTACTATTGCTTGTTCAAGTGGCTCCACACTTTTGGTTCTTGCTCTGAGTTTTGCTTTATACTTTAAGTTTCTTGGTTTAGTTCGAAGTCTATATCCACAGCATGGACACCATAAACCATCCCATTTAATGAAAATTTCACATATTTGACAACGCTTTTGACCACTCGCGTAACGTCCGGACCCAACAGGCTTTTGGGCTTTGTGTCTAATACAGATACCTTTGCATGTCATTTTGAAAACATAAAAATAACGGTGTCTTAGTATATAAACATTAGTAACAACGGATCATGATTATACAGTTGGAAAAAATGATAAAAAATTGGGTTAGGAAACAGAAATACTAGTTACTTTGAAGGCATCATTCATAGTTAGATACTCATCTAGTTTCATCCTTATATCGTCTTCTGTTGTATCATCCATTCCCGAAAATCCAGTCTTAAAATTGATTTTTTTTCCAGAAATATTTACATCAGAGACTTCCATATCTGCGTAAACATTTGCCATTTCATTTACCCATTCTTGTGCTTCATTTGATTCGAATCCGTCCGTATCGATATTGACATTATACTTCTTGGTCATCTTATACCACTGTTTTTTTTCTATTTAGGATATTTATAAAGTTGACGTAACGGATGACAAAATACGGGGATTATTTTTTTTCTTCAAAACCCCAATGTTTCATAATTTCTTTTTCAAACTTTTTTGATTGCTCCTCACTCAATGGAAAGCCACAATTTTTACAGGATGGAACAACTTTCATACCGTATAGTTTAAAGTCAACGTCATAAAAATGAACTTTTGGGCAATTACACATACTTTACTTTTTAGTAGCAGAGTTCCTAATTTATTTATTTTATTGTGTAGTTCTAATTACACGCCAAGAATAATAACATTTAAAGAGTTCTCTTGCATATTTTACACAATGCAAATATTAAAAAGAAATTCAGAAAGGAAGATAATTGCATTTTTTCTAATATTTATTCTTGGGATGACTGCATTACAAACCAATCATTTTATCGGACAAGCATATGCACAGTCTGACGCATGGTATGTGGGAAATGGTGCAAAGCCTGACTCATATTATACATATGAAATCAGGCGGGCAGATACTAACCAAGGTCAACCCTTCATGATGACCCTTTATTTTAAAGAATATAACGCTACCGGCAAATACTGGGAAACCCCAACATACGTCGTTGATCAAGGAAATGTATACAACGGTACATTTCATCTAAGCGAACTTGACCTAACCGCCTTGGGGTCTTCCCCTATTCCAGCGGAAATGGAAAAGTATCGGGGTGCCTATGCATCAACATTGGACTGGTTATCAGCTTATGTGCCAAAACCAGGTCAATCCTTGAGCTCTGCCTCATGGGGTAAAATTGGATCAATAGGTGGTTCAGAGATTAAGCCATCAGGTACAGCTAAAATTACAACACCAGCAGGCACTTTTGACACAAATATAATAAGGTATTACAAAGGAATCAATAACAACATATACGTAAGTAAAGATTTACCGTGGCCCGTAAAAGCTGAAACATTTGCTGATGTAACTACGGGTAAGCCCCCAATTCAGTATGCATTTGAGTTAAAGGCAATGGGAACAGGTCAACCACCTATACCTGAAACACAAATAGAGGCACCAAAACCCCCCTTAACCATCACAACGCCAAGAGGCACATTTAATATTCAGTTACTGTGGGATCCAGTCGAAATCAAAACAGGACAAAACACCACATTTGGAATTATTCTTCAGGATGACCGAGACAACCTGGTTCAAAGAGCTACTTATGAGATAAAAATAACGGATGAAAATGACGAAGTCCTAGAAACCCTTACAAATCAACGTGCATCCGAAGGCACTGGACAATTTGAATATGCGTTTGAAACTCTAGGAGTAAAGCACATTCAGGTTACGGTTACCACTGTAGAGAGTGCATCGTTGGATATGTTTGTAGAATCATCCACCTTTGACATAGTGGTTACCTGACTCTCCCTCATTTCTTTAACCTTACAAAATAAATTTTTATTTTTTATTGTATAGGCGATCGGTATAAACATACCTCATTAACCAATTACAAAATTTTTCGACATCTTCATCAATTCTAACCCACAAATGAACAGAGCCCGGAAGGATTTCTATACGCGATTTAACTTGGTCATCAAAGACTATTTTTACACCCTCTTTGCCTTCATACATATACCCGTCTATAACCATTGCATTTTTGAAAAGATTCGCAGCCTCTTGTTTGATCTGTTCTCTTGGAATGGGGAAAACTTTTCTGAATTTATCTATAATGATGCTAAGGTTTTCTTTCCCATAATCATCCGTGTTATAAATTTTATTAGAATTTGGAAAATGAATTTCCAATTTTACATTATATCTAGAGCCCACAAAATTGGATAGTTCATTTAATTTGTAATAGACAAGTGTTGGTTTTTTTATTAACGCGGATTTGAAAAATTCCATGTTGTTGCTAATGTTATTTGCAAGATCCGTAACCAGGGAAGTAAATTCATCCATTCTCATTTATTTTATACTTTCTAATCTACTGTAATGTTAAATTTTAATCAATAAGTTAAATAGAATAAAACACCATACTGAATCATGTTTGCTTCTGATGTTGATTCTGAAAGAGCAACAAGCATCCAAGATTATCAAAACACCTGTACAGATTTCATTAGCGATATAAGCAAAGATTACAAGGAATGGGTAGATAGGTACAAACTTTCAACAGAAGAAGAAAATGCTAGAAAGTCAACAATCGACAATATTGTGAAAACTACTAATGGCTATATTTTCAAATTTGGAGACACCATAAAAAAAATAGACATCATAATGAATGATGGCATTAATAAAATGGCAGAAAATACCGCTGGATATCCTTTTAAATTTGACATTTATTCAAATAACAGTAGCAGGTACATAATCCACGATAAAAAATCAATAAAGATAAGTCTTAGGGCATTCCCAAGGACAGGAAGGCAAATTAGAATATGCAACTATGACAAGGATCAGGTTTTTTTAATTAGTTCAAGCAGTCCTGTTGAACTTAACTATAGCAACACATGTTTTGAATCTTCAGATTTGCTTGATGATTTCATATTGATAAAACCAAAGAAATTCGATACCACAGATGTCATATCCATTACGATAAAAGCAGAGGAAATCGAAAACAATGTAACAATGGAAAGCCGTGGGTGTACATCTTTATTTATAATTAAATGAGGTCTTTTAGGACCCAACCTTCAAATCATGTGAACAAATAGACCTCAAACACTCTATTGCTGACAAGATTGCCAAATAACTTGTCTTTGGATTTTCGTAACTAGGCCTGTTGCTAATTTTGATTGCAAACTCACCAAATTTCCATTTTACGCATATCTCATGGATATTGTTTGATATGCTTGGATCTACCACTATCTTTACATTGGTACGCTTGAACCCTATTCCACCCAGACTTATTAAGGCAGCCACATTGACATTAGAAGGAAATTGTTTTATTGCATCTTCTGCGTTGCCCTCAAAGATAATTTGTTTGTTTGTTATTTTATCTGCATCTATATTATAATTTGCGAAAAACGGTGCCCCTTTTAGCGATTTATTGCTCTTGGTTGTTATCAAAGTAATTGAGTCTATATGGTTTCTTATGCTTCTTATCATATCCATTCCGCCTATAGCTCCAGATGGTAGAAAGACATTGTTGGATTTCGTTTTGATAAGGTGCATAATCTCACTGTAAAAATCATAATCTGAAAATACACCTATGCTCATTATCATCAAATCCTTCCCTCTTTTAAGAATATCAGCCCCATAGATTGAGGCTGCTGATATCGAGGCAGCTTCAATAACCAAATCAATTTTTCTAAATTGCGCAGATTCTACAAAGTCTTTAAAATTGCTGAAAATAGCAGGTTTATTTTTTGTTAGCTTATCAAACACTGTTTTTGATTTGTCTTTATCAATATCGAAAATTACAGATAGTGAACAGTTAGGAATTGTTTCCTTATCTATATTTTGGGCTAACTCAGTTCCAATTACACCACAGCCAATTATCGCTATTTCTTTTTTCAATATTTAATGGATAGGTAATATTATTGTTTATTTGTTTATTTATTTATTTATTTACCGATTTAAGAAAAAGATGTATTGATAGCACCTTTTGTGCACCTGTATCCTTTTTTGATAACCTTATAACCTATAGGCCATCTTTTAGCTTCTCATTTTTTTTCATAACATTTTCCCCAAGTTCCTTTTTATACTGTTTTATTTTTAGTGATAACTCTTTAGACTGGATTGCCAAAATAGAACAGGCAAAAATACCGGCATTTTTTGCACCATTAATGGCCATGGTTGCTACAGGTACCCCTGGCGGCATTTGAACGATAGATAAAAGGGAATCTATTCCGTTTATTGAAGATAACGATTTAATTGGTACTCCTATCACCGGTATCGATGTCAATGAAGCAACCATGCCGGGTAAGTGTGCCGCTCCACCTGCACCAGCGATTATTACCTTTATTCCTCGTAATTCGGCGTTTTGAGCAAAATCATACATATGCGTAGGAGTTCTATGGGCCGATACAATTTTGATTTCATGTGGCACTCCAAAATCATTTAGGATTTGTGATGCTTCCCTCATAATACCAAGGTCGGAATCACTGCCCATAATGATACTAATAACTGGTAAATTTTCATTTTGTGTTTTTTCATCAATAAAATTGACAATAGAAGGTTTGTTGATCCCATTAGTTGTATTGGCATTTTTTGTGGCTATAACCGTCATTTCTTTGATTATGTATATATATATTATAGCAGCTTAATGCGTTTTTTTATCTGACTTTAACTTCCTTTATTTTGATAAGCTGCTTAATTTTATTCGATACTTCAATGGGATTGTTGTTTTTGAGAAGGGCAGTTATGTGTCCCAATTTTCGATGGTGATTTGTTACTTTTTTGCCATAAATATGTATTTTAATGCCCTCTAAAGAAAATAATTCACCAATTCCGAATATCTCATACTCTCCTTTTATTTTATCCGGTCCAAGCAGATTGATCATAACTGCATTGGAAAGTAAAAATGGTTGTGGCAATGGATAGTCCATTATTGCTCTAATATGCTGTTCGAATTGAGACACAGAACAGGCTTCTATGGTATAATGTCCGGAATTATGTGGCCTTGGAGCTATTTCATTAATAAGAACATTATCATTTTGATCAACAAACATCTCTATTCCAAAAATTCCAGAGCCTTTCAAAGACTCGATTGTCTTGATTGCAAGCATATTTGCCTTTGTTTCTATATCTTTAGAAATCCTTGCGGGTACTATGGTTAAATCCAATATATTCTCTTTATGGATATTTTCGGAAACAGGAAAAGGAGACACCTCTCCAGATGGATTTCTTGCCACCATAATTGAAATCTCCTGCTTAAAATTAATAAATTCCTCAACCATGCATTGTTTGCCCTTAAAATGTGTAAAGGCTGGTTTTATTTGATCCTCATTTTTGATTAAATAATTTCCCCTGCCATCATAAGAATTTTCACAAGCTTTTAACATTATTGGTAAACCATACTCCAAACAAATATTCCGTAAATGATTCTCAGAGGTTATTAAATCAAATTTCGGAACATTGATTCCATTTTCTTTTAAAAATTTTTTTTGACGGTATTTGTTCTGAATTATATGCAATGTTGCTGGAGATGGGTGAACAGGAAATCCGTTCTTAACCAAGTTATTGAGAGCAGTTGTGTTTGCAAGTTCTATTTCATATGTGATTATATCCGCTTCTTTTGATAGATCATAAATCTTTTGCTCATCTGAAAAGTTGCCCACTATTACTTTATCTGCAATAACGGATGCAGGACAGTCAGGTAGGGGGTCTAATACAATAACAGAAATATGCATACGTTTAGCTTCCATAGCCAACATTTTGCCAAGTTGTCCCCCTCCAACTATTCCCAATACAATCGGTTTAACTATTGAGAATTTTTCTTTGTATATTGTCAATTAGAAAGGTTACCCAGTTAAAAATTAAAAGTTTATTCAAATATAAAAAAAATTCCAAGGTTTGTGTAGGTTTGTTGGTATAGATGCTATTTCACAAATATCTTTATTGCCTGCGGCGGACAAACATTTTCGCAGGCCAAACAAAATATGCAGTCTTTTTCCCTTATCATAAAAGGTTTCTTTTCGGATGCCGGGTGGCCTGGTGTGTCCAACCACTCATAAACATTCACGGGACACGCATCAATACAAGCTCCGTCGGAGATACAAATGTCAAAATCAACACAAACATCTGTGCCCCATATTCCCAGTTGCCCGGGAGCGTCGTATGGGCCCCACACCTGTATTCCCTGAAACTTTCCAACAGGTTGTCTTTTTGATTTAAACCCCATGTCGATTGGTCCCTCTGCGGCCGGATGGTCTGTGCCGGTGCCCGTCAGGGAAAGTGTCGTGCTGCCCTGTCCGCCCCTTGTTGATGCCGCTGGTGTTATCACCTCTGCCTGTGTTGGGGGACTTGAAGGCATAGGGGCAACTGATGGCGCAGGTGGCACATTCTTTAGTGTTTTTTCCATTGAAGGTTTATCAATGGTAGGTGAGGATAGGCCGGATACAGAAGATTGTTTGTTCATATCTTTTAATTTCTTTATGGCATTTGCAAGAGGCGTTATTTCGTTTAGTTTTTTTATGGCATCCTCTTTAGGGAGTTTTTGAATTTTTTGATAATAGACCAGTAATTTTTGTCCTATTTTGGTGTTTTGAATAACAGTATCAATAATAACTTTAGCAAAATAATCTGCCTTGTATCTATAATTCTTTACCCAATAAAAATCACCAAAGGACTCCAAAGGTTTAATCTCGTAAATAATGTCCAATACCTCACCTGTTACTATTTCAACAGTGATGCCTAAGTTGGCAGTTTGTTCCTTATTGGTATAGATATCAAAACCTTTTTCAGTCCATTTATAGGTAACATAAATTCTATCTGCAAAAGCATCCAAAACGAAACCAGAATTTTTTAAATCGTTCATAATACTGTTGGTTTCAGACTGTCCTGTTATATCCACAGGAAGTCTAAATATTCCCAGCATGGAGCCATGTGTTGGATGTACACCCCTTTTTGAAACTTCAGAAAGCATTACCCAAACTCTATCAGAAAGCAATAGAGACATTAACAACATTGTTTTTCATCCATGATATTAAAATGTATTTATAAACCAAAATAACCAGTTTTGTTCATTGCAAGTAGCGACGGAGTTTCGAAAGGCGGTTCAAAAAACAAATATCTTTTACAGCATGTCTATAGAGCAACCATTATCAAATTATATGCACCCACATATGCAAGACCTGTCATCAAGTTTAAATATATACAATATAGCCTAATTGTTGATTTGAAAATAATAATATGATATATTAAAAATAATAGTTATACTGTTTTTACAAATAAATCTAATGACAATTTACCTAAATTGTGGTTGAAAACTATTCCTATTGGAATTAATCACTCGGGCAGGTTATTTCCCTAAGTTCGATATACCGTCTCTCCATAGTTTGTGCATTTTTTTCAACCTCCTCAATAGAATGCTTATCCTTTGGGTAATGCCACCTTATGTTGACTTTGATCCCCCTACCGTTCATATCATAAATCATCCCTTTTTCAGACAAAACACCCTTGTCAGAATCAAAAGTTTTTTCTTTAACTTCTAAACCACGCTTTGTTTTATCCTCCAAAACCCAACTTTTGGATTCCTCAAAGATAAAATAGAACCTACCTTTTTTGATCAAGGATAAGGAGGAAGAGGTAGAGGTGGAATGCTGTTTGGAATCAGATGAGCTCATTGATTAAACCACCTTATATTATTTCTCTATAGGATTCCCAATCATATTTCCCCATTCTGTCCAAGAACCATCATAATTTTGTACAGAGGGATATCCTAAAAGATACTTTAACACAAACCATGTGTGAGAAGAACGCTCCCCGATCCTGCAATAGCATATAATGTGTTTATCTGGAGTAATGCCAAGATTACCGTATAGTGATTTTAGCTCTTCGGCTGTCTTAAAGGTACCATCCTCATTTATGGCCTGAACCCAAGGAATATTTTTTGCTCCAGGTATGTGTCCCCCCCTCTGTGCATGTTCGGCAGGATATTCGGGCGGAGCGGTTATTTCGCCATTAAATTCTTTTTGGGAGCGAACATCCACTAGACCAACCTCAACTTTGTTAAATGAACGCTTGACATCATCTAAATAAGCTCTTATCCCTTCTTCAGGAGCTGCCGCTACATAATTTGTGGGTGTTGAGTTTGGCTCTTCTTTAGTGTAGGGCCTATTTTCATGCTCCCATTTTTTCCTTCCACCGTCCATTATTCTTATTTTTTTATGGCCAAAATATTTGAAAACCCAAAAAGCAAATGCAGCAAACCAATTATTGAAATCACCATACAATATCAACTCTGTTTCTGGTGATACTCCTATGCGAGACATCAATTTTTCAAATTGAGTTTTGTTTATTATGTCGCGAGTATACAAATCATTTATGTCTTTTTTCCACCAAACCATATATGCACCGGGAATATGGCCTTCTTTGTAGGCATTTTCAACATCATAATCAACTTCAAGTATTTTAATAGCAAGACTGTTAAGGTTATTATTTACCCATTCTGTTTCGCATAGGACATCTTGATTAACATATTGCTTTGTCATATGTATTTTGTATGTTATACTACATAGTATATTACAATATATAGTTTATATGTACAGTAAAAATCAACATAACAACAATAAAATATAACAATACAACATGTTTGAAATGATAATTTAAATGGGCCGGTAGTTTAGACTGGTAGAATACCTGCCTTGCATGCAAAAACTTGCAGAGGATACGTAGGTGGTCGTGGGTTCAAATCCCACCCGGTCCACACTTATAATGGCGCTAATATGCGGACCCAACAACAATAATAATACAACAACAATATCCTAAAACTGAGCAATAATTGGCACCTCAAGGAGATTATGTGCCTTTTCAGAAAGGATGAGCATATTGAAAAACTAATCAAGGTGAGGTGGAGAGAAGCAAAGGAGTTTACAACATTGTGAGCATATGATGTATGTGAATCCGATAATAAATAAACGATGCATATAGGGCGTTTCAGTCTATCTGCAGTTAAGACAGAAATACTAATTCTATTAGCACATTACAGAAATATGGATCTCACAATAATTCATCAAACTCAATCTAGCCATTCTCTTTGCCCCCATACCGGGCTTTCCATAAGAATATTTTTTTGAAGAGAAAATTTTGGCTGAATCAGATAGAGATACAATTTACTTTGACTCAATGAGAAAATTAAAAAACCCATTAATGAAATTATCAAAGACTATAAAAAAGTAGAATCGTAATCTTTATCTAAGATCCGGATAGATGTTCACCAACTAGAACACTAGAAGTATTTGAGTCGATCTAATTAGTGTTTTTTCTATTGTATCTTCTTTTATGCACATTGTCCCTTAGATACAAAAA
>Ga0183260_10005024_pt1 | contig 10451 bp, 12 predicted proteins | sample AntDrymUQ4972206_2_FD_129768 | JGI IMG/M metagenome (GOLD analysis project Ga0183260, IMG submission 129768) | Polar desert sand microbial communities from Dry Valleys, Antarctica - metaG UQ497 (22.06) (version 2) (version 2) | ecosystem: Environmental > Terrestrial > Soil > Desert | place...
GTCTTCCTCGCGAAGACCGGCCGGTCGCTCGAGGGCGCCGGCGAGCACGAGCCCGTCGCTGCGTGACCCACTCGGCGCTCGGCATCCAGGTCTGGAGCCTCGCCCGGCGCTCCATCCTGCGCACGCTGCGCCAGCCGGCGAGCGCCATCCCGCCCATTCTCTTCCCGCTCGCGCTGATGGCGCTGAACTCCGGCGGACTCGACGCGGCGACCGACATCCCCGGCTTTCCGACCGACAACTTCTACGCCTTCGCGCTCGCCGTGCCCTTCGTTCAGGGCGCGCTCTTCTCGACGGTCAACGCCGGCACGGACCTGGCGCGCGACATCCAGACCGGCTTCTTCAACCGGCTCTCGCTCACACCCATGAGCGGCGCCGCGCTCCTGGCCGGGACTCTTGCCGGCAACGTCGTGCTCGGCATCGTGCAGGCGCTGATCTACATCCTCGTCGGACTCGTGATCGGCGTCGAGTTTGCGTCGGGACTCCCGGGCATCGTCGTGCTCCTCGTGCTGGCCGCGCTCATCTCGCTCGGCTTCGGCGCGCTCGGGGCCTTCCTCGCCTTCCGCACGGGCTCGGGCGAGGCCGTGCAGGGGCTCTTTCCCGTGCTCTTCGTCTTCCTCTTCATCTCCTCGATGAACATGCCGCGGGACCTGATCGAGATCGACTGGTTCCAGACCGCCGCGACCCTGAACCCGGTCTCCTATCTGCTCGAGGGCGTTCGCAGCCTCGTGATCGAAGGCTGGGACGTCGAGACGCTCGCGCTCGGCTTCGGCGCCGCGCTCGCGGTGACCCTGGTGGCGATCCTGGCAGCCACGCTCGCGCTGCGCACCCGACTGGAGCGCACGTGAGGGGAGCGGGCCTGCTGTCTGTCGCCGAGGGCGTGGCCTGGCGCGTGCTGCACAACGTCTTCCGCAACCCATCGCTGCTGGTGCCGTCGCTCCTGTTCCCGCTCTTCTTCTTCACGGCCTTCGCGGGTGGGCTCTCGCGCCTGAGCGACGTGCCGGGCTTCCAGGAGTCGATCGCCCTCGACTACACGGCCTTCCAGTTCGTCTTCGTGCTGCTGCAGTCGGCGGCCTTCGGCGGCGTCTTCACGGGCTTCGGCGTCGCGCGCGACTTCGAGGGCGGCTTCGCCCGGCGCCTGCTCCTGGCTGCCCCGAGGCGGAGCGGCATCGTGCTCGGCTACGCCCTCGCCGCGGTCGTGCGCTGGGCGGTCACAGCGAGCCTGCTCACCGTCGTCGCGCTCCTTGCAGGCATGCAGATCGGCGGCAACGGCGTGGACATCGTCGGACTGTACGTCCTCGCGCTGATCGTGAACCTGGCCGGCGTTCTCTGGGCGATGGGCGTGGCGATGCGCCTACGCACGATGCAAGCAGGGCCGGTGATGCAGATGCCCGTCTTCCTGACGCTCTTCTTCGCGCCCGTGTACGTGCCGCTCGACCTGCTCCAGGGCTGGATCGAGGTGGCCGCCACCGTCAACCCGGTCACGCGCCTGCTCGAGGCGGGCCGGAGCCTGATGGCCGGCGATCCGAGCGGGGTTGTGCTCGCCTTTGGCGTCGCCCTCGCGCTCGCCGCCGTCTTCACGCTGTGGGCGCTGCGCGGTCTGCGCAGCGCGGAGGCGGCCGGAAGCTAGGGCTGGAGGCGCCGGGCCAGCTCGTCGTGTCCGGCCTGCTCGGCGAGGTGGGCGGCGGTTGCACCCGCGTCGTTCGCGAGCGCGGGATCGGCTCGGTGGCGTAGGAGGAGGTCGACGAGCTCTTCGTCGCCGTTCTGCGCGGCGGCTTGCAGCGCCGTGAAGCCGCCCTGCTGGCGCGCATCGACCGGGGCGTCACGCTCGAGCAGAAGCCGAGCGATCTCGTGCTGGCCGCTCGCCGCCGCGGCGTGCAGCGGCATGACGCGCATGTGGTTCCGCGCCGCCGCCGTCACGTCAGCGCCTCGCGAGAGCAGCAGGCGGACGAGCGCCGCTTGAGCGAAGAACGAGGCGAGCGCGAGGGCCGTGTAGCCGTCCGGGGAGAACCCCCGAGCAAGAGCCGGGTCGGCGTCGAGCAGCTCCCGGGCTCGCTCCCCGCGCCCGAGCGCCGCGGCCTCGAAGAGGTCGAGCTCGGGATCGGAGTCGAGGATGGCGTCGACAAGATCGTGCCGGCCCAGGTAGCACGCCTCGAGTAGGGGCGAGACGCCCTCCGCGTTGCGCGCGCCGCGCGCCTCGGGAGCGCGGGCGGACTCCCGCACCCGCTCGACGTCGCCCGCCTCGATGGCCTCGAAGATCTCCACAGCGTCCTCCATCCGTATGGGTGGCTAATCTTTCGGTGTGCTAACGAAAGTCTAGGAGGTCGCGATCGCGCGCGCAAATGAACGCTCGAAAGAGGCGGCCGACCGTCTCCACTCGGCGTCGATTCACCTCCTGCGCCGCGTCCGCAAGGAGGACGAGAGCTCGGGCCTGACCCCTGCGCGACTTTCCGCCCTCTCGGTCGTCGTCTTCGCCGGCCCCCTCACGCTCGGGAAGCTCGCGGAGGCCGAGGGCGTGCGCCCGCCAACGATGACGCGCATCGTGCAGGCGCTCGAGGAGGCGGGCCTCGTGCTGAAGGACTGGAGCGCGACCGACGATCGCCGCACGGTCAGCATCACGGCTACGCAACGGGGCACGCGCCTCCTGCAGGCCGCGCGCGAACGGCGCACCCAGAGCCTCGCCCAGCAGCTCGAGCGCCTGGCGCCCGACGAAGTGGAGATCCTGCGCAGGGCGGCCGGCCTACTCGAGCGCGCCCTCGCCGACTAGAGCACATGGGTCGCTCGCACGAGCGTTGCCACGCCGGCTTGACTGCCGCTGTCGCCATGCGCTCGAGTGCTCGGCGGGCGCCCTCGAGCTCGTCGGCGCGGAGCCAGGAGTCGAGGAGTCAGCGCGGGGGAACGAAGGCGAGCTCGCCGAGCCGGCCATAACCCTCCACCGACGGATGGTCGCCGTCGGAGACCCACTCCGCGCGCATGCAGCCCGGGCGCCCGGGATCGAGCAGGGTGTCGTGAAAGCGCAGGAGCGACACCTCCTCCTCGAGGGCAAGCGCGGCGACGAGTCGGTTGAGCTCGAGGATCGGCTGCACGCGCTCAGGCCCGCCAGCGTTCCAGGGCAGGACGTCGGCGACCGCGACCCGCAGGCCGAGCTCGCGGCCCCGGCGCACCATGCCCCGCAGGCTCGCGGCAGCGGCCTCCACCGGGCGCCGCTGCGCGATGTCGTTGATCCCACCCTGGATCACGAGCGCCCCGGCGCCCACGGCGCAGGCCTCCAGACGGGCGGCGATCTCGTCTGTGCGCTCGCCGTGGACGCCGCAGTTCCGGAACTGCAGCCCGGGATGGCGCCGAGCCGCCCAGTACGGCCACTGGCTGCGCTCGTCGAGCGCCTCGCCGATGCGCGCGCGCACGCCCGCATCGGGATCCCAGAGGGGCGAGCCCGCCGTGATCGAGTCGCCGAGCGCCGCGACGATCACGCCGGCGCGCAGGCGTCGGAGTTGAGCGCGTGCCGGGGCAGCCGCCCCTCGAGCAGCACCGTGCGCAGCGCCTCCACGCACAGCATCCCCATGGCCTCGCGCGCCTCGGCGGTCGCGCTCCCGAGATGGGGTGTCAGTACGACGTTCTCGAGCCCGAGCAGGTCCGGGTGGACGGCCGGCTCGTGCTCGAAGACATCGAGCGCGGCACCGGCGAGCCGTCCGGCCCGGAGCGCGTGGGCGAGCGCCGCCTCATCCACAACGGCACCGCGGCTCGTGTTGACGAGCACCGCTTCGGGCCGCATCAGCCCGAGCGCCGCCTCGTCGATCAGGTGGAACGTCTCGGGCGTGAGCGGACAGTGGAGCGACACGACGTCCGCCTCGCGCAGGAGCTCGGCCAACGGCAAGCCGCCCGCGCGGCTCGTGTGTACGACCCGCATGCCGAAGGCCTCCGCGAGCCGGGCCACGCAGCTCCCGATCCGGCCCAGGCCGACGATCCCGAGCGTTCTCCCGGCGAGCCCCGAACCGACCATGAAGGTCGGCGCCCAGAGCCACGCATCAGCGCGGCGGATCATCCGGTCGCCTTCGGCCACCCGCCGCACCAGCGCCAGCTGAAGCGCCATCGTGTGCTCGGCCGTGGCGTGCGTGAGCACGTCGGGCGTCGTCGTGACGAGGACGCCCCGCGCGTTCGCCGCCTCGAGGTCGACGTTGTCGTGCCCGGCAGCGTAGTTGGCCAACACGCGGAGCCCGGGCCCGGCGGCGTCGAGCACCCCCGCATCGACACGGTCGCCGAGCGTCGTGACGAGCCCGGCCGCGCCGGCGGCCCCGCGCAGGAGCTCCTCCCGCGCCGGCGGCTGCTCGGACGGGTGGAACGAGACCTCGAAGGAGGCCTCGAGCGCACCGCGCACCGTCGGGGGCACCGGTCGCGTCACGTATACGCGCATCAAGGGCCGCGAAGCGGGTCAGCAGTCGTTGCGGCCTACGGGGACGACTTCGCGGATCGGCGTCTCCATCCCGTCCACCCACACGTCCATGGGAACGCAGGCAGACGGTTTCTTGAGGTAGAACGCCAACGGGAACCCGGTCCGCTTGCCGACCGTACCGCGGTACACGCGCGCGGGCTCACGCTCGCGGCATGCCTCGAAGCGCACGGCCTGGACGAAACCGCCCCGGTGACTCGACAGCGCGGCGAGCTGCGCCGCCTCGGGAGCGATCGCGAGCACGACCTTCATACGGGCGGGCAGGACGATCGGCGCTTTCGCTGCGTAGGGCCAGGGCTCGCGATGGGTCGGGCCCGCCATACGCACCGTCGGCCAGATCACGAGCGGGCCAATATGCACACCCGGGCTCGCCGGAAGCATCTGCGGTCCTGGGCCCTCGCCGCGAGTGCGGCAGCCGCGGAGCTCGCCCGTCGGCCTTTCGGCGGCAGGGAGAGCTGCTGACGACGACACGACGACAGCGGCGCAAAGAGCCGTCAACACGACCCACCGGACGCACGTCCGCATCGCCACGAGAGTAACGAACCGTGACGGCAAGGTCTAGCGAGCGAGCAGGTGCCGGTGGCGCCGCAGCCCATCGAGCACGGCATCGATGTCGTCCTCGGTGTTGTACAGATGCGGCGAGATGCGCAGACTCCCATCCCGGGAGGAGGCGACGATGCTCTCGGCCGAGAGCGCCGCCACGAGTGCGTGCTCGTCGGTCGCCGCGATGCACACGAGGGGCCCGCGCTCCCTCTCTGGACGCGGCGTCACCACGCGGCCGCCCAACTCCTCGACGCCCTCGATCAGATGCGTATTGAGACCGCGCACGTGGAGCTCGATCGCCTCCACACCGGCCTCCTCGATCAGCGCGAGGCCCGCAATACCCGCGTAGATGTTCGGGACGGGCGGTGTGCCGGCCTCGAAGCGCCGGGCTGTGGACGAGGGCGAGTAGTCCCAGATGTCCATCCGGAAGATGTCCTCGTCGGCGAACCAACCGGTCTGCGTCGGCAGCAGGCGCTCGTGCAGGTCGCGCCGGCAGTAGAGGAAGCCGAGCCCGGCCGAGCCGAGGAGGTACTTGACGGTACCGCCCGCCAAGAGGTCGACGTCGAGCGCCCGCACGTCGAGCGGGATCGCGCCAACAGCCTGGTAGGCGTCGGCAAGGACGAGCGCGCCGCGCTCGTGCGCGAGCCGCGCGACTCCCGCCACATCGAGACGCGAGCCCGTCCGGTAGGAGACGCAGGTGACGCAGACGAGCGCCGTCCGCTCGTCGATCGCCTCCGCGAAGCGCTCGAGCGCCACGGTGCCGTCGGGCTCCGGCGGGACGTGGACGACCGTGGCGCCCCGCAGCTCCTGCGCGTGGGCGATCTGCCCAACGGTCGGGAACTCGAGGTCGCTCACGACGATCGTCCGCCGGTCGCCGTCGAGCGGGAGCGCGCTGACGAGGGCGCTGACGCCGGCGGAGACCGACGTCGTCACCGCCACCTCGTCCGGAGTCGCGCCGACGAGCCGCGCGAAGCCCGTGCGGGCGGCCTCCGCCTGCTCGACCCAGTACTCCCAGGGAGCGCCGCGCTCGTCCCAGTCGTCGAGGTAGCGCCCGTACGCGGCGCGCACGGAGTCCGACAGCGCGCCCTGGGAGCAGCTGTTGACGTAGACCTGCCGCTCGAAGATGGGGAAGCGCGGCCGGAAGCGCGCGGGCAGCGTGTCGATGTCAACGGCCAAGGTAGGCCTTCCGCAGGTTCTCGTCCTCGAGCAGGTCGGCTGCCTTGCCCTCGAGCACGAGGCGGCCCGTGGAGAGCACGTAGCCGCGATCGGCGATCGAGAGCGAGACGTTGGCGTTCTGCTCGACGACGAGCATGGCGACGCCGGCGGCGTTCACCTGCTGGATGATCTCGAAGCTCCGCTCGACGAGGATGGGCGCGAGGCCCATCGAGGGCTCGTCCATGAGCAGGAGCTTCGGGCGTCCCATCAGCGCCCGGCCCATCGCCACCATCTGCTGCTCGCCGCCGGAGAGCGTGCCCGCGAGCTGGCCGCGCCGCTCGTGCAGCAGGGGGAAGAGCTCGTAGACGCGCTCGAAGTCGGACTTCGTGTCGCCGCTGCGCAGGTAGGCGCCCATCTCGAGGTTCTCGAGCACGGTCATCGGCGCGAACAGGCGCCGGTTCTCGGGCACGATCGCCATGCCGCGGCCGATGCGGTAGCTCGTCGTACGGCGCGTGACGTCCTCCCCCGCGAACGAGACGGTACCGTTGCGCGGCTCGACCAGGCCGAGGATCGTCTTCAGCGTCGTCGACTTGCCGGAGGCATTGCCGCCGAGCAGACACACGAGCTCCCCCTCCCGAACCTCGAGGTCGACGCCCTGGAGGATGTGGATCTGCCCGTAGTAGGTGTCGATGCCGCGGAGCTGGAGCAGAGCCTGCCCGTTGGCACTCATTTGGTCGCGGCCTCCCTGCGACCGAGGTACGCCTCGACCACCTGCGGGCTCGTGGCCACCGCCTCGAACGAGCCCTCGGCGATCTTGACGCCGTGGTCGAGCGCGACGACGCGGTCGGAGATGCCCTCGACGACGTGCATGTCGTGCTCGATCACGAGGATCGTGAACCCGCCCTCGCTGCGCAACTTCGCGATCAGCTCGGTGATCTCGTGCGTCTCGGAGGGGTTCATGCCCGCGGCGGGCTCGTCGAGCAGGAGGATGCGCGGCCTCGTCGCTGTGGCGCGGGCGATCTCGAGGCGCCGCCGGTTGGCGTAGGAGAGCGTGTAGGCGGGCTGGTTCCAGCGGTAGCCCATCAGCCGCTCGCCGAAGAAGGAGAGCCGCTCCTCCGCGAGCTCGTTGATCTCGCGCTCCTCACGTCGCCAGCCGGGCGTGCGCAGCAGCGTGCGCAGGACGCCCGCGTGGGTGTGGCCGTACGCCGCCGCCATCACGTTCTCCTTGACGGTCATGTTCAGGAAGAGCCGCAGCGTCTGGAACGTGCGCGCGACTCCACGCTGGGTGATGCGGTGCGGCTCGAGGCCGACGATGCTCTTGCCGTCGAGGAGGATCTCGCCGGCGTCCGGCCGGTACACGCCGGTGATCACGTTGAAGAGCGTGGTCTTGCCGGCGCCGTTCGGGCCGATCACGCTCACGATCTCGCCCTCCTCCACCGCGAGGTCGAGCGAGTGGATCACGTTCAGCCCGCCGAACGACTTGTCGACGCCGACGAGCTCCAGCAGCGGCACGCTCATACGATCTCGACGCGGGAGGTGCCGAGAAGCCCCTGCGGCCTGGCGTTCATGAGAACGACGAGCAGCGCGCCCAGGAGGAGGATCCGTGTGATGCTCGGCTCGTCGACCAGCCGGTTCTCCCAGACGAACGCGGCGAGGTAGAGCACGGGCACGAGCGCAGCCAGGCGCCGGCGCCCGCGCAGGAGGGTCAGCCCTAGCACTGCTGCGACGAGGACGACGAAGGCCACGTTGCCGATCGTACGGGGGCTCGACGGCAGCAGCACCCAGTCGTCGATCCACCGTGTGAGCGCTGTCGGCTCGAGGATCGCCCCGGCCGTTCCGCGCGACCACACCGCGCCGACGACCGCGTGCACGACGAGCCCGAAGGCGACGGTGCCGGTAAGCACCGCAGCGAGCCGCCGCCAGGGCCGCAGGCGCGCGAGGAGCGTCAGCACGACGAGCCCGTAGAAGAGCAGGCGAGCCTGGTCAGGGTTCTCGAGCACCTCCGGCAGGACGGTGATCAGGATCGCGCCGATGATCACACCGGTCAGGCTGCCGACGCCGCCGAGAATCACCATCGCGTAGATCGTGATGAGCAGCGTGACGCTGAAGTTGTTCGGGAAGACTCCCTCCTGGACTGCCGCGAAAACGGCGCCGGTGAGACCCGCGACGCCCGCGCCGAAGGCGAAGGCGAGGAGCTTCAGGCGGTTGATCGGCATGCTCATGACCTCGGCGGCGAGCGGATCCTCGCGCAGGGCCCTCCAAGCGCGCCCGGTTCGCGACTCGCTGACGAAGTGCAGGCCGACGACGACGACCGTGAAGACGACGAGCGCGACGTAGAAGAGGCTCGTGATCGAGTCGGCCTCCCAGCCGAAGAGGCCGAGGGAGTCGAGCTCGGCGATGCCGTTCGGGCCTCCCGTGAAGTCGACTGCCTGGTCGCTCCAGGGTGGCGTGATCCGGTTCGAGTTGACGAGGAGCGTGACGAAGATCTGGGCGAAGAAGAGCGAGACGATGGCCAGGTAGTCGCCGACGAGCCGGCGGGAGGGAAGACCGAGCAACAGGCCGAGGAGCGCCGAGGCCAGCACCACGACCGGGACGCTCACGATCGTCGGCAGGTGCACGTCGAAATGGCTGGAGGAGAGAACCGCGTAGACGTAGGCGCCGAAGCCGTAGAACGCGATGTAGCCGAGGTCGAGGAGGCCGGCGTAGCCGACGACGACGTTGAGGCCGAGTGCGAGCAGCGCGAACAGGAGTGTGTTGACGCCCACACGGACGAGGTAGTCCGACTCGGTCAAGAGCGGAAAGATCGCGGCCAGGGCGACGACGATCGCGAGCCGGGCCGACCCGGATATCCGGTCGAGCCCCTCCCGCAGGGGTGTGAGCGCTCCGGCGTGCCCCTCGGTGCGCCCCTCCTTGCTCGCCACCCAGTCGTCGACGCCGATCCGCGGCTGCCCGGCCACGTCCTGGGTCTCGTCTTTCGGAAGCTGGGGCACGTCAGACCTTCCGGATGTCGGCCTTGCCGAGCAGGCCGGTCGGTCGCACGAGGATGACGAGGACGAGGATCGAGAACACGATCAGATCCTGGAAGGTGGAGGAGATGTAGCCGGCGGAGAACGCCTCGGCGAGACCGATCGTGAGTCCGCCGAGCATGGCTCCCGGGATGCTGCCGATCCCTCCCACCACGGCCGCGGTGAAGCCCTTGAGCCCGGCGACGAAGCCCATCGTGTGATTGATGCTGAAGAAGACGAGCCCCACCATGACGCCGGCCGCGCCCGCGAGCGCCGAGCCGATGAAGAAGGTGACGAGGATCACGCGGTCGACGTCGATCCCCATCATCGAGGCCGCCTCGCGGTCGTATGCCGTTGCCCGCATCGCCTTGCCGACCCTGCTGCGGCTGACCAGCACGGTCAGTCCGACCATCAGTGTGAGCGCGGTCAGGATCACCAGGATCTGCACGATCGAGATGTTGAGCGGCCCCTTGTGGATCCCTCGCGTCAGGTCGACGTACTCGTACGTGTCGTAGGAGCGGAACTGCGCCCCGAACAGGAGCAGTGCCGAGGCCTGGAGAAAAAAAGAGACGCCGAGCGCCGAGATCAGGGGCGCGATTCGAGGCGCATTGCGAAGGGGTCGGTAGGCGAAGCGCTCGATCACGACTCCGAGCAGACCGGCGCCGACCATCGCCGCGGCGAACATGAGCGCGATCAGCAGTACGACCGAGATCGAGAGCTCGAACGCCCCCCCAGAGAGCGAGAGCACGCCGAAGCCGATGAACGCGCCGATCATGTAGACCTCGCCGTGGGCGAAGTTCAGCAGCTTGAGCACGCCGTAGACCATCGTGTAGCCGAGCGCGATCAGGGCGTACACGCTGCCCACGGTGAGCCCGTTCACGAGCAGCTGGACGAAGAGATCCCAGTTCACGCGCGTACGGAGGTTCTCACACGGAGCCCTCGACGACGACGGGCCCACCGCTGGGGATGGGCCCGACGCCGTTCAGAGAGCTTCCTTTAGCCGACGGTGACGTACTTGCCGTCGCGGATCTGGAAGATGTAGAACTTCGCCCCGACGACATCGCCGCGCGGGGTGAAGGATAGGTTGCCGCCCAGGATGTTGCCGCGGATGAGCGTGCGCTTGAGCTGCCGGACGACCTCACCGCGGGTCACCTGACCGTCTCGGCAGGCGTTCTGGATCGCGTTGATCATCGCCCGCGTGGCCGCGAACGTCGGCGGCCCGAAGGTGCCGAAGTTGATGCCCGGGAAGGCCTTGGTGAAGCCCGTCACGAAGCTCCGGGACGTGGTGATGTTCCGGATGTCCA
>Ga0183260_10005025_pt1 | contig 10448 bp, 7 predicted proteins | sample AntDrymUQ4972206_2_FD_129768 | JGI IMG/M metagenome (GOLD analysis project Ga0183260, IMG submission 129768) | Polar desert sand microbial communities from Dry Valleys, Antarctica - metaG UQ497 (22.06) (version 2) (version 2) | ecosystem: Environmental > Terrestrial > Soil > Desert | place...
GCCGCGGGAGTCGGCCGGGGTTCCGGTGCGGTACTTGCCGGTGAGGACGCCGCCGCCGAGGGGGGAGTAGGCCAGCACGCCCAGACCGCAGGACATGGCGGCCGGCAGCACCTCGTGCTCGATGTCGCGGTTGAGGAGGGAGTACTCCTGCTGGGTGCTGGCCAGGGGTACCCGGGTGGGTACGGCGAGCTGCCACGTGGCCGCCTGGGCGACCTGCCAGCCGGTGTAGTTGGACACCCCGGCGTACCTCGCGCGACCGGAGGTCACCGCCTGGTCGAGGGCAGCCACGGTCTCCTCGACCGGGGCGTTGTCGGACCAGACGTGGACCTGCCACAGGTCGACGTGGGACGTACCGAGCCGCTCGAGAGAGGCGTCCAGGTTGTTCAGCAACCCCCGGCGCGACGTGTCCTTGACCGGGCCGTCCGCGCCGGCACGGAAGCCGGCCTTGGTGGCGAGCACCACCTGGTCGCGGGGGACGACGTCGTCCAGCAGCCTGCCCAGCAGCTCCTCGGAGGCACCCGCGCCATACGCCCAGGCCGTGTCGACCAGCGTCCCGCCGGCGTCTATGAACCCGGCCAGCATGTCCTTCGCCTCGTGCTCGTCGAGGTGGGTGCCCCACTGAGAGGTGCCGAGACCGAGTCGCGAGACCTTCAGACCGGTGTGTCCGACGGCGCGTTGCTGCATGTCGGAAAGGCTATCCGTAGGGTTGCCAAACGTGTGGGATCTCCTCAAGGCCGTCGTGCTCGGCACTCTCCAGGGCCTGACCGAGTTTCTCCCGATCTCCAGCAGTGCGCACCTGCGGATCTTCCCGGAGCTGTTCGGTTGGGGTGATCCGGGCGCGGCGTTCACCGCGGTGATCCAGATCGGGACCGAGCTCGCCGTGCTGATCTACTTCCGCAAGGACATCTGGCGGATCGGCACCACCTGGCTGCGGTCGCTCTACCGTCCCGAGTACCGCGGTCACCTCGACTCACGGATGGGTTGGTTCATCATCATCGGCTCGCTGCCGATCGTGCTGCTCGGGATCGTGCTCAAGGACGTCATCGAGCGCGACTTCCGCAACCTCTGGATCATCGGCACCACGCTGATCGTGCTCGGCATCATCCTGGGCGTCGCCGACCGGATGAGCGCCGATCGCAAGCGGATGAAGGACCTCTCACTGCGCGACGCCGTGCTGATGGGCCTCGCCCAGGCCTGCGCCCTCGTGCCTGGGGTGTCGCGCTCCGGCGCCACCATCTCGATGGGGCGCTTTCTCGGCTACGAGCGTGAGGCCGCCACCCGGTACGCCTTCCTGCTGGCGATCCCTGCGGTCGTCGGCGCGGGTCTGTTCGAGCTCAAGGAGATCCCGGGCGGCGACAACAGCTACGGCTGGGGGCCGACCATCGTGGCCACGGTCGTCGCGTTCGTCGTCGGGTACGCCGCTATCGCGTGGCTGCTGCGCTACGTGTCGACGAAGTCCTACCTGCCGTTCGTGCTGTACCGGATCGGCCTCGGCACGCTCACGCTCGTGCTGGTCGCGGCCGGGGTGCTGAACGCCTGACGGTTGAGTCGCGTGTCTGCGGCAGGTGAGGCGCGGCTGTGTGACAGTCCTTGCCGCGCATCCGCGACTCGTTGTGCACGCGCGTGCGATTCAACGGCCCGGGTGGGTCACAGCCAGCCGGACTTCTTGAAGAACCACAGCAGGCCGGCCGAGGCGCCGACCATCAGCGCCATCGCGAACAGGTACCCGAACTGCCAGTGCAGCTCGGGCATGTGGTCGAAGTTCATGCCGTAGATCCCGGCGATCAGCGTCGGCACGACCACCAGCGCGGCGCCGGCGGAGATCTTGCGCATGTCGTTGTTCTGCTGCACCGAGATCCGCGCCAGGTGGGCGTCGAAGGCCGAGGACAGCAGGCCGTCGAGCTCGTCGATGGTGTCGGCGCACCGGCTGAGGTGGTCGGCAACGTCGCGGAAGTACGGCGCCGCGTCCCGGTCGATGCCGTGCGCCGTGCCGCTGGCGAACCGGCTCATCGGGTCGCGCAGCGGCAGCACCGCCCGGCGTACCTCCGCCAGCTCGCGCTTGAGGACGTAGATCCGAGCGGAGTCGTTGGTGCGTTCCTCGGAGAAAACCGACAGCTCGACCTCGTCGACGTCCTCGAGAAGCGAGTCGGCCACGTGCTCGTAGCCATCGACGACCTGGTCGCAGACTGCGTAGACGACCGCGGACGGTCCGTGCGCGAGCACGGCCTGCCGGGCCTCGAGGTCGACCCGGGCCTGACGCAGCGCGCCACCTTCGCCGTGGCGGACGCTGATGACGAAGTCGGAACCCACGAAGAGGTTGATCTCGCCGGTCTCGACGGCGTCGTCCTCGTCGACGTACCACAGTGTCTTGAGGACGAGGAACAGGTTGTCCTCGTAGCGCTCGAGCTTGGGCCGCTGGTGGGCGTTGACGGCGTCCTCAACCGCCAGGTGGTGCAGTGAGAAGGCGCCCGCGACCTCCGTGAGCTCGTGGGCGTCGGGTTCATGCAGGCCAACCCAGACGAAGTCACCGGGCCCGCAGCGCTCGCGCACCGACGCCAGGTCGGCCACGTCGCAGTCGACCGGCACCCGGGTTCCGTCGCGGTAGACCGCGCTGTCGACGATCACGGTCCGAGGTTAGCGCCAGTACAGTCCCCGGCATGGCAACCGTGGTGCTGGTCCGACACGCGCGTTCCACGGCGAACGCGAGCGGCGTACTCACTGGGCGGCTCAAGGGCGTCCACCTCGACGACACGGGACGGGGGCAGGCCGACCGCGCCGGCACACGGCTCTCCACGGTGCCGCTCGCCGCGTTGGTCAGCAGCCCGCTGGAACGGTGCAAGGAGACGGCGCGCGCGCTGGCGGCTGGGCAACCGAAGCCGGTCAAGATCGTCACCGAGCGTGGCCTGGTCGAGTGCGACTACGGGGATTGGCAGGGGCGGCCGCTCAAGGAGCTGGCGCGCGAAAAGCTCTGGAAGGTGATCCAGAGCCACCCGGCATCGGTGACGTTCCCGTCGGGGGAGGCGATGGCGGCGATGTCGGCCCGCGCCGTGGCCGCCGTACGTCGCCACGACGCCCTGGTCGAGGCCGAGCACGGTCCGCAGGCGGTCTGGGCCGCCGTCACCCACGGCGACCTGGTCAAAGCGATCCTGGCCGACGCGCTGGGCCTTCACCTCGACCAGTTCCAGCGGCTTCACGTCGATCCGTCGTCGATGTCGGTCATCCGCTATGCCTCGGATGCGTCGTACGTCCTGCAGAGCAACAGCCACGAGGGCGACCTGAGTTGGCTGGCCCCGACGTCCCGCCGCCAGCCGCCCCGGACGGGGGTGGTCGGCGGTGGCGCCGGGCCGTCTGGATCGGCCCCCTAGGGTGGAGAACGTGCCGATCGTCCACACCTTCGACCCGCCCGAGCGCTTTGTCGCCGGAACCGTCGGCGCGCCCGGGGAGCGCACCTTCTTCCTCCAGGCGCGCGAGGGCACCCGCGTGGTGAGCGTCGCGTTGGAGAAGCAGCAGGTGATCGCGCTCGCCGAGCGGATGGACCAGCTCCTCGACGACCTGATGAACGCCGACACCCGCGAGGTCGTCCCCGCGGTCGCGCCGCTCACGTTGGGCGACACGGAGCCGCTCGAGCAGCCGATCGTCGAGGAGTTCCGGGCCGGGACCATGACGCTCTCGTGGGACCCCGATGACGAGCGGCTGGTGATCGAGGTCTTCCCGTTCAGCGAGGCCGCCGTCGTCAGCCCCGACCAGATCGACGAGGACATCGCGGAGCCTGAGCCCGACGAGCTGTTGTTGGTCCGACTGCCCGCCGCGGCCGCCCGCTCCTTCGTGCAGCGCGCCGAGAAGGTCGTCGAGGCCGGTCGCCCCAGCTGCCCCTTCTGCGGGAGTGCCATGGACCCCGAGGGCCACCTGTGCGTGCGAGCCAACGGGTTCAAGCGCCGCGACCCGTGACCCTGCTCGACGAGGAGCTGCGGCTCCACGGCCGGATCATGCCGGCGTCCAATGCCACGTTCGTCGGTGAGATCGGTGACGTCCGCGTCGTGTACAAGCCGGTAGCGGGGGAGCGACCACTGTGGGACTTCCCGGACGGCACCCTCGCGAACCGTGAGGTGGCGGCCTACGTCGTGTCCGAGGCGCTCGGCTGGGACGTCGTTCCCCACACCTTCCTGCGGCAGGGGCCGCACGGCCTCGGCATGGTGCAGCTCTGGCAGGAGCCCGACGAGCAGCAGGCGGCCGTGACCGTGGTCGCCGAGGGGGCCGTGCCGGCCGGCTTCTGCCATGTCTTCGACGGCGTCGACGAGCTCGACCAGCCGATCTCGCTGGTCCCCGAGGACTCGGCCGCGCTGCGCCGGATGACGGTCTTCGACGTGCTCGTCAACAACGCCGACCGCAAGGGCGGACACGTCCTGGAGATGGCCGACGGCCACCGCTACGGCGTCGACCACGGCGTCACCTTCCATCCCGACCACAAGCTCCGCACCGTGCTGTGGGGCTGGGCCGGCGACCCTCTTGACGACGAGGAGCGGGCCGGTGTCGGGCGGTTGCTCGCGGGGTGGTCGGACGGGCTCGAGGACGAGCTCAGCCACCTGCTGGACGAGCAGGAGCTCACCCGGCTGCGTCGGCGGGCGGAGCGACTGCTGGCCGCGGGTCGCTTCCCGCAGCCTCGCGGCGACTGGCCGGCCATCCCCTGGCCACCCTTCTGAGTCTGCACGGATACGCTTCCCGCATGCGTGCGTGGACAGCTCCGGATGTGCCCCGGCTCCCGGTCATTGGACCGGCGGTGCGGATGCGTGACACCTCCTCCGGCGACACCGTCGAGGTGACCCCCGCCGAGGGCCCGGCCCGGCTCTACGTCTGCGGCATCACGCCGTACGACGCCACCCATCTCGGTCACGCGGCCACCTACATCGGCTTCGATCTGCTCGGCCGCGCGTGGCGGCTGGCCGGCCACGACGTCACCTACGTGCAGAACGTCACCGACGTCGACGACCCGCTGCTGGAACGCGCCACGAAGGTCGGTGTCGACTGGGTCGCGCTCGCCGAGCGGGAGACGGAGCTTTTCCGGCAGGACATGGCCGCGCTACGAGTCCTCCCGCCCGACCACTACATCGGCGCGGTGGAGTCGATCCCGCTGGTCATCGAGCTGATCCGCCGGCTCGACTCCGTCGGCTCGGTCTACCGCGTCGACGACGACCTCTACTTCTCCGTCAACGCGGATGACACCTTCGGCGGCGTTTCGGGCTGGACCCGCGACCAGATGCTCGCGACGTTCGGCGAGCGGGGCGGTGATCCCGATCGAGCCGGCAAGAAGGACCCGCTGGACTGCGTCGTGTGGTGTGCCGAGCGTGAGGGCGAACCGGCTTGGGACAGCGAGTTCGGTCGCGGCCGGCCTGGCTGGCACGTCGAGTGCACCGCTATCGCGCTGGCTCACCTCGGTCACGCCTTCGACGTCCAGGGCGGCGGCAGCGACCTGATCTTCCCCCACCACGAGATGTGCGCCGCAGAGGCGCAGGTCGCCGAGCCCGCCCACCGGTTCGCCAAGACCTACGCCCACGCCGGGATGGTCGGCTACGACGGCGAGAAGATGTCGAAGTCGCGTGGGAACCTGGTCTTCGTCAGCGCGCTTCGCAACAGCGACGTCGACCCGATGGCGATCCGGCTGGCGTTGCTCCGCCACCACTACCGCGCCGACTGGGAGTGGTCCGACGCCGAGCTGTGGGACGCCGTCGACACCCTCGCCGACTGGCGCCGGGCACTGGCCCTGGGAGCGGGGGCACCAGCGAAGTTGGTCGTCGCCGCCGTACTCGAGGCGTTGGCCGACGACCTCGACGCGCCCACCGCGCTGGCCGCCGTGCAGGGCTGGGTGGACGCGACGCTCGGCAGCGGAGGTCTGGCCGACACCGGTGACCCCGAGGCCGCGGCGACTGTCCATCAGCTGCTGGACGCCGCGCTCGGCCTGGGGCTCTGAGCCGCGCCGTCAGCCCTCGTCGGTGCGGTTGCGCTTGAGGTAGCGCTCGAACTCCCGCGCGATCGCCTCGCCGGTCGCCTCCGGGAGGTCGGCGGTGTCGCGGGTCTCCTCCAGAGCCCGGACGTAGTCGGCGATGTCCTCGTCCTCCTCGGCCAGCTCATCGACGCCGCGCTCCCAGGCACGGGCCTCCTCCGGGAGGTCACCGAGCGGGATGCTCGCCTCCAGCAGGTCCTCGACCTGCCCGAGCAACGCCATCGTCGCCTTCGGGCAGGGCGGCTGCGCGACGTAGTGCGGCACCGCGGCCCAGTAGGACACCGCCGGGATGTCGAGTCGCATGCAGGCGTCCTGCAGCACGCCGACGATGCCGGTCGGACCCTCGTAGTTGGACGGGTCGAGCTTGAGCCGGTCGACCAGGTCGGGCTCGGTCGCCGTACCTGTGACCGGGATCGGACGGGTGTGGGGGGTGTCGGCCAGCAGCGCGCCGAGCGTGACGACCAGCTGGCCGCCGAGCTCGTCGCACGCGGCCAGCACCTCGGCCGCGAACTGGCGCCAGCGCATGTTGGGCTCGATGCCGCGGACGAGGATCACGTCGCGGTCGAGGTCGGGCGGGGAGGCGATGGCGATCTGGGTGCTCGGCCAAGTGAGCCGGCGGTGACCGTTCTCGTCGGTGCCGACCATCGGCCGGTTGACCTGGAAGTCGTAGAAGTCCTCCGGATCCACGGCCCCCACGATCCGGGCGTCCCAGACCTGCAGGAGGTGGTCCATCGCGGACGACGCGGACTCGGCGGCGTCGTTCCAGCCCTCGAAGCCGGAGATGACGATGGGGTCGATCAGGTCGGGGGCGTCCTCGATCTCGATCACCCGGCAAACCTACATCCGAGCCGCGCCGATTTCGCTGCCCCACGAGGCGGTGGAACGATGGTGGTGGTGTCAGCATGCGGGAATGCAGTCCACTCGTCGGACGGCCTGTCTAGGTTGGAACGGCACCTCAGCCCGAGAGGAGACCGGTGACGGAGCCAGCGCAGCGCCCGGACGCGACGGAGGAGCTCTCCGCCGCGTTGCGTGAGCGCATCCTGGTCATCGACGGCGCCATGGGCACCCTCATCCAGGGGCACCAGCTGGAGGAGCCCGACTTCCGCGGTACGACGTTCCCCGACTACGGCCACGACCTGAAGGGCGACTCGGACGTCCTGACGCTGACGCAGCCCGAGATCATCGGCGGCATCCACCGTGCCTACCTCGACGCCGGCGCCGACATCGTGTGCACCAACACCTTCACCGCCACGAGCATCTCGCAGGCCGACTACGGGCTGGAGGACCACTGCTACGAGCTGAACCGTGCGGCTGCCGCGCTGGCCCGCGAGGCGGCCGACGATGTCGCATCAGACGAGCGTCCTCGCTGGGTGGCCGGCTCGCTGGGTCCGACCAACCGCACCGCCTCGATCTCCCCGGACGTCAACGACCCCGGGGCGCGCAACGTCTCCTTCGACGAGCTCGTGGCGTCGTACCTCGAGGCGGCGCGAGGTCTAGTGGACGGCGGCGCCGACCTGCTGCTGGTCGAGACGATCTTCGACACCCTCAACGCCAAGGCGGCAATCTTCGCTCTCGAGACGCTCTTCGAGGAGCAGGAGCGTCGCTGGCCGGTGTGGATCTCCGGCACCATCACTGACGCCAGCGGGCGGACCCTGTCGGGCCAGACCACCGAGGCGTTCTGGAACAGCGTGCGCCACGTACGGCCGCTCCTCATCGGGCTGAACTGCGCTCTCGGCGCCGCCGACCTGCGCCCCTACGTCGCCGAGCTGTCGCGCATTGCCGACTGCTTCATCTCCGCCCACCCCAATGCCGGCCTCCCCAACGAGTTCGGTGAGTACGACGAGACGCCGGACCAGATGGCGGCGGTACTCGGCGAGTTCGCGCGCCAGTCGCTGGTGAACATGCTCGGCGGCTGCTGCGGGACCACTCCCGAGCACATCTCGGCCATCGCCACCGCAGTGAAGGGCGCCGAGCCCCGCGTACCGGCCGAGCCAGCCGCCGCGATGCGGCTCTCGGGCCTCGAGCCGTTCTCGATCGACGCCGACAGCCTGTTCGTGAACGTCGGCGAGCGCACCAACATCACCGGTTCCGCCCGGTTCCGGAAGCTGATCAAGGACGGCGACTACGACGCCGCCTTGACCGTGGCCGCCCAACAGGTCGACAACGGCGCGCAGGTCATCGACGTCAACATGGACGAGGGGATGATCGACGGCGTCGCCGCCATGGACCGGTTCCTCAAACTGGTCGCGAGCGAGCCCGACATCTGCCGGGTGCCGGTGATGGTCGACTCCTCGAAGTTCGAGGTCATCGAGGCCGGCCTGAAGTGCCTGCAGGGCAAGCCGATCGTCAACTCGATCTCCATGAAGGAGGGCGAGGAGAAGTTCGTGGAGCAGGCCCGGCTGTGCCGCAAGTACGGCGCTGCCGTGGTCGTGATGGCTTTCGACGAGGACGGCCAGGCCGACAACCTCGAGCGCCGCAAGGTGATCTGCGATCGGGCCTACCGGATCCTGACCGAGGAGGTCGGGTTCCCGGCGTCCGACATCATCTTCGACCCCAACGTGTTCGCCGTCGCGACCGGCATCGAGGAGCACGCGTCGTACGGCCAGGACTTCATCGAGGCCACCCGCTGGATCAAGGAGAGCCTGCCGGGTGCCCTGGTCTCCGGCGGCATCTCCAACGTCAGCTTCTCGTTCCGCGGCAACAACCCGGTGCGAGAGGCGATCCACGCGGTCTTCCTGTTCCACGCCATCGAGGCCGGCCTCGACATGGGCATCGTCAACGCCGGAGCCCTGGTCGGTTACGACCAGGTCGACGCCGAGCTGCGCGAGCGGATCGAGGACGTCGTCCTCAACCGCCGGGCCGACGCCGCGGAGCGGCTGCTCGAGATCGCCGAGCGCTACAACTTGGCGGCCGAGGACGAGGTCGTGACCGAGGAGGAGTGGCGCGCGCTGCCGGTCTCGGAGCGCATCACCCACGCGCTCGTGAAGGGCATCGACGCCCACGTCGAGAGCGACACCGAGGAGCTGCGCGGCGAGATCGCCGAACGGGGTGGTAAGCCGATCGAGGTGATCGAGGGCCCGCTCATGGACGGCATGAATGTCGTCGGTGACCTGTTCGGTGCCGGCAAGATGTTCCTGCCGCAGGTCGTCAAGAGCGCGCGCGTCATGAAGAAGGCTGTCGCCTACCTGATCCCCTTCATCGAGGAGGAGAAGGCGAAGGATCCAGCGGTGGCCCGTCAGAAGGACACCAACGGCACCATCGTCATGGCCACCGTCAAGGGCGACGTCCACGACATCGGGAAGAACATCGTCGGCGTGGTGCTGCAGTGCAACAACTTCGAGGTCATCGACCTCGGTGTGATGGTCCCGCCCCAGAAGATTCTCGACGCGGCGCGCGAGCACGAGGCCGACGTCATCGGGCTGTCCGGCCTGATCACACCGTCGCTGGACGAGATGGTGACGATGGCGAGCGAGATGCAGCGCCAAGGCTTCGAGATCCCGCTCCTCGTCGGCGGCGCGACTACCTCGCGTGCCCACACGGCGGTCAAGGTCGATGGCAAGTACGACGGACCCGTCGTCTGGGTCAAGGACGCCTCCCGGTCGGTGCCGACCGTCGCGGCGCTCCTGCACACCGAGCGCCGTACGAAGCTCCTGGATGACGTAAAGGCCGACTACGACAGCCTGCGCACCCGTCACGCGGCCAAGCACGACCGGCCGATGGCGACGCTCGAGGAGGCCCGGGCCAACGCCACCCAGATCGACTGGACGGGCTACCGGGCGCCCCGGCCACACTTACTGCTTCAGCAGGAGCGCGACGTCTCACCGATCATTGGCCGGCGCGGCGAGACCCAGCACGTGCGGATCTTCCGCAACTACGACCTGGCCGACCTGCGGCGCTACATCGACTGGCAGCCCTTCTTCAACGCGTGGGAGATGAAGGGCTCGTTCCCCGACATTCTCAACAACCCCTCGAGCGGCCCCGAGGCACGCAAGCTGTACGACGACGCGCAGGCCATGCTTGACCGGCTGACGGCCGAGAAGTGGCTGACGGCGCACGGCACGATCGGGCTGTTCCCGGCCAACAGCGTGGGCGACGACATCCACGTCTACCTCACCGAGCAGCGCGACGAGCCACACCACGTGCTCTCGATGCTGCGCCAGCAGGGCCGCCACCGCGACGGCGTGCCCAACCGGGCGCTGTCGGACTTCGTCGCGCCTCGGAGCACGGGCGTCCGTGACTACCTAGGTGCCTTCGCGGTGACCGCTGGCCACGGCACGCAGGAGAAGATCGCCGAGTTCAAGGCCGAGCTCAACGACTACGACGCGATCCTGCTCGAGTCGCTCGCGGACCGGCTGGCCGAGGCGTTCGTCGAGCGGCTGCACGAGCGCGTGCGTAAGGAGTTGTGGGGCTACAGCCCCGACGAGCACCACGACAGCGTGGGGCTACTCAA
>Ga0183260_10005026_pt1 | contig 10448 bp, 6 predicted proteins | sample AntDrymUQ4972206_2_FD_129768 | JGI IMG/M metagenome (GOLD analysis project Ga0183260, IMG submission 129768) | Polar desert sand microbial communities from Dry Valleys, Antarctica - metaG UQ497 (22.06) (version 2) (version 2) | ecosystem: Environmental > Terrestrial > Soil > Desert | place...
CGGTTTGCTCAATCACGTCGAAATCATACGACGTGCTACGTGCGATGTGCTACGTGCGATGTGCGGACGGGCTACGTGCTGCGTGCTCAGTACGCCAGCAGGGTTCGGGCGGCGCGCTCGATCTCGTCCTCGCTCGGCAGGAAGGCGTGCTCGAGCGGCGGCGAGTATGGGACCGGGGTGTCGAGTGCGCCGATGATTCGGACCGGCGCGTCGAGCGAGTCGAACGCCTCCTCCTGGATGATGGCGGCGAGGCTTTCGCCGATGCCCCCGGTGCGCGAATCTTCGTGCACGATCATCACCCGGCTGCAGTGGCGCGCGACGCGCAGGACGGCGGCGCGATCGATCGGCGCGATCGTGCGGAGATCCAGGACGGCGGCTTCGATGCCGTCCTTTGCAAGACGGTCAGCGACCCGCATCGCCACGTGGACGAAGGCGCCATAGGAGATCAATGCGAGATCGTCGCCGGCGCGTCGCAGCGCCGCCTGGCCAATCGGCATCGGCGCTGGTGCAGCCTCGCCAAGGGCCTGCTTGACGCGCGGATCACGGTAGAGCGCGATGTGCTCGTAGTAGAGCACCGGATCCGGATCGGCGAGGGCGCTCGCCATCATTGCCCTCGCATCCGCGGGAGTGGACGGGGTCACGATCTTCAGACCCGGCGTCCGATAGAACCACGGCTCGGTGTTCTGGCTGTGATACGGACCGGCATGACGCAATCCGCCCCAGGGCATCCGCACCACCATCGGAACGGAGCCTCCCCATCGGTACCGAATCTTCGCCGCGTTGTTGACCAGTTGATTGAAGCCGGTCGCGACGAAGTCATTAAATTGCATTTCGCCGATCGGCCGCTGCCCGGCCAGCGCGGCCCCGACGCAAACACCCAGGACCGCCCCTTCCGCGAGCGGTGAATTGATGATGCGATCGCCGAACTCGGAGAGCAGCGGCCGAAGCAGCAGGAAGGCGTTGCCATACTGGCCGCCGACGTCCTGACCGTAGAGGAAGACGCGGGGATCCGCGCGCAGTGCGTCGCCGACTCCGAGCATCACGGCTTCGAGAAACGTCTTGCCCTTCCGATCGAATGGAGGTGCGTCCTCGACAGCAGGGAGTCCCGGAGCGTAGTCGACCCGGGCTCTCACGGCGGGATCGAGCACGTCGATGCGGACGCGCGGCGGCTCGGCGGCGAACACTCCCCTGCCGACGTCACCGGCGTCGGGCCACGGCGCATCGATAACGGCGCGGGCCTCGGCCTCAACCAATGCCGTGACCTCGGCCTTCATCCGGTCGACGTCGCCTCTCCCGAGCAAGCCGTCCGCTTCAAGACGTGCGGCGTAGAGCGCGAGTGGATCCCTCGCGGCCCAGAAGGCATACAGGTCAGGATTCGCGTAGCCCTGCTCTGATAGCGGCGCGTACTCCCACGATCCCTGCGGATCCTTGCCGAGATAGAGCATGTCGTCGTGGTGCGCATGTCCGCACATTCGCATGCACACGAGTTCGATGAGGGCTGGGCCCTCGCCGGCGCGGGCGCGCTCCACGGCCCAGGCAAACGTCGCCGCGACTTCGTCCGCATCGGTGCCGTCGATCGTGACCCCCGGTATGCCGTAACCGAGCGCCTTATCCGCGAAAACGCGGACCGCTGACTGATCGGCCTGCGGTGTCGAAAGCGCGGTCTGATTGTTCTGGACGCAGAAGACGGCCGGCAGCCGACGCGCCGCGCACAGGTTGATGGCCTCGTGCCATTCGCCGAGCGATGACCCGCCTTCGCCGATGAACGAGAGCGCGACGCGGCCCGATCCTTCGCGGGCGAACGCCATCGCCATCCCGGCGGCGTTGAGAGTACTCACCGCCAGCGGCGCGGCAGCGGGGACGATGCCGTTTGAGAGATCGCCGATGTGCAGGTCCTTGCCGTGCATCGGCGGGCCCGCCTTGCCCATCTGCGCCGACAGCACCATCCGCACGGTCGCGCCATCCGGCTTCATTGCCAGCGCGACGCCCAGGTCACGGATCAGCGGCGCGACGATGTCCCCGCGCCACTCACCCTCGTCCCGGAACATCTCGCCCCGGCGGAGGCGAATGGCGGCAGCGTAAATGGCCTCCTGTCCGAGCGATCGGAATCCCTTCCCCTGGAACGGCGCGTCGCCGAACCGGACCTCGCCACTGGTGAAGAATGTCTTCAGGCGGGTATCCACGGCCCGGGTCAGCAGCATGCCGCGCAGCATCTCGCGGCGCTCGTCCGGCCGCAGCGAGGCCCTGATTGCGGCGCGACGCAGGAAACCGTCACAGGCGCGGACGACCTCCTCGACCGCCGCATCGAACCGCTTCGGGGCGGAAACATCCGGCGTGGTATTCGCAATGCCAGCCGGTGTCCCGTTCATCCTCAGACGGGCCTCGAGGTCGTGCGCGAACGTGCGGCGAACGGCTTCGATCGATGTCTCGCTGTCGCCGATTGACTGCCCTGCGGAATCGACCGCGGCCAGCACGGACGCGAGCGCGAAGGGGTGCCGCTCCAGAACGAAAGCGGCAAGACGCGTGGCGATGGAGGAACCGGAGGTGGCCGCTGCCCTGGACATGACTGTCAAGGATGGTACCGCAAAGGCCGGCGGCCCGGTCTGAAGGACGGTCCGCGGCCTCACAGGAACCACCGAACTCGACTGGCGGCGCTGCTGCAGTTGCGCTATTGTCAGGCAACATGCCGCGAGGGCCCCTCACGCTCGTCCTGACGATCGCAATGGCCCTGACGGCAGGCTCCGCTGGTGCGCAGGATGACACCCGCGCCGAACTTCTCGCCCGACGGCGCGGCGAGAAGGCGGCACAACTGCAGCCGTACACACCCGGAAAGATCGAAAAGGCGCTGCTCTTTCTCGAAGAATCGAAGCCGCTGCAGAAGATCGCGCCCCATAACGGCTTCTTTATCCAGTACGGGTACACGGGCAAGCCCCTCGGCTCAGGCGTGGCGTTTGGCGGCGGCTGGCGGCACGACCTCCTCGACGGCGACGCCCGCCTGATCCTCGAGGCCGGCCAGTCGTTCCGGGGATACCGAATGGCTCGCGCCGATCTGTCGCTGCCTCGCCTGTTGCGCGAGCGACTCGAAGTCGGCTTCGAGACGTCATACAGCCTCAACAGCCAGGAGGACTTCTACGGCCTTGGGTTCGACTCGCAACGCGCCGACCGGGTGAATTTCCGGTTTCGCGCTCCAGAGGTGCAAGGCCGCGTGACGCTGACGCCGGTCTCGTGGTGGAACGCAGGCGTCAGGCTCGGATGGATGGGCGTGGAGGTGGACGGCGGTACAGATCGCCGGTTCCCCTCGATCGAACAGCGCTTCACCGATCGGAACGCGCCGGGATTGGTGGCGCAGCCGGACTTCTCCTATACCGACGTGTTCACGACGCTCGACTCGCGGGACCAGCCCGGAAACGCGCGCCAGGGCAGTTACCTCGGCGTCCTGTGGCGGCAGCACACCGACCGCGACTTCGATCGCTACAACTTCCACCAGGTCGACATCGAGGCCCAGCAGTTTCTACCGATCTTCGACAAGAAGCGCGTCATTGCCCTTCGAGTACAGCTGCTGACAACCACCGCAACGGACGGGCACGAAGTGCCTTTCTACTTCCGTCCAACCCTCGGCGGCAGTACGTCACTGCGCAACGTCTCGGACTTTCGCTACCGGGACCGAAACGTCCTGGGGACAACCGTCGAGTACCGGTGGGAGGCGTTCTCCGGTCTCGACATGGCGCTCTTCTCAGATTTCGGCAGCGTGGCGAGACGCGTAAGCGACCTGGACCTTGGTGACCTCCCGGCCGCCTACGGGATCGGCCTTCGGTTCAACACCTACAAGGCGGTGTTTCTTCGACTGGACGTCGCGGCCGGTGGCAACGAAGGGGTCCGCACCTTCCTCAAGTTCTCCAAGGTTTTCTAGACCACAGCAGAAACACAGCCACGGCAGAAACACAGCAGAAACACAGAGGCAGACACACACAGCATGACGCGCATATGGCTCGGGCTCGCCGTTCTGACGCTCGGACTCGGCACCGTGCTGCCGGGAGCCGGGCAGAAGTTCTATCGCGACGATCCGCTCTGGCGTGACCCGGAGACCCAGGACGCGTCGGCGGCGAAGTCTGTCGCCACCAGCCAGCAGTACGACTTTATCGAGAACACGTTCCTGGACGCCGGTGACGACGACGGACGCCGCGCGGTCAACCTCAATACCGTCGATCAGGTGCCTGACTCGAGCTGGTTCACCAATCGCATCGGTCGTGACCGCTGGACGACGGAACAGATCGTCCGCGGACCGGACTCGGGAAGCGGCCCTGCGGCGGGCCCGTGGACGATCGCCGGCGCCAAGTCAGAGGGGATTACGCAAGGCCTGACGATCCGCGACAGCGCCGGGGATACCTACTTCGTCAAGTTCGATCCGCCCAGCAACCCGGAGATGGCGAGCGGCGCGGAGGCCATTTCGACCAAGTTCTTCTACGCCTTCGGCTACAACACGCCTGAGAACTACGTCGCGACGCTGCGCCGCGAATGGCTCGTGATCGGCGACAGCGCCGTGATCGCCGATGCCGACGGCAACCGTCACGCGATCGAAGACCGCGACCTGGATTCGCTCCTGAAGAAGGCCGCCCGCCAGGCGGACGGCGGCTACCGCGTCATCGCCAGCAAAGCATTACCCGGGCGTCCGGTCGGGCACTTCCGCTACTACGGCACGCGTCCCGACGATCCCAACGACATCTTCGCGCACGAGCACCGCCGTGAGTTGCGCGGCCTCTCGGTCTTCGCGGCCTGGCTCAATCACGACGACTCGCGCAGCATCAATACGCTGGACGTGCTGGTCCCGGACGGCAGCCGCTCGACGATCAAGCACTATCTGATCGACTTCGGGTCCACGCTGGGCAGCGGCAGCACGCAGGCGCAGACGGCACGTGCCGGCAACGAGTTCCTCTGGGAAGCACGGCCGACGCTGGTGACGATGCTGACGCTGGGTTTCTACGTCAGGCCGTGGGTCAAGGTCGAGTACCCGAGGCTGCCGGCGGTCGGCCGTTTCGAGTCGACTTATTTCCGGCCGGAGAACTGGAAACCGGAGTACCCGAACCCGGCGTTCCGCAACACTCGTCCCGAGGACCGCTTCTGGGCGGCGCGCATCATCGCGCAGATCTCCGACGAAGCGATCAGGGGGATCGTCGCGAGCGCGAAGTACAGCGATCCCCAATCTACCGAGTACATGACAGAGACGATTCTCGCGCGGAAGGCGAAGGTCCTGACGTCATGGCTCAACGGCTCGAACCCGGCCGTTGATTTCGCCATGGATCGGGACGGCCGCCTGACGTTCCTGAATGCCGCGGTCGAAGTCGGCGTCTCGAAAGCCGCGGACCGCTACACCGTGGCGTGGTCCCGCTTCGACAATGCCGCCAGCGTCCACACGTCGGTCGGAAGCGAGCAGTCGGTCACGACCCTGGCTGCACAGGCGCCGCGCGAGTTGCTCGCGTCTGACTTCGTCAGCGCAACGATCCGCGCGTTCCACTCCGACCACCCCGCGTGGCAACAACCAGTGGTCGTCTACTTCCGCCGAGGCGCAGACTCGACGTGGACGCTCGTCGGCCTCGAGCGCAATCCCTGATCACGCGCCGGCCCGGCTTCCTCCTCGCCGCGCTACTCGTCGTCGTCGCGGCGGCGATGGCATTCGGCCTCGGCAAGCTGCCGGGCGAAATGCGGGACTTCCACGTCTACTGGACGGCGGCAGGTCGCGCCCTGGCGTCAGAGCCGCTCTATCGCGGCGCCGACGGCCACTACCAGTTCAAATACCTTCCAGCCTTCGCCGTCCTTGCCGGTCCGGTCGGGTTGATACCGCTGGCGCTGGCCAAGGCGCTGTGGTTCGTCACCTCCGTGGCGCTGCTGACTGTCGTCGTCGCACTGAGTATCGCGATCCTTCCGGAAAGACGACGGGCCGTGATCGTGATCGGCGCGGTGGTCGTGATCACCATGGGCAAGTTCTACGGCCATGAGCTCGTGCTCGGCCAGGTCAACCTCCTGTTCACGTCAATCGTCCTCCTCGGCTTGATGGCGATGCGGATGAATCGCAATGGTGCGGCTGCCGTTCTGTTCGTGATCGCGACGGTGGTCAAGCCGTATGCGATCCTGCTGCTGCCCTGGCTGATCCTCCGGCGCGGGCTCACCGCAGCAGCGACCGCGATCGCGTCCCTCTGCGCTGTTCTGCTACTGCCCATCGTTCTCTACGGCTTCGCCGGCACAGCCGACCTCCACCTCGCGTGGTGGAGCACCGTCACCGGCTCCACCGCGCCAAACCTGACGAATGCGGACAACGTGTCACTCGCTGGCTTCTTTGCGAAGTGGTTCGGCAGCGGTCCGGCTGCGACGGCCGCGACTGCGCTCGCAGGGCTTGGCGTGCTGTCATTAGTCGGAACGGTGGTATTGCGGGGCAGAAAAGTGGAGCACAGGGAGATGCTCGAAGGAGCGCTGCTGCTCACGGTCATTCCATTGCTGTCGCCGCAGGGGTGGGATTACGTGTTCCTGGTGGCCTCGCCGGCTGCCGCGTTCATTGCCAACTACGATCGCAGCTTGCCGGGCTTTCTGCGGGGACTGTGCTGGGCCGCCCTGCTGACGATCGGTCTGTCGCTGTTCGATTTGATGGGACGCGAACACTACGCCGTTTTCATGTCGTGGTCGATCATCACGGTGTGCTTCCTGGTGGTCGTCGCTGGACTGGCGAGCCTCCGGGCGCGGAGGATCGCTTGATATGATCCGGCGATGCTTCGCACGTTGCTGATCTGCGCGATCCTGATGATGCTGGGTGGAGTCAGCCAGTCGCGTCCCTACGAAGCGCCCGGGACGGGCGTGGCGCTGGCGCTCGCGGAGGAGCGGGCGGCGCGGGTCACGAACCTGCGCTACGAGCTCCACTTCACCGTACCGCCGGTGCAGTCGGCGCCGGTCAGCGGTCGCGTCACCATCCGCTTCGACCTGAAGGATGCGTCGCGTCCGCTGGCGCTGGACTTCGCGGCGCCGTCCCATGCGGTGGCGGGTGCGACGCTCAACGGACGCGACGGCAAACCTGAGTACGTCACCGACCATCTCGTTGTTGCAGCGTCGGACCTTCGGAGTGGCGCGAACGAGATCACGGTGGAATTTCGCAGCGCCGACGCGCCCCTCAATCGCAGTGCCGAGTTTCTCTACGCTCTCTTCGTTCCCGCCAGGGCACGGCAGGCATTCCCATGCTTCGATCAGCCTGACCTGAAGGCGAGGTATACGCTGTCGCTCGACGTCCCCGCCGGGTGGACGGCCTTGAGTAATGGCGCGGAAGCGACCGGCGACTCGCGCGGCCCTTCGAGTACCGTGCGGTTCGCCGAGACGCAACCCGTCTCGACCTACCTCTTCACCTTCGCGGCGGGGCGATTCACGGTCGACACGGCAGAACGCGATGGCCGCCGGTTCCGGATGCTCCATCGGGAGACGGACGCCGCCAAAGTCGCGCGCAACCGCGACGCGATCTTCGACCTTCACGCCGGTGCGATCAGCTGGCTCGAGAACTACACCGGCATCCCGTACCCGTTCGGCAAGTTCGACTTCCTGCTCGTGCCGTCCTTCCAGTTTGGCGGAATGGAACACCCGGGGAGCGTCTACTACAACGCTCCCGCGCTAATGCTGGACGAGTCGGCGACCCAGAACCAGAAGCTCGGACGCGCCAGCCTGATCGCGCATGAGACCGCGCACATGTGGTTCGGTGACCTGGTCACGATGCGCTGGTTCAATGACGTGTGGATGAAGGAGGTGTTCGCCAACTTCATGGCGGCAAAGATTGTGAACCCCGCGTTCCCGGAGATCAACCACGATCTGCGTTTTCTCTACGCGCACTATCCCGCCGCGTACGACGTCGACCGCACGGCCGGCACAAATGCCATCCGCCAGCGCCTCGACAACCTGGATGAAGCCGGCAGCATGTACGGCGCGATCATCTATCAGAAGGCGCCGATCGTAATGCGCCAGCTGGAGCTGCTCCTCGGCGCTGCTTCCTTCCGCGACGGCATGCAGGAGTACCTCAAAGCGCACGCCTTCGGGAACGCGACGTGGACTGACCTGATCGCTACCCTGGATCGGCGCACGCCGGATGACCTGGCGGCGTGGAGTCGATCGTGGGTGGAGGAGGCCGGCCGGCCGATCATCAGGGTCGACCTGAAAGCGAACGGAGAGGCTGTCGAATCGCTGGAGGTGACGCAGGAAGACCCGATAACGGCGCGCGGTCTGCTCTGGACGCAGCCGCTCTCAGTCGCGATCGGATACCGCCGGGACGGTGTCGGAACCAGGCACCGGATGACCGGCCGCGCTCTTCGCATCTCGTCCGGTGCCACGGTCCCCGATTACGTGCTTCCGAACAGTGACGGCGTGAGCTACGGGAACTTCGTTCTCGATCCATCGAGCCGCGCGTATCTGCTCGAGAACCTGCCGGCCGACGAAGTCGCACGAGGCAGCGCGCTGGTCATCCTCTGGGAAGAGATGGTCGATGGACGCGTCCTTCCACGAGCGATGTTCGACCTGCTGGTGAAAACGCTGCCGACGGAACGAAACGAACTGACGATCCAGCGGATGCTCAGTTACCTGCAACAGGTCCGCTGGCGATGGATCCCCGACGCCGAGCGTGCAGACAGTGCCGCGGCTGTCGAGGCGATGTCGCGCGCGGGGTTGAATGCCGCGAACACCCCGAGCCTCAAGTCCGCCTGGTTCAATGCACTCAGGGACACCGCTCAGACCCGATCTACCCTTGCCTGGCTCGAATCGGTGTGGAAGAAGACAGAGACTGTCCCTGGGCTGGTACTGGCCGAACCTGACTTCATTACCCTCGCGCAGGAGCTTGCGGTTCGCGGCGTGCCTGGCAGCGAGCGGATCCTGTCAGAGCAGATCGCGCGCACCCAGAATCCGGATCGCAAAGCGCGGATGGAGTTCGTACGGCCGTCGCTCTCTGCCGATTCAACCGTCCGCGACGCCTTCTTCGCACAGCTGAAGGACCCGATCAAGCGGCGGCGCGAGGCATGGGTCCTCGAGGGCATCGGTTATCTGCATCACCCGTTGCGCGCCGCGTCAGCGGAAAAGCACGTCCAGCCGAGCCTGGAGATGCTTCTGGAAATTCAGAGGACGGGCGACATCTTCTTTCCCAAACGGTGGATGGACGCGACGCTGTCCGGTCACCGCAGTCCCGCGGTCGCCGCGACCGTCACCAAGTTTCTCGCAGAGCTCCCAGCCGGATACCCGGACCGGCTTCGCAGGATCATCCTCTCGTCGGCCGACGACCTGCTCCGGGTGTCGCGGCAGGGCCGCCAGCAATAACCGTCCGCAGCAGCTGAACTCATGCGCATTCGAATCCTCGTGACCGGCGGAACGTTCGACAAGGAATACGACGAGCTCTCGGGCAAGTTGTTCTTCAAGGACACGCACGTCGACGAGATGCTCAGTCGTGGCCGCTGCCGCCTCGATATGATCTCTGAGACCGTGATGATGATCGACAGCCTCGAGCTGGACGATGATGGGCGGGCGAGAATTGTGGCGAGGGTGAGGGAGTGCGACGAGCAGGCCGTCCTCATCACTCACGGCACCGACACCATGGTTCAGACGGCGCGCGCGCTTGCCGACGCCCGGCTCGACAACAAGACCATCGTGCTCACCGGCGCAATGGTCCCATACGCGTTCGGCAGCTCGGATGGTCTCTTCAACCTTGGCAGTGCCCTGTCGTTCGTGCAGGTGCTGCCGCCGGGAGTGTATGTGGCGATGAACGGTCAGCACTTCACCTGGGATTGCGTCCGCAAGAACAAGGCGAGCGGCTGTTTCGAGGCGGTATGACGACACCCTTCAGGCTCCAGTCGAAGCTGCCCAACGTCGGCACCACGATCTTCACGGTGATGTCGAAACTTGCCTCCGACGTCGGTGCGATCAACCTGTCGCAAGGGTTCCCCGACTTCGATTGCGATCCCGCGTTGATCGATGCCGTGACGCGGCATATGCGCGAGGGACGCAACCAGTATGCGCCGATGCAGGGCGTCCCTGCGCTCCGGCAGGCAATCGCCGCCAAGTACGAGTTGTTTCACGGCCGGCGATACGATGCGGACACCGAGGTCACCGTCACCTCGGGCGGTACCGAGGCGATCTTCGATGCGGTTGCCGCCGTGTGCGGTCCCGGCGACGAAGCCATCGTCCTCGAGCCCTGCTATGACTGTTACGTTCCGGCGATCGAGCTGAGTGGCGCCACGCCGGTCGTGGTGTCGTTGACGCTGCCCGATTACCGGCTGGATTGGAACGCGGTGCGCGCCGCCGTGACGTCGCGGACGCGGCTGATCATCATCAACTCGCCTCACAATCCAACCGGTGCCATCCTCAGCCCGAACGATATCCACGAACTGAAGGCGGTCGTCCGCGGCACCGACATCGTGATCATCAGCGATGAGGTCTACGAACAC
>Ga0183260_10005027_pt1 | contig 10448 bp, 10 predicted proteins | sample AntDrymUQ4972206_2_FD_129768 | JGI IMG/M metagenome (GOLD analysis project Ga0183260, IMG submission 129768) | Polar desert sand microbial communities from Dry Valleys, Antarctica - metaG UQ497 (22.06) (version 2) (version 2) | ecosystem: Environmental > Terrestrial > Soil > Desert | place...
AAGTCGTACCAGGTCAACCTGGGATAACGGCACTGGGCGGGGCCAGTGGCACCCGGCGATGCCCGTCGACGTACGGCAGCGACGAAAGGGGACGGCCCCGGCCGAGGCCGGAATCGCCCCCCTTCGAGGATGTGGTTCAGGCGCCGCGGACGTTCTCCGCCTGCGGGCCCTTCTGGCCTTGCGTGATGTTGAACTCCACGCGCTGTCCCTCATCGAGGCTGCGGAACCCGCCAGCATCGATCGCGGAGTAGTGGACGAATACGTCCGGGCCGTCACCGTCGGGGGCGATGAATCCGAACCCCTTCTCGGCGTTGAACCATTTCACAGTGCCTTGAGCCATGTCGTGGGCTCTCCTTCTGGCGTGTCGTTTCGAGACCGCATTTACCGTCTCGGGTCGCGACGAGGCGCCCCGCTCCCGGAGATTCCCCTAAGAACAAGAAAGCGCCCGCTGTCAGACTTCGCGGGCGTAACGCACGAACCGAAGTACAACTGCAACCACACCAAACGGTACGGGCGCAGCGCCTCCCGGTCAACCCGGCACGGCAGCGGCTCGCCAGAACGGATCGCCGCGCGCTCACGCTTGTCTTCCGACGACCGTTTCTGTGGCCGGTCGCGACGACATGGTGCCGCTGCACACTGTGATACGAAGGGAGGAGGAAGGATCAGCGCGTTTCCAGGCTCTTGATATCAACGACCGCTTCGGCTAGGCCGATCACTGGTGTCACCCCAACCATGCCACCGGTCGATCTCGATCCATGCGCTGACCCGGCCGCGGTCCCTCTTCGGGTACGGCCTCCCGACGTAGTGCTGTGAGAGTCGGTCGATGTCAGCCAGACCTTCGTCATCGCGCATCTCAACGACCCGGCCCTGCAGGCTGATGTGGGTGTACCAGTTGTCGGCGGCGAGGGCGGTGAGGCTGATCCGCCCGTCGTGGCGCAGGTAGTCGAGTCGCTTTCGACCTTCGTCCATGTTCACCAGGACCCGTTCTCCGTCGAGCAGGTACCAGGTCGCCACTGACACCGGCTGGCCATCAGGTCGTACCGTCGTGATCACCGCCGGATTGGGCTTCCCCAACAACTCGGTGACCGGCTCGGGCAGGGGAGGCTTGGGCATTCCGTCATCGTGGCACGGATGCGTTGTGGCAGGGTGCGGTGGTGGACGATTACCGCGCCCTCAACCGGGCTTGTTGGGATGAGCGGGCGCCGGCCCATGCGGCCTCGCGGGACTACGGGTTCGACCGCTTTGTCGCCGATCCGGCACACCTCAGCGATGTCGTCCGCTTCGATCTCCCGCTGCTCGGCGATGTCTCTGGATTGCGCGGGGTGCACTTGCAGTGTCACATCGGGACCGACACAATCTCGCTCTTGCGCCTTGGCGCACAGATGACGGGGTTGGACTTCTCGCCCACGTCTCTGGCGCAGGCCCGTCGGCTGGCCGAGACGACCGGTTCGGACGTCGACTTCGTCGAGGCCGATGTCTATGACGCAGTCGGCGCTCTTGGCAGTGAAGCGTTCGACCTGGTGTTCACCGGGGTCGGGGCGTTGTGCTGGCTTCCCGATGTCAGGCGCTGGGCCGAGGTCGTGGCCGGGCTGCTCAGACCCGGTGGTCGGTTGTTCCTGCGCGAAGGTCATCCGATGCTGTGGGCGCTGGACGATCCACGCGAGGACGGCCTGCTCGTCGTCGAGCATCCCTATTTCGAACGCGAGGAGGGCTCCGTCTGGGACGAGGAGGGCACCTACGTCGAGACCGACGTTGTCTTCAGCCACACCCGGACCGTGGAGTGGAACCACGGCCTCGGTGAGATCGTCACTTCGGTCTTGGCGTCGGGGCTCGACCTGACCGGTTTCGTGGAGCATGACAGCGTTGCATGGGACGCGTTGCCTGGCACGATGCGACAGCTCCCTGACAACGCCAACGAGTGGCGCCTCATCGATCGGCCGTGGCGGCTACCGCACTCCTACACGTTGCAGGCGGTCAAGCGATGAACGTGAAGGTCCGCGACCACGTCATCCCTCCAGACGAGCTGCGGTGGCGGTTCTCGCGGGCCAGCGGCCCGGGCGGTCAGTCGATCAACACCACCGACTCCCGCGTCGAACTGTCGTACGACCTCTCGGCCTCGACTGCGTTGCCGGAAGGCTTACGCGAGCGGGCTCGTCAACATCTGACCGGCCGCCTCGTCGACGGGGTGCTCACGATCAACGCCTCGGAACATCGGTCGCAATGGCGTAACCGACAGGCCGCACTGAGCCGTCTAGCGGCTGTGCTGTTCGAGGCGACGGCGCCCCCGCGCGCGGCTCGTCGTCCAACGCGCCCGAGCAAGCGGGCTCGCGAACGCCGCTTGGAGAGTAAGCGCGCCCGAGCCGGCATCAAGGACCTGCGCAAGCGTCCCATCGCCGAGTGACGAGCCGCAGGCAACTACTTCTTGTCACTCTTCGCGGTGATGATGCTGCTGCTGGTGGCGGGGACGCCCTTGACCTTTTTGTCCTTCTTGGGTTTCCGTGCTTCCCGGCCACCCTTGTTCTTGCCAGCCATCGCGCGCTCCCTGCCATCGATATCGGACCGTGGTCTCCCCCGCGCCCCGGTTCGGTCACCCACGACGGTACGACTCTAGGCCGTCCAGGGGAACCAGTTTTTAGGCAGACATGTACACCAGCCGCCCTGCTGAGTCGAGTCGGGCTCTCTTACATGTGCCTTCGCCGCGAGTGGTGCAGCACTTCCCATGGCTAAGCGACACTTCCAACGGGTTCGAACCCATTGGAAGTGACCCCGTACCACGTGAACGTGGGAAAGGGACAAGATGAGCCCGTGGATCTAGACGTTGCCCGCGTCCGCGCCTCGTTCCCCGCCCTTGATGAAGGTGTCGCCCACTTCGACGGACCAGGCGGATCTCAAGTCCCGATACAGGTCGCGCGCGCGATCGCGGACGCGATGTGCGCAGGACTGGCCAACCGCGGGTCGGTCACCGCCGCCGAGAAGCGAGCGGACGCAATCGTTGTCGAGGCCCGACAAGCGATCGCCGACTTGGTGGGGTGCACGGCGGCAGGGGTCGTCTTCGGTAGGTCCATGACTGCGCTGACGTACGACATGGCCCGCGCCCTTGCCAAGGAGTGGGGTCCACGGGACGAGGTCGTTGTGACCCGTCTCGACCACGACGCCAACGTTCGTCCCTGGGTCCAGGCGGCCCAAGGTGCGGGCGCAACGGTCCGCTGGGCCGCCTTCGATCCAGCGACTGGTGAGCTGCCGGTCGCCGCCGTTGCCGAGCTGATCTCAGCGCGTACCCGGCTGGTCGCAGTCACCGCTGCCTCCAACCTGTTGGGCACCCGGCCGGACGTGGCGGCGATCGCGAAGGCTGCTCACCATGCCGGCGCATTGGTCTTCGTCGACGGGGTGCACCTGACTCCGCACGCACCGGTCGACGTAGCCGCGCTCGGCGCGGACTTCTTCGCCTGCTCGCCCTACAAGTTCTTCGGTCCTCATCTGGGCGCGCTGGTGGCCGAGCCGTCACTGCTCGAGACCGTGCATCCAGACAAGCTGCTGCCATCCAGCGAGGAGGTGCCGGAGCGCTTCGAGCTGGGGACGCTGCCGTACGAGATGCTGGCGGGGACGACGGCCGCCGTGGACTTCATCGCCGACCTGACTTCAACTCGTGGCGACCGTCGGTCACGTGTGCTGGCGGCCATGGCGGCCGTCGAACGGTATGAGGAGCGACTACTCGACCGCCTACTTGACGGCCTCGCCGGGATATCCGGAGTCACCCGGCATGGCGATCCCCTCCGGCGTACGCCGACCATCTTGTTCTCGGTGAGCGACTACCGTCCGCGAGAGGTCTATGAGTTGCTGGCCACCCGTGGCATCAATGCGCCCGCCGGCAGCTTCTACGCCCTCGAGGCATCCCGGTGGCTGGGCCAGGGAGACGTCGGTGCCGTCCGGGCAGGGATCGCGCCGTACACGAACGAGGACGACGTGGACCGGCTGGTGGTTGCCGTGGCCCAGTTGGGTTGACCGGTTGTGGTGCCCTATGGCCCCACCGCAGAACTTGTGTGACACAATGTTACGGATGAGGTGCATGGAGTCACCATCGTTTGTATCATCGCGACGAAGTTACCGACACGGGACAGTCGGGAGGTCGCCGCAATGACAAACACCGCGCTGGTACCACCCATCACCGATGAGGGACAAGGATCGCCGACCAGCGCGCCCGTGGCCGAGGGTGACCGGCTGTCTGCCCTACGGCGCTACGACATCCTCGACAGCGCGCCCGACGGTGTCTTCGAACGGATCACCGCGTTGGCTGCGCGTCTGTTCGAGGTGCCGATCTCGCTCGTGTCCCTCGTGGACAGTCATCGCATCTGGCTCAAGTCTCACTACGGCATCGAAACCGACCAGATCGCGCGTGAGCCGGGGTTGTGCGCCTCCGCCATCCTGCAGTACGAGCCACTGATCGTGACCAACGCGGAGAGCGACCCCCGCACACGGGCGAACCCGTTGGTGGCAGGTGAGTTCGGGCTGCGCTTCTACGCTGCCGTGCCGATTACCACGCACGACGGGTACAACCTCGGAACGCTCTGCGTCATGGGCAAAGCGCCTCGGCTCGTCACCGAGGACGAGATCAAGACGCTGTCCGACCTTGCCTGCGTGGTCATGGACGAGATCGAGCTGCGGCTCTCGGCGCGTCGGACCGCCCGTCTCGAGGCTTCGCTGCGACGTAACGCTGAGAAGACAGCAAGGCTTGACCGGTTGCAGCAAACCCTGCTCACCCACATGGCCGACGGGGTCATCATGCAAGCACCCGACGGGCACATTGTGGCCTCGAGCGATTCAGCGGGCCAACTTCTCGGGCTCGGCGACGAGGAGGTCAACAGCGCCGCCGCAATGGAGTCGTTGCGCGAGCGGCTGCTGGCACCCGATGGGTCGATCCTCGATACCGCGGATGCCCCGCTGGGCGCCTCGGGAGCCGAGCCGGCGACAGGCGATCAGGTCATTGGTGTCCGTGACGAGACGGGGGAAACCCGGTGGCTCTCGTGCAACAGCAGCCCGGCCGCCGACCCGTCCGGGGACGTTTACGTCGTCACCTCGATGACCGACGTCAGCGAACGGCACTCGACCGTGTTGGAAGAGGCGGCGGAGCGCCGAGAGCTGCGCGAAAGGATCGAGGGCGTCCTCGGCAACGGCGCTTTGTCGATGGTCTTCCAACCCATCGTCGCGCTGGGGTCGGCGGGAGTAGTAGGCGCCGAGGCCCTGGCCCGCTTCGCCGGACCGCTCGTTCAAAGTCCTGACGTGTGGTTCGCTGAGGCGGCGTCGGTGGGTCTGGGCACGGGACTCGAGCTCGCGGCCGTCGCCGCCGCACTGGCCCGGTTGGATCGCCTCCCCCCGGGCGTTTACCTGTCCGTGAACGCGTCGCCGGCGACCGTTCTCGACCCGGGTCTGCGAGCGCTGCTGGCCCAAGTCCCGCCCGGCCGGGTCACGCTCGAGCTCACCGACCACTCCGGCGTGAGTGACTACGACGAGTTGGGGCACTCGCTCACTTCCCTACGCAACGCCGGTGTACGCATTGCTGTAGAGGACACGGGTGCCGGGTTCGCAAGCCTGCAGCACCTAGTCGACGTGCAGCCTGACGTCATCAAGCTGGACATGGCGCTCACTCGCGACATCGACACCGATCCGGCGCGGCTGGCGATGGCCGCCGCAGTGCTGACGTTCGGTTCGGCTATCGACGCAACGGTCATCGCCGAAGGAATCGAGACCAAGGCAGAGCTGACGGCGCTTCGCGACCTCGGAGTCAAGTTCGGCCAGGGCTACCACTTCAGCAAACCCGCTCCGCTCCCGTTGAGCATCGGGTTGTCGTAACAGGGCGTGGAACGACCCGAGCCGTGAGACCGACGTGTCGGCGCGATATGGCGGCGTGTCGCTGCAAAGACGCCAGGCTCAGTGGTGTGAGTTGTCCAACCGGTCAGGATCGGCCAGCAGTTCACGGATGACGCCGGCGATCCGTCCCGCATGGGCGCCGTCGACGAGGCGATGGTCGGCCGTTGCCCCGATCACGACCTGGGGGCGTACGACGACCTCGCCATCGATCACCAGCGCTTCATCCCGTACCGCGCCGATGGAGACGTAGAGGGGTACGCGAGCGAACGGCACAGGCGCCAGATAGCCCTCGTCAAGGCCCAGTGAACCGACGTTGGAGACGAACGCTGCCCCGAGTGGGAATCCGGGCTGGCCGAAGGCACCTACCCCTAGACCGCCGACGAGAACGCCGGCCGCACTCAGCAGCGGGCGCATCGTCAGCGGTGGTGCGTATCTGACATACCAGGCGCTACGAGAGTGATGCGGGTCCTGGCCGGCACGCGCCCGGGCCGCCCCGAAGGACAGCTCCCGCGCCACCTCCAGCGGAGACTTGCGGTCGACGTCGTGAACCTTGATCGGAGCCAGGTCGGTCCCCCCGTCGATGTCCACGGCGAAGGCGATGTCGCAGGAGTCAAACGGCAGAATCCGGCCCAGGAGGACACGAGCCCGCACCTCCGGCACGGTACGGAGGGCGCGCCCGAGCGCCGCACCCACGACATGGGTCAACGTGACGCGCTCGCCGGTGCGTTCTCGGACCTGCTCGAGGTATGCCAGCACCGCCGTCGCGTCGACCGCCATCCGGCTATAGATTCGGCCGTCCCTCGAGGGCCGCCAGGTCGCGACCGCCACCCGGCGTCGTAAGGCGTCTCGACGCCCGGTCACGACAGCACCATGGCGTTGATTGTGCCCGTAGCAGCACCCGAGCGTCCTAGTGGGCGCGGGACCTCACCGCTGTGCCGGCAGCCACCCGCTCACTGCGGCCTCCGCGGGCCCCGCCAGCGCCTCTGACCAGCCCAGCACGCACCGGATCACGGTGCCCCGGGCGGTGCTCTGGATCGTCACCTCGTCACTCAGGGCGCGGACGAGGAACAATCCCCGACCGTCCTCGCTGTCAAGGTCGGGCAGCGCTCTCCCCCGCGTGTCAAGACTGGCATCGCCGCAGCCATCGTCGGCTACCTGCACAACGAGACGCTCACCGTCCACCGTCACAGTCAGCTCCACCGAGCGGCGCGCTGCCACCACCGCGTTGGCGAGCAACTCCGCCGCTACCAGCGTCGGATCGTCGCTGTCGGCTCCTCGCTCGAGCAACCACGCTTCGAGCCCATGCCGAGCGGTCGTGGTGCCCGCGTGGTCGCCTGGCTCGACCCGCCATCGGCCGGTCTGGACACGGACCGAAGCCGGCGTCCGCCGGAGTACGAGAGCCAGGCTGTCGTCGCGCCGGTCAGCCCCGGAGAGGGCGCGGTCCACCAGCTCGTCGGCGAGCTGAGCGGCCGGGAGATAAGCGATCTCGGCCGCGTGCCGGGTCAGTGAGTCCATGCCTTCCAGAATGTTCTTGCGGGCCTCGATGAGCCCGTCGGTATAGAGAACCAGCGACTCGTTCTCGGCGAGGGTGAGGCTCACGACGTTGTCGCTGCCGACAGCCGGCCAACCGATGGCGCCGCCCGAGGCAGCGAGTTGGGTGACAGTGCCGTCTCGGTTCACCACGAGCGCCGGCGGGTGGCCCCCCGCAACCACCCGCAGCATGCCGGTCCGCGGCTGGTACCGGGCAACGACAACGGTGGCGACGAGATCAGTGTCTTGGGCCGACAGCAGCTGATCGGCGCGAGTCACGACACTCTCAAGGCGCGTCCCTTCCACGGCGATGAAACGCAGCGTGTGCACGACTGTGAGTGCCGCCTTGGTGGCCGCCACCCCATGACCCAGTACGTCCACCACCGCTACGTGCAGCTCACCCGAGGGCAAGACGTGCCAGTCGTAGAGGTCACCACCCGTCGGTGACGAGGGGTCCGAGGCGACGTAGGTCACCGCCAGCTCGACACCGTCGAGCTCCGGTGGCTCGGGCGCCACCGCCCGCTGCAGATGGTCGACGACCAGCCGCTGCGCGGCTTGTGTCTCCGTGAGCCGGTTCAGCTGCCCGCGCAGCTCCTCGTACTGCTCCACCGGTGTGACGTCGCGGGCCACCACGACCAGCGTGTCGCACCGACCGTGGACGTTGGCCGCGGCGCTCGTCGAGCACGACAACCGTCGATCTCCGCTTGTCGCGGTCGTGATGACAATGTCGTGCGGCAGCGCCGGGTCCGCTGCCCAGCCGCCAAAGTCGATGGGCGACCCGGCGAGCGTTCTGGCTCGCAGGCGTTGCATCGTGTCGTCACGCCCGAGGACGTCGGCGGACTCCAGGCCGGTGATCTGCTCGCAGGCGGTATTCCAGCTGAGCACCGCACCGTCGTCATCAAGAGTGAAGATCCCATCGCACGTCGCGCTCACGATCTGGCCCAGCTTGCGGCGCTCCTCCAGGACGCTCTCGAAGAGCCGGCCGCGGGCAATCGTGTGGGCGGTTTCCCGGGCGAGCGCCTCGAGCACGGCCAGGTCAGCCGCGGTCGAACCTTCCAGACCTGTCTGGTCGTAGACGACAACCGTGCCCAGACGCCGGTGGTCGTCGACGAGTGGGGCGCACAGGCAGTCCCGCCAACCCGCCTCCTCCAGGGGCGCTGCCAATGTGTGGCTCCTGCGGGCCCGGATGCGTACGGGCTCTCGTTGTCCGGCGAGCGCCCGTTCCAGATGCGTGGCAGAGCGCACCCGGCTCCGCTGCGCCTCCGGCCCTGTGGCGGCCGGTGCGAGGTGGTGCGTCTCGTACCCCCCGGAGTCAGTCATCAGGACAAGAGCCGCTGCCCGGCACTCGAAGCTGTTGACCACCTCGCGCAAGTAGTCATCGATCCCGTCCAACGGATGAAGCTGCTCAGAGAGCGCCTTGGCCGCCGAACGCAGGCCGGTGAGTCGCAGCCGATCGGCCCGGGCCGATGCGTAGCCACGGTAGGCCAGGTGCAACAGCGCGAGCGGGACAGGGAACAACGCCACCGCAATGGGGTGCCCGGAGACAGCGAGCACAAAGAGGATCCCCATGAGGAGGTTGACGACCCACCCTCCGAGCCATCCGGGGACGACGATCGGAGCCAGCCCGCGGAGAACGGAGCGCAGCGACTGTCGACCGGAGATCGCCAGCACGATCGTGAACGCCGTGTTGTTGACGACCGCCACACATGTCAAGGCGATGACGAGAGCGCGCAGGGATTCCAACGAGACACCGGGTTCGGCCACCAGGAGGCCCAGCGTCACGCTGCCGACGCCCGCCGCCAGTGACCACATCGCCACGTTGAACGCTGCCTTGATCCACGCGGTGCGTCGCAGGATCGCCGTGAGCACCTCGGCCACGGCGACGGTCGGCACGACCACCTGCGGCGGGAACGTGAAGAGCAGTGGAGCGAGTACCGCCTCGACCAGGGTCAGCGCGCTGACATCAGCGCCACGACGGAAGCGGATCCGCATATGCTCCGCCGCCACCACCCCCACCGCGAGGAACGGCAACGTGAGCCAAGTCTCATCGGCTGGTGGATCCAGGTGCAGGAAAATCCCGAGTGCGACCGTGACGAGAGTGGCTGCGGCAAGGCCGGCCACGTAGCGCAGGACCACCGGGTCGTACGGCGCGGACGTCACTCCCAGGAAGTGCCTGCGCCGTTGAGCTCCCAGGAGGTGCCCGCCGCCTTGCCGGAGTGGTGGAACTCCCAGGAGGTGCCCGACCCCGCTGCTGCCGGGCCTCCGCTACCGAGCACTGCGACGCCGACGAGCAGTGTGGCAGCGGCCACGGAGGCCAGGCGCTTGATCATGATTCCTCCGAGACGTCCTGCTCCGCGAGTTTAGAGTCGGAGTCAGCGCCTTGAGTATGACCGATGCGTCGGCCGTACGGAACCCATTTCGGCACTCAATGGAGTCAAATGATCGCGGGTTGTAGTCAATCCACCGAGGCACCACCACCTCGCCGGATCGAGCTCACCGATACGTCAGCCATAATCAGGCCGTGTCCACCGCCGAGGAGCCCGGCTCCGGGGAGTCCCTACCGGTACGGCCGGCGCCCCCGACGCCGCAACGTCCCGCCGCTCCGACGCGTCTCGGCGCGCTACGCGACCTTGCCGCCTCGGTCGCCCGGCGAGCCCCGGTGCTCGGGCCGTCGCTGGAGTTCACCGAGCGCGAGCTGGCGCGGGTCGAATCGCTGGTCTGGCGGGAGGTGCGGCACCGCCTGGACGCAGCCGGAAGCCCTGCCTCGGGAGCGACGTCACCGTCCGGCCATGTCAGCGAGCCCCGGGACGACGCCGCCCGGGAACTTCTGGCCCAGCTCCTCGCGGCATCCGTCGAGCAGTCGGCGCAAGAAGCTCAGGCCCGCCTGTTCATCTGGTTGCTCGAGCAGCTTCACCCGGATGAGGCACGCATCCTGGCAGCCCTGTCCGACGGCACGTGCTACCCGGTCATCCATGTCTGCATGCGCGGCCACCTCGGAACGCCCGGTCCGGCTGTGTTGGAGAACGCCTCCAGTGTCGGCCGGGCGGCCGGCG
>Ga0183260_10005028_pt1 | contig 10446 bp, 9 predicted proteins | sample AntDrymUQ4972206_2_FD_129768 | JGI IMG/M metagenome (GOLD analysis project Ga0183260, IMG submission 129768) | Polar desert sand microbial communities from Dry Valleys, Antarctica - metaG UQ497 (22.06) (version 2) (version 2) | ecosystem: Environmental > Terrestrial > Soil > Desert | place...
CCGCAGCCCGCCTTCTTCGAGGCGACGACGCTTTGGGCGGAGGCGCTACAAGATATCTACGGCGGCGAAGATGCGAAGGAGACGCTCGATAGCCTGATCGAAGAGATCGAATCGACCGTCGAGTAGCGGAGTCGCTGATCGGGCTATCCCGATCGCATGATGCGCGGGTGATCGGCGGTGAGGTAATCTCATCGCCGATCGTCCCCTTATGCTTTTAGACTTTCCTGGACTTTCTAGGTGGCGGCACGATGAGCGAACGGGAGACTACCGATAGCGGTGTGATCACGCTGCCACCTTGGCGCCGGGGGGCGCGGCCCTACCTCTTGGTGCTGCCGGCGATCGCGCTCACGATTGGGATCTTGTATCCGTTCGTGATCGGCGTCATCTATGCCTTCCAGAACTATCGGGCCAGCCGGCCCGACCGCGTGGAGTGGGTCGGGTTTGAGAACTTTCAGCGGATTCTGACCGACGACGAGTTCTATCACAGCGCCTTCATCACCGCGCAATTCGCCTTTGCCGCGACCGCGGTGGAGACGGTAATTGGGGTTGGCGTCGCGCTCCTGCTCGCCCGCTCCACGTGGGTCAGCCGGGCGCTCGAAAAGTTGCTGATCATGCCGTTGATGATCGCCCCGGTGATCGCGGCGATCATCTGGCGGTTGATGATGCTGCCAAGCGTGGGGGTCCTCAACTATCTCCTGTCACCATTTGGGCTTGGCGACCGCGAGTGGACCGGCTCTCCCGGCTGGGCACTCTTTTCCATCGTCTTGGTTGATGTCTGGACCTACACTCCCTTTGTCGCCCTGCTCGTGTTGGCGGGATTGCGCTCGCTGCCACGGGCGCCGTTTGAGGCGGCGGCCGTGGAAGGGGCCGGGTTTTGGTACACCTTTCGCAATCTGACGCTGCCGATGCTGTGGCCGTACATTCTGGTCGCGGTCATCTTCCGCTTTATGGACTCCCTGAAGATCTTTGACATCATCCAAGTGCTAACCGCGGGCGGACCAGGCGATGCCACGATGACCCTCCAAGTCAAAGCGTTCGAGGAGGCAATCACCTTCTCGCGCTACTCACTCGGTCAGACCTATATGTTCATTCTGTGGGCATTGGTCTATGTCGCAACATATGGCTTGATCGTCGTCCTCGGTCGAGCGCAGGCGCGAGCCGCCGGAGTGTAAGCGGCCTGGGTGGGTGAAACGAGGTGAAGGTGAGAGAGCAGACAGCGATTCCAACCTCGACCGAGCGACCAGCTTCGGAGACGGTCGCGGTCGCGCCAGCGACGGCGGTGGAGGGTGAGCGGCGAACCGGTCTGCGGTGGACCGACATCGTCTTGAACGGGCTAACGCTCCTCTACTTTCTGTTCGCACTATTCCCTTTGGTCTGGATGCTGATTCTCTCGCTCAAACCACAGGACGATCTCTTTACAACCTATTTTGTCTTTGAACCGACGCTGGCGGCCTATCGGGAGGTGCTCGGTGGCAGCGGCCAGGTTGGGACCCGTTTTCTCGGCTTCTTCTTCAATAGTTTGATTGTCTCGGCGGGGGCGGTCTTGATCTCGCTGATCGTTGGGGTGCCCGCCGCTTATGCCTTCGCTCGCTGGCGCTTTCGCGGTGGTGAGAGCCTCCTCTTTACGTTGCTCTCGTTTCGCTTCGCGCCCGAGTTGATGGTGATCATCCCGCTGCTCGTGATCTACCGCCGGTTCGGTCTCTTCGACACCCACCTCGGGTTGATCTGGGTCTACCAACTGATCACCTTACCGCTGATCGTCTGGATTCTTCGTTCCTACTTCCAAGATTTGACCCCGGAGTTGGAGCAGTCGGCGCTGCTCGATGGCTACAACCGGCCACAGGCGTTTATGAAGGTGGCGGTGCCGTTGATCCGACCGGGTCTCGCCGCCGCTGGCTTGCTCGCCTTCATCTTTGCCTGGAACTCGTTTGTCTTTCCGTTCGCTTTGACCGGAAGCAACGCGCAAACGGTCACCGTTGGTTCGCTGTCGTTTCTCGGCGGCGCCACTCCTCGCTACAATCTGACCGCCGCCGCCGCCTTGATCGCGCTGATCCCCCCCTTGTTGCTGGCACTCTCGATCCAACGGTTCCTCGTGCGGGGGCTGACCTTTGGCGCCGTCAAGGGCTAACCAGGAAGACCGATGGCTTCTTTGACACTGCACGGCGTCCGCAAGGAATATGGTCAGGTCGTCGCCCTCGACAGCCTCGATCTCGATGTTCGCGACGGCGAGTTCTTCGTCCTGCTCGGTCCGTCCGGGGCGGGTAAGACCACCACCCTGAAGTGTGTTGCCGGGCTGGAAGGACTATCGGCAGGACGGGTCGAGATCGGCGGCCGCGATGTGACTGACGCCGAGCCAAACTCACGTCACGTGGCGATGGCGTTCGAGAACTACGCGCTCTACCCTCAGTACACGGTCTACGACAATATCGCCTTTCCGCTGCGCTCGCCTCGCTACCGCGTTTCCGCGCAAGAAGCGACATCTCGCATCGATCGGGTCACCACGACATTGGGAATTAACCAACTGCTGGAACGGGCGCCACGTGAGCTCTCTGGCGGCCAGCGGCAGCGCGTCGCATTGGCGCGGGTCCTAGTGCGGCCCGCCGATGTCTTGCTGCTCGATGAGCCGCTCTCCCATCTTGATGCCAAGCTCCGAGCCGCGATGCGGACTGAGCTGAAATCGCTCGGCGATCTCCAGCATACGACCAGTCTCTATGTCACGCACGACTATTTGGAAGCGTTGGCGCTCGGCGATCGAATCGCGGTCTTGCGGGAGGGAAAGTTGGTTCAAGTTGGCACCCGCGAGGAGATGTGGCACCAACCGGTCGATCTCTTCGTGGCGCAGGCCTTTGGCCAGCCGCGGATCAACTTGGTGCTGGGCGAGATCGTGCGCACCGATCGCGGACAGGCGTTCCGCGATCAAGATGGCGCGTTTGTGATTCCGCTGGGGGATGTCGACGTGCCGGCCCAGCGATCGGTCTGGTTGGGATTGCGTCCACGCGATCTCGTGCTCGGTGAGAGCACCGGCATGCACCCACTCCAGGGTCGCGTCTACGTCGTCGAGTCGCTGGGCCGGCAGCTTGAGGTGACAGTCGATGTGGGAGCACAGCGGATCTCGCTCGTAGTGCCGAGGACCGAGATTGAACCGGACACGATGGTGACCTTCTCCGTCCCCCCGCATCGCCTGCTCCTGTTCGACGCGGCGAGTGAGCGGCGGCTCGAGATGGCGCCGGCGGTGGGCCACCAGGCGGGGGCCAGCCATGTTTGATCGCTCCCGGCGCTCGCGGGCAACGCCCCAGCCGATGGCGCGTGACCTGAGATTGGTCGATCTGCAGAAACGCTTCCTGCAGCGAGGGAAAGCCCCGGTGACGGCGGTAGGCGGGATTGATCTGGCGGTCGCGGAGGGCGAATTGCTTGGCCTCCTCGGTCCTTCGGGATGCGGCAAATCGACTACGCTGCGGATGATTGCCGGCCTCGAAGAGCCGACCGCCGGTGACATTCGGATCGGCGGTGCCTCGATCGTCGGCCGCTCGCCCCATCTGCGCGATGTTGCGGTGGCTTTTGAGAACTACGCGCTCTACCCGCCGCTGACGGTTGAGGAAAATATCGCCTTCGGCCTGAAAGCGCGGAAGGAGCGGGATGCCACGGTGCGGGCGCGTGAGGTGGCGGAGCGGCTCGGTCTCACCGCGCTGCTCGACCGCAAACCAGGCGCCCTCTCCAGCGGGCAGAAGCAGCGGGTCAGCCTGGCCCGCGCCATCGTTCGCAAACCGTCGGTGCTCCTCCTCGACGAACCGCTGTCGCATCTGGACGCGGCGGAGCGGGACCAGACGCGTCGCGAGTTGAAGCGATTGCAACGAGAGACGGGGTATACCACGGTTCTCGTCACCCATGACCAGCAGGAAGCGTTGTCACTCGCCGATCGGGTGGCGGTGATGAACGCGGGCGAACTGATGCAGGTTGGCACCCCGGATGAGGTCTACGATGCGCCGGCGAATCGCTTTGTCGCTGATTTCGTCGGTGAGCCGCGGATGAATCTGCTCGACGGCCGGTTAGTGCTGGATCGCGACGGGATCGGCGTCGCCTTGGCCGATCGGGTGCGGCTTGCTTTGTCACCCGAGACGCGCGACGCGACGGCCGATCTGAATGGGCGCGCCGTGGTGATTGGGATTCGCCCACAAGATATCCGGCTCGGCCGGCCCGACGAGTCCGGCATGATCGCGGCAAGCGTCTTTGCGTTTGAGCCGCTGCAAGAGGTGGGACGGCTGACGGCAACGGTGTCCGGTGTCGAGACGAGAATCGTGGTCGAAACCCACCACGATCATCGCTCGACGCGTGACGAGGCGATTGGCCTCGCCTTCGATCCTTCCCGCATGCATCTGTTTGATGCCGAAACTGGAGAACGTGTCGCATGGCAGCCGGAGTCGACGATCCCGACCGATCGCTTCCAACCCTTGTCGCCGGTGACCGGTTCGTCCTGAATCGACTGCTGCTCGATGCCCTGACGAACGAGATCGGCGATCGGCTCGACCCGCGCACGGTTGAGTTGGCGTGGCCTGTCGAGCCGTTCGGCCCGGTGGCGGAAGTGCAGGAAGCGGTCGGAACGGAGGAGCAGATGCTCGACCTGCTCGCCGGCGTCGAAGTGGCGGTGACCGAGATGGCCCCCTTCACCGAGCGCGTTTTGGCGGGCGCGAGCGCCTTGCGCTTGATCGTGGTCTGCCGGGGTGGGCCGGTCAATGTCAACCTGACAGCGGCGACGGCGCGGCAGATCCCCGTCTGCTACACCCCTGGCCGCAACGCCGCCGCCACCGCCGAATATGCGATTGGCTTGCTTCTCGCTGCGATGCGGCAGATCGCGGCGGGGGCGAACGATCTGCGGGAGGGCATCTGGCGTGGCGATTTCTACGCCTACGATGTTGCCGGTGAGGAGATCGACGGCAAAACCGTCGGCTTGGTTGGGTTTGGCGCGGTCGGGGCGCGCGTCGCCAAGATTCTGCGGGCCTTTGGTGCCGAGGTGCTGGTGGCCGATCCATACGTCGAGCCGACGGCGGTCGCGGCGGTGGGTGCGAGGTCGGTCCCGTTGACGGAGATGCTGCCGCGAGCGCAGGCGATCAGCTTGCACGCCCGTTTGACCCCGGAGACACGGCAGATCATTGGGCCGGAGGAGATCGCGCAATTGCCACGGGGCGCGGTGCTGATCAACACGGCGCGTGGTGGCTTGCTCGACCATGACGCGCTCTGCGATGCATTGGACTCGGGACAGTTGCGGGCCGCCGCGCTCGATGTCTACGACCCCGAGCCACCGCCGCCGGGGTCTCGCCTCTTTCAAGCGCCAAACCTCGTCATGTCGCCCCATATCGCGGGGGCGAGCCGGGAGACCGCCGAGCGGGCGGCAAAGATCGCCGCCGCCGAGGTGGGGCGCTATCTCCGGGGAGAATCACTTCGTTATGTCGCCAACCCGGCGGCGATCGGCCAGGGTGGGGGATGGCGTGGCAATGAATGACATGCCTGGCGCCCCGAAGCGCCGCTCGCGTCAGGCACGAGGCCGCGATGAGCGCGAGCAACGGCGATGCTGATCGGTCTCGACGCGGGCACCTCGGTGGTGAAGGCGACCGCGTTCGCGCTCGATGGCGATGTCACCGGCGTCGCTTCGCGATCGACGCGGACCTCCTGCCCCGTGCCCGGACACACCGAACAGGACGTCGAGGAGTTGATCGCGGCGGTCGGCGCGGTGGTCCGCGAGCTGGTGACGAATGCCGACCCGACGGTTGACTCAACCCCGAATCTGCTTGGAATCACGGGGCAGGGCGATGGCTTGTGGCTGCTGGACGAGGCCGGCCGCGCGGTCCGCCCCGCGATCCTCTGGTCCGACGCGCGGGCAGTGCCGATCGTCAATCGTTGGATGGCCTCGGGCGTGGCCGAGGCGGCGTTTCGCCGGTCCGCGAACGCGATCTTTCCCGGCGCCGCGGCGCCATTGATGACGGCGTTGAGCGAGGAGGAACCGGAATCGCTGACCCGTGCCGCCACCGCCGCCTATTGCAAAGATGCGATTGTCCAGCGCTTGACGGGAGCGCGCGCGACCGATGACTCTGATGCCTCACTCCCCTTTCTCGACCCACGTTCACGGCGCTACGACCCCGAACTGTTCAAGCTCTTCGGTTTGACCGCGTGGCGCGATCTCTTGCCTCCGATCGACCCGTCGCCGCGACCGGCGCGCCCACTGACGGCGACCGGCGCCGCGTTGATCGGGCTGCCACCGGGAACACTCGTCGTCAGCGGTCCCTTTGATCTCTGCGCGACGATGATTGGCGCGGGTGTGGCGCGCATTGGCGATGGGCTGGTCAGCCTGGGGACGACGCTCGGCTGCGGGGTCTTGGTCGATCAGGTGATGACCGATGGGCCAGTCGCTGGCATGACCCTCTGTCTGCCCGCGCCAGACCACTGGGTGCGCGTGATGCCGGCGATGGTCGGCACGCCATCGCTGGAATGGGTGCTCGCCTTGGTCGGGGCCGGCGCCACCGATCTCGACGCGCTGTTGGCCGAGAGTCCCCCCGGTGCTGGTGGTTTGGTCTGTCTCCCCTTCCTCTCCGCCGCCGGCGAACGGGCGCCGTTTATCGACCCCGACGCACGCGGGCAAATCCTGGGTCTCAGTTTGGAGACGACCAAATCGCAACTGGTGCGGGCGGTCTGCGAGGGAGTCGCCCACGCCGCCCGGCACTGTCTGGAGAGCGCCGGTCTGGCCGCCAATGCCACGGTCTCCATCTGCGGCGGTGGGGTGCGGTCGGCCGCCTGGCGGCAGATTTTGGCCGATGTCTTGCAGCGCCCCTTAGTGCTGGCACGGCAACCGGAAGTCGGCGCGCGGGGTGCGGCGATGATCGCCCTCGAAGCCGCCGGTCATCCCCTCGATCGGGAGCGTTGGACGCGACCCGATGGCTGGGTGGCGCCACAGTCCGCAAACGCCGCCAGCTATGACGCGGGTTACGCTTTCTATCGCGATCGGATTGCCGCCGCCACCGGCCATTGGCACGTCTAGCCGCTGCCGGAAGCCACGCGGAGCAGTCGCCGGGTTGATGCGCGCCAGCGCGTGAGCGACTGACGCCAACGCCTCCGCGCTCAGGTGTTCGCACCGGCATTGGCTCGCGATCCCGTCGCTGAGGGAGGTTGCGACGAGCTACGCGAGCGCGCGTGGCGGGCGACCGGGATCGGTAAGCTCCTGCCGGCGCCCCCTGGGTGGTGATGCCAGAGATGGAGGGCCGCCGAACGAAGAGGGTCCTGCCTTACCCGGTCGTCTGGAACTGGCGCGCGCTTGGCATGGTCGCGGAGCGCGTCGATCCGCGCCGTGGCTTCGACTCGACCATACCGGAACCTTGCCCGAGTGCGCGAGCGGCGTCGTCAGCGACGGATGATCCGACAGGAGACGCGGGACCAAGGCGATCACTCTCGCGGCTGATCGGGGCGATCCCGCGGATCGGTGACGCGGATCGCCTCGGGCTCCGCCGCGCTCGCGGTCCACCCGGGTGGCGTGTCGGACGCGGCCCGATCGTCGATACCTCACGGCATCGTGGCGACGCCCTGGCGAAGCGTTTGCCCCGCCGCTCCCCTCCCCCCGCGCTCCCGGTTCGCCCGCGGCGCGCTATCCTGACGGTAGGGCGAAGCGCGATACGGCGCGATCGGCCGAGAGGAGCGTTCGGGGGGAATGACGACCTTCGCTGTCACCGCATCGGCACATTATGTCGTGTACGATTGGCTTGATGGCGAGATCTGAGGCGGCATTGCTCTGGCGTGGCGGGCAATACCGGTGTTGTTCGAGCGAAGAGGCGATCATGGCAGAGCAGCAAACTGTCTTACTCGACACGGTGCCGAACGAATTGATCGCCCAACTCTGGATCGATGTGCTGATCGATGCGGGCATCCAGGTCTTCGCCAAGGTCGGCGGCCCGGGCATCGGCGCCTGGGGGTCGGCGGCGATGCTCGAGCATGAGCTCTATGTCCGGCGGTTCCAGCTGGCGGCGGCGAAAGAGATCATCGAGGCGTTCAACCTCGAGGAGGAGACGCCGTGATCGCGTCTCATCCCGGCTGAGATTGCGGCGGCCTGCCCCCTTTTCCGCATCGCGCGGCGAACGCAACCTCGGCCCATCGCTACTCCCGCGTTGCCGCCAGACGGGCAACAATCACGCCGTGCGACGCAACCGGCAGCGGAGCGTCATCTCGCCGTTCGCCTCGGTCACGATCGGGTCGTCGTCGAGCGCGAGCCCGATCGGCGGTGGATCGAGGCGAGCGGTGCCGACCAGATAGCCCCAGGCGGTGTAGCCGTCATCGGTGTCGAGCAGACCGTCGAGGCGAATCTGATTCAAGCCGCGACCATTGGCGTCGAGCTGAGCCAGGAGATCGGCGGCGAGCTCCGCGAAGACGCTGGCGAGTGATGCCCCTTGGCCCCGGATCGCGGCCGAGCTGCTCGCCGCGTCGTCGACCCTGCCGGAATCGGTGCGGTCCTCCCCCGCCACCGCGAGAACGCCTTGCAAGGCGGCGGTGACGGCGGCGGCGGCGTCAGCGCCGCTGGCGGTCAGCTCGATCGTCCCCTTCTCGCTCCAGTCGCCGAGACGATAGTTCTCGCTGCTGGATGCGCGATCGTCGTACTTCGCGGCTGAGTCCATGCGTCCTCTCCTCTCCATATCGTGTGGGCCACTGGCGTCCTGCCCCGGCACTCCAGACCAGTTCGCCGTTTCACCCCACCACCGGCAATCACCGGCCCGATCTCGCGGCCCCCACGGCAACGATAGCATCGGCCTCTGCCGGATCGTAATGGTCGCGCGCCGCAATCGCGGCGACCTTATGGTATGGCGCTTGCATTGCCCAAGAGGCGACGTGCGGTGGTGCGGTTGGCTGTGGGCGTCGCGACGTCAAGGATGGATGCGGTGAAGATTGGAACGGTCGATGTCGGGGCGACGGCCAAAACTACAGTCAAAGAGTTTCTTCAACATGATCTGCAGGGGGCGTCGGCCGAGGTTGCCTATCACCTCCTCTTCTCGGTGGTGCCGCTGCTGATCTTTTTGACCGCGTTGTCCGGCTTTGTGACGCGGGCGATCGGTGTCAACGACGCGATGGGGTCGATTACCGACTGGCTGTTCACCGAGTCGGGTTTGCCGCCGGAAGCGGCCCGGGCGCTCGAAGAGCCGATTCGGGGGGTGGTTGAGAATGAGGCCGGGGGCTTCCTCTCGCTTGGCGCCGTCTTGGCCCTCTGGGGAGGCAAGAACGCGATCGGGTCGATGATGAAGGCACTCAACGTCGCCTTCGATGTCAAGGAGACCCGCCCCTGGTGGAAGAAGACGGCGGTCGCGGTTGGGCTCACGATCGCGCTCGGCCTTGGCGTCGTCGTCGCCTCATCAGCCTTCCTCGCGGGCTCGTTTGTTGGTGAGGAGCTGGCCGGAGTGCTCGGTCTCGGTGATGCCTGGACGACGACCTGGTCGATTCTCCGCTGGGTGTTGATTCCGATCGCCCTCATCCTGGCCCTCTCCTGCCTCTATTGGGCGGGGCCGAACGTTGGCGGAAGTTGGCGCTGGCTGACCCCAGGCTCGGTCCTATCCATTCTCCTGGCGGGAATCGCGACCTTTGGCTTGAGCATCTATTTTCAGTATTTCGCCGGCTATTTGGAGACCTACGGCATTCTTGGCGCCGTGCTCGCCTTCGTCTTCTGGCTCTACGTGATGAGCGTCATCCTCTTACTCGGGGGGGAGCTCAACTCCATCCTGGCGCGTGAGCACGATCCTGAGGCGCGGGCGGACATGGCAGATCCCGAGAAGCGGCGTGGTGCGCCGGAGCCGCGCGGCCAAGCGATGGCCGCGACGGGCGTTCGCCCGTCGGTGTTGCCCGCCTTCCCCGATCTCGCCCGCCTCGCCACCGCCGAGCGAACGGCGCGCCAAGCGCTGGCGGATGAGGGTTCGCCAGACCAAGCTCGCCGGTTCAAGACCGCGCTGACCACGTTGGGGGCGGCACTCATCACCGCTATCTCCGGCATCATCTTTGGCGCGCGTCGCCGCTAAGGAACGCGCCGTCTCGCATCGGGCGCCAGTGGACGAGGCGAGCAACGGTCGCGCCGGCTCCTGGTGCGGACAGCAGATCGCGGACCGGCCCGGCGCGACCATCGCCGCGATGCAGAACTGCTGCCTTGCTCGACACGAGAGGCCGGGTGATGAGCGACGATCATCGTTCGGTTCCACGTGGAACATAGCTACCCGATCTGCCAAATAGAGATCAATCGATCGAATAGAATGGTGCTTTCGGGCAAGTTCTGCTGGATTTTGGGTGTATAACGTCGTAATTGCAACTGCAATAGTGCCGTCTGATTCCAGCGTGAGTGATGGCGCCTCTCCCTCCGGAGTGCGGCGGCCCGCGGTTTGACTGCCGCGCGGCGGTCGATTCCGGCCATCTGCTATTCTGCGAACCGATTCCGGA
>Ga0183260_10005030_pt1 | contig 10446 bp, 11 predicted proteins | sample AntDrymUQ4972206_2_FD_129768 | JGI IMG/M metagenome (GOLD analysis project Ga0183260, IMG submission 129768) | Polar desert sand microbial communities from Dry Valleys, Antarctica - metaG UQ497 (22.06) (version 2) (version 2) | ecosystem: Environmental > Terrestrial > Soil > Desert | place...
AGTTCATGCGGACCCAACTGCTGGACCGCTACGACGTTGAGTACGCCATCCTTGGCGGCGACGAGGGGATCGAGGTCTTCACGCTGGCCAATCCGCACCTTGCCTCGGCCCTCGCCCGCGCCGCCAACGACTGGATGGTGCAGAAATGGTTGCCAAGAGATGCGCGGCTCAAGGGCTCGGTCGTGGTGGCTCCACAGGACCCCTCGGGCGCAGCCGAGGAGATCCGGCGGATCGGCGGGCACCCCGACATGGTGCAGGTGATCGTCTCCTCGGGATCGCAGCGGCCCTACGGAGATCCCGTTTATTGGCCGATGTTCCATGCCGCCGCCGAGATGGGGCTGCCGGTCGCCGCGCACCTCGGTGGACAGGGCGGCGTGAATGCCAACCCCACCGGAAACCGGCCCCCCCAGCTTCTTCTGGGAGGCGCACGCGCTGCTCTGCGAGACGGGCATGGGCCATGTCGCGAGCCTTATCGCGCACGGGGTCTTCGAGAAGTTGCCTACGTTGCGGTTCGTGCTCATCGAGTGCGGCGTGGCGTGGCTGCCGGCAATCCTGTGGCGCCTTGACGCGGACTGGAAGGCGCTGCGCAAGGAGACGCCGTGGCTGGACCGCCTCCCCAGTGAGGTCGCCCGCGAGCACATCCGGCTGACCACACAGCCGCTGGAGCAACCCAAGGACATCCGGCACCTGTGGAGCGCGCTGGAGGCGATCGACGGCGAGCGGACGTTGCTGTTTGCCACCGACTACCCGCACTGGGACTTTGACGACCCCGAACGGGTGCGCATCCCAGCCGCATGGCGGGATCGGGTGCTGCGCGAGAACGCTCGCGAGCTTTACCGGCTGCCGCCGCCGGCAACCGGAGGGCACGCGCCACAGCAGCCAGCCAGGCCTGCCTGATGCCACCGGCCGAAGAGCAGCCCGGCTTCTACGCCTGCCGCAGCGACGAGGTCCAACCCGGCGAGCGGGTGATCCGCGAGCTGAACGGCCGCAGCGTCGGGCGTCTTCAACGTCGAGGGCCGCTTCTACGCACTACGCAACCGCTGCCCCCACTCAGGCGGCGCGCTGTGCCTTGGACCGGTGACCGGGACGACGCTGTCGGCGCGTGACTTCTCTTTCGTCTACGGCATGGCGGGCCGAATCCTGCGCTGCGCCTGGCACGGCTGGGAGTTCGAGATCGAGTCCGGCCGGTGCCTGCCCGACCCCCGCATGCGTGCGAAGACCTACCCAGTCGTCGAGCAGAACGGATCCGTCTACGTGGTGATGTGAGGCATCACACGGCTGACGGGACAACCCGTCGACGTGAGCACCGGTGAGCACGTGAGAAGCGCACCCATGGCAGAAGCCATCGGCCGTATCCTGGTCGGTATGGCGCCCATCGCCAAGGACGCAGTCAGGCCTGAGCTGCGGGCGGTCCTGTGGGACATGGACGGCACTCTGTTGGATTCCGAGCGGGTCTGGGACGTCTCCCTGCAAGAGTTGGCCACGAAGCTGGGCGGGATCCTCTCGGCGGAGGCCCGAGACGCCCTGGTCGGCGCGAACATGGCGGTGTCCATGGACATTTTCTACGCCGATCTGTGTATCACCGGCCGCGACAGCGACGCGGACGCGGAATGGCTCGACGTCCGCACCGCCGAGTTGTTCGCGGACGGACTGCTCTGGCGTCCGGGTGCCCGTGAGTTATTGCTCGGCGTACGCCGGGCCGGCCTACGGACGGCGCTGGTGACCGCCACCAGCCCTGCACTGGTGGAGCTGGCGCTGTCCTCGATCGGGGCCGAGCATTTCGATGCCGTCGTGTGCGGTGGCGAGACGGCGGCCAAGCCCGACGCCGCGCCGTACCGCCAGGCGTTGGCGCTGCTGCAGCTATCCGCGAAGGAGACGATCGTCATCGAGGACTCGCCGACCGGGGTCGCCTCCGGCCGGGCGGCCGGCTGCCGGGTCCTCGCGGTGCCCTGCGCGGTGCCGCTGTCGCAGCAACCGGGGGTCGTTGTGCGGCCCAGTTTGGACGGGCTCGGTGTCGACGACCTCCGGCTGCTGCATCACGACGGGCCTAGCGATTGATCATGGCTCACCTGGGCCGGCTCCGAGCGCAGGCTCGGGTACCGTCGCTCGGCCTCTACCAGGTTCAGGTTCAGGTGGTTGCGCATGTACTGGTTGGCACTGTCCGGCTGCGGCACGTGCTCCCAGGGCTCATACCGGCCGGTGCGGAGCGCTTGGTCGACCACGCGTCGGGCACGCTGGCTCTCCACGACCTCGGCGCGCACGCGCTCGGGATCCCAATGCCGATCGATCTCGGCGCGGAACTCCATTGCCGTTGTCGCCAGATCCGGGTCGGCGGCCAGGTTGCGCAGTTCGTAGCGATCGGCGTGCAGATCGAACAGTTGTGGCCCGTCCGGTGCCGACCAGATGTACTTGTACTGCTGCCGGCGGATCATGAAGATCGGCGCGACCGCACCCTCCCCCAGGTATTCCCCCAGCACCGTCCGGCCCGGATCGCGGTCACCTTGAAGCTGGGGCACCAGGCTGACGCCATCCACGACGTGCCCGAGGTCGCCCGCCGAGTCACCGCCGCCTAGGTCGACCAGCGTCGGCAGCACATCCAACAGGGAGACCGGGTCGGGCATCGTCACGCCCCGGCGGGCGCCCGGTGCGGAGATGATCAGCGGAATCCGGGTTGCCGGCTCCAGGAAGGACATCTTGTACCACAGGCCGCGCTCGCCGAGGAAGTCTCCGTGGTCGGCGGTGAATATCACGACGGTGTTGTCGGCCATCCCGGTCGCATCGAGTGTCTCGCGCAACAGTGCGAGCCAGTCATCGACGTAGGAGATGGCCGCGTAGTAGGCGTGCCGGGCATTGCGGACCACCTCGTCGGTGATCTCGCCAGTGTCCATCGCCGACACCTGCCGTAACCGAGTGCTGTGCGGGTCGGCCTCGACGTCTGCAGCGCCGATCCGCGGCAGATCGATGTCCTCGTGTCGGTAGCGATCCCAGTACCGCTGTCGCATCGCGTACGGATCATGCGGGTGGGTGAAGGACACGGTGAGCAACCACGGCTGACCCTGCGAGGTGCGCGCCACGTCCCGCAACTCCCTGACTGCCTGGAAGCCCACCTCGTCGTCGAAGTCCAGCTGGTTGGTGGCTTCTGCGACACCGGCGTTGATCACGCTGTCCATGTTGTGGAACCACCAGTCGAAGCGACCTTGGGGATCCTCCCAGTTGGGCGTCCAGCCGAAATCAGCGGGATAGATATCGGTAGTCAGCCGCCGCTCGAAGCCGTGCAGCTGGTCCGGCCCGACGAAATGCATCTTGCCGCACAGCGTCGTCCGGTAGCCGAGAGACCGAAGGTGGTGTGCGAACGTCGGTACCGATGCCGGCAGTTCCGAGGCGTTGTCATAGGCGCCGATCCGGCTGTTGCGTTGACCGCTGACCATAGCGAATCGAGCCGGCGCGCACAGCGGGCTGTTGGAGTAGGCCGAGCTGAACACGACACCGTCGCCGGCGAGCCGGTCGATGGCCGGCGCCTGCACCACAGGGTGCCCGTGAATGGGCAGGAATGCCGGGGAGAGCTGATCGGCCATGACCAGCAGGATGTTCGGTTGAGCGGCCGCTGTGCTGACCATCATCGTCTTCCTGGCGGTCTGTGTTCCTGTATGTGAATCCTTGTTGCGGACTGCGGGACAGAATATCACCGCAACCGGACGATTCGTCCCTATACTCAGCTTGCCTGTACCGCGGACTGTCGAACGAGCTGTGGAACGCAGCGGACGGGGGGCCGGGTGACCGTCTCCAGCTACCTCGAGCGACGGTGGGACGTCGTACTCGGGCTGACGATCGAGCACGTGATCGCGGTGGGGATCGCCGTCGGTCTGGCGACGCTCATCGGGATCCTGCTCGCGATCGGCACCTATCGCAACGACCGGGCCGTCGCGGTGCTGATTGTCGTCATCAACACCCTGTTCACGGTGCCGGCACTCGCCTACTTCGGTGCGCTGATCGTGATCGTCGGCCTGGGCTGGACAGCCGCGATCACCGTGCTGGCCATCTACGCCCTGCTGCCGATCGTGCGAAACACCCTCACCGGTCTGCGCGAGGTCGACCCCGCGATCGTCCGTGCCGCCAGGGGCATGGGCATGTCCAAGCTGCAGATTCTCACCCGGGTCGAACTACCGCTGGCCTATCCGGTGATCCTGTCCGGGTTGCGGGTGGCCACGGTCCTGATCGTCGGCATCGCCGCGATCGGGTCGTACGTCGCTGGGCCGGGCCTCGGGGAGCTGATCTTCAGCGGGCTCAGTTCGCTCGGGTCGGTGCGTGCGGTGCCGGAGATCATCATCGGAACGGTGGCCATCGTGCTCGTCGCGCTCGTCCTCGACGGCTTGCTCGCCGTGCTCGGACGGCTCAGCACTCCGAGAGGACTGCGATGACCACCAGCGTCGAGCCCATGATCCGCCTCGACAAGTTGACCAAGCACTATCCAGGCCAGGAGGCGCCGGCGGTCGATGGGGTGGACCTCGCGGTGCCGGAGGGCGAGATAGTCATCCTGGTCGGCCCGTCCGGCTGCGGCAAGACGACGACGCTGGAGATGATCAACAGGCTGATCGAGCCATCGTCGGGGCGGATCTTCCTCGAGGGCGAGGACGTCACCCACGTCAACGCCGACCAGTTGCGGCGTCGGATGGGGTACGTGATCCAGCAGATCGGCCTGTTCCCGCATGAGACCATCGCGCAGAACATCGCCACCGTCCCGCGCATGCTCGGCTGGGACGACAAGCGCGTCAACAACCGGGTGGACGAGCTGCTGCACCTGGTCGGGTTGGACCCGGGCAGGTACCGCAATCGCTATCCCAAGGAGATGTCCGGCGGTCAGCGCCAGCGCGTGGGCGTCGCTCGGGCGATGGCGGCCGATCCTCCGGTCATGCTCATGGACGAACCGTTCGGCGCGACCGACCCGATCACGCGTGAACGGCTGCAGAACGAGTTCCTGCGCATCCAGGAAGACATTCGCAAGACCATCGTCTTCGTCACTCACGACATCGACGAAGCGATCAAGATGGGCGACCGCATCGCCATCCTGGCGGAGGGCTCCCGCATCGCCCAGTACGACACACCGGAGACGATCCTCACCAGCCCGGCCAGTGGGTTCGTCGAGCAGTTCCTCGGCTCGGGCATCCTCCTGAAGCGGCTGAATCTGAGCCGGGTCGAGGACGTCCATGTCGCCATCGGCGAGTGGCCGACAATCGGGCCGGAAACCACGGCCGAACAGGCCCGTCAACAGCTCCAGCAGTCCGGCCGGACCCACCTGTTGCTCCTGGACGGTCAGCGCCGGCCGGACCGCTGGATCGCCGAGATCGACCTCAACCCAGATCGAGACATGTCCCAGGCCGGAACGCGGGTGCAGGCCTGCGTCGATAGCCGCGCCACGCTGAACGACGCGCTACAGGAAATGCTGCTCAACGCCAACGGTGTCGCCGCAGTCGTCGACCGCGACGGCGCCTACGCCGGCACGCTGGACCTCGAAACGATCATCGCCGAGATCCGCGAGATGCGCGCGAAAGCGCTGGACAATGGCTCGGGTGTTGTTGTGGGGGACGACACGTGACGGCGGTCGCCGTCGGCAGCGTGGACAGCCGTGTCGTCGGTCGCGAGCGCAAGTTCCTGCGGCGCGCGCGCTACATCGGAGTGCCGGCGGCGGTCGCGACCGCGTGTGTCGCCATGTATCTCTACGTGCAGAGCCAGGAACTGGACTCGATCGAGAGCCGCATCATCAACGCCCGAAATATCTGGACGGCGGCGGTCGAGCAGATCGAGATCGCCTTGTGGGCGACCGCATTGACCCTTGTCGTGGCCGTACCGCTGGGCATCGCACTCACCCGCCCGTGGGCGCGGCGGGTCACGCCGATCATCATCGCAGTGGCCAACATCGGGCAGGGCGTACCGGCCATCGGTCTGCTCTTCTTCATCTACATCGTGCTCATCCGCAGCGGCTCCACCGCCGCGATCCTGGGAATGGCCATCTATGCGGTGCTGCCCGTGTTGCGCGGCACGATGGTCGGCCTACAGCAGGTGGATCGCGGTGTGGTCAAGGCCGCACGCGGCATGGGGATGAGCAAACAGAGCGTGCTCTTGCGCGTCGAGATGCCGTTGGCCGTACCGATCCTGCTCACAGGCGTGCGGACCGCGCTCGTGCTGACCGTGTCGACCGCTGTGCTGGCCGCGTTCATCGGAGGTGGCACCTTCGGTGAGTTGATCATCAGCGGACAGGCACAGGGGCGGCCACTCGCGGTTGCTGTCGGCAGTCTCGGAGCCGCCGCCTTGGCCATCATGGCGGACTGGGTCGGGGGCATCGCCGAAGACCTGCTGCGGCCGAAGGGCCTGTAGCCAGACACTTGAGCAGACGACCCCCACAACACCTCGACCCCGAAGGGAACAACATGCAACGCACAATGAACGGCCCTCGATGGGTGGCACTCGTGGCCGTGCTCGCGCTCGGGGTCACCGCCTGCGGCGGAAATGACGAGGCAAGCCCTGGGACCGGAAGTGAGGATGCGCCCAGCGGCGGCGGCGAACTGATCAGCGACCAGTTCGACCTGTCCGGCGTGGAGATCCGGATCGGCTCGAAGGACTTCACCGAGCAATTGATCCTCGGACAGCTAGCCAAGCAGGCTCTCGAAGCCGCCGGCGCCACGGTCGATCTCACCGAGAACCTGCCCAGTCCTGCGGGTGCGCGCGAGGCGCTGCTGGCTGGCGAAGTCGATGCCGCCTGGGAGTACACAGGTACGGCGTACATCAACTACCTCCAGCACGAGACGCCGATCGACGACCCGATAGAGCAGTACGAGGCAGTCAGAGACGAGGACCTGGAGCAGAACGGCATCTTCTGGACCGAACCTGCGCCGTTCGACGACACCTATGGCATCGCCACCCGTCGCGACTTCGCCGACGAGAACGGCCTGGAGACGCTCGCCGATGTCGCCACCTTCGTCGAGGAGAATCCCGACGAGGCGACGTTGTGCCTCGACAGCACGTTCGGGTCACGAGACGACGGGCTCATCCGGTTCGAGGACGCCTACGGCGTCACGTGGCCGGAGGACCAACAGACCGTCCAAGAGTTCGCGATCATCTACCAGGCGACTGCGGACGGCGACCCCTGCAACTTCGGCGAGGTGTTCACCACCGATGGACGCATCCAGTCCCTCGACCTGGCCTTGATGGAGGATGTCGAGAGCGCCTTCATCAGCTACCTGTCGGCCGTGCAGATCAACAACGACTTCAATGAGGCGAACCCGGACGTGGCAGCGGTGATCGAACTGATTTCGGCTCCGCTCGACGAGGCGTTGATGACCGCCCTGAACGCTGCGGTCGACGTCGACGGCGAGTTCCCTGAAGACGCCGCGGCCCAGTACCTACAGGACCAGGGTTTCGTCGAGTAGGCGCGCCTACCGGTCGACGGACCTAGACCGGTGATTGATCGAGTCAGGCGGGGGGCAGGTCGGGGTTGTGCGCCACCTCCCATGCGTGACCGTCGGGATCGGTGAAGTAACCGTCGAGACCCTGGAAGAAAGGGCTCGGCACAGCGGGTTTCACGATCCTTCCCCCGGCCGCCTCGGCCTGGGCCAGCACCCGGCAAACCTCGTCGTCGGACTCGAGGTTGATCGCCATCGTCACGCCGCGGAAGCCGGTAGAGGTCGGCGAATCGAGACCGGCATCGGCGGCAAGTTCGTCGATGGGGAACAGCGCCAGCATCGATCCTGAGGTCTCGATGAACGTGATGTCGTCGGTCGAGTATGGCGTCGGAACCCAGCCCAGCGCCCGATAGAAGGCAGTGGCCCGGGCAAGGTCTGCGACTCCGAGGGTGATGATGCTGATGCGTGCGGGAACAGTCATCCCAGCATTCTGACCGATCCAGTCGGGTCGATCCGCCTCTGCACTACGTAGCGCCCACACTCACCAGTCGTCGGGCAGCCTCGACCGAGCTGGAGATCGGCCTCGGTCCATCCGGGTCGATGAGCAGGCGGCCACCGGAGGCCAGGAACGTCGACATCTGGGTCTGGCCCCCGTGTAAGGAAGACAGCAGAATGTGGATGAAGCATGGGCTACTACAGAGCCGCCACCACAACGCCGATGCCATCGACGACATCGACCTCCACCCTGGCGTTGCCTCCGGTATCACCGATGTCCAACAGGCCGACCGCTCCTAGCCGGCAGATCGAGACTCCAGCGACACCGCCCCGGAGCCCAGCGCCGCGGCCACGCCTGGTAGTTCGGTGCGCAGCGACCCGGCGGTACGGACCAGCCGGGCCGCCTGATGTGCGGCGATCCGATGCGCCGAGCGCAGCCACGCCCGGGTCGACGGGCAGCCCTGTGACCTGCAACCCACCGGGCCTCGACCTCCCAGACTGCGTCCAGCAGCAGCCCGTCGACCTGCGCCCGCAAGGCGACGATCTCGCGTGCCTCATCCACCAGTTCCCGGTCCGACCGAGTCCACGAACCGGCATTGAGCCGGTCTCCGACCAGCCGCCGCGCCATCGCGACAGGGGTCAACGCTTCGGCTGACATCCGTATCCGACCGCAACTCCGGAGCGGCGAGGACGCCGGTCATGACTCAAACGCTAGACCGACCCTCTGAAATTCACCTCCGTGATCTTGACCTTATGGTGGCGACACGCCGCAAGATCCGGCCTGAAACCACCATAAGGTCAAGATCACCAATGTCGCGGGGCACGCGGCTAGGCGAGGTACTCGGTTGCGGCATCCACGAGCCACGCGACCAGATATCGGGCGAACGATGTCCGGACCCAGATCCGGTACGTCGGTGCGCTGACATTGGCCGGACTGCCGACCTGCGCCAGGACGACCTGGGCCTTGGCCAGCATCGTCCGCGCCGTGTGGTCAGGCCGGAACGCCCGCGGGTGCAGATCGATCGAGCAACCGTGAGCCAGCACGTCGGGGGCGCAGGGGCCGACCAGCTCCAGGATGCAGAAGGCGGCAGACACCTCGACCGCGGATACCAGGCCGACACCACGCAGCCTCTGCACCAGAGCTGATTCGAGCTCCGCCGACCCGGAACTGGCGGCCTCAGGCGCGTCGAGCAGCCACCATCCCGGACCGAGCCAGACGGCCAGCTGGTCCCCCGCGCCATTGGCGATCCGGCCCGCGGCCGGAAGATCGACTCCCAGAACCGACGCTACAGCGCCGCCGTCGACGCCCGAGCCATCCGGTCCAATGGCAACCCTGAGTTCGACCAGCGCGCGGCCACGCACTTCGCGCAGCCCAACGGTCGCGTCCGTCCCGACCGGAAGTCGGCGATCCAAGGGGCTGCGGCGCAGCATCAACGGCTCAGCCATCACGGCGCTCCCCCTCCGGGTCGTAGGGCACCGGGGACACGATCCGTACAGCGACGGCCAGCCCGTCGTCCACCGCGTCGAGCACCTCGCCATGTCGCGAAGATCCCGAGTCGAGCAGGGCCAGTGCGAACGGCGTGCCGAGGGCGACCGAGTCGTAGGACGACGTCACGTGACCGTGCATCGGGACCGGGGTCTGCGTGAGCACCGCACTGTGCGCGACCAGCTGCGCCCCTTCGGCGACCCTACTGCGGCCATCGACTGGCACCACGCCGACGAGCTGGCGGCGATCCGAGCGCGCGGTGTCCGCCCGTGCGAAGGACCGCTTGCCGACGAAGTCGGGCTTCTTCTTCGACACGATCCAGGACATGCCGAGATCCTGTGGCGTGACCGTCCCGTCGGTGTCCTGCCCGACGATCGGGTACCCCTTCTCCGCGCGCAGGACGTGCATTGTCTCGGTTCCGTACGGCGTGATCTCGAACGGCTGGCCGGCCTCGCACACCGCCTGCCACAACGCCATCGCGTACCACGATGCGACGTTGATCTCGTAGGCCAGCTCACCGGAGAAGGACACCCGCATGATCCGCGCCGGGATGCCAGCCACCCCCGCGTGCCGGATCGTCATGAACGGAAAGCCGTCCACCGTGCAGTCCAGCTCCGGTGCCAGCCCGGCCAGTACCTCACGCGAGCGCGGCCCGACCAACGCCACCGTCGACCACTGGTCGGTCACGGACGTGATCCGCACGTCCAAGGACGGCCACTCGGTCTGCAGCCACTCCTCCAGCCACTCCAGGATCTTCGCGGCGTTGCCGGTGGTGGTGCTCATCAGCCAGCGATCCTCGGCCAGCCGGGCGGTGGTCCCGTCGTCGAGCACCATCCCGTCGGGGCCGCACATCACCCCGTAGCGAACGTGTCCGACTCGCAGAGTCGAGAACAGGTTGGTGTAGAGCCGGTCCAGCAGGACGCCGACGTCCTCGCCCTGCAGCTCGATGGTCCCCAGCGTCGAGGCATCCATCATCGCCACGCCCGTGCGGGCGGCAATGCACTCGCGGCGTACGGCCTCGTCCATGGTCTCCCCCGGCTGCGGAAAGAACCACGGGCGCTTCCACTG
>Ga0183260_10005031_pt1 | contig 10441 bp, 7 predicted proteins | sample AntDrymUQ4972206_2_FD_129768 | JGI IMG/M metagenome (GOLD analysis project Ga0183260, IMG submission 129768) | Polar desert sand microbial communities from Dry Valleys, Antarctica - metaG UQ497 (22.06) (version 2) (version 2) | ecosystem: Environmental > Terrestrial > Soil > Desert | place...
ACTGCACGGCACCGGCGATCCGCAACCCGGTCGCCAACGTCATCACCGAGGTGGTCGGGACGTTCGTGCTGGTCTTCGGCGTGCTGGCGTTCTTCGCCGACGAGGCCACGGCGGCCACCGGGCTGGGTGGCCTGCTCGTCGGTCTGCTCGTGTTGTCGATCGGCCTGTCGCTGGGCGGCACGACCGGCTACGCCATCAACCCGGCGCGCGACCTCGGGCCGCGCATCATGCACGCCATCCTGCCGATCGCGGGCAAGGGCGGCTCGGATTGGAGCTACGCCTGGATACCCGTCGTGGCGCCCCTCGTCGGTGGCGTCCTGGCGGCTCTGGCGTTCTCGGCCTTCTACCCCGGCTGATGCTTCCAGGCAGGACACCGAGCAGGGCGGGCGGCACCCCCACGGGTGCCGCCCGAGAGATCTGAAAATCAAGGAGAGTGCTTGATGGCGAAGTACGCGGCAGCAATCGACCAGGGCACCACGAGTACGCGATGCATGGTCTTCGACCACGGCGGCCAGGTGGTGAGCGTCGCGCAGAAGGAGCACGAGCAGATCTATCCCAAGCCGGGCTGGGTCGAGCACGACGCGAAGGAGGTCTGGGCGCGCACCCAGGAAGTCGTCGAGGAGGCGATCTCCGCGGCGGGCGCGGGGGCGGGCGACATCTCCGGCGTGGGCATCACCAACCAGCGCGAGACGTCGCTGGTTTGGGATCGCACGACCGGCGAGCCGGTCCACAACGCGATCGTATGGCAGGACACCCGCACCGACCGCCTAGTCGACGAGTTCTCGCGCGACGGCGGCCAGGCCCGCTTCCAGGAGAAGGTCGGCCTGCCACTCGCGACGTACTTCTCCGGACCCAAGATCCGCTGGATCCTCGACAACGTCGACGGCGCCGCCGGCAAGGCCGAGTCCGGCGACCTGCTGTTCGGCAACATGGACACTTGGCTGATCTGGAACCTGACCGGTGGCACCGACGGCGGCCTGCACATCACCGACGTCACGAACGCCAGTCGCACGATGCTGATGGACCTCAAGACCCTCGACTGGGACTCGGAGGTCATGGGCGTAATGGGCGTCCCGCGGGCGATGCTGCCGGAGATCAAGGCCTCCAGCGAGGTCTACGGCGAGGTGTCCTCGGGCGGCGCGCTGCAAGGGGTGCCGATCGCCGGCGACCTCGGCGACCAGCAGGCCGCGACGTTCGGGCAGACCTGCTTCGGGGTGGGCGAGGCGAAGAACACCTACGGCACCGGGAACTTCCTCCTGCTCAACACGGGCACGGAGGCGGTGCAGTCGAAGCACGGCCTGCTGACGACCGTCGGCTACAAGATCGGAGACCAGGACGCGATCTACTGCCTGGAGGGGTCGATCGCGATCACGGGAGCGCTCGTGCAGTGGCTGCGCGACAACCTCAAGATGATCAGCGCCGCACCGGAGGTCGAGGAGCTCGCACGGTCGGTCGATGACAACGGCGGTTGCTACATCGTCCCCGCGTTCTCGGGCCTGTTCGCGCCCTACTGGAAGTCGAACGCGCGCGGAGTCGTGGCGGGCCTGACCCGCTTCGTCAACGCCGGGCACATCGCCCGCGCGACGCTCGAGGCGACCGCGTTCCAGAGTCGCGAGGTCGTCGAGGCGATGAACAACGACTCGGGTGTGGCGCTGGAGTCGCTGAAGGTCGACGGGGGCATGGTCGGCAACGACCTGCTGATGCAGTTCCAGGCCGACCTGCTCGGCGTGCCGGTGATCCGCCCGAAGGTGCCCGAGACCACGTCGCTCGGGGCGGCCTACGCGGCCGGCCTCGCGACGGGCTTGTGGAACGAGGTCGAGGACCTGCGCGAGAACTGGGTCGAGGACAAGCGGTGGGAGCCGTCGATGGACTCCGAGAAGCGCGACGAGTACTACATGTACTGGAAGAGAGCGGTCACGCGGACCTTCGACTGGTTCGAAGCCGAAGATTCCTGAGACCAAGAGGGTGGGGGGCGGCGCGGCGCGCCGCCCCCCGATCAGGAGGAGCCACGATGGACGCAGGTGACCTGCCGCCGGATCCCGGCCGCAACCTCGCGCTGGAGCTGGTTCGAGCGACGGAGGCCGCCGCGATCGCCGCGGCGCGGTTCATGGGCCGGGGGGACAAGGAGAAGGTCGACCAGGCCGCCGTCGACGCCATGCGCCCCGTGCTGCGCTCGATCGCGATGGAAGGCGTCGTCGTGATCGGCGAGGGCGAGAAGGACGAGGCCCCGATGCTCTACAACGGCGAGCGGGTGGGCAGCGGTGCGGGGCCGGCCGTCGACGTGGCGGTCGACCCCGTGGATGGGACCACGCTCACCGCCAAGGCGCTGCCCGATGCCCTCGCGGTGCTCGCGCTCTCCGAGCGCGGCACGATGTTCGATCCCGGCCCGTGCGTCTACATGGAGAAGCTGGCCGTCGCCCACGACCTCGCGGAGGTCGTTGACTTCGAGGCCTCGGTCGCGGACAACCTCGCCCGGATCGCGAAGGAGAGGGGCAAGCACCCGTCCGACGTGACCGTCGCGATCCTTGACCGCCCCCGCCATCAGGGCCTCGTCGCCGAGGTGCTCGCGACCGGCGCCAGGATCAAGTTCATGCTCGACGGGGACGTCGCGGGCGCGATCATGGCGGCCGACGACGACTCGTCCGTCGACCTGCTGATCGGCGTCGGTGGGACGCCGGAGGGCGTGATCGCCGCCTGTGCGCTCAAGTGCCTCGACGGCGCGCTGTTCGGCCGCCTGTACCCGCGCGACGACACCGAGCGCGCGGCGGCGCTCGACCAGGGATACGACCTGGATCGCGTGCTCACGATCGACGACCTGGTCTCCGGGGAGGACATCTTCTTCGCGGCCACCGGCGTCACGGACGGCGAGCTGCTGCGCGGCGTGCGCTACCGGCCAGGCCGCGTGCTCACCCAGTCGCTGTCGATGCGCTCGCGCTCGGGCGCGGTGCGCGTCATCGACGGCCGGCACCACGCTGTCCGCTCGAACCTGATCCGGGCCCCGGCGGGGGTGCCGGCGCAATAGCATGCGCGAGGTGCCTCGGGCCGATGTGCTGGTGATCGGTGGTGGCGCCACCGGCGCCGGTGTCGCGTGGGACGCCGCGCTGCGCGGCTTCGACGTCGTTCTGGTCGAGCGCGGCGACCTCGCGGAGGGCACGAGCGGGCGCTTTCACGGCCTCCTGCACTCGGGGGGGCGCTACGTCGTCAAGGATCCCGTCGCGGCGGAGGAATGCGTGGTCGAGAACGCGATCCTGCGCCGCGTGATCCCCGACTGCATCGAGGACACGGGCGGTCTGTTCGTGACCACGCCCGACGACGATCCCGCCTACGGGGACAGGTTCCTCGAGGGCTGCCGCGCGGCCCACCTGCCGGCGGAGGAGATCGACGTCGCCGAGGCGCTGCGCCGCGAGCCGCGCCTCAACCCGGCGATCCGGCGGGCGTTCACCGTCCCCGACGCGTCGATCGACGCGTGGAAGACCGTGTGGTCGTTCGCGCGCGGCGCATCGGCCCACGGTGCGCGGATCCTGACCTATCACCGCGTGGTCGCCCTCCACCGGACCGACGGCGCCGTCACGGGGGCGCGTGTGCGCAACGAGCGCACCGGCGAGGAGCTCGACATCGAGGCCGGCTTCACGCTCAACGCGTCCGGTGCCTGGGCCGCGCAGATCCTCCATATGGCCGGGATCGAGGACGTAGGCGTCGTGCCGGGCAAGGGGATCATGATCGCCATGAACCACCGACTGGTGAACACGGTGATCAATCGCTGCACGATGCCGGCCGACGGAGACATCCTCGTGCCGGTCCGCACCGTCAGCATCATCGGCACCACCGACATCCACTCCGCCGATCCTGACCAGATCCCGGTCACGCAGGCCGAGGTCGACCAGATGCTCGACGACGGCGAGCGCCTGGTGCCCAGGTTCCGCGAGGCACGGGCGCTGCGGGTGTGGGCCGGCGTGCGGCCGTTGTTCCAGGATGCCCGTGCGGGCGCGGTGGGCGACACCCGCGACGTCAGCCGCACGCATGCCGTGATCGACCATCGCGAGCGCGACGGCGTGGACGGCCTGCTCACCATGTCGGGCGGCAAGCTCACGACACTGCGCCTCATGGCGGAGGATCTCGTCGACGCGATGTGCGCCCAGCTCGGTACGGAGCGGCCGTGCCACACCGCGGAGGAGCGCCCGCCCGGGAACGAGGACGGCGAGCCCTATCACCTCGGCTCGCGGCTGGGCCGACGCGAGAGGACGCTGCAGGAGGAGCAGCTGATCTGCGAGTGCGAGCTGATCGGCCGCCGGCGGCTGGAGGAGGCCATGCGTGCGCGCGGCAGCACCAACCTCGACGACTTCCGCCGCCTGCTGCGCCTTGGCATGGGCCCCTGTCAGGGCGGGTTCTGCATCTACCGCGCGACCGGGATCCTGCACGGCGTGGACCGCCTCGACGGGGCCGAGGCCTCCGCCTCGCTACGCGGCTTCCTGCAGGAGCGCTGGAAGGGCGTCTGGCCGATCCTCTATGGCGACCAGCTACGCCAGGCGCGGCTCGACGACTGGATCTTCCAGGGGCTGCTCGACGTGGAGCACCTGCCGTCCGAGCAGGAGGTCGCCCCATGAGCCACCACGACGTCGTCGTCGTCGGCACCGGCCTCGCCGGCCTGACCGCCGCGGTGCGCCTCGCCGAGGCCGGTGCGCGCGTGCTCGTGGTGGCCAAGGGCATCGGGTCCACCCACCTGAGTCCCGGCACGATCGACGTGCTCGGCTACGCGCCGGCGCGTGTGGAGCGCCCCGGGGAGGCGCTCGGCGCCCTGGTGGAGGCGCAGCCGGCGCACCCGTACCGCCTCGTCGGGGCGCAGGGCATGGGCGCGGCGATCGGGTGGTTCAAGGACCGCGTCGCGAACGGCTCGCTGGCGCCCTACGCATATACGGGGGGCCTGGAGGAGAACCTGCTGCTGCCGACCGCGATCGGCGTCCCGCGCCCCTCGGCTGTCGTGCCGGAGACGATGGCCGCCGGCGATCTCCGCGACGGCGGCCCCGTGTGCGTCGTCGGGTTCCGCGCGCTCAAGGACTTCCACCCGGCGCTGCTGGCCGACAACCTCGGCCGCTCCAGGATCGGCGCCGGCGCGCGGGCGGCCGAGCTCGACCTCGTCCCGGAGCGGCGCACGGACGTCAACGCGCTCGGGTTCGCGCGCGCGCTCGACGACCCGGCGTTCCGCGGCGAAGTCATCGCGCAGCTGGCGGCCCGGCTCAGGCCCGACGAGCGGGTGGCCTTCCCCGCCGTGCTCGGCATCGCTGACCCCCACGGCGCCTGGGCCGCGCTCGAGCACGGCCTCGGCAGGCCCGTGTTCGAGGTGCCCACGCTGCCGCCGTCCGTCCCCGGCATGCGGATGTTCGCGATCCTGCGCGAGGCGCTGCGGCGCGCCGGCGGCGCCGTCGTGCTCAACAACGTGGTGACCGGCGCCGAGCAGGCCGGCGGTCGCGTTACCGCGCTGCGCACGCGGGTCGGCCTGCGCGATGAGCGCCGCGGCGCGGACTGGGTCGTGCTGGCCACCGGCGGCTTCGCCTCCGGCGGCCTGGAGCTCGACTCGCGCTGGACCGCGCGAGAGACGGCCCTCGGGCTCCCGGTGACCGGAGTGCCCAGCCCGGGGGAGGAGCGCTTCCGTCCCGACTACTTCGGTGACCATCCGATGGGGCGGGCGGGCGTCGCGGTGGACCGCGAGCTGCGGCCCGTCGACGCGGCGGGGGAGCGAGTCCTGGAGAACGTCCTCGTGGCCGGGGCGACGCTGGCCGGGGCCGAGCCGTGGCGCGAGAAGTCCGGTGACGGGCTCAGCCTCGCCACGGGGCACCGTGCCGCCGAGCTCGTGCTCGACGCATCGACCCCCGCGGCCGGCGCGCCGGCCGCGGCGGCGAGGAGCTGATCCTGTCATGGCGCTTCACGAAGGCAACGACGTGCTCGGCGCGCTGCTGATGCGCGAGTCGCTCGACCACTGCGTCAAGTGCACGATCTGCGAGACGTTCTGCCCCGTCTCCAACGTCACGCCGCTGTTCGGAGGCCCGAAGTACTCCGGGCCGCAGGCGGAGCGCTTCCGCATCGAGGACGAGCCGTCCTCCGATTCGTCCGTGAACTACTGCTCCGGCTGCGGCATCTGCACGCAGGTCTGCCCGCAGGGCGTCCACATCGCCGAGATCAACACCCAGGCCAAGGCCAAGTACGGCGCGACGCACGGCGTGCCGCTGCGCGACCGCATCCTCGCGCGGCCCACGCTCGCTGGCCGCCTCGGCACGCCCGTGGCGCCGCTGGCGAACTGGACGCTGCGCAATCGTCTGCTGCGCCTGGCGGCAGAGCGGATGATCGGCATCGATCATCGCGCGCCCATGCCGCGCTTCGCCGGCCGAACCTTCCAGCGCTGGGCGCGCAGGCACACGCCCCGCAGGGCGAACCGCCGCGTTGCGTTCTTCCACGGCTGCGGGACCAACTACTACGAGCCGCGGCTCGGAGCGATGACGGTCGCGCTGCTCGAGCACAACGGGGTGGCCGTGGAGGTGCCCAAGCAGGACTGCTGCGGCCTGCCGCTGCAGTCCAACGGCCTCTTCGACGACGCGCGCGGCTACGCGCACCGGCTGGCCGCGCGGCTCGCCCCCTTCGCGCGCGAAGGGGTCGACATCGTCGGAACCTCGACCAGTTGCACGCTGATGCTCAAGCGCGAGGCGCTCGAGATCCTCGGCATGGAGGACGACGCAGACCTGCGCGTCGTCTCGGGGCGCGTCTTCGACATCTGCGAGTACCTCGTCGCGATGCACAAGCGCGGGGAGCTCAAGACCGACTTCCAGCCCGTGCCCGAGACGGTCGTCTACCACGCGCCGTGCCAGCAGCAGGGCCACGGCATCGGCGAGCCCGCGCTCGACCTGTTCGCCCTCGTCCCCGAGCTGCGCGTGGTCGAGAGCGACGCAGACTGCTGCGGCATCGCCGGCACCTACGGGCTCAAGCGGGAGAAGTACGACATCGCGATGCGGGTGGGCGCCCCGCTGTTCGCCAAGATCGCCGACACCGCGCCGGATCGCGCCGTGTGCGACTCCGAGACGTGCCGCTGGCAGATCGAGCACGCGACGGGCGTGCGCACGGCGCATCCGGTCGAGGTGCTGCACCGCGCGTCGGGCCTCGACTGAGCGCCTCCGTGGTCGCTCTCGTCATCGTCTCCCACAGCGCGGCGCTGGCCGACGGCGTCGTGGAGCTGGCACGCGAGATGGGCGGCCAGGAGGTCGCGATCGCATCGGCGGGCGGCCTCGAGGACGGCGAGATCGGCACGGACGCCGAGCGGGTGCGACTCGCGGTGGAGCAGGTCCGCTCGCCCGACGGCGTGCTCGTCCTGATGGACCTGGGCAGCGCGCTGATGAGCGCCGAGATGGCGGCGGAGATGGTCGAGCCGGACGGCGGTCCGGTCGTCCTGTGCGGCGCGCCCCTCGTGGAGGGCGCCGTGGCCGCGGCGGCACGGGCGCGCGGCGGGGCGTCGCTCGACGAGGTGGCGCGCGAGGCGCGCGGAGCCCTGCGGATGAAGACGACGCAGCTCGGCGAGGACACGCCGGAGGTCGCAGCCGGAGGCACGCCTAGCGTCGTGGACAACACCGAGGCGATCGAGCTGCGGCTGCGCGTCGAACCGCGGCTCGGGCTCCACGCCCGCCCGGCCGCGCGCTTCGTGGCCGCGGTCTCGGACTTCGATGCCCGCATCGAGGTCCGCAACGCGACACGCTCGACCGGGCCCGCCGACGGACGCAGCCTGATCGGGCTGGCAGTCTTGAACGCACGCCGGGGCGACGAGATCATCGTGCACGCGCGCGGGGATGACGCTGCCGAGGCGCTCGCCGCGCTGCGCGCGCTCGCGGCCGAGAACTTCGGAGACGCGTCTGAGGAGCCCGCCGCCACCGGTGATGAGCGCCCGCTCGCGCCTGCGGCGCCCGCGGACGGCGTGGCGCCCGCCTCCGGTGCGCGGCTGCACGGCGTCGCGGCCTCGGCGGGCATCGCCATCGGGCCGGCGCGGTGGCTGCACGCGTTGGAGCCCCCGGTCGACGACGGGCCGCCAGGCTCGCCCGCGGATGAGCGCGCGCAGCTGGCCGCGGCCCGCGCCGCGGTGCGCGAGGAGCTCCAAGGCGCGCGCGCCGCGGTGCTGAGGCGCGGCGGCGCCGCCGCGGAGGCCGAGATCTTCACCGCCCATACGCTGCTCCTGGACGACGTCGCCCTCACCGGCCCGGCGTTGCGCCACATCGACGAGGGGGCTGGTGCCGGGCGCGCATGGCGGGCGGCGGCGCAGGAGGCGGCTACGGCCTTCCGGACGCTCGGCGATCCCTACATGCGAGAGCGCGCGGTCGACGTCGAGGACGTCGGCCGGCGAGTGCTCGCGCGGCTCGCCGGCACGCAGGCCCGATCCGCGTCGCAGGGTCCCGGCATCGTCTGCGCCGAGGAGCTGACGCCCGGCGAGGCGGTCGGGCTCGATCCCGGCGAGGCCTGGGGAATCGTCACCGCTCGCGGCGGGGCCACCGCGCATGCCGCGATCCTTGCCCGGGCGTTGGGCATCCCGGCCGTGGTCGGCGTCGGCCACGCGCTCCTTGGCATCGCCGAGGGCACGCCGCTGATCCTCGACGGCGAGGCGGGCATCATCGATGTCGACCCCGGCCGGGAGGCGGTCGCCGCGCAGGAGGCGCGGCGCAAGGCCGCCGCGGAGGCGCGCCGCGCCCTGCTCGCGCGGGCAGCCGAGCCCGGTGCCATGCGTGACGGCCGTCGCGTCGAGGTGTTCGCCAACGTCGGCAGCCCCGCGGAGGCGCGCGTCGCCGTGGACCAGGGCGCCGAGGGCGTAGGGCTCCTGCGCACCGAGTTCCTGTTCCTGGATCGCGCGACACCACCGGACGAGGACGAGCAGGTCGCGGTGCTGCGCGAGATCGCCACCGCTCTCGACGGCCGTCCGGTGATCGTGCGCACGCTCGACGCGGGCGCCGACAAGCCGCTGCCGTTCCTGCGCCAGGCGCCGGAGGACAACCCGTTCCTCGGTCTCCGCGGAATCCGGTTGTCGCTCGCCGAGCCGGAGCTGCTGCGCACACAATTGCGCGCCATCCTGCGCGTCGCGGACGACCATCCCGTGAAGGTCATGTTCCCCATGGTGGCAACGCTCGAGGAGCTGTTGGCAGCCCGAGGCCTGCTCGACGAGGCGCGCGCAGAGCTGGGCAGCCGCGCCTCGCTGGAGGTCGGCGTCATGGTCGAGGTGCCGGCGCTCGCGCTGCAGGCGGCGCAGATCGCGCCGGAGGTCGACTTCCTCTCGATCGGGACGAACGACCTCGCGCAGTACACGATGGCCGCGGAGCGCGGCAACGCCGCCCTCGCCGGCCTGCTCGAGCACTCCCTATCCCCGGTGCTGGCGCTGGTCGCGCAGGTGATCGCGGCCGCCGAGGCGCACGGGCGCTGGGTCGGCGTATGCGGCGAGCTGGCCGGCGAACCGCAGGCCGCCGTGCTGCTCGCGGGGCTCGGCGTGCGCGAGCTGAGCATGGCTGCGAGCCGCATCCCCGCCGTCAAGGCGGCGTTGCGCCAGGCCGATCCGGAGGCCGCCGCGGATGCCGCCCGCCGCGCGCTCCCGCCCGTCGCGAAGCGCGGCCGGAGCGGGACCTCCCCGGACAGCGCGCGATAGCATCCGCGCGCCTCGTGGCGATCCCGACTGTGACCAGCGGCGGACTCCGCTCCGCCCGTCTTCTCGCCGCGGGAACCGCGACGCGAATCATCCTCACGCCGGTGGTGATGTGGCTGATCCTCGGCGACGACGACGCGGAGGACACCGGCGCCTACGCCGTCGTGGCAACCGGGCTGTTCTGCGTGGCCGCCGTCACCGACTGGGTGGACGGCCGGCTCGCGCGCCGCTGGGGCGTCACGAGCAAGCTGGGCTCCTTCCTCGACACCACCGCGGACAAGCTGCTCGTGTCGGGCGTGCTGATCGCCCTCGTCGCGGTCGATCGCGCCTCGCCGTGGATCGCGGCCCTCATCATCGGTCGCGAGCTGGTCCTCATGGGGCTCCGCGGCGTGATCGCATCCGAGGGCGCGGTGATGGCCCCCTCGATCCTCGGCAAGCTCAAGACCAGCGTCCAGTTCATCGCCATCGCGCTCGCGATCCTCCGCCCTGGCGATCCGGCGGCTGGACTGTACGTCGACGAGTGGGCGATGCTGGCCGCCGCAGTGATCACGGTGTGGTCGGCGGCCGACTACCTCGTGCGGGCGCTGCCTTCCCTAACGCGCGACGACACGCGCACGTGACCCGTGTCTTCCTCACCGGTGGCAGCGGCCTGATCGGCGGCGCGCTCGCTTCGCGTCTGCTGGAGCGCGGCGACGAGGTGCTCGGGCTGGCGCGCTCCGACCAGGCCGAGCGGGCGCTGGCCGCCCGCGGCACCCGGGTGGTCCGCGGCGACGTGCTCGACGAGGA
>Ga0183260_10005032_pt1 | contig 10440 bp, 9 predicted proteins | sample AntDrymUQ4972206_2_FD_129768 | JGI IMG/M metagenome (GOLD analysis project Ga0183260, IMG submission 129768) | Polar desert sand microbial communities from Dry Valleys, Antarctica - metaG UQ497 (22.06) (version 2) (version 2) | ecosystem: Environmental > Terrestrial > Soil > Desert | place...
CGTGGCCGGAAGTTCTGCGTGGAATTCCGGGATGCCCGGCCGTGATCTGACGGTCGACGGTGCCCGCCTTCGTGCTGGTGGCACGGGGGCGGGCGCCGGCGGCCGTCAGGCACGGATCGGACGACCGGAAAACGCGCAGAACTTGTGGACGCGTGTACTAGCCGCTGTTGCGCAGGTACCGCAGCACTGCCAGCACCCGCCGGTGATCCTCGGGGACGGGGTCCAAGCGCAGTTTCGTGAAGATGCTGCTGACGTGCTTCTCGACGGCGCGGTCGGTGACGACGAGCTGCTCGGCGATGCCGACGTTTGAGCGCCCCTGGGCCATGAGCGCGAGCGTCTCGAGCTCGCGTGGGCTGAGCTGCACCAGTGAGTGGGCGGTACCGCGGCCGGCCCGCAGCAGCTGGGTGACGACGTCCGGGTCAAGCACGGAGCCGCCTTCGCCCACCCGTCGCACCGCCTCGGTGAAGCGCTGGAGCTCGAACACCCGGTCCTTGAGGAGATAGCCCACGCCGGCAGCGCCGTGCGCCAGCAGTTCGTGGGCGTAGGCCTCCTCGACGTAGGCAGAGAGAACGAGCACGCCGACCTGCGGGCATTGCCGGCGGATCTCCAGCGCTGCCCGCAGCCCGTCGTCGGTGTTGGTGGGAGGCATGCGCACGTCGATGACGGCGACGTCGGGCTTGTGAGCGAGGACCTTGCGCACAAGATCATCGGCGTCGCCGGCCTGGCCGACGACGTCGAACCCCGCCTCCTGGAGCAGCCGCACGAGCCCTTCGCGCAAGAGCAGTGAGTCTTCGGCGACGATTAGGCGCACGCGACCTCCGCGCGCACGGTCGTGCCTTCGCCGGGCGGGCTCAGGACGGTGAGTGTTCCGTCCAGAGCCTCGATGCGGTCGGCGAGCTGGGACAGGCCAGAGCCCTCGTTCGCGGTCGCGCCGCCCACGCCGTCGTCGGCGACCGCGACCCACGCCCGCCCCTCCGTCTGGCCGATGTCCACGGTCACCGCGCTGGCGTCCGCGTGCTTGCAGGCGTTGGTGAGGCTCTCGGCGATCAGGTAGTAGAACGCCACCTCGACGGGCTTGGGCAGGCGCTCGACGGGCGCCTCGCCCAGCTTGACGGCCATGGGCATGCGCCGCAGCAGCGCCTCGACCGCACGCACGAGCCCGCGCTCCGACAGCAGGACGGGGTGAATCCCGCGGGCGAGCTCGCGCAGCTCGTCGATCGCGTATTGCAGCTCGTCAAGGGTCTCCTTGATCAGCGGGGCGAGGGTCGGGGCGCTGTCCTCGAGCTGTGAGACGAGCAGGCGCAGCTGCAGGGCGACGGCGACGAATCGTTGCTGGGCGCCGTCGTGCAGGTCGCGTTCGATGCGCCGCCGCGCCGCGTCGGCTGCCTCGATGATGCGCGTGCGCGAGGCCCGCAGCTCGGCGACCCGGGCCTGCTCGGCCTCCCGCTTGCGGCGCTCCTCTTCGGCCTGCCGACGCGCGCTGATGTCGAAGATGGCACCGTCGAGCCACGTCCGTCCGTTGGTGCCGTGCACGAGCTGACCGCGCTCGAGCACCCATCGCTCGTCGCTGTCGGCGCGATGGATCCGGTACTCGAGCACGAACGGACGGTTGGCCCCGCACGCTTCGAACACAGCGTCCTCGACGCGCTCGCGGTCGTCCGGATGGATGATGCTGGCGAACGTCCTGACCGCGTTGTCGATGAAGTCCCCGGGTGGGTAGCCCGAGATCCGCTCGATCTCGTCGCTGATCAGCTCCATCGTCCAGTCGCGATCGGGCGCGCAGCGATAGATCGCGCCGGGCACGTTGGCCATGAGCGCCTGGAGGCGTGCCTCGCTGGCGCGAAGCTGCGCCGTCTGGCGACCCGCGCGAACCCGCACGAGCAGCTCGGTGCGCTCGAACGGCGTCGCCAGGTAGTCGTCGGCGCCGGCCTCCAGCGCGTCGGCCGCGCACTGCTTGCACCCGGCGCTCGTCATGACGATCAGGTGCGTGCCCAAGAGCTCTCCGTCGGCGCGCACCGCTTGACAGAACCCGCGGCCGTCAAGACGAGGAAGCTCCCATTCGGCGACGACGACATCAGGCAGTTGGCGCTTGAGCGCCGTGAGCGCCGCCGCGCCGTCGGCGGCCACGCGCACGCGGTGACCGGCCGCCTCGAGCGGGACCCGCACCGCCGAAAGGACAAGCTTGCTGCCTGCGACCACGAGGATGTCGGCTCCCGGCTCTGGCATCGCCGCGCTGCGCCTAGGTCCCTCGGCTCATGACCCCACCACTGCGGCAAGGGTGGCGCCTGAGAGCTCGGTCTTGGGGATGAAGCCGCGGGCTCCGCTTTCGGTGACGAGCGCACCGAAGTCCTGACCATCGTGACTCGAGGTGAGGACCACGATCGCCAACCCGCGGCCGGTCAGTTCCGACGCGACCTCAAAACCGTCCCGATCCGGGAGAAACACGTCGAGGAGGACGACGTCGGGCCCGAGGCTCTCCGCTTCAACCAGCGCGGAGCGACCGTCGTCGGCCTCACCGATGACCGTATAGCCGTCAGCTTCCAGCAAGCGGCGCGCGCTGCGCCGAAACGCGGCGTGGTCATCGACGATGAGGACCGTGTCCTTCACCAGCCTCATTGTGCCCCCGCCGGTTGCGCTCATGGGTGTGGCAGGCACACACCTCGCCCTTCGTGAGAACACCCGGCCGAAGGCGAGGTACCACCCCGCCGGGCTCGTGCTGGCACGAGGCCCGAGGTCTCGTACAGCCGCCCGCGTGGCCGGGCGACGTCCCCAGCGCCTGGACGTCGTGACGTCACAAGAATCTGCCACACGCTCGCACGTCATCACAGTTGGAATGAACCCGCTCACACGTCAACACCAGGTTACTGCGATTGCGGCGCACCGGACCGTTGATCAGATTGGCATGCTCGCACGCGACGCCGCGAGCGGCGATCAGCATGCATGGACCGAGCTCGTCAATCGCTTGGACGGCGTCCTGCACAAGGTGGCCGGCAGCTACCGACTTTCAGCGGCGGACGTCGACGACGTCGTGCAGACCACCTGGCTGCGCGCGATCGATCACATCGGGCAGCTCAACGCCCCCGAGACGATCGCCAGCTGGCTGATCGTCATCGCGCGTCGCGAGGCGATGCGGATCCTGCAGCGCGGTATTCGCGAGACCGTCACCGACAACCTCCTCGAGCTGCCCGGGGACGAGGTCGCCGGCCCGGACGGGGTCGTCATCCGGCAAGAGCTGGAGGACCTTCTCCGCGACGCGGTGGGCCGCCTACCCGAGCGTCAGCAACAGCTCGTCATCTCGATGCTGCAAAGCCCGACGTTGAGCTACAAGGAGCTCTCCTCGCAGCTGGGCATGCCGCTGGGGGCGATCGGACCTGTTCGCGGCCGGGCGCTCGTGCGGCTGCGCCGCGACCGCGTGCTGCAGGGACTGGCCGCGGCCTGACGCCCGCGCCGGCACCGGGCGGTCATCTGCAACTCGTCAGGTCGATCTCGTTCCGAAGCCGTTGGAGCCCGAGCCTGATCCGGCTCTTGATGGTGCCGATCGGCTCGTCGAGTCGCACGGCGATCTCGGTGTGGCTGAGGCCGCCGAAGAAGGCGAGGTCGAGCGCGCGTTGCTGCGCGTCCGGGAGCGTGGCGAGCGCGGCGTGCATCAGTCGTTGGGTGTCGCGCTGCTCGACTTCGTCGTCGGTGCGGTCGGCGGCCGCCAGGCGGGCGGTAGCCGCATCGTCGCTGCGCCCTTCGGCGCGGCGACGGCGGTCCTTTCGTAACGCGTCGATCGCGCGGTTGCGCACGATCCCGAGCACGAAGTTGCGCAGGCTGCCCTTCTCGGCGCAGTATCCGTCGCTGCGCCAGAGACTCAGGAAGGCCTCCTGGACGACGTCCTGCGCGGCGGTCGAGTCGTACAGCATCCGGCGGGCGAGGCCGTAGGCGGCAGCCGCATGGCGGTCGTAGACGACCGCGAACGCCGCCGCATTCCCGGCCTGCGCCTGCTTCAACAGCACGGCATCCGACGGCTGCGCCGACTCGAGCGCTCGGCGCGCACGTCGGTGCCCGCCAGGTCCGGTCGCCGGCGTCACGTCGTCAGCCGGCACGACGCCGTCACCGGCGCGCCGCGGCGCGGAGGCTGAAGCAGGCGGCACGGGCGAGTTGCGCGAGAGAGGACATGACGCTCCGAGGCAAGTGTGAGATGCGATAGCTGATACGAACGCGCGACACCAGTAACGTAGCCGAATACGCCACCGTTCTCAGCTTCCGATATCGGATCCGACTTCGCCCGTGGCGTACACTCCCCGAATGGCCCTGAAGGCGACAACGCTGCGGATGAGCGAGGACCTGTGGGAGCTGCTCGAAGAGGAAGCCGCCCGCCAGGGCGTCAGCGCCGCCCACGTCGTGCGCGACTCGGTCTTGCTGCGCCTCGGCCATCTGTCCGCCGCGCGCGGCGACAGCGCCGCACAGATGACGATCGAGCAGCTCGCTGCCCGGTCGCTGCAGGAGCGACGCCGCTACGAGACCGAGACGCACGCCACGGCGCTTCGCGAGCCGCGCCGGCTCGCCGCGGTGCGCACGACCGGGCTCGTCCAGGGGCCAGCCGACCCGGGCCTGGAGACGCTCGCGGGCCTGTGCGCAAAGCTGCTCGACGTGCCCGTCGCGCTGATCTCACTCGTCGAGGCCGACCGCCAGTTCTTCGCCGCCTCCTGCGGCCTGCCACAACCCTGGGCGGGGGAGCGCCAGACGCGCCTGTCGCACTCCTTCTGTCAACACGTCGTGGTGTCCCGCCAGCCGTTCGTGGTCTCCGACGCACGCGAGCACCCGCTCGTCCGGGACAACCTCGCGATCCGCGACCTCGGTGTGATCGCCTACGCCGGCATCCCGCTGACGACGCCCGACGACGACGTGCTGGGCAGCTTCTGCGCGATCGACAACAAGCCCCGGACCTGGACGAAGTCCGACCTCGACACGCTCAAGGACTTCGCCCAGTCCGCGATGGCCTACATCGACCAGGGCGGCCACGCGGCCGCTGCGCCACAGGCCTGAGCTTCCCGCAGGTTGGGCGAGATCACGTCGGCTGGGTGCGTCCGGCGCCGGCCAGCAGTCCCGCTCTGGCTTGGGCGAGCGGCCCCGGAGGGAGTCCGAGGAGCTCGAGGAAGCCAAGTTGGAACAGGGTGCTGTCCAGATCGCCTGGCGGTGGTCGCAGCGCGCCGGCGGCGTGGTAGGCGTCGGCCATGGAGCGCTGGCCCAGGCCGAGCAGTGACTCGTGCAGCGCGCATTCGGCGAGTGTCGCGGCCGCCCAGTAGTCGCCGGGGTTCGCACGCAGGGCAAGTGTCGCGGCGACGCGCACGGCCGGTAGGAGCTCGCGAGCCCGGCGGCCGGCGTCCTCGTCGCCGTAGACGAGCTCCAGGACGACCCCGATCGCTGCGACGTTGATGCCCTCGTAGTAGGCGTTGAGGTTGCGTTCGTAGTCCGTGCGGTAGGAGTCCATGGCAAGGCGTAGGTCCGGCTCTCGCTCCTGCGCGCTGTCGTGCAGTCGCAGGCGGCGCTTGGCGATCGCGCCGAGCATCGCTCGGACCTCGGGGTGAGCGGGGCGCTTGACGAGTACGCGGTTCAGCACGGTCCGCGCCGCGTCATACGCCTCGAGGTCCGCGTTCTGCGGACGGTAGAGCGCCAGGGCGTAGTAGACATGCGCGTCGGGGCGCAGCACGTCACGGTCGCTGTCGACCACCTCGCGTAGGAGCGCCAGGGCGTCCTCGTAACGCCCAAGCCGGACGAGGCCGACGCCGGCCTCGGCCCGCAGCAGCTGCATCATCTCCTCGTCCAGGCTGCCAGCGCTCTGGAGCACCTCGAGCATGAGGTCACCGTCGGCGATGTCGCGCGCAAGCGCGAGCTGCTGACGCAGGGCATCCCACTGCTCGTGACCCGCCGTGCGCCGCTTCACCACTGCCCACTGCGCGACGTCCATGACCGCGTCGACGGGCGAATCGCTCGCGGTGCCGTCATCGCCTGCCGCTTGCAGGTACGGCGCCAGCGCCGCCCACGCCTCGACGGCCGCATCGTCGCTGACGCCGCGCTCGTCCTGGCGGTACACGACATGGCGCAGGGCGTTCAGATCAAACGGTGGGAGCGTGCCGGCGGGGCGGATGAGAAGGGTGCGGCGCGCGCGGATCATGTGGCGCAGCCCGAGCTCCCAGCCGACGTTGAAGTTGGCGGTCTGCAGATCGCCGACGACCAGGTCGGCGTTGGCGAGCCAGTCGATCATCGGTTGGAGCACCACGCCCGAGTCGATCTCCTCGTCGGCGCGCCGGTAGTGCAGCTGCGCGTTCTCCAGCGCCGGCAGGAGGATCCTGCGGTAGACGAGGTTGCAATCGACGTCGATCTTGCGCTGCGGGTCCAGCTTCGTGCCGTAGGGCGTTGCGACGAACACCCGCGGCTGCTGGGTGATCGTCACCTCAGGATCGATCCGCAGCGACGGAATGCTGCGCAACCGGCCGTTGTCGACGAGGTGCTGCGCCATCGCGCCCTCGCCCTCACGAGCGATCACCAGAACGACCGCCCGCTCCCCGTTGTCCGCCAGCTCGCTCGCGCGATCCAGGAACGCGGTGTTGGCGCGCCGGTAGGCCTCACTTCCATCCGGTAGACCGAGCGGCTCGACCGTTCCGCGCCGGCGAACCTGATCGATCACGCTGTCGAACCGGTCTCGCCACGCCGCCTCCACCGACTGCTCGCGAAAGACGTCCTGCGCAGTCGGAAGGATCACGTGGACCTCGGGGCCGTCCGTCATCCCGAGCGCCGCCTCGAGGATGAGCAGGTCGCCGCCGTCGGCGGCCGCACCCACGACCGCGGTCGGCGCCAGGGCGGTGAGCAGGCGGCGGATGCGCAGCGCGACAACCTCGAGATCGCCGGTGATCGACTGCGCGCGACGCCCTGCGAAGGCGAGGATCATGAACCGTTTGAGAAGCCCGCGAAGTGCGCCGCCGAGACCTGCGCCGCGACCTGCTCTCCTACCTGGCGCAACTCATCCATGTGCGCCGTGGAGTCCAGCCGCTGGACGTCTCGCGGCGAGACGTGATCGAGCCCATGCTCATCGAGCCACTCGCGCGTCAGCTCCGCGTTGTAGCGCAGGTAGGTGAAGAGCTTGGGCTCGACCGGGCCCTTCGCCCCGATCAGCGTTCCCACCTCGCGATCCAGCACGTCGCCGTGGCGGCAATCGCCGAAGACGCGACAGAGAAGGTCCTGCTCGTTCAACGCCGCGAACATCAGAGCGGACGGTATGGAGGTCGCGTTGTAGACGAGGTTCATGTCCTCCGGGGTGAGATCCTGATTGGCCTTCGGGCTCGTGCCGGTACCGATGGACACGAGCAGCATCTTGTCCACGCCGGTCGGCCAGCAGAGCCGGTAGGGCTCCGCGGTCGCCATCAGGAACAGCAGGAAGGCCGGGTTGTTGTACGTCGTGATGCCGCCGTCGACCATGACGAACGGCTCCAGGCCACCGGCGTCGATGACCTCCGGCGGAAAGTAGGTCGGCGCCGCGGTGCTGGCTCGCACGAGCTGCCAGAGCGGCAGGTCCAGATTGCACGCCTTGCCCTCCGCCGTCCGAGATCGCAGGTTGTACAGCGCACCGGGGTTATTCGACAGCGGCCACGGCGAATCCGTCGTCGCGTTGCGCATGACGATCAGCAACAGCGTGCGCAGATCCTCGCTTCCGAGCGTCGTGTGCGCACCGAGCACGCCCTTGAGCTTCGCGGCGAGCTTCTCGTCCTCGAACTTCGTGCGAAACCGGCGCAGCAGGCTGGCCTTGTCGAACATGTCCTTGCCGCTGGCCAGATAGAATGCGCGGATCTCGTCGACCCGCATTCCCAGCGCGACACACGTCGCGATGATCGCGCCCGTGCTGGTTCCCGCGACGTAGTCGAACGCATCCGCCAGGACGAACTCGTCGCCTCGATCGCCTTGCAGTCGCCGCTCGATTTCCGCCAGCACCTCCACGGTGATCAGGCCACGGATGCCGCCGCCGTCAAGAGCCAGCAGTCTGCGCGGACCCGGACGCTCCATGATGTCCTCGACGGTCACGGCTTCTGCCTCCTCGCGTTGTGATTTGAGCGCTTGTATTCGCCTCGTGCTGGACGCATCCACCTGCCGCTGCTCGACGATCGTGCGGCCGCCGACAGGGCTCAGGCATCACCGTTTGAAGCGTACGCGCTGGATCGCGTCGTCTTCGACGAGCGTCATCCAGACCCGCCCGCGATTCACACCTACCGCGTACGGCTCGAGGCCTGTGTCGATCATGCCCTCCACCCGCGAGCGACGTGGATCGATCCGGATCAGCTTGTTTGCGTCGCGCGCCGTCACCCACACCGAGCCGCCGCCCACCGCGACGCGCTCGGGTCGGTAGTTGAGCGAAATGCTGGAAGCGCCGGGCCGCCGGGTCTTGGCGTCGATCCTCGTGATGGATTTGTCGCCCCAGTTGGCGACCCACACCGCCCCCGCACCGATCGCCAGGCCGTGCGGCTCGCGGCCGACGTCGATCGTATGACGGGCACCGTTCCGAACGGAAATACGGACCACCTTCGCGGCCGACGTCGTGACCCATACGGCACCGGCACCCACCGCGACATCGTAGATCTTGCCTGCCACGGGGACGACCTGCGCGATCGCGCCGTCCGGCCTCACCTTTATGACATGGTCCGGCCCGCTCGGCTCGTCGGTGCCAAGCCACACCGCACCGTGGCCCGTCGCAACAGCGACGGGCATCCCCGGCGTCCGCGGGATGTAGCCCGAGCGCACCGCGCGACGCGTGCGCTGCTTGATCCGCAGCAGCGATCGGGTTCTGTGCTTCGTGACCCACAGCGAGCCGAACCCCACGGCCACGTCGCTCGCGCCGGCACCCAGATTTCTCACCCGCGGTCTCCTCTCCTCGCCGGTGTCGGCGTCCGCGACCCGAAGGTCTCCCGGTCCGCCGAGGACGACGAGGTGGTCGCCGCGGAGTGCCAGCGCGAGCGGCCGTGTGACGGTCGGGATCGGGGGGTCGGCGGACAGCGACGGTCGCGTCGGCGTGCTCGGCGTGCTCGGCCGATCGGGGCCACCGTCGCCAGGCGCGCCATCGTCGCCGCCGCCGGCAGCCACCACCACGGCACCTGCGGCGATGACCGCTGCGATCGCACCTCCCGACGCCAACGCCCGCGCCGGGACGCGACGTCCCAGGGGCTCGCTGACCGGCACCGGACCCCGCCCTCCCTCACCTGGCTGCCCACCGAAGCGCGGCGGTGGGGAGCCCGGCGTCGCGCGGCGCTCGACCACTTCGATCAGGCGGTCGGCGTCATAGCGCCAGCGACCGTCGCTGAGCTCGAGAGCATTGCGGCGCGCGAGCGGCTGGAGATCCTCGGGCAGCTGCTCGGCCTGCGGCATCGCCGCGCCTTCCACGAGCACCGGGATCACAGGAAGATCGCTGCGCCGCAGGGCCAACGCGATCTCGAGGCGCACGAGATCGGCGGGGTTGTCCAGGCGCCGGCGGCCGGCCGAGTCCTTGATGTCAAGCCAATCGTCGCCAATCAAGGCGATCAGCACGCTGCACGAGCCGATCGCGTGCTCGATGCGCTCTCCGAAATCGACGCCGGGCTCAATCGCGTCGATGTCCATGAACACGGCGTCGTCGCCGAAGCGCTCGACCAGGTGGTCGTACAGGCGACCGGCGTGACCTGCACAGTCGTCCCTGCGGTAGCTGATGAACACACGAGTCATTGGCCGCTGGTGGGGCGCTGCCGGTCATCGGACCGCTGCACCCCGTCCCCCTCTCGATCCTGCGATCGATCTAGTGCCTGAGTCTGGCGGTGGCACCAAGCGCGCAACGATGCCACTGGCAACCCAGAGCGGCGTGGAGGGCCTGGTGATACGCAACACGCGCGGGCGGATGGGTCGGCGGTCAGCGCAGCGTTAATCGCACTACGCGCCGGCCGGTGGATTCATGCGCTCGAGGAGGTGGGCGCTCAATGCGTGCGCCGATGCGTGGCGGTTGAACACTCGGCGCTCGGGCGCTGTGGCTGGGAAGGCGCTCAGCGCTTTGGCTACTGCTCCCGAGACCGCGTAGAAGCGGATCTCGCGCAGCCCGGCATCCTCGACCTTTAGCAGGGATGCCGTCGGGCGAGAGCCAGCCGCCGGGCTGCGGATGCAGCAGGTCGCGGTGAAAGCCGGCCCGCGACATCGCCTCGTCGAGGCGCGGGTCGTCCTTGAGCCCGACCGGTGTCGGTGGTCGTCGCGGCGATCGAGTTGATGATGACCTCGTGGCTGACGAGCGGGCGCCCCCGCCAGTTCTTTGCGATGAAGCTCCAGAGGCGGTGCTCGATTTTGTGTGTGCCACGGACGCTTGAGGAGGGGTCGATGTAGAGGGTCGGACCAATCGAAGGCGGAGCTGTACCGGAGATGGAGGAGCTGGGCCCGGTGGTCTGGTGGCCC
>Ga0183260_10005033_pt1 | contig 10438 bp, 8 predicted proteins | sample AntDrymUQ4972206_2_FD_129768 | JGI IMG/M metagenome (GOLD analysis project Ga0183260, IMG submission 129768) | Polar desert sand microbial communities from Dry Valleys, Antarctica - metaG UQ497 (22.06) (version 2) (version 2) | ecosystem: Environmental > Terrestrial > Soil > Desert | place...
CTTACCGCCCGCCGGGGGCGGACGTCGTCGTCTGCCCGGGCAACGTCAACGCGACGAGCGAGGTGTTCGCGCCGCCGCCGGTTGCAAACACGATGTACTGCTTGCCCTTGTGCATGAAGGTGATCGGCGGCGCGCTCGTCTTGCTCGGAATCGGCACGGCCCCCACCTGCTTGCCGGTGGCCTTGTCCACCGCGTAGAGCTGCGGCTCGACCTTCGTTGGTCCACCGCTTCGGCCGGTGCCTTAGATCGCCAGCGTCCGGGTGGTCATGACCTGTGCGTGACCACGGGCGGGCGGGGACGGCGGCAGCTTGACGCCGACAAATAGCGGATCCGTCGAGGTCACCGGCACGAGCTGGCCGCCGTTGGGACTCCACCACGCCTTGTCGCCGGTCCGCATGTCGTATGCCGTGATGCCGCCGAGCTCCTTCGGCTTCAGGATCGATACTCCGCCGATCGTGGTCCCTCCGGCCCTGCTCTCGAAACCGCCGACGGGAGCCTCGGGTTTCTTGTACCCCGGAGGGGCGGGCAGCGCCCCAAGCTGCCCGCAACTGTCGTGAGGCGAACTGTAGCGGAACTCTGAGCAGGGATCCTTCGCGACCTGCGCGGTGCTGAGACCTGTCTGGGCTGCGACATACAGCTTCCCGGTCTCGGGATCGACCGCCGCGCCGCCATCGATGTTGACGCCCCCGCTCGCGCCTGGCGCGTACCATGAACACTTGAACGCACTCGCACCGTCGGTCGCCGACGGGGGAATGAAGTAGGGCCCCATCCGGCACGCTTTCGCGAGCTTCAGCGCCGCCTCCTTGATCGCCGGCGTGTAGTCGATGAGATCCGTTTCGACGAGCCCCTGCTGCGAGTACGGCGCCGGACGGCTTGGAATCGGCTGCGTGGGAGAAGACACTTCTCCAGGCACATCGCTCTTCAGGACAGGCGTTTCCGGCATCGGCCAGATCGGCTCACCGGTCACGCGGTCGAACACGTAGAGCCAGCCCTGCTTCGTGCTCTGTACGACGATCTTGCGCGGCTTGCCGTCGATGGTGACGTCGAGAAGGTTCGGCGCCATCGGCGTGTCGTAGTCCCAGATGTCGTGGTGAACCATCTGAAAGTGCCACTTCATGGCTCCGTTTTTCACGTCGAGCGCGACGATGCTGTTGCCGTACAGGTTGTTGCCAGGACGATGGCCGCCGTACTCGTCCATCAGCGGCATCCCCACCGGAATATAGACGATGCCGAGGTCGGGGTCAGCGGAGTACGGGGCCCACGCGTCAACCTTCCCAACGCCGGGCGTCCCTCGCGTGGTGCCGTTCAGCCACGTCTCGGCGCCGGGCTCGCCTGGTTCCGGCACCAGGTTAAACCTCCAGAGTTGTTTTCCGGTGCGGACATCGAAGCCGCGGATATAACTCGGAAGATTGCTCAACCGGATGGGATAGTAGCCGTGGATGTGCGAATTCCCCACAATGAGCACGTCGTTGACAATGATTGGGGGAACACTGGCGCCGATCTGTCCGAGCGCCGGGTCGATGCCGACGGTGCCGTCGGCGCCCGTCTTCGTCTTCTCGTTCCACGTCTCACCCGGCCGCGCGCGACGTGCCGGCGCGGCATCGCTGATCACAAGCGGCCCGGTGTCGTCGACCGCGAGCGGCACGAGCGGATACCCGAGTCCGTCCATCAGGTCGACGATGCCGTTCCTGCCGAAAGCGGGATCGGGGATGCCGGTCTTCGCATCGAGGGAGGCCAGGTGATAACCGGGAGTGACGACGAGGACACGCTCCTGCTTCCCGTCGGTCCAGTACGCAGGGCCGCGTCCCGCAAACTGCCTCGGGGCTTTCTGCCAGCGGATCCCCTCGTCCATGCGCCACATCCACAGCGTCTCCCCCTTCTCGGGATCGATCGCGGCAGCGATGCGGCGGGTGGTGGCCACGGTGAAGAGCCGTCCGTTCGCGTAGAGCGGCGTCGTCCGGTAGTACTCATCGAGGCCGAAAGCGGTGGCGTTCCACTGCCACGCCATCTTCAGTGAGCCGAAGTTCGACGCGTTGATCTGATCGAGTGGCGAGTAGCGCGTGCTCCAGGCGTCCCCCGCCCAGTAGCGCCACTCCCCCGGCTTGTTGCCGCGCACCAGGTCCGGATCGCGGCCGGCCTGCTGATCCCCGCGCAGCGTGAGCGCGGCGATTCCCATGACGCCGAGACACGTCAATGCGGTCGCGGTGCGCTCGATGATTCGGCGGTTACGCATACCCTCTCCTCCCGACGCCTGGTTGAGGCCTGAAGCGTGCGACGATCACTGGCCGAGCGGGTTCTCCCGTCCGGCCGGCATGACGATGCGGATTTGCTTCATCAGGGCGACGTCGGTCGGCAGCGCGGTCTTGCCGGGTGGTGCGCCGTTGATTTTCAGCAGATACGCGACGACTTCGGCGTATTCGTCCGCCTCCAGCGTGCCCGGCTGTTCCTTGGGCATCGTCTTGCTGACCAGCCCGAACAGCTGCGACAGGGGCGCGCCGTTCCATTTCTCTCTGAAGACGGCAGCGGTGTAAGTGCCCGGTGGATGGCAGGCCACGCAGATATTCATGTAGGTCTGCTCACCGCGCGAGGCTTGGCCGGCGGTGTAGACGCCGGTCGCGGTAGTGACGACCTTCGGGGGCGGCGCTTGCGCGCCTGCGCTCGCGACAACGCCGGCAGCGGTCAGACAGGCCGCAGAAAACAGAAGAGCCGAACGGAACATGCGTCAGGAGCCCGACTTGGTGTATTTCTTCAGCGCTCTGGGGCCGACTTCCGCGCCGTAAACGTTGCCTGCATCGTCCACCGCCACCCCTTCGGCGGCGCTGGTACTCGGCGGCTTCTCGTCAGGGTCCGGGATGAGCGCGGTGACCTTGCCATCCACGAGGCTGCCGATTCGGATGCCGCGCCTCCAGTCGGTACGGGTGCGGCCGTTGCCGACGGATCCTGATTCGGAGTCGGCAACGTAGATCATGTCCTTCTTGTCGATGAAGATCCCGCTCGGGCGGCTGAACTGGGGCCATTCCTCGAGGAACTTGCCATCCTGGTCGAGGATCTGGATCCGGTTGTTGCTCCTGTCGCCCACGAACAGCCGTCCCTTCGAATCGAAGGCCAAGGCGTGGGGCTGATCGAACTCGACGGGGCCCGTCCCCAATTTCCCAAACTCCTTCAGGTATTTGCCTTTAGGATCCAGGACGACAATACGGGCGTTGGTGCCGCCATGCCCCTCGGCGACGTAGATGTTGCCGTTCGGCGCGGTGACCACGTCGTTCGGCTGGAAGAAGCCTGTGGACCCGGTACCGCCGCCGGCGGTGCCGAGCGTCAGCAGCAGCTTGCCATCGGGACTGAACTTGAAAACCTGGTGGCCTATCAGTTCTGCCGGGGCCGGAGGGAGCGGCGAGTCGGGCGCCGCGCCCCGCGCGCGCCGCGGCCTGTTGTCCTGCCCGTCGGTGATCCAGACGTTACCGTCACGATCGACGTGGATCCCGTGCGGGAAGATCATCATCCCGCCGCCGAAGCTCGCCACCAGCTTGCCGGCCGGATCGAACTTGAGGACGACGGGGAGGTCGGAACCGAGACAGGTGTTGGCTCCGCATCGTTCGGCCACCCAGACGGACTTGCCGTCCTTGTCGATTTCTACTGCGCTCGTCGCACCCCAGGGCCGCCCCTCGGGCATTCTTGCCCAGCCCTCGATCGTGCGATAGGGATTGGGCTGCGCGGCTAGCGCGGCGGATAAGACGAGGATACCGCCGCAATGGAAAATGGGACATGGGACATGGAAAAGCCGCCGGTATCGTCGCTCTTTACCATTTTCCATGTGCCATCTCCCATCCGGGCGTCGCGTTTCACCGCACGGTGCGGCGTAATCTAACACGTACGGCCGCCCGCAAGACCCCTTCAATTGATTTGACGCTCCCCTGGGCGCGGCATACAATCCAACCCTGCCGCAGGAGGGCTCAAGATGCTCCGCACGCGCCGTGGTCTTTTCGACGTCCTGGCCGGAAGAAGTTCGACCGCCGGGGCCGCTGCGATGTTCGCCGCCAGAGGGCACGAGGCGTACGTCGCTGAATTGCAGGCGCAGGGGCGCACTGCCGGGCCACCGCTGCCGCCGGGGGTCAACGAGATCCGCATCAGCAGCAACGAGAACCCGCTTGGCCCTGGCCAGAAGGTCCTCGACTCGATCGTCAGGAAGTTCCCGGAGGCGGGACGCTATCCCTTCAACAGCTCGCCGGCCGACAGCCAGCTGCTAGCCGCGATTGCGGCGCACCACCAGGTCAAGCCGGAGAACGTCGTGCTGGGCGCCGGTTCGCAGGAGATCCTGAAGAGCGCCGTGCGGGCATTCACCAGCCCTGACCGGGCCCTGGTGACAGCGTTACCGACGTTCGAGAATCCGACGTCGACGGCGAAGGGGCTCGGCCACCCCGTGAAGGAAGTGCCGCTCGATTCGGCCTTCAGGCTCGATGTCGACGGGATGATTGCCGCGGCGCCGGGCGCCGGTCTTGTCTTCTTCAACAACCCGAACAACCCGACCGCGACGGTGCACGGCGCGAAGACGGTCACCGACTTCGTCCAGCGGGTGCGCAAAGAAGCGCCGGACGTGGCGATCCTGATCGACGAGGCGTATCACGAGTACGTGACCGATCCGTCCTACCAGACCGCGGTTCCGCTCGCGCTCGAGACACCCAACGTCTTGGTCGCGCGGACGTTCTCCAAGGCCTACGGGATGGCCGGCATGCGCATCGGCTATGCGATCGCCCGTTCCGAAACGATCAAGCAGCTCGCGCGCTACAAGATGCCGTACAACATCAGCGTCTTCGGCGTGGCGGCGGCGCTCGCGGCGCTCGGTGATCCCGCGCATATCGAAGCGGAGCAGAAGCGCAACACCGAAGTGCTGCGTTTCACGCAGAAGGTCCTCGAGGACCTGGACTTCAAGTGCACGGCCTCGCAGGGGAACTTCCTGTTCGTCGACCTCAAGCGGCCGGCGCAGGACTTCCGTGACGCCTGCGCGAAGCACGGCGTGATGGTCGGGCGTGATTTCCCGCCGTTCGAGAAAACGCACTCACGGATCTCGATCGGGACGATGCAGGAAATGAAGAAGGCAGCCGAAGTCTTCCGCACGGTGCTGAAGCCGCCGACAACGTCTGGACGGTAGGAGGAATGATGGCGCTTACACGACGCAATTTCGTCCAGACGGTCGGACTCGGAACAGCGGGCGCGCTGACGGCCTCCTTCATCGGCTCCCGGGGCCGGGAGAACTTCATCTGGTCGGCGCTCGAGCCGACGCTGCACGCCGTCGATCCCGGAATGATCGTCATCTCGAGCAACGAGAACCCGATGGGACCGGGCGCCAAGGTGATCGCCGCGATCCAGTCGGCGTTCGGTGCTGACGGCGGCCGGCCTGGCCGCTACTCCGGCGGCGCGCGCGATCTCATCGATGCGCTGGCGAAGAAGCACGGCGTCAAGCCGGAAAACATCGTGCTCGGCTGCGGCTCGACCCAGATCCTCCGCAGCGTCACGCACGTGTTCACGGCGAAGGACAAGCCGCTCGTCGCAACGATCCCCACCTACGAGGAATGCGCCGACTACGCCACGCTCATGGGAAATCAAGTGGTCGGCGTGCCGCTGGACAGCGAGTTCAAGCCCGATCTCGACCGCTTGGCGGATGCGTCACAGGGCGCGGGGCTCGTGTTCTACTGCAACCCGAGCAACCCGTCGTCCACCTTCGCTGGCGCCAGGGCGACGCGCGACTTCATCGCCAAACTCAACAGCCAGTCGCCCGGCACGACGATCCTCGTGGACGAGGCGTATTTTCATTACGTGACCGACCCGGATCACGAGACGTTCATTCCAATGGCCGTGCAGAACCCGCGCGTGATCGTGGCGCGGACGTTTTCGAAGGCCTACGGGATGGCGGGCCTCCGGATCGGCTACGCGGTCGGCCACGCGGAGACCATCAAACAACTGGCGTCGTGGGACGCCGGCAGCGGCACGAGCTCGCTGAACGTGCTCGCGATGGCAGGTGCCATCGCAGCCGTTGAGCAGGACGATGCGTTCATCACGACGGAGCGCGCGCGCAACGCCGCCGTCCGTGAGTTCTCAATGAAGTGGTTCAACGACCGGGGGATGAAGCCGACCGACTCGCAGGCGAACTTCATGTTCGTCAACATCGGACGACCGGTCCGCGAGTTCCGCGACGCCTGCCGCAAGAAGAACGTCGTCGTCGCGCGCGACTTCCCGCCGTTCGAGAAGACTCACTGCCGGATCGCGTTCGGCACGATGGACGAGATGCAAAAGGCGGTCAAGGTCTTCGGTGAAGTGCTCGGAAAGAGTGCGGCGGCCGCGGCCTGACGGCGGGCCGCTGGAACAATGCGGCCCGATGACCATTACCTGGCCCACACCGTCCCCTGATCCCTGGGGACCGGACCTACGCCTCTGAAGACGAACTTCTGCAGGCGGCGCCCTTCGTAGGTCTCGGTGGTGTAGATGTTCCCCTTCGAGTCGGTGGCGATGCTGTGGACGGCAAAGAACTGTCCTGGCTGCCGCCCTCCATCCCCGAAGCTGGTGAGCACTTCCATCGACTGACGGTCGAGAACGTACACCTTTTCGTTCTTGCCGTCGGCGACATAAAGATACTTCTGCTGCGGGTCCTTGGAGAACGCCACATCCCACGTCGATCCGTCGCCGAGCGTCTTCGGCGCGATAATCGCTTCCTTGACGAATGTGCCGTCGGCCTTGAAGACCTGGATCCGGTCGTTGGGGCGATCGCAGACGTACACCAGCCCGTCGTTCGACAGGTCGGCGCAGTGAACCGGCGTACGGAACTGCTTCGCTGGGGGCGCCGCCGGATCGTACGGCCCAAGGTTCGTATCGTCCGGCTTGGCGCCGTACGCTCCCCAGAATCGCTTGAACTTCCCGGTATCGGCATCGATGACCACGACACGCTTGTTGCCGTAGCCATCGGCGATATAGGCCTCGTTGGCTTTCGGATCCACGTAGATCTTGGCGACGCGGCCGAAGGTCGTGGTGTCGTTGCTGCCGCCGGTCTTGCCCTGGTGCCCGAACTGCATCAGGAATTTGCCCTGCTTGGTGAACTTCAGGATGTGCGCGTCCTTGGCGTCGTTGCCGCCGATCCAAACGTTGTCCTTTAAATCCACGAAGATCCCGTGGTTCGAGAGCGGCCACTCGTAGCCTTCACCGGCACCGCCCCAATGGCCGACCAGATTGCCTGCGGGATCGAACTCGAGGACCGGTGGAGCCTTGCGGCAGCACGTCGCCGTAGGCGGGATCTGATCGGCCGCGCCTTCGACCGCTCCCACGGTATCGGCCCGGTGAACAATCCAGACGTGATCGTTGGAATCGACGCCGACACCGATCGTCATCCCAAGTACCCATCCGTTCGGCAGCGGCTTCGGCCAGAACGGGTCCACCGCGAATCGCGGCGCCTGCACGGTCGGCTGCGCGGACGCCTCCCGCACGAGGAGGCGTTCAGCGACGGCCAGCAGCCCGATCGCCGCTGCAAACGCCGCCCCGATGACGAGGGTTCGACGCGTCGGCACGGTGGTCATCGCGGCTCCTTGCTGACGGGGGGGCTTGGCCGGCCCATCCCCTTGAAGCTGAACTTCTGCAGACGCTTGCCCTCGTAGGTTTCGCCCGTGTAGAGGTTGCCCGAGCCGTCCACCGCAACGCTGCCTACACCGTAGAACTGGCCGGGCCCGCGGCCGCCGGCGCCGACGCTCGATACCGTCGCCAGCGTCTGCCGGTCGACGATCCAGATCTTCTGGTTGGATCCGTCGGCCACGTAGAGGAAGCGCTGCTGCGGATCTGCGGAGAACGCCACGCTCCAAGCCGATCCTTCGCCGCGCGTTGCCTTCGCGATGAACGCCTCCTTCACGAAGGTGCCGTCCTTGCGGAAGACCTGGATTCGGTCGTTCCGGCGATCGCACACGTAGACCAGACCGTCCTTCGACAGCTTCACGCAGGACGGAACGCGAAACTGTTTCGCCGCAGGCGCCGCGGGATCGTACGGTCCGATATCGGCGTCGTCCGGCTTCGAGCCGTACGCGCCCCAGTGGCGCTTGTAGGCGCCGCTCTCGGCATCGAAGACCACAACCCGACGATTGACGATGCCGTCGGCGACGTAGACCTCGCCGGCCGCCGCGTCGAGGTCAACGGCCGTCGGACGATGAAGACCGCTGGTGCCGTCGCTCCCCTCCACTTTCCCCGGCTTGCCGATCTGGAGTAGGAAGCGTCCGTCGGACGCAAATTTGAGCACGTGCGCGTCGGTCGGCGGAGCCGTCTCGGTGCCGGAGCCCAAGCCTGTCGAGGGGGCGCCGCGGCCGCGGCCCCCGGGCGCTGGGTCCGCACCAGCCGCAGCGATCCAGACGTTGCCTTTCGCGTCGACCGTGAGGCCGCCAGGAGACTGCGGCCAGTCGTAGCCCAGGCCAGGCCCTCCCCAGTGGCTGACGACTTTCCCGACAGAATCGAACTGCAGGACGTACGGCGCGGGCAGGCAGCAGGTCTCGGCTGTCGCCGGGCTGGCCGCGAGGCCGATCTCGGTCCGGGCGTTCAATGAGGCCGCGCCACGATGCACCACCCAGAGATGGTTGCGGGCATCGACCGCGACACCGGTGATCGATCCGAACAGCCAGTGATTCCCCAGGGGCTTCGGCCAGAAGGGGTCGACCTCGAACGTGGGTGCCTGCGGCGCCTGCGCGGCCGGGACGCCGAGAAACGCCGCGCACACGACGGCAATCGAGATGCTCACGGTCCGCGCCACGCGCTCCTCCTGTTCCTCTGAAACCGGCGCAGTATACACTGCGCGGCATGAGAGGGCCGCACGTTCTCGCCATAGCGGCCGCGCTGCTCGTGCTCGCGCCGCCCGCCTCACCGGAAGCTCACGAGATCCCGAGCCACGTGACCGTGCACGCGTTCGTGAAGGCGGAACCGGACCGCGTCCGCGTGCTGGTGCGCGTCCCGCTCGGCGCGATGCGCGACATTCAGTTTCCGCTGGCGGAAGACGGGTCGCTCGAACTCGGCCGCGCGGAACCGGAGCTTCGCGACGCGGTGACCCGGTGGATTCTGCCGAATCTCGAGCTCGTCGAGAGTGGGAAACCTGTGCCGCCGCCCGCGATCGCCGCCGTCAGAGCCTCGCTGCCATCAGACCGCTCGTTCGTCTCGTACGCCGACGCGCTCGCGCACGTCACCGGCAGGGCCCTGGCCGGCGAGACCCGTCTGCCCTGGCAACAGGCCCAGCTGGATGTGCTTCTCGAGTATCCGGTCCGATCCGGTCAATCGGCGCTGGCGATCCGGCCGGCTTTCGCCCGGCTGGGTGTCGAGGTCGCCACGGTACTGCGGTTCGTCACCGCGGAGGGCGTCAGAGGCTTCGAGTTCCGCGGTGATCCCGGGCTGGTGCGGCTGGATCCACGCCTGCACCAGGCGGCCTGGCACTTTGTGAAGCTCGGGTTCTTCCACATCCTCGACGGCGTGGATCACCTGGTGTTTCTGCTGTGCCTGGTGATCCCGTTCAGGCGCCTTCCTCCGTTGATCGTGGTCGTTACGGCCTTCACCGTCGCGCACTCGATCGCGCTCGTGGCGGCGGCCTGGAACCTCATGCCGGACGCGCTCTGGTTCCCGCCGTTGGTCGAAACGTTGATTGCCGGCTCGGTGCTCTACATGGCACTCGAAAATATCGTCGCGGTCGCGCCGTCGGCCCGACGGCGGGCGCTGCTGGCGTTCGGCTTCGGCCTGGTGCACGGGTTCGGCTTCTCGTTCGCGCTGAAGGAAACCCTGCAGTTCGCCGGATCGCATTTGCTGACGTCGCTGCTCTCGTTCAACGTCGGCGTAGAAATCGGGCAGGTGCTGGTGCTGCTCGCGCTGGTGCCCGTGCTCCAGGCGCTGTTCGACTACGTGGTCCGGGAACGGATCGGCACCATCGTGCTCTCAGCGCTCGTCGCCCACGTCGCCTGGCACTGGATGGCGGACCGATGGACAGCGCTGCGGGAGTTCCCGGTGCCGGCGCTGGATGCCGCGACCCTGGGAACCGGCGTGCGCGTGCTGCTCGGGCTTACCATGGTCGGGGCGGTCATCTGGCTGGCCGGCCGCCTGCGTGCACGTACCGGAGGGGCAGCGCCAGTCTCTGGAGGCGAATGAGCGCTGGGGCTATCGAATCCGCTCGCGGATGGGGCCGATCGTTGTCTCCTGCATCGAGCCCACCGACACGCTGACGCGGTAATCGCGGGAGGCAGCAGTGCAGCTCCGCCAGCACCTCGTCCGCCGCCTGCTGACGCCCGCCGCATGTTCCGGTCGTCAGCGGACCTCCGGAACGTCCACATCCGGTCGCCACGCTGGAATCGGTGGGCGCGGACTTCGTTACTCGCTACGCGCGTAGCGCGGTGGCCGGTCGTCGCCGGACAGGTCCGAACGGTGCGAAGGCCTTGTGGAGCGA
>Ga0183260_10005034_pt1 | contig 10438 bp, 9 predicted proteins | sample AntDrymUQ4972206_2_FD_129768 | JGI IMG/M metagenome (GOLD analysis project Ga0183260, IMG submission 129768) | Polar desert sand microbial communities from Dry Valleys, Antarctica - metaG UQ497 (22.06) (version 2) (version 2) | ecosystem: Environmental > Terrestrial > Soil > Desert | place...
GCGCTCACCTCAAAGACCTGATGCATACCCACCATGGCGTGCGGCACGCCGGTTCCCGCGGTAGGGAAGAAACATATCGCCAAATAAGTCCCCGCTTCCAGTGACGCCTCGATCCAGCTCGTGGTCCCGATCGATTGGGTCAGGGAGATTGCCACGTTCTGAAGATCCCGTTCAGGTTCGAAGCCTTCAGGCGCCTCCGCGCCAGCCATCTCTGCCTCAAGCACGGCGGCCATCAGGTCGTTGTCGAATGTGCCCGACCCGATGTACCGGTCCACCAGCAGGAAGTGGGGCTGGGCTCCGTGATTCCCGATCTTGAGGATGTGATCGCCGGCAACCAGATTACCGTCGACCTCGATCCCGAAGTCGACCATTGTGACCGAAATATCCGATTTCGGCTCGGCGACCTTGCCCGGGAAGGAACCAGTGACGGTGAACATGCTGGGAACTTGCGGCGCGCTTGGCTCGTCCGCCCAGGCGATCCACTGTCCTTCGGTCAGATCGAGGACGACCGAGCCGGGTGTACCGTCCGGTTCAAGGACCGTCCCACCGGCGTACGCGGCCTGATAAATGACCGTCGGGGGTCCACCATTCCCGGTGGCTTCGCCTGTAGTGGGTAACACTTCACCATCTGCTCCAGGAGAAGCGGGTTGTTGCCCAATTCCAAACGCGGCCAGAAGCTCATCCCGGGTCGTGCCTTCGGGCGGCCGCATGAATGCAACGCCACCGAATCCACCGAACGCCTGGTTCTCTGCGATTCCAACGGTGACGAGGTAGCGACCAGCTTCGACGTTCTCCGGAACTCCTTCATAGCCATCGTTGAGTACGGTGATGTCGAGTTTCGGCAAACCGGCCTCTGCCAGTTCGGCATCCTGTCGAGCGGCGATGACCCCGGTACGGGGAAGGACCAGCGCTGTACTGGCAAGCGCCATACCGACAGCGAAGTGCCGACGTGTCGTTGTCCGAGCCGCTATTGAGATGAGGCGATCCATGATCTGTAACTCCTTCGTGTACGTTGATACGGGCACACCGTATCGACGGGATGAGAACGTAATGACGGTCTTTGGCGACCGGCTGCCAACAGCGGAGCAGGATTCCAGGCTGTGGCCCATTCACCGCACCTGCACGACGCCCAGGTGGTAATCGGTAACCTCCCCCGACTCGGTCACGATGAAGTTTGAGGTAATCAGGCCGCTCGCTCCAGCGAACCGCCCGTTGCCTCTCTCCACCCAGGAGACCGCTGCGCCGTATTTGCAGCCGTCCTCAGCCACGGGGTTGAGATACCCGCTGCCGGCCGTATGAACGTGAACTTGTCCGGCGCCAGTTCTGAAGGCAATCGCGCTCACCAGCTGAAAGGTGGTGGCGCCCGTGAAGGTCAGGTCCGACTCTTGCCGGGCTTCGCTGCCCAGCTCTGGTTCCGATGATCCACTAGTGGTGCCGTCTACGACTCGTAATGGTCGTGTACCGCCACTTGCCTGGGACGCAAGCCTGAGGATGTTGCCATCGACACCTTCGACCGTTGCCGATCCCTGGAACTGCAGCGCATACACAATCAAACGCATCCTGTTGCTTCCTCCTTCCCTCTCCGCCGTGTTTCCCGGCGATGGTCGATACAGGCGCATCACCAATCCACATGAATGTCGGCCAGACCGGACGCGACCGCCTCAGTCGATTTTGAATCGACGCGGTTGCCGCCGCATGGGGAAAATTCCCCATGTGCGATACGCATTCCCGGTGACGGTCCATCCTGACCCAAGGCCATTAGGAGTCTATTGCGCTGGTTCTATTGATGAGGGATGTTGTTCGAGGAACTGATGCCGATGGCCTCGGTGCGATTGGCGGCGCCGAGTTTGGCCAGTATGGCGGAGACATGCTTCGAGGCGGTGCGCCGGCTGATGTAGAGCGCGTCGGAGATTTGGCGATCCGTCCACCCCTGAGCGAGAAGGGCGAACACCTCTCGCTCCCGGACGCTAAGCACGCCAAGTGGGTCGGATGAGGGCGTGGGACCTGACGACATTGACACGAACGTCGCCACTTGCCGCAAGGCCTCCTCCAGGGACCAGGTGGGCGCCGTAAGCGAAGAGGTGGCGCCCGCCAATTGCCGCAAGGCCCGGCGGGCGGAAAAGGATCCGGAGGCGGTCACGCGAGGATCATCCTCGACAGGCAGCGCCATTTCGACTCGCAGCGCAACAGTCGCATCCACCAACCGCATGGCGAGCGAGCGCTGACCTTCAGCGGCTGCCAGGACGGCACACCCTTCGATCGCAAAGATCGTGTCTCGCTGACGATTGACCTGGCGTACACCTGGGAGGCCTTGGGCGAACCAAGTGCGTGCTCTCCCGGTGTCGCCCATTTCCAGCGCCAACCAACCGAGATCGACGGTGGTTTCAGACACGCCCCGGTGGTCGTGCGCCGTCCGGGAAATGGCAAGGCTCTCCTCCAGCCACACCAGGGCAATTTCGAACTCGCCTTGCTCGGCGCGCAAGTTACCAATGCTGTTGTGAATGTGCGCCAGCCCGCAAATCTCACTCACCGCGCGCGCATGACTCAGCGCCTCGTCAAACAGCTCGAATGCCCGAGCGGTGTTTCCCATACTCGCTTCAGCCCAGCCGAGATTGTGTAGCGCGACCGCCAAGCCTCGTCGGTCATCAAGCTCGCGGCAGATCGCAACAATCACTTCGCTCAGTTCCGTTGCCGCGACCTCGTCGCCCACATCTACCGCCAGCGCCGAGAGACCCGTCACTGCTGTCAGTTCGGCATGCCGGTTCCCTGCGGCACATCCAAGACTGCGGGCTTCCTCCCATGCCGCTTTAGCCAAGGCGTCCTTGCCAAGATGCCGCTGCAGGTTTCCCAAGGCGCTCAACGCGGCCGCTCGCAGTCCGGAGTCCTCAATGGACGCCCTTTCGAGTGCGCGTTCCAGCCATCTTCGTCCCTCAACCTGATGGCCACGGCAAAGCCAGTAGGGCCCGAGGCGAGCTGCCAGCCTGAGGGCGAGCGGGGGAGGTCCACACTCGAGGCCCCAGGCAAGCGCTGCCCGAAGATTGGCTTGATCGCTTTCCATCCGGTCGAACGCCAACTGTTCATCACTTTCCGACAACGCCGGGTGTTCAGCCAAATCAAGGTAGTACGCCAAGTGAGCGTGACGGGAATCGTCCTCCTCTCCTGAGGCAGCGAGCCGATTCTTTCCGAATTCGCGGATTGTCTCCAACATGTCGAGTTGCGGTTCGACGCCATGTTTCGTCTCATTGTGGCTTCCGCAAGGGACGTCGACCCACTGCATCAGGCTTTTGTCGATCAGTGAGGCAATGCCGTCAATCACAGAGAGCAAAGGGGGTTGAAGCGGCGAGGACAGATGGTGTTCCTGTGCTATCCATTCGTCACCGTTGGACCAGGCAATAGCCTCAGCTGCCTCCAAGGTGAATCCGCCAGCGAACACGGCCAGGCGACGAAACAGGCGTTGCTCCGTCGGATCGAGCAGGTTATAGCTCCAGGAGATCGCATCGTGCATCGTCTGCAACCGGGCCGGAACGTCGCGCGGTCCTCCGGTCAACAATGGGAGCCGATGCGCCAGCCGCGCCAGCAGCATCGCTGGGGACATGTGGTTACTCCGTGCGGCAGCAAGCTCGAGCGCCAGCGGCAAACCGTCGAGCCGGTGGCAAATCGCGGCCACCGCGGCTGCGTTCGCAACCGTTAGCCTGAATGCGGGATTTACGGAATGTGCGCGCTCGACAAAGAGTTGCACGGCCGGTGCGATCGCGACCTGGGCGGGTGGAGGAAGATATTCGGGATCCGGGAAAGCCAACGGCATGACCGGCACATCGTACTCGCCGGACAGTCGCAAGCGTTCGCGGCTGGTGACCAGGAGCGTCAGTCGGGGACACGCGACCAGGAGTTCAATCAGGAGTGGCGCGGCGAGCAACAGGTGCTCAAAGTTATCTATCACCAGCAAGGTCTCGGTATCCGCCGAGACATTTCGGAGCTGTTCAGCGAACGGCATTGCACCAAATTCCTGGACGCCGACCGCCCGCGCCAGGATGTTAGAGACCAACCGGTGGTCGGGTACGGTTACAAGTGAGACAAAGCGCACACCATCGGCAAAGTCACTGGATACGGCCGATGCGGCCGCCAGGGCCAGTCGGGTTTTGCCGACACCGCCAGGACCGGTGAGCGTGATGAGGCGAACGTCCGTTCGACGAAGGAGAGCACAGACCAGGTCGACTTCCTGCTCGCGACCAAGGAAGCTCGTCAGCACCGGCGGAATCGATTTGGAGTCCTGACCCGGTATGTGATCCCGAAGGATTGCCTGGGGCGGGTCAGAACGAGACATCTTGGTCATGGACGTGTCTCCCCCGGCTGGCTGAAGTGATAGACATTTCCGTATCGTATCGAAGTCAGCGCCGGCTCATGCCCGCGGAAATCGTGGGGTGAGCGATCCCATGAATCCCTTGATTCCGCGCAGTGGCAAAATGCCAATCAGGACCACGGCGACGGCGATTGTCGTGGTCACTCCGATCGTGGTCGTCAGCAACGGATCGTCGTTGACAAAGCCTGCGAGCAGCGCGGCGATGACGCCCGCAAGCACCGAGTCGATGATCGCGACAATCGTTGGTGTCGCCGCCAGGATCTGGCTCGGCCCCATGTGTCGGCGTGGTCCGCGCGTTTTCAAGATGCTCTCAAAATCATCATGGTGACCGGTCATGAAGTAGGGCTCAAGATCCGGGGCCAGATCGATGTAGGCATGGCGCAGGCGATTCATGCCCATCACCAACCACACATCCTCAGTCATGGCGTCGCCGAGACGAATGAGTGTCCCGATCCCAAGGAGGAGGGTGACGGGAAGGACAAGCAGCGCAAAATTGCGGAAACCGTCATCGAAGTCGGTTGCCTGCGCCACCAGGGCCAAGGCCACGATGGATGCGGAGAGGACGGTGATGAATGTGCTCGCCCGGCTGAACAGCTCATTCCAGACCATGCTCCGGGTCGCCAGCAGGCTCCAGTGCTCGGTAGCCAGAATCTGGACCCGCACAGCATCCGATGCAGGGAGCCAGTCGGCTGGTTTGGGATCGAGAGGAACATCCTGCATGGCCCACTCCTCTGAGCAACTGCCGACAAACCACGAACGCCAATGACCCAGAGTCCATATTGCCTACGCCATTCTCTCATGGCTTTGCGAATGCACTCATGACCCGGCAACGCCCCATACCGTCGGGATTCCGCGCCGATTGCCCGGAGAGGTAGGCGATGTTGCCGCGCACCCGGATCCAGGTCGGCGGCACGGCGACTCCCGGCGGCGGCTTCATCGGTTCGGGCAACATCAGCCCAAGTTCCGCGAGTTTGGCCTCGATGTGCATAACGGCTCCGTTGCTGTGCCCTGGCCAGCGACTGATCAGACCCGCCGCGACTGATGCGGAACATACACGACTACCGCAAGAACCTCGACGTTGCCCACGACCCTGCTGCGGTGACCAGTGCCAGTCGTATCCTCAAGCAGCGCCACGCTCCCGGCCCCATAGCGGCGCGACTCGCCATCACCGGTCTCAGCTTCGAGCTCCCCAGCCAGGAAGAGGAAGAACTGGCGTCGCGGCGCCGGATGCCAGTCGCCACTCCATCCGACCGGAAACGTTACAAAGGCCATGCCCGTCGCCGTCATCAACGCCGAGAGTTCCAGGGGCGGCGCCGGTGGAGCGAATTCGACTGGGCTGAGTGGGACTGTCACGTCCTCAAAATGCGATATTCCGTCGCGGTCTTCGTAAATGCGCACGTATTCCAACTCAGTCTCCGATAACAAGAGGCGGTCGCCATTGCCGTCAACGCGCCTTCCTCGTTCGTGGTCCAGCCTGACCAGCCAGTTTCACTTGCCCGCGACGGCATTTGTCCCAAACCGCAACGCCATCTCGCGATAGAAGCGGGTTGCCATGACCAAGTCTTCAACCAGCACGAACTCGTCGACGGCGTGAGCCTGGGCGATCGAACCCGGCCCGAAGACGATCGTCGGGATGCCGTCCGCCGCGAATTTGCTGGCGTCGGAGCCGTACGGAACTCGCTTCAGTGCCGAGTTGAGTCCCAGCGCGTCGCATGCGGAGGTCGCCGTAATCACAATGCCGGCGTCCGGCAACGTCGCCAGCGATCCGTTGACGAGCCAGGGTTCGGGCCGCTCGATCCGAAACTCGGGCCGAGCGCGACTCACCTGTTTCAATGCGGCGTCGATTTCGGCCAGCGCCTCGTCCGGCGTCTGGCCCGGCGTGATCCGACGATCGTAGTTCACGACGCATCGCTCCGGCACGACGTTGATTCCGGTCCCACCGCTGATCAGGCTGACTGTTAACGAGCCGTGTTCCGGCGCGCCGCCCGGTCGCGATCCGAGCACTTCGTTCACCACTCGCAAGGCGCGAATGACCTCGGCCATGCCGTCGATCGCGTTCATCCCTTCGCCGGCGACGGAGGTGTGGGCCGCCTTGCCGATCACCTCGATCTCGCCCCGGACGCAGCCATTGTGCTCGTGGACGATGCGGCACTCCGTCGGCTCGCCGACGATTGCGGCGTCAGCGGTTCCACCCGATTCGACGTGGGCGAAGGCGCCCTTGCCGCTCGTTTCTTCGTCAACCGCCACCAGTAATTCGACGGTACAGGTGAGCGCCGACCGATCCGCGACGAGCGTCTCGACCGCCGCCATCATCGCCGCCAACGATCCCTTCGTATCGCACGTTCCACGACCGTACATGCGTCCATCGCGGACAGTCGGCTTGAACGCATCGGGCATCCCGTCCACACCGACCGTGTCCATATGCGCCTCGAACAACAGCACCGGAGCAGCGTCGGGACCCATGAGCCGGACGAGGACGTTCTCGCGACCCGGTAGTGCCGCGAGGCGAGTCGTCTCAAGGCCGAGTTCCGCCGCCCAGCGTTCGACATGGTCCGCGACCGCCGCCTCACCGGGACTTGTGGAATCGTAGACCGGGTTCACACTCGGGATCGCGACCAGGTCTTGCAGAATCTCGACGACACGTTTGTTGTTCAAGGAGAAGCTCCATGCAAAGTGCGATGTGGCGGCCTGCGTGTCGACTTCGGCAAACAACAAGGTTGCCAATTCATTGTCGGGCGGAACCTCGTAGCAGGCAACGGCTTGGTGACCGCGAGAAGCCCGCTACCAAGTGGCGGCAGGCTTCTCGTCGTCGAGATTCTGGTAGTGAGCGAGGGCTACACTTCCGCGCGTCCCACCACGCGCCGGACTCCGATTGCGGCCAGCCCCAGCACCGCCATCGCGAGCACCGAAGCCGTCAGCACGAGACCGGCTGAACCATTGCCGTCACCGGTTTCCGTGTCAGGAAGCGCTGAAACGGTCTGATCCGTGTCCTCGGGAGCTTGTGTGGGGACCACGATGGGCTCAACTTCCTCCAGAACCTCGGTCGGGACCACCGTTGGTTCGTCTGGCGGAATCTGTTCGACCGGCAAGAGCAGGAACGACGCGGTCTGCGGTTCTCCCGAAGTCGGGTCGAGCATCGCCTGACCCGGATTCGGCTCAGCCATGAACCCTTCAGGCACGGTGCGCTCGTCGATCAGGACATCCACCGAGTCGACCAGCGGAATCTCGATCGCGCAATCGCCCGGAGCCACGTCGCCGGTGACGCACGTGCCCAGGACATCCCCGGTTGCGGTGTCGCTGATCTCAAGACCGATACCGTCGGCCGGCTCGACCGCTTCGGGGAGCTCAGTGCAACCCGCGGCTACGCAGAGCAGGATCGACGTGGTGAGGGTGGTCGTTTCCGGCTCAGGCTCAACTGGAAAGAGCAGGAACGGCGCCGTCAGCGGCTCGCCAGAACTCGCATCGAGCAACAGACTCAGTGGATTGCTCTCGACAGCGAATCCCTCGGGCACGGTTGTCGCATCCAGCAACACAAACAACGATTCGATCCGCGGGACTTCGATCGCGCATGCGCCCGGTTCGAGTTCTCCGGTCACGCACGATCCCAAATCAACGCCTGTGCTGACGCCATCGGCCGTCGAGTCGTCGCTGAAGTCGATCCTGACTCCATCGGCCGGCGCCACCGCCTCGGGCAGTTCCGTACAACCCACATCGATGCAGAGATTGACGTTGACAGTGACAACTATGGTTTCGGGTTCCACACCGTCCTGCGCGGCCATGCCTGGCGAAAACGCGCCAAGTCCGACGAGCATCAGCATTCCGGTCAGCATCAACCGTAGATGCCGAAAGCGAGTATTCTGCTGAACCATGAAACGGTTCTCCTCAATGTCGATGCGCTCGTATCCCTCGCTCGATGGGGTTCACACTTCCCGGACCGGGCTGGTTTGGCGACCTTCGCCTGATCGGCAACGACTCCGCCCCTTCCAACGCACTCTGTTCCCGATCGGTTTCACCCCCGGTTTGGTTCGCCTTCTCGATGCAGTGGGACTGTGTCAACCATCCAACTCTGGTTGACACGCCACCCGACCGTCACTCTGGTCATGAGCCTGCCGAAGGAAGAATGACGAGTTGGTAGGGCAGCATTGTGGGGTTGACAATCCAATGGTTTGGAAAACTGATCGCCCGTTTCGATCGCTCAACGTTGCCAGAGGAGTCGCATGTGTTCGGCGGTTTCGGCATCGGCCGGGAAGAAGCTTTCGATCGCCAGCTCGTCCAGCGTGACATCGACCGGGGTGCCAAAGACGGTCGTGGTCGTGATGAAATTGACCACGCCGATGTCGCTCTGGAGCTGAAACGGGACGACGATTGCCTGGCTGGAGACGTGTCGTGGCGGCAGCGACTGCATTGCCGGATACGACAGAAGTTCGTCCCGCAGCGTTTCCAGTTTCGGATCGCAGGTGAGATGGATTTCGTGTTGCAAACGCTCGATCATGTGGGGAAACAACGTCGCGCGATTGAGAATCCGCGGAGCCAGCCCATCCGGATGAAAACAGATTCGCAGCACATTGGCCGGGGGACTCAGGAGTTCCGCGGGGACACTGGTCAGCAATCGCTCAACCGGTTGGTTCGCCGCCAGCAAGGTCCAATAGCGGTCGATTGCGAGGGCGGGGTACGGCTCGTGTCCCTTGAGGACCAGTGCAACTGCCTCCCTGGCTGGCGCCAGGGCGGGATCGCTCAATGGACGCTCGGGAAAAACCGGCGCAAATCCTCCCGCAAGCAACATCGCGTTTCGCTCTCGCAACGGCACATCGAGCGAATCGGCGAGGCGCAGCAGGAGATCGCGGCTCGGATGCGAGCGCCCGGTTTCGAGGAAACTCAGGTGCCGCGCCGACACCTGCGCCTCAAGAGCCAGATCGAGCTGACTGAAATGTCGCCTCCGTCGCCAGTCCCGCAGGACATCGCCAACGGTTCGTTCCACGATGCTCATGCACGCAATGATAGCGAAAGGGTTAGAGGAGTTCACCTACCTTCCAGGTAGTTGTCTCCATGACGCTGGGACAACACACTGGAATTCAGGAGCGGAACTGGCACGTCGCCAACCGGCCGCGCAATGCACCTCGGGAGGCGCCCGCCATGTCCCTGTTCAATCGACTGAGCCTGCGCGCGATACTCGTCATCGACGCTCTTGCGAGCGGGGCCATCGCCCTGCTGCTCCTGATTGGCGCCGGGGCACTCGATTCCGCGTTCGACTTGCCGGCCGCGTTCCTGCGCGGAACCGGACTGGTCCTCGTGCCCTGGGTTGTGTCGTTGCTGGCGATCGCGTCCCGAAAGACGATGAATCGAAATGCAGTATGGGTTGTGGTCGCAGTCAACACGGGCTGGGTTGCGGGCAGCGCGATACTGCCGATTGTTGATTGGATTGAGCCGAATGCCCTTGGCGTCACGTTCATCATCGTCCAGGCGGTCGCCGTGGCACTATTCACCTGGTTGCAAATCGTAAAGGTGGTCGAGGATGAGACGCGTTCGTGGGGAAGTGTCGCCCGCGTTTAGGGCGCCGTCGCAAACATCCCGTCTGGGTCGAACGCAATCGGTTCGAAGTCGCTCACCTGCTCGACTGTGCCCGTCGCGAGCAACGCCTCCACCAGCGGCTCCGAAGCGAGAATGTGCTCCAGCGACTTGGTTGATTCGATCCTGATGATGCCCGCCATGCCTCCCTCGACCCGGAGCGCCGAGGCGATCGCCAGCTGCAATGCCTGACGATCGGTGTCGACGGTGATCGGGATGCGGGCGCCTGAGGGCGACTTGGCGGTGATCATGTTCATATAGGTTGGAATTGGGTCCATTTCGTCGACCGCCCGGCGCAACGCGAAATCGAACATCCCGATCCCGGTCGCGTTGCCATCGGTGTCGGAGGTGAGTTCGCGGACGATGTATCGCTGGATTTTGGGCAAGGCGTCGCTGAAATCGATCTCCCCGGCAACGTCGCGGTTGATCGCATTGGGGTCTGCCCCATCGCCACTGATGTCTTTGCCGATCTTGTCGACGATCAGGACGTCGACCTGCTCGATCCGTGGCAAC
>Ga0183260_10005035_pt1 | contig 10438 bp, 9 predicted proteins | sample AntDrymUQ4972206_2_FD_129768 | JGI IMG/M metagenome (GOLD analysis project Ga0183260, IMG submission 129768) | Polar desert sand microbial communities from Dry Valleys, Antarctica - metaG UQ497 (22.06) (version 2) (version 2) | ecosystem: Environmental > Terrestrial > Soil > Desert | place...
CGGCGCGGGAACCAGATCGCCCGCAGCTGCAGCCACAGCAGCAGCGTCGCCGGTATCGCCACGATCGTGGTCCAGCCCACCGGCGTACGAGCGAAGGCCAGCGCGCGTCCGGCGTGCGGCACCACGAGGACCGGGGTCACCGTGTCCGCGGTCATGACGTACGGGGTCGGGTCCGGGTCGGCGTTCGCGTCGCCCTTGGTGCGCACGACGACCTGACCGTCACGGTCGTGGAGCGCGATCACCCGGTGCAACACCGGAGCAGCGGCAGCACCGCCGCTCTCCTGCTGCACGAGCACGACGTCACCGACCTCGACCTCGGCCGCGGCCAGGGGGCGGGCCACGACCAGGCTCCCCACCGACGCCGTCCCGGTCATGCTTGCGCTCTGTACGGTCAGCGTCTGGTAACCCAGCAGCCGAGGGACCCCGGCAAGCGCGACCAGTGCGACCAGCACCACCAGGACTCCGGTGACGCTCACCCGCAGCAGCCAGCGGTACAGCCGGCGGCCGGTCCGCCCCCCCGTGGGGCGGACCGGCCGGGCGCTCGGGTGAGTCATCGTGCTCACGGGTTGTTGGCGGTCTGCTCTGCGTCGAAGGTGAAGGTCGCAGTCGTGGCCGCGTTCTTGTAGGCGTTGCCCGTCGACAGCGGCAGCGCGACCCGGAAGCAGAGGGTCTCGCTCGCCGACGCGGCCAGGTTGCGGTCACCGGGCTGGGCCCCCTGCCCCGGGTTGCCGAAGATCTGACCCCCGGTCGAGTCCAGGTCCCCGCTGTAGAGCTGGGTGCCGTCGAAGTCGTTGCACGGCGTGCCCGGAGTGGTCGCGTCGATGGTCTTGACCGTCATGACCAGCTGGTCCTTGAGGCCCTTGCTGTCGGCGTTGGTCGCCGCCGACGTGAGCGAGTAGCGCACCGCGGCGCTGCCCGGCTCGTTGGTCACGACGAGGTCGTCGGTCACCTGGTCACCCGGCATCATGTTGGAGAACGACACCGCGGCGCTGGTCGGCGTGGTCGATATATCCACGGTGCTGGTGTTGAAGGCGTTGGCGCCGACCGCCTCCTGGTCGGTGAACACGGCGAGCACGCCGACGGTCATGAGCGAGCCGAAGCAGGCCAGCGCGACGACGGTCGCGCCGAGCTGGCGGCGCCGCCGGCCGGGGTCGTGGGACACGTTGTTGGACGGCATCGGCCGGCCTTTCTCATGAGGGCAGTCCGCCCGTGGACATGACCGGGCAACCATGGGGGCAACCGAGTGTGATACCTCAGCAACTGTCCGTAATCGAGCCGTACGGGGTGTGGTCGCGCCCGAACGGTCAGGCGGCCGCCGGGCAAACGGGCTATCCGGGGCGCGGTCCGGGCGTCAGGCGGGCAGCGACTTGCGCCAGTGCGCAGCGACCTCGACCCGGCCCTCGTCGAAGTGTCCGGCGAGCCCGTGCGCGGCGAGCGTGTCGACGACGACGTCGAGCAGCGGCTCGCCGGGGGCCACGTTGGCGGTGTCCGGGTGCCAGACGTTCAGCTCGAGCATGCCGTGGTCGACCGCGTGCCAGACGTCCGGCGGGGTGAACCACACCGCGCCCCGCGGCGAGCGTCCCTCGGCGTCGAGGCGGCGCAGGGCAGCGTCGGCCACCCAGTGGTCCTCGACCGCCTGGAGGACGACGACGTCGCGATGGGCGAGGGCGGCGAAGGCGGCCTGCAGCCGGTCGTGGTCGGTCGGCGCCTCCCAGTCGTCCTGTTCCTCGAGCAAGGCCGTCCTGGCGTCGGCCACCAGCTCCCGCGCTTTCGCGGCCGGCGACTCACCGGGGAGCTCCGCCTGGACCGCCGCCGCGACCTCGCGGAGCACCGCGTCGGCGTCGAGCAGCCCGGCGCGCACCTGGACCCGGGCGAAGTCGCGCACCCGTTCCTGCGGCGAGACCTTGGACGTTGTGCGGAAGAAGCCGCTCACCAGCCGCGCTCGGCCAGCCGGTGCGGCGCGGGGATCTCGTCGACGTTGAGCCCCACCATCGCCTCGCCCAGTCCGCGCGACACCTTCGCGACCATGGCGGCGTCGTTGAAGAACGTCGTCGCCTTGACGATGGCGGCGGCGCGCTGCTCGGGGTTGCCCGACTTGAAGATCCCGGATCCGACGAAGACGCCCTCTGCACCGAGCTGCATCATCATCGCCGCGTCCGCCGGCGTCGCGATGCCGCCGGCGGTGAACAGCACGACCGGCAGCTTGCCCGCGCGCGCGATCTCGACCACCAGGTCGTACGGCGCCTGCAGATGCTTGGCGGCGACGTAGAGCTCGTCCTTGCTCATGGAGGTGAGCCGGCGGATCTCGCCGCGGATTGCACGCATGTGCGTGGTGGCGTTGGACACGTCGCCGGTGCCGGCCTCGCCCTTGGAGCGGATCATCGCCGCGCCCTCGCAGATGCGGCGGAGCGCTTCGCCGAGGTTGGTCGCACCGCAGACGAACGGCACGGTGAACTGCCACTTGTCGATGTGGTTGGTGTAGTCGGCGGGGGTCAGCACCTCGGACTCGTCCACGTAGTCGACCCCGAGGCTCTCCAGCACCTGCGCCTCGACGAAGTGGCCGATCCGAGCCTTGGCCATCACCGGGATCGACACCGCGTCGACGATCTGGTCGATCATGTCCGGGTCGCTCATCCGGGAGACCCCGCCCTGCGCCCGTATGTCCGCCGGCACCCGCTCCAGCGCCATGACCGCGACCGCGCCCGCGTCCTCGGCGATCTTGGCCTGCTCGGCGGTGACGACGTCCATGATCACGCCGCCCTTGAGCATGTCGGCCATCCCACGCTTGACCCGCGCGGTGCCGGTGGTCGGGCTGCTGTCGGTCTGCTCGCTCACCCCCTCATCGTAGGGGTGGGGCCCACCCGTCCGCTCGGGCGAGGAGCGCCGGCGGCGGGTCGTCATCGAGGTGGACGACCACCGGCCACGCCGCGTGGCCGGCGAGCCGGACCAGCCGGACAACCCGCCGATGGCGCACCGCTTGCGTCCGGGTGACCAGGTCGTCGTGGAAGCGCCGGGCCAGCCGGACCCGGTCGCAGCACGCCGCGAGCTCGATCAGCAGCGGACGCACGAACTCGTGTCGCCACGCCGCGTCGACCGACTCCTCCGCGCCGAGCACGGCGCGCAGGTCCGCGGACAAGGCCGACTCGGCCGCGTCCCGGTCAGGGCCGGTCTGCCGGGCGGACTCGGCAGCGCCGAGCAGCAGCACCGAGGCCGCCGGGTCGAGCGCCCCCGAGTGCGCCACCTGGGCAGCCGCTGCCGCCCGGTCGACGAGCTGGCGGTCCAGCGACACCTGCGCGGTTGCCAGCCGGATGTGCAACCGGTCCAGCCGGCCAGCCATGCTGCTCAACCACACCGCCACCAACCCGAGCACGAGGACGGCGGCGAGCACGACCGCCACGGTCTGCGCGGTCACGCGGGCGCTCGCCGACGGTCGGCGACAGCGACCGTCTCGTAGATCCGGAGCACCCGGTCGGCCACGACCGCCCAGTCATACGACTGCGCCGCCACGGCCGCGCGGCGCGCAAGCTCGGCCCGGTCCGGCGGTGCGTCGAGCAGTGCGCTGGCCGCAGCGGCCAGCTCGGCGGCGTCCCCCGCGGGAAACAGCCGGCCGAGCCGGCCACCGTCGAGCACGCCCGCGAACGCCCGCAGGTCGCTGGCGAGCACAGGGGCGCCGGCCGCCATCGCCTCCACCAGCACGATCCCGAAGCTCTCCTTGCCCGTGTGCGGTGCGACGAACAGGTCCGCCGACCGCAGCAGCCGCGCCTTGGCCCGCGCGTCCACTCCCCCCAGCACCTCGACCGAGCCGGCCGCATCCCCCAGTGCCCTGTCGATCCGCGTCCGGACCCGGCCCTCGTCGCCGTGGCCGGCGACGAGCAGCCGGGCCTCCGGCCGGGTGGCGAGCACCTCCGGCCACGCGGCGACCAGCACGTCGAGCCCCTTGCGCGGCTCCTCCATCCGACCGAGGAACACCACCGTTGCCGCGCCGTCGTGCGCTGTCCACGACGGGTCTGGAACCGCGTCACGGAGCGACGCCGTCCACACGCCGTTGGGCACCACTACCCCGGTCCCACCGACGTGGCGCTGCATGGTGGCGAGGGCGTGCTCGCTCACCGCGATCCGGGCGCTGATGCGCTCTACCGGCGCCCGGATCACCCCGCCGACGGCGGCCATCACTCGGGAGCCGGCCGGCATCGACGCGTGGAACGTTGCGACGACGGGCACCTCGGCCGCCCACAGCGCGAGCAGCGGCAGGCTCGGCGCGGTCGGCTCGTGCACGTGCAGGAGGTCGGGCCGTTCGTCGGCGAGCCACCGGCGGACCCGGGCCACCGAGCCCGGGCCGAACGAGAGCCGGGCGACCGAGCCGTTGTACGGGACGGCTACCGCGCCACCGGCCGGGACGACGTACGACGGCAGGTCCTCGACCCGGTCGGCGGGCGCGAGGACGCTGACGTCCTGCCCGAGCCCGAGCAGCGCCTCGGCCAGCTCGAGGACGTGGTGTTGCACCCCGCCCGGCACGTCCAGTGAATACGGGCAGACGAGCCCGACCTTCACGACGCGCGCTCCAGCCGCTGCCGGGTGCTGGCGTCATCGGCGACGAAGACCCGCTGCAGCATGTGCCAGTCCGCCGGCTGTGCGGCGATGACCGTACTGAACGCCTCGGCTACCGACGTGGTCATCGCGGCGGTGCCGTCGGGGCCGTCCGCGTGCGGCACCTGCGGGTGCATGCGCAGATGCATCCGACCGTCTCGGCCCTCCGGCCCGCCGTAGTCGCAGGTAATCGGCAGCAGCGTCGCCCCGGTGAGCTGGGCTAGCCGCGCCGGCCCGCCGGGAAGGCTGGCCGGCTCCCCGAGCAGTGGCACCACGACGCCGTGGCGGGACAGGTCGCGATCGGCGAGGAGCGGGACGAACCGGCCGGCCCGCAGCCGCTCGACGAGCCGCCGGTACGTCGACGGGTCGTCGAGCGGCAGGATCTCCATGCCGAGCGAGACCCGGTAGGCGACGAAGTCGGCGTAGAGGCTCTCCGGCCGCAACCGCTCGGCGACAGTGGTGAGCGGCATGCCATTGGCGCAAGCCCATGCCCCGGCCAGGTCCCAGTTGCCCGCGTGCGGCAGTGCGCCGACCACGCCGCTTCCGGCGGCGTGCGCGTCGAACAGCCGGTCCGCGTCGTGCAGCACGACGCGCTCGGCCACCTCGCTCGGCGACCAGCGTGGGAGCCGGAACGCCTCGGCCCAGTAGCGCACGTACGAGCGCATCGCCGCGCGGCTCAGCTCGGACAGCTCGGTACCAACCACCGCTGGCGCCGCCCGGCTGAGGTTGCGCTCGAGCTGCACGACGCCGCTGCCACGTTTGGACCAGACGCGGTCGGCGATCCAGTCGAGCGCGGGGCCGGCGACCCGCTCCGGGATGCGGTAGCCGACCCGCCAGCCCAGCCGGAACCCGGCCGCGGCCCCGCGCTCGGCGATGCTCACTGGCGACCGGTTGCGATGACCGACTGCCGGCGCACGGTGATCGCCCGCTGCACGACGGTCACCGTGCTGGCCACCGCAAGCACCCACAAAGTCAACGCCAACAGGAACTCGAGATCGAGCACGTCGGAGAAGAAGGTCATCAGCAGCACCGACACCAGCCGGTCAGCCCGTTCGGCGATCCCACCCTTGGCCTGCAGGCCGAGGCTCTCCGCCTTCGCCCGCGCGTAGGAGGTGAGCGCGCCCATCACCAGGCACCACAGCGTGACCGCCATCAGCACCCTGTCGTCGCCACCCCATGCGAACCACAGCACCAGGCCGCCGAAGACCGCGGCGTCGCCGACCCGGTCGAGGGTGGAGTCGAGCCACGCTCCCCAGCTCGACGTCCGGCCCAGCTCGCGGGCCATGTACCCGTCGACGATGTCGGAGAACACGAACACCGTGACGACGACGACGCCGAGCCACAGCTCGCCGCGGGGGAAGAACGCCAGCGCCCCGACGCTGACGCCGGCCGTGCCGACCAGCGTGACGGCGTCGGGGCTGACGCCGAGGCGCAGCAGCCCGTGGGCGACCGGCGACAACAGCGCGCCCCAGAACCGCCGGAAGCGCTCGAGCATGGGCCGACAGGCTAGCGAGCGCGGCTTCGGGAACCCCTTGTGCCGACCGTGGACCGGGTGTTGGCTAGCCGAACCCTGGCAAAGACTCCGCGACAGCTCACGGCGGGCGAAGACGGTGCGAGAGGTGGTCACCCCCTATGGCGGAAAGATCTGCCGGCCCCGGCAGCGGCGGGCCCGCGCCCCTTCCCGAGCGCTCCGACGCGGTGCGCAACGTTGTGCTCGTCGGGCCGTCCGGGTCCGGCAAGACCACGCTGGCGGAGAACCTGCTGCTCGCAACCGGAGTGCTCACCCGCGCCGGCACGGTCGAGTCCGGAACCACGATCACCGACCACGACGAGGCGGCGGTACGCCAGCAACGCTCGGTCGGCCTGTCCCTGGCGCCGCTACCCGTCGGCCCGGTCACCGTCAACGTGCTGGACACCCCCGGCTACGCCGACTACGTCGGTGAGCTGCGCGCCGGGCTGCGGGCGGCGGACTGCGCGCTGTTCGTCGTGTCGTCGTCGGAGCAGATCGACGGCGCCACCCGAGCCGCATGGCACGAGTGCGAGGCGGTCGGGATGCCGCGCGCCGTCGTCGTCACGAAGCTCGACCATGCGCGCGCCGACTATCCGGGGACGCTGGCGTCCGTACGCGAGGTCCTCGGTGAAACCGCGGTGCCGCTGTACCTGCCGTTCGGCTCGCCCGCGACTGCGTTGGCCGGACTGCTGTCTCAGCAGGTCTTCGACTACGCCGGGTGGCCCGAGAACCCGGGGCCGAGCGGCCGTACGCAGCGAGATGCCGACGCCGGCGAGGCGGCGCAGGTGGAGGAGGCGCGCGGGACGCTGATCGAGGCGGTCATCGAGGGGTCGGAGGACGAGGGGCTGATGGATCGCTACCTCGGTGGCGAGGAGATCGACGTCAAGGTGCTGATCTCCGACCTCGAGACCGCGGTCGCACGCGCGGCGCTGTTCCCGGTGATCCCGGCGTCCGCGGCGACCGGCGTCGGAATGCTGGAGCTGGTCGAGATCATGACCGAGGCGTTCCCCGCCCCGGCGGAGCACGCGATGCCGAACGTGTTCACCGTCGCCGGGGCCCGGGAGGACGGCCTCGAGTGCGACGCCGACGGGCCGCTGCTCGCCGAGGTGGTCAAGACCACGACCGACCCGTACCTCGGGCGGGTGTCGCTGGTCCGCATGTTTTCCGGGACGCTTCGTGCCGAGCAGGTCGTGCATGTGTCCGGTCACTCGTCGAGCTTCCGGCACGCGCACCTCACCCCGCAGGACGCGGAGGCCAGCGAAGCCGAGCACGCAACCGGGCACCCCGACCACGACGAGGACGAGAAGATCGGCGCGCTGTCGTCGCCGCTGGGCAAGCACCTGCGCCCCGTCCCGTACTGCGTGGCCGGGAACCTGTGCGTGGTGGCGCGGCTGACCAAGGCGGAGACCGGCGACACGCTGTCCGGCAAGGACAAGCCTCTGCTGATGGAGCCGTGGGAGATGCCGGACCCGCTGTACCCCATTGCGGTCGAGGCGCATGCCAAGTCCGACGAGGACAAGCTCAGCCACGGGCTGACCCGGCTGGCTGCCGAGGACCCGACGCTGCGGATCGAGCTGAATCCGGACACCCGCCAGCTCGTGCTCTGGACGATGGGCGAGGCGCACGCAGACGTCCTCCTCGAGCGGCTGAACAGCCGCTACGGCGTCTCCGTTGACCGGATCGACGTGGCGGTGCCGCTGCGCGAGACGTTTGCCGGCCCGGCGGCCGGCAAGGGCCGGTACGTCAAGCAGTCCGGCGGGCACGGGCAGTACGCGGTGTGCGACATCGAGGTCGAGCCACTCGGTAGCGGCGGCGGCTTCGAGTTCGTCGACAAGGTCGTCGGGGGTTCAGTGCCGCGCCAGTTCATCAGCTCGGTGGAGAAGGGCGTGGTGGCGCAGATGGGCCGCGGCGTCGCCACCGGGCACCGCGTCGTCGACATCCGGGTGACGCTGGTCGACGGCAAGGCGCACAGCGTCGACTCGTCCGACATGGCGTTCCAGACCGCCGGCGGCTTGGCGCTGCGCGAGGCGGGCAACGCTTCGGAGGTGGTCGTGCTCGAGCCGATCGACACCGTCGACGTCCTGATCGACGACGACGATGTCGGTGCGGTGATGGGTGACCTGTCGTCCCGCCGCGCCCGTGTGCTCGGCACCGAGGCGGCGGCCGGTCGGCGTACGGTCGTGCGCGCCGAGGTGCCCGCGCTCGAGCTGGTGCGGTATGCGGTCGACCTGCGGTCGATGAGCCACGGCACCGGCTCGTTCTCCCGCGCGTTCTCCCGCTACGAGGCGCTGCCCAGGCACCTGGTCGACAAGCTCCCTCCCGGCTCCTAGCCCCCTTCTGTTGCGTCATAACGAACGAGCGCTAGGGCGCTCGTTCGTTATGACGTTGCTGACCTTCCGTCAGCGCCAGGCTTCGGCGAGCAGGGTGCGCGTGTCGGCGAGCAGCTGCGGCAGCAGCTTGGTCTCGCCGATGATGGTCACGAAGTTGGCGTCGCCGGACCAGCGCGGCACGACGTGCTGGTGCAGGTGGTCCGACAGCGATCCGCCGGCCACCCCGCCGAGGTTGAGCCCGACGTTGAAACCGTGCGGCTCCGACACGACCCGTACGGTGCGCAGCGCCTGCTGGGTAAGCAGCGCCATCTCAGTCACCTCGGCCTCGGTGGCGTCCTCATACTCCGCGACGTGCCGGTACGTCACCACCATCAGGTGACCAGGGTTGTACGGGTGCAGGTTGAGCACGGCGTACGCGAGCTCGCCGCGCGCCAACACCAGCCCGTCCTCGTCGCTGCGTTGAGGGATGCGGCAGAACGGGCAGCCGTCGTCCTGCTCCGGCGACGTCGGGTCGTCGCCGACGACGTAGGCCATCCGGTGCGGCGCCCACAGCCGCTGCAGCCGGTCCCCCGCCGTCATCGGGCTGCGCGGGTCTCGACCGCCTCGACGATCCGCGCCACCGCATCGTCGACCGGGACGCCGTTGTCCTGCTCGCCGTCGCGGTAGCGGAACGACACAGCGCCGGCGTCGACGTCGCGGTCACCGGCCAGCAGCATGTACGGCACCTTCTGCAGCTGGGCAGTGCGGATCTTCTTCTGCATCCGGTCGTCGTGGGCGTCCACCTCCACCCGTACGCCCGCTGCCCGCAGCCGCTCGGCGACCGCGTACAGATGGTCGAGGTGGCGTTCGGCCACCGGGATGGCCACCACCTGCACCGGCGCGAGCCACGGCGGGAAGGCGCCAGAATAGTGTTCGGTGAGCACGCCGATGAACCGCTCCACCGAGCCAAACAGAGCGCGGTGGATCATCACCGGCCGCTGCCGCGAGCCGTCGGAGGCGGTGTACTCCAGGCCGAACCGCTCGGGCAGGTTGAAGTCGAGCTGGATCGTCGACATCTGCCAGGTGCGGCCGATGGCGTCCCGCGCCTGCACCGAGATCTTGGGACCGTAGAACGCCCCGCCGCCCGGGTCGGGCACCAGCTCTAGGCCGGAAGCGGTAGCGACCTGGTCCAACGTGGCCGTGGCCTCTTCCCACACCGCGTCGTCGCCGACGTACTTGTCCGGGTCCTTGGTCGACAGCTCGAGGTAGAAGTCGTCGAGCCCGTAGTCGCGGAGCAGGTCGAGCACGAACGTCAGCAGCGTGCCCAACTCGTCCCGCAGCTGCTCCCGCGTGCAGTAGATGTGCGCGTCGTCCATGGTCAGCCCGCGCACGCGGGTGAGCCCGTGCACGACACCGGACTTCTCGTTGCGGTAGACGGTGCCGAACTCAAACGCCCGCAGCGGCAGCTCGCGGTACGAGCGGCCGCGGGCCGCGAAGATAAGGCAGTGCATCGGGCAGTTCATCGGCTTGAGGTAGTAGTCGCTGCCCTCCATGTGCATCGGCGGGTACATCGACTCGGCGAACCACCCCAGGTGTCCGGACGTCTCGAACAGCTGCGCCTTTGTGATGTGCGGTGTGTAGACGAACTCGTACCCCGCCTCGATGTGGCGCTGCCGCGAGTAGTCCTCCAGCACCCGGCGCAGCACGCCACCCCTCGGGTGGAACACCGCAAGCCCGGAGCCCAGCTCGTCGGGGAAGCTGAACAGGTCGAGCTCCTGCCCAAGCCGTCGGTGGTCGCGCTTGGCAACCTCCTCGAGGCGGTGCAGGTGCGCGTCCAGCGCTTCCTGCGACTCCCACGCGGTGCCGTAGATCCGCTGCAGCTGCGTGTTGTCCTCGTCGCCGCGCCAGTACGCCGCCGCGATGCGGGTCAGCGTGAACGCCGGGATCCGCTTGGTGTTGGGCAGGTGTGGCCCGCGGCAGAGGTCGGTCCACACGGTTGTGCCGTCACGGTCGACGTTGTCGTACATGGTCA
>Ga0183260_10005036_pt1 | contig 10437 bp, 8 predicted proteins | sample AntDrymUQ4972206_2_FD_129768 | JGI IMG/M metagenome (GOLD analysis project Ga0183260, IMG submission 129768) | Polar desert sand microbial communities from Dry Valleys, Antarctica - metaG UQ497 (22.06) (version 2) (version 2) | ecosystem: Environmental > Terrestrial > Soil > Desert | place...
TCAACCGGCGGCGCATCGACGTGGCCCCCGTGAACGTGCGAGTGAAGACGGCCCAGAGTTCGACCACTGTTCGCGTGCCTGCAGGAGAAGTGGTGAAGTTCCGCCTCTAGGCCAGGCCGGCCAGCTGGGTCGAGTCCCGGGGCCACTCCGCACGACCCAGCGCCTCCGGATCTATGTCCGGGATAGTCCGCTTAAGGGATATATGACGGATATCGGCACAACTCCTACTCTCAGTGCTATCGTTACTCTACGCATATAAAGAGTTACAAGTAGTTACTAGAGTTGCGTCAAGGGATGTGTCTCCTGCGGAACTTGTCAGCGAATTGCGGTGCGGAAACCGAATCGCGAACCTTCTCAGCGCTGCTGAGAGTCAACCGTCCCCTGTTGGGACTCAAGGGGATCCATCCTCATGGACCGACGCACTTTCCTGACCTCGACCGGATCGGCGACTGGCCTCGCCGTCCTCACCTCCCTGCCCGCAGCGGGGTACCAGTACAAGCGCCCCAGGACCCGGTTTCCCCTGCCTGAGGTGCAACCCGTGCACGCGAACCAGCTGGCTCAGGGGTATGGCGTCTGTTCGCATCCAAACTTCAACAAGGCGACCTACCAACACACCGCGGCATGGATGGAACGGCTCGCCGGTATGAATGCCTCATATTTCCGGGGCAGGTACGCCCAGCAGTTACCGAGTGTTCGGCTCGCAACGTCCGAAGCTCGCAAGCACGGCCTCGGCTGGCTGGCGACGGTCACGCCAGAGAACCTGCAGCAAACGGAGTCAGAGCTGCTTGCCCGTCTGAGTCATTTGCGCGACAACGCCGCCGACGTGGTGATCGCCGTTGAGGGCGTCAACGAATCGAATCAGTCGAGCACCGGGACGCGGCCTGTTGACTGGGCTGAGCGAACGGTCGAGGTGCAGAAGACCATCTGGGACTTCGTCAAAGCGACGCCCGCACTGAACCATGTCAGGGTGGTGGGACCGTCCTTGCACGCGACCGTGGACACCGCTCACGAAGACCATCTGCAACTCGGCAGCCTTGGCCTCCAGCGCTACTTCGACTACGCCGGCTTGCACCGCTACTTCGGCGGGAGGTATCCCAACTACCACATCGACAAGCGACTTCGCTGGATCCGGGAAGCCTACGGCGACGTCCCCACGTGGGTCACCGAGACCGGCTACACCAACAGCGTGGCCAACCTGACCGAGCACAAGCCCGTGCCGGAGAACATCTCGGCGGCATACGGTCCCATTTGCCTGTTGGAGTTCGCCGTCCGGGGCTGCCGTAGCACCCGGTACGAGCTCCTCGACGACCCCGACGCAGGTGCCAAAGACGAGGTCGAGTCAAACCTTGGGCTGTGGCGCACACCGAGTCTCGACCCGTCCACTTGGACCGAGAAGCCAGAAGCAGACAGAATGCGGATGTTCCTGGCCTCCCTTCAAGACCCCGGAGCCGCATACACCCCCGACCCCATCCGCCTGAAGATTGAGGCTCCAGAGGAAGTCAGGAGTCTCGTCGTGTCCAAGCGCAACGGGAACGCGGCGCTTCTGCTTTGGCAAGCACGTGGGATCTTCGACCCCATCAAGCAGCAGCCCGTCTCCGTACCTTCTGTCAACGTGCAGGTGAAGACGCCCCAGAGCTGGAACATCGTCTCCGTGCCTGCAGGAGAAGTCGTGACGTTCCGTCTCTAGAAAGGTCGTGCAGGGAAGAAGCACGGTCACCTGGCATCTGCGGTGGCGGCGCTTCCTCCGGTAGCGTTGCGGGCCGTGACCTCGATCGTCGTTCGCACCATCAGCGCGGCGGACCACCTGGACTTTGTCAGGGCACGGCGAAGTGCCAGCTTCCTCCAAACGCCCGGATGGGGTGAAGTCAAGAACGATTGGCAGCAAGAGTCGCTCGGATGGTACGACGGCGACGCCATCGTCGGTGTCGGACTGGTTCTGTACCGGCAGATCCCGCTGCTCAAGCGATACCTCGCCTACCTTCCCGAGGGTCCGGTGCTGGACTGGGACCGACCCGACCTGCATTCGCTGCTACAAGCGCTGGCCACGTACGCACGCAGGAAGGGCGCATTCGCGGTGCGCATGGGTCCCCAGGTCCCCCTGCGATCGTGGTCGGCCGAGACGATCAAGAAAGCTATTGCCGACAGTGGATCACGTCGTTTGAGCGATGTCCCTGCCGACGAACGAATGGCGACCGGTCACTTAGTGGCTGAGGCGCTGCGGTCGACGAGATGGCGCCCACTAGCCTCCGCGGTCGGATTCAGTTCCGGCCAGCCCCAGTTCGTCTTCCAGATTCCGCTGTCCGGCCGTACCCCTGACGACGTTCTGTCCGGCATGAACCAGCTGTGGCGGCGCAACATCAAGAAGGCTGACAAGCTGGGGGTTGTCGTCACCCAAGGCGCAGCCGGCGACATCCCCGCATTCCATCAGCTCTATGTGGAAACAGCGCGCCGCGACAGCTTTACTCCGCGCCCACTCGGCTATTTCCAGCAGATGTTCACCGCGTTGCTCGCCGAAGATCCCGACCGTATTCGTCTCTACCTGGCGCACCACGAAGGCGACCTGGTTGCGGCTGCAACTTGGGTCAAGGTGGGCCGTCATACGTGGTACTCCTATGGCGCCTCCTCCACGACCAAGCGCGAGGTTCGCGGTTCCAACGCCATCCAGTGGCGGATGATCTGTGACTCCATCGAAGCAGGCGCCGACGTCTACGACCTCCGGGGGATCACCGAGACCCTCGACTCCGACGACCCTCACATCGGCCTCATCCAGTTCAAGGTCGGCACCGGGGGGCGGGCAGTTGAGTACGTCGGCGAGTGGGACCTACCGCTCAACCGGCTCCTGTACACCGGGTTCCAGGCGTATATGAGTCGGCGATGACCGGTAGCGGAAGAAAGGGTGCCGTGTGCCGCTGAGCTTGTACATCGATGGGGCACGCTGGAGAGACCACCTCAAGCGCACGGTGGCAGCCAGCCCGCGGCTTGTGCCGGTCGCCAAAGGCAACGGCTACGGGTTCACTCTGGCAAGTCTCGCCCGCCGCGCGGAATGGCTGGGCGTTGACACCATCTGCGTTGGCACCTACCGAGAGGTTGCCCAGGTCGAGCAACGCTTCTCGGGTTCGGTCCTGGTGCTCGAGCCCTGGCGGCCCTTTCTCGACGCTTCTACAAGGAGCCTGGTAATCCACACGGTCGGTCGCGGCGAGGATCTCGCCGGGCTTGCCGCTCTCGAAGAGCGACCCCGTCTCGTGCTCGAAGGTTTGACCTCAATGGGGCGCCACGGTTTCACCGCCGCCGCTCTCGCGGAGGCAAGCGGCGCCGCGGGAAGACGTATGCGCGTCGAGGGCCATGCCCTGCACCTGCCGTTGGGAAAGGGCCACCTGGCGGAGGTGGAGAAGTGGATGGCCGCCGCACCAGCTCGGCGTTGGTTCCTCAGCCACCTCGAGCAGGAGGAGCTCGATGCGTTGCGGGCCCGACATCCCGACGTTGAGTTTCGGCCCCGGGTCGGTACCGGTCTGTGGCTGGGCGATCAGAGTGCGCTGAGCGCTCGGGCGACAGTCACTGACGTGCACGCCGTGACCAGCGGTGACAGGGTCGGCTACCGGCAGCGCAGGATCGCCAAGGACGGATACGTGCTTGTGGTGTCCGGAGGCACAGCACACGGAATCGCCCTCGAGGCGCCTGCCGCCGCGGCATCGAACCGCGGACGTGTCATCTCCCTGGCGCGTGGCGGACTGGAGGCAGCCGGACGCGCGCTGTCGCCGTACGAGATCGCCGGCAGGCAACGTTGGTTCGTGGAGCCGCCGCACATGCAGGTCAGCCTGGTGTTCCTGCCTGCGGCGGTGCCACCCCCTGCCATCGGCGATGAGGTGAAGGTGCGCGTCCGCTTCACCACCACCACTTTCGATGCGGTCCACATCAGCTGAAGGCACCGCCGCCTGCTGAGCTGTGCAGCATCAGTGTCGAAATTTGCCCTCATCGGGTATGACTGAGCCATGACGACAGAACCCAGCACTCCCAGCGGCGACGAGTCCGACGCCCTCGCCCAGGGCGCCATCGACGACAGCCAACTTCCCGAGGACCTCCGCCCCGAAGCGACCGACCTGTTGGATAAGGCGGAGGACGCGGACCACCCGAGCGGGGCCCAAGCTCCCAATGACGCTGGGGCGCCAGACAACGACCGCCAGCACGCGGGTCAGGTAAGCGAGCCCACCACGGAGATGGCTCCCGGTGACGACCCGGGAGTAACTGAACCTACCGGCTGAGGGCTCCCGACAGCTCAACGTCTCTGACCGACGCTTGACTGTCGATTCCCTGGTCGAGTATCCCGCCGAGCGGGTCGTCAATCAGTGCATCGGCTCGCACCGGGTCGTGCCAAGGGAACAGGATGTCGCGAACCACGAGCCACACCAAGAAGAGCTCGCCGGCGATACGAACTCCTACCGCTAGCGCATACGCCCAGTCCGGTTCGCCAGCTTCGACGAAGAAGTCCGCGATATGCATCCACACAGCGAAGAAGTAGAAGATTTCGCAGGCCTGCCAGATCAGCAAGTCCCGCCATCGGGGACGAGCAAGAGCGGCGAGCGGCAATAGCCAAAGCACATACTGCGGCGAGTAGACCTTGTTCACGAGCAGGAACGATGCGACCACCAAGAACATGAGCTGGACCAATCGAGGCCGCCGCGGCGCGAACAGCCCGAGAGCACCGATCGCCAGGCAGGCGCAGCCGAAGAAGATGACGGTAGTCAGGTTAATCGTCTGGGACGACGCGATGTGCCCGTAGTTCGACGCCACCAGCCAGACCGAGCCGAAGTCTGGACCTCTCGATGCGTTGAATTGCCAGAACCAGAGAAAGGCGTCGGGTGACCAGAGATAGATCGGAACGTTGACAAGCGACCATGCCACGAACGCAGCCGCCGACGTCTTTACCCACGCGTCGAGACGTCGCTCCCGCAGGCACAGCACGAACAGTGGCCCAAGGAAGAACAGCGGGTAGAACTTCGTCGCCACACCCAAGCCAAGGAACACTCCGGCGGCCACTGGCCGCCGCGAGGCCCACGCCCAGATGAAACCGGCGACGAAGACCAAAGCGAGCAGGTCCCAGTTGATCATCGCAGCCAGGGTGAGCGAGGGCGACGCGGCGATCAGCATCGCTTCCCAGGGCCGGCGAGGCTGTGACTTCACCAGTAATGTCAGCGACACGAGCAGGCAGACAAACAAACCGACCGCATTCACGCCCCAGAAAATTGCGCCGTCGCGCTGGACCCGCAGATCTGCACCGATCTCGCCGCGCGGGACGTCGGAGACGTCAGGGGACGCGCCCAGCAGATGGGTGACAAGACCCGTCGCACCCATCCACAGGCCGGTCAGCACCGGATACTCGAGGGTCAGCGTGTGCGCCTCATCTTCAGTGGCCGGCTGACGCCCGGGCGGCAGGTCGCTCAATGGGGAGTACGGCCAAATGCCTTCGGCGAGCCCCCTGCCGACGTACAAGTAGGAGATGTCGGAGTAGCACATGTGGGAAAAGGCCTTCGGCGAGGCGGCTTCTGCCCAGTCCTCGACCACGCAGGGCGACTTCTGTACCACCCCGAGGCCGAAGCAGAAAGTGGCCACGGCGAGGATGACACGCAACGGCGTCCACCAGTTGCCGCCGAGGCGAACGTGTCGACCTGCCGGACCGCCCACTGCCGCGCTTGCCTGCCTGGCAAGCGGGTCGTCCTGGGAGGGGGCCACCACCTCATCGAGGGCTCGGGGCGTGCCTAGGAGGCTCACCTGCCCCATCGTGCCCCATTCCGTGACTCAACTCACCGCGCGCCCAGCGATACCTCGCTGTCCGTCAGCCCGGCAGGATCCTCTCATCCGAGATAGTCGTGAGCCTCACGGAACTGTTGGGGAGGGAGCAGTCGGCGAAACTGCCGTTCTTGTCGGCGGATCGGACGTCGGTGGATCGCTCGTCGGCGGATCTGTTGTCGGTGGATCGCTCGTCGGCGGATCTGTTGTCGGCGGGTCGCTCGTCGGCGGATCTGTTGTCGGCGGGTCGCTCGTCGGTGGATCGGAGGTCGGCGGATCTGTTGTTGGCGGGTCGCTCGTCGGTGGATCTGTTGTTGGCGGGTCGCTCGTCGGTGGATCTGAGGTCGGTGGATCTGAGGTCGGTGGATCGGAGGTCGGTGGATCGGAGGTCGGTGGATCGGAGGTCGGCGGCTCAGTCGTCGGCTTCGTGGTGGTCGGCGGCTCGTTCGTCGCCGTCGAGCTTGGCGGTTCTGGGGTCGTGCTGGAGCTCGGCTCGCCCGTGGGCGCAGTCGGGGTGAGCCTGGTCGAGGGTGGCGTGGAGGTCGCGGGCTCGCGATCGAGGGTGGCCGGGTCGGGGAAGTCCTCAACCGGCAAGCCCCGCAAGGCGGCCTTCATGTATCGCGTCCACGTCATCGCTGGGTATCCGCCGCCGTAGAACGTGTCGATGTAGCCGTCGTTCAATGGTTTGCGGGAGTTCCCGCGAACCATCATCACCGCAGTCGACAGCTGAGGGGTATAGCCGACGAACCAGGAAGACACGACGTCTCCTTCGCCGTCGCCATCGAGGTCCGGACCGGTCGCCGTACCGGTCTTCCCAGCTGCGGGTCGCTCGAGCTCGAGCGCGTTGTATCCGGTACCTTCTGGGGTGATCACCTGCTGGAGGGCGTACGTCACATTGCTGACAATGTCTGCATCGAAGGCTCGCTCGGTCTCCAGCTTGTGCTCGAGTCGAACGCCGCTTGCATCCGACACCTTCTCGATGAGATACCACGACGCTTGCTCGCCGAGGGCTGCGAAAGTGCCGTAGGACTCAGCCATTTCCACTGGGGCGACCGAGGCACTCCCGAGGACGACGGAGGGAAAGGGCTTGTCAAGTCCAGGAGAGGAGGCGGGAACACCAGCGTCGATCGAGGCGTCGATAACCTGCTGGATTCCGCCGGAGTCGCCGATCTTCATCACCATGTCCATGTAGGCCGTGTTGACCGACTCTTGGGTAGCGGTGGTCAGGCTGATGTAGCCCAACGATTCGCCTGCGTTCTCTCCCTGATTCTCGATGGTCTCGCCGTTCGGCAGATAGTAGGGCGAGTTGCCGTTGAACCTGTCCTCCAACGTGAACCCGGACTCAAGCCCCGCCGTCAGGGCAAACGGCTTGAAGGCCGAACCAGGCGGTACGGGGCTGGTGGCGAAGTTGACCTGGGCTTGTGGATTCTCGCCCAGGAAGTCCTCGCCGCCAATCATGGCTCTCAACGCCCCGGTGCCGGGCTCGATCGAGGCCAGCGCGACGTGTAGCTGTTCCTTTCCCTTCGGGGGGACCTCACGGGTAGCGCGACCGGCGGCACGCTGGGCCTGCCAGTCCAAGGTGGTAACAACCTGGAGACCCCCGCCACTGATCTCTTCTTCGGTGAACCCCTGGGCGACCAGGTGCTTCCTGACCAGCGTCAGCAGGTGACCGCGCTGACCGCCGTACTCGCTCTGTTCCTCGACCTCCGGGAACTTGGGCAGCTGCCCTTCGAACTTGGCGGCCTGGGCTTCGCCCAGCCGGCCGAGCTCGACCATGCCGTTGATCACGTAGTTGTAGCGCTCGAGAAGCCGCTGCCTGTTGTCCTTGCCCACGGCTGGATCGAAGGTACCCGGCGAGTTGATAATCGACGCGAGCGCTGCGCTCTCGGGGATGGTCAAGTCTTTGGCGTCCTTGCGGAAATACGCCTGTGACGCGGCCTGGACGCCGTAGGCGCCACGTCCGTAGTAGATCGTGTTGAGGTAGCCCTCGAGGATCTGGTCCTTGCTCAAGGTGTTTTGCACCTTGACCGCGAGGAATGCCTCTTTGATCTTGCGCTCCCAGGTGCGCTCTGAAGAGAGGTACAAGATCTTGACGTACTGCTGCGTAATGGTGGAGGCACCCTGTTCGGTCTCCGACGAAACGTTGTTCCAGGCGGCCCGCACGATGCCCTTCGGGTCAAGCCCCTGGTTGGTCTCGAACGACTGATCCTCCGCCGAGATCACCGCGTCCTGCATGTGCACAGGAACCTCGTCCAACTCGACGCTCTCGCGGTTTTGCAAAGCGAACCCGCCCAACACATGCTTGCCGTCGGAGTAGAAGACCGTCGTCTTCTCGGTCTGGAAGTCCCGATTCGGGTCAGGCAGGTCGATCGACTTGTAGATGATGTAGATAGCGATGGCCCCCGCCACAGCGGTGACGAGTCCGATGATGGCGCCCCACTTGAGTGTCTTCTTCGCAGCATGGCGAGCCTTTGCCCAACCTGCGAGGTCACGCATCTTGGTCTTGCCGCCTTTGCCCGAACCAGTCCGGCCGAGCTGTGGAGGCGCGCCATGTCCGCCAGGTCGTGTACTGCTCACAGTCTCTTCTTCGCTTCAGTCGTCGTCTTCAACGGTGCGCCGGCGCCGCGGTGGTTTTCGCGGTACGCCGTCGCCCACGAGGTAGGACTCGACGAGGTGGTTCCACCCGCAGCCTGAGCACACCTCCAGCACGTAGATCCTGATCTCGCCGTGCTCGAGGGCCATCACCTCGATCTCAGCCCTTGGTTTGATGCGGCCGGAGAACTGTCCGAGCTCATCGCCGAAGACGTAGTGGAGATGTCGCAACTCCGGCTTGCGGCACACCGGGCACGGAGTCGGGGCTGGCTCGCCGTGGTGTCTGGCGGCCCGAAGGGTGTACGGGTCGGCGTCACACACATCGGCCATGAAGGTGGCCCCCCCGTTGAAGAGGTTCGCCAGAATCGCTCGCCGCTGCAACGAGTAGTCGATGATCCCCCGCTGGTACTCCATGGTGCCTAGAGGATACGGGCAAAGCGGGCGCGGATTCCAATTGGCGAATGTATCGCTACGATAGGTCCTGGTGATACATTAGCTCGATACCTCCGGTGCGCTTCATCTCGGGTAGCCAGCACCGTGGCACCTTTCGCAAGAGACAGGAGCGCTCCTCATGGCCAAGCGCGCCGCGTCTCTCGAGCTTGCCCTGCTCGGTCTCCTGCAGGAGACGCCGGTGCATGGCTATGAGCTCCGCAAACGGGTCACGGCGCTGTTCGGCTGGGGGCGAGTTTTGTCTTACGGCTCGCTTTACCCGACTCTCAAACAATTGCTGCGCGATGGGCTGATCATTGAAGACAGCCCCGCCAGCGATCGTAGCGAAGCTGCTCGCGCGACGGGCTCCGCGGCAAATCTGCCCGCGATCGGCAGTCGCGCCGGTCGTCGAGGCAAGATCGTCTACAAGTTGACCCCCAAGGGCAAGCAGCGGTTCACTGAACTCGTTGCTGCCTCAGGCCCCAGCGCATGGGACGACGATAACTTCGGAGTGCGGTTCGCCTTCTTCGGTGCCACCGCCACAGAGACTCGGCTGCGGATCCTCGAGGGTCGCCGCAACCGGCTCGACGAACGTCTCGATGGCATGCGCAAGTCGCTGAACCGGTCCCGCGATCGAGTCGACTCCTACAGCTTCGAGCTTCAAAGTCACGCGCTCGAGTCAGTCGAACGCGAGGTGCGTTGGCTGGCTGAGCTGATCGACAACGAACGTGCCCACCGCTCGCCGGTGACGCGCTCGAGCCGCAGATCCGCTCGTTTCGTCATATCAGAAGAGACTCTTGCCAACCGCACTGACGCAAACGCGCCGCCTGCGGACAACCCAGAATGAGGAGAGCCTAATGAGCTCCGTACGTGTAGCGATCATCGGCGTGGGCAACTGCGCGACGTCGCTGATCCAGGGCGTCCACTACTACCGCGACGCCGACCCGACGGGCGATGTGCCCGGCCTGATGCACGTGCAGTTCGGCAAGTATCACGTCAGCGACGTCGAGTTCGTTGCCGCGTTCGACGTCGACGCCAAGAAGGTCGGCTTCGACCTCGCCGATGCCACCAACGCCAGCGAGAACAACACGATCAAGATCATCGACGTGCCCCCGACCGGGGTGACCGTGCAGCGCGGACCGACGCTCGACGGCCTCGGCAAGTACTACCGCGAGACGATCGAGGAGAGCGACGCCGAGCCGGTCGACGTGGTGCAGACGTTGAAGGACACCGAAGCCGATGTGCTCGTGTCCTATCTGCCGGTTGGTTCTGAAGAGGCGGACAAGTTCTATGCCCAGTGCGCGATCGACGCCAAAGTCGCGTTCGTCAACGCGCTGCCCGTCTTCATCGCGTCTGATCCGGTGTGGGCCAAGAAGTTCGAGGATGCCGGTGTCGCGATCATCGGTGACGACATCAAGTCGCAGGTTGGCGCCACGATCACCCACCGGGTGATGGCCAAGCTCTTCGAGGACCGCGGAGTGGTTCTCGACCGCACCTACCAGCTCAACGTCGGCGGCAACATGGACTTCAAGAACATGCTCGAGCGCGATCGGCTGGAGTCCAAGAAGATCTCCAAGACCCAGGCCGTGACGAGCAACATCGAGCATGACCTAGGCGCCCGCAACGTCCACA